>Ga0304728_1000010_pt1 | contig 172711 bp, 210 predicted proteins | sample C_130625_MF_Meta_FD_190476 | JGI IMG/M metagenome (GOLD analysis project Ga0304728, IMG submission 190476) | Freshwater microbial communities from Lake Croche, Canada to study carbon cycling - C_130625_MF_MetaG (v2) (version 2) | ecosystem: Environmental > Aquatic > Freshwater > Lake | place... | reverse complement strand
CGTGGCGGGGCGGATACGCGCGCTTCAACTCGGGGTCCTTGGGGGGAAATTAGCCTTACTCGCCATCGTTGCCCTTCAGATTGTCCTCCGTCTCATTTGTGCTTGTGGTTTGGGGTGTGTTTGTGGGGTGTTTAGTCGGAATCGGAGTCGATTGCGAAGCGGTTGCGAACCACGCGGGCCACACGGACGGGTGCGGACCGCTGCGTGTTGTGGAGACCCGCGCGGGCAATCTCCTGCCACACGCGCTCCTGCTCGCGCTTGGCCGCAGCATTGGCGTCCCGCATCGCGTTGATGGGGACCCATGCGACCATGAGCGGGCCGACATCGCGCGCGGCGGCAATCTCGGCGCGGCAGTACGCACGCCAGTCCGCGTCGGACATGGCCACGAACCGCATGCGCTCGCGGCGGATGAATTCGCGCTGGCGAATCTCCTCCCGCTCCATCATGAGTCCCCAGTTGGGGGTCATGGCGGCACGCGTCCATGCCGCGCCTGCCTCGCGGATGCGGGCCACGCGGCGCATCTCGCGGCTCTGGGAGACCCAGGTGGCCACGAAGCGGGACAGCGTATTGACCACGCGGTCAACGGCCGCCATGTCCACGGGCGTGGACTTCTTGGGCGCGGGAATCCACTGGGGGATGTTGAGCGACCACCCCGCGGCAGGGTTGCGCACGAACCCCGCGCGACAGCGGCGCACGGAGTGAGGGACGAATGCAAGCATCTTGTAGATGCTGGGTTGAAGGCTTGGATGCGTGTGAAGGCTTGGATGCTTGGATGCGTGTGAAGGCGTGTGTGCTTGAGAGTCAGTGTATGTGCTGGCCCGACTCTGGGTCTATTCTGGACCCACGGAATCCGTTTTTGACGATTCTCGCCCTGTACCCACAATGTAAAATTGTTTTTGTGGTCTGTGACCCTGACCTAGGGGTAGATTCGCCTATCTACTCGGCCGTGGCGGCCGCAACCGCCTTCTTGGCCGCCTTACCCGCGGCAAGGCGTGCCTTGTTGGCGGCCTTCTCCTCCTCAGAGAGGGCGGCATACCGCGCCTTGGCCGCCTCAGAGCGGGCCTTGCTGGCCTCCTCCTTGGACAACTTGGCCTTAGGCTCAGGCTTAGCCTCGCCCTCCGCAGGCTTAGGCTCGTTAGCCTTGGCCTCCATTGTGGCCTTGCGCTTGGCAACCATGGCGGTCTTGGCCTCCTCGGTCATGGGCCCCTTCTTGCGGCCCTTCTTGGACTCGGTAGACTCAGAGTCAGAGTCTGCCTTGGTGTCCGCGGGTGCATCGGCACCCGGGAACAACTCGTGGAACACCGCGGTGATGAACTCGTCTGACTGCTCAGACTGGTCCATGTCCGCGAGAACCTTCTTGATGGCGGTGGAGAGCTGCGACTGGATGATGGAGGTGAAGGAAGAGGTGGAGGAAGGCATCTTGTGTGTGTGGAAGTGTGTGTGCGTGTGGGGGCCCAAGACACAGATAGCCTGGGGTCCCGGTTTCCGTTTTTAGCGATTCTCCACCCCGTGGGACATTGGACTCGGAGAGGAGTTGAAAATGATTGGGACGGTTCTCGGGGTGGTATGTCTACTTTGCGGCCACGGGGGTAGTCTCCTCCTCCTCGTCCTCACCCGCCTCGTGCGCAAGGAGCCCTTGCGCAACCTCTTGCAGTACAGCCACCGCCTCGGGACACTCATGTGCCCCCATCTCGGTCTCTAAGACCATATTGTCGCAGAAGTCACAGACCTCATAGCAGGGTTCAGGCGGGGGCTCGGGTCCGAGTGTCAGGCACACGCGGTTGCCATCGGGTCCGAATCCATTGGGTGCAGGGCAGACGCAGCAGCAGGAAGAGCATTCGCGAGGAGAGGTGATGAGGGTTGCCATTGTATCCGCACTGACTGTGACACCTGTTACAACTGAATCCGTTTTTGGCGGGCATGGAAAATGGATTTGTGTGTAGACCGTGTATCTACTCCGACTCAACGGACGACGTGCGAGGGCGCATGGGAAGCTCGATGACCTCTTCCTCGTCCTCGGGGTTCATCACGGGCTTGCGCTTGAACTCCAAGTAGAGGACAATCTCCGCGTCCTCCTCCTTCGGGTAGACTCGGAAGTTCGGGCGGAGACACTCGTTAAGGGACTGCACAACCTTCCCCCATGGCACCAGAAGGACCGCAAAGGTGAAGGTGTGGTCATGCCCTGCCACCTGGAGAGTGTCTTCCTTTCGCGCGCGGAAGACGGTCGCGCACACGGAGTCCTTGGTCGGGTCGTCCCTGATATTCTCTACCAGGGCATCCGCGAGGTCCTTCTCCTGGACTGCCATGTGGATGTCTTCGAGGAGCGCGTACTCGGTTGCGCGGCGGGCGTGGCCGCGCACGCAGGTTGCGGCGGTCCGGATGATGTAGTCTTGGCGGTTCATGCTGAGCAGGGGCAGGAAGGAGGTGCGCGTTGCGGGGGAGATGGAGTAGGTAGCCATGGTGTTCGGGGACAAGGTACTCCATACTCGGTACCCCACGAATCCGTTTTTGAAAACGGATACCCGCCCCGCCAACGGATAGAATGTCCCCGTCAGACAAAATGCTCTTCTCCGACATTCTCTTCGCACTCCGCAACGCCACCCCGACAGGCCGCCGCTCGCCTATCGTCTTCCGTCACAAGGAGATTGAACTCAGACTCCTTGCAGAGAAGGTCCGAGACAAGCTCATCCCGTGGTCCGACGCATGGAAGGCTCTTGATGAGTCCATGCCATTTGACCTCCCACGCCCAAGGTCCAGTATTGAGTCCATCACTCTGGACAGCTTGTTCAATCTCGTGGAACGCGTGGTCCCTAGGAACGAACGCAACGCGGTTCTCGGACGCCTCTCGGGTAAGCTCTCCTACCTGAACTTGGGACCTTGGGAGGTTCTGGACTTCATTGCAGAGGAGCACTTCGTTGAAAAGGAACGCGACGAGTACGAGTAAGCAGAGACCATGGACCCACCCAAGACACGCCAAGAGAACAAGAAGAACCAGAAGCAGAAGGGTAAGCAAGAACACAGACTCGGAACCTCGAAGCACATTCGCGCAGCCGAGGCACTCAAGGAGCGGAAAGGTCCCGCCAAAAATGGATTTTCAACTGCCACCGAAAAGGGAAGTGGGTGCGACAAACACCACAATCTTCCTCAACAAGACAACAATGGACCCCGTCATCGTCGCACCACCCCGCCGCCGCACCTGCGGCCTCTGCTCCACCCAAGGCCATGACCGCCGCCACTGCCGCGCCGCCGACCTCTACCGCGCCGCGCACCCCGAGGTGACGGATGCGGATTTGGACCGCCACCGCGCGGGCATCCGCGCGCTTGTCGCCGCGGGCCTGCCGCCTATCCCCCCGCCTCTTCCGCAGGTTCGCTGCATCATGAACCGAGACCACGCACACTGGGGCGACCGATTCCAGTGCCGCAACATGTCTACTCCGGGTGGGCAGTACTGCGCGCGCTGCGACGCGGTTCGCCCGCGGCCAGACCTGCCGCCTGAGCAGCGGTGCCGCACGCCCCGATGTGAGTGCATCGTTGCGGACCATGGGTTCTGCAAGCGCCACCTGGCGCAGTTCATTATGCGCCGAAAGGCCGCATACGTCAACACGACGTGGCTCCGAGCCATTGACCGGATGGAGATTGACCCGACACAGTGGCCGCAGATTGTGCAGGAGTGGGCAGACCACCAACCGCCGACCGAGCTCATGGGGCCCGCCATTTGGTGGCGCCACCAGATTCGGGGCCTGCGCATCCGCCTCGCAGGTGAGTACTTCATCCGCGACTTGTGGAACCAAGACCACCCAAACGACCCGATGGATGTGAACGGCATCATCGACTGGCACTTCAACCGCCAGCGTGCGGCGGCCCCGCGCCACCCGCCAGGCAGTCTGGCCGCCTTTGTGGCAGACACGCAGAATGTCCACACGGGCGTGGTGTCTAACCAGACGCACGAGGGCATGAAGAAGCTGCTGGCTATTCCCGTCAAGAGCGGCCAGGTAGGACGGTCCATTACGTTTGCCACCCAGGTGCTAGACCTGTCGGTCCAACTCAAGTGGGTCACGGCGCAGGTGTCTACCCGCATCTTGGCGGACTTCAACCACTGGTACGGCACACGGACCTGCCGCGCAACGGACGACTGGCTCTACAAGCGGATATTTGACGGACTGTACACCACAATCTGCCAGAACCCGAAGAAGGAGGTGCGGCTTGAGTTGTACAAGCGCCTCTTTGAGGAGATGAAGGACTCCCTGGGCATGTGCTGTGACGGCCACATCACGCGGCTAGTCAATGTGCTGGTGGGCTTTGATGACGCCTTTGCGCCAGAACTGACCACAGCAGAGAAGGTGCAGAACCTCTTTGCGGCCTTGTCGGCCAAGGAGTCCAGCCTTCTGGAGAAGGTGGCTGAAGGCGTGCGCGGACTGCGGGCGTTCGGCGTGCCCGAGGACGAGTGGGAGCCGTGGATTGACGCGCTCTGAACGGCGGCAGCGCTGACCCACAAAACAATCCAACCTTTTTACAATGGGCAAGCTTCGGTTCAAGACGCTGCGTCGTTCACGGACCAAGGGCAAGAAGTGGGATGCGGTGTTTGATGTTCAAGGCAAGGAGCGCGTGGTCCCCTTCGGGGCTAGTGGCTACAGCGACTATACGAAGCACAAGGATGTGACTCGTAGGGCGCGGTATATCAAGCGGCATTCTGGGATGGGTGAACATTGGAACAAGCCGGATACACCGGGTGCGTTGTCCAGGTGGATTCTCTGGAATAAGCCCAGTTTGTCCGCCAGTGTCGCGGACTTTAAGAGGAGGTTCCATGTATAGCAAATGAGTTCACCAGATGAACTTGAAGAGCGGAAGGCGTACACGCGCGAGTGGGTTTACATGGTTCTGCACATTGCATTGTGGGTAGTCTTTGTCTGTATGTTCCTTGCCTTCTTCAAGCTGGTCAATGAGCGTTGAAAACGGATTCCAGCGGACCCGAGCAGTTTGTCTCTGTCCCCCCAACAAATGGACACCATGGCTACCCTCCGCTGCATTGACTGCCACAAGCTCTTCAGCCCTTCAACTGCCGACCCGCCCGCCAACCACGACCACCGCTGGTGCTTCGTCCATGCCTTCAAAGCCAACAAGGTTGAGACGGTCACCGACTTCTACGCCCTCTGCCTGACCCACTTCCAAGAGATGCCACCGCAGAAGGTGGCTCGCAAGACAATCGTCGTCAAGGGTCCCGCCGCGACGATGAACATCAATGAGCTCTGGGCGAACCGTGCTGTCGCCAACGCCACCAAGCGCAAGTGAACTTATAATTTTACACTGAATTCCATCGGAGGCACCACGCGCCGGTACAGGTCAACCAACTGCATCTGCCGACCTGAATCAAGGTACAGGGTTGCTATGGCATTGAACAGATGGATGTACGTAATCAGAACCACGCCAGGCACAAAGACCCACCACTCCATTGTCAACCCAGCGTGATATTCTGGGCACGAGGCAAACGACGAGACAGGACCTCGCGCTTGGTCCCGCCCGCAGACATGTCGTCTCCTTCGGGAATTCCCTCAATGGCGCGCAGGGCTTCGGCTACACGCTCTGGCTGGTCAGCAAACTGCAAGAGCAACTGCTGACGGAGAGTAGACCTTTTCAATGCAGGACGGACTGTGCGCTCTGAACGGGCGATGGTCCCACCACCACCTGCTCCGTCCAGAACAAAATTGTCAAGGTTGTTCCCCTTCATGAACTCAAGAACCGCAGCACCATGCTGCGTCTTGCGCTCACGGATTGTCTTGATTTGGGCTTGGAGGGCACGAATCTCATCATCGGCCGTAATCCACGACCTCAGGCTCTCGCGAATCGCAGCAGGGTCTGCGCTCATTTACGACTGCCTGTCTTTTTCTTTGAAAGCCCCTTGCGCCCCTTCTTACCCGACCGCCGACGCTTAGGTGTCTGGTGATGGGTTTTGCGGTAACGACCACCATCGAGCCCATCTGGATTAGTTACTCTTCCCGGCTGAGCCTCTGTGCTACTCAATACTTCTATCAAAGGGCGCGGCGCCGCCTCCGCTTTCTCTAGTTCCACAGGTGTCTGAGTAGTAGCCGCGGTGTCCACAGGTGTCTGAGTGGTAACCACAGGTGTCTGAGTAGTAGCCGCGGTGTCCACAGGTGTCTGAGTGGTAACCACAGGTGTCTGAGTAGTAGCCGCGGTGTCCACAGGTGTCTGAGTAGTAGCCGCGGTGTCCACAGGTGTCTGAGTGGTAACCACAGGTGTCTGAGTGGTAACCACAGGAGGAGCCGCCGCCGCACCCGCAGGAGGAGCCGCCGCCGCACCCGCAGGAGCCGCCGCCACTGCCGCCATTACCGGAGCCGCAACAGGAACATCTGGAACAGCCATCTTTCCCCGAAGTGCAGTGCCCGCCGCTTTCAGACCCGTGATATACCCATTAACGTCAGTAGGTGGGGTGGCGTACTTCAGCTTCGCATCTGCAATCCAAGCCTTGTATCCCTCTTTTCCTGTGTAGGTATCTGGGAGAGCGGTAACTGCCGCCTCTAGTTGTCCGAACACCTGGGGGAGAGCCTCCATTGTTCATTCCATGAGATTAGAACTTCCACTTCTTATCACACTCCAAACAGGTGATGAAGGTCGTCATGGGCTCGTCTGCAGAGCGTGTCTGCATCTGGTAGTAATCGCACTTGGTCTTGCGCTTGCACCGAGAGCAGTAGAGCACAATGGAGGCTGTGACTTCCTTGGAATACAAAGCCTTGTCCTTCTCAACTGACTTCTGAATCAGGTCTGCCCAGCGCGCAGGGTTCTGTTGTACGGGCGACATCTCGGCAAACTCAGCAGGGTCCACGGTCGCCAGCTGTGCACGGAGCGGATACAGCTCCACAGCCCGATTCCGATACAGCCCAAGGAACACGGGATTGTCCCAGTCAATATCAATCAACCACTGCTGGGCTTCACGGACACACCGTTGCAGAAGTGCGGTTTCCACGTCATTGCTGTCAAAGGAGTTGCGGACCAGAGTGCGCAGAGGGTGGTCTACAAAGACGTTGGATGCGTGAATCGTGTGGACAGGTGCAGACTGACGGGCCTCAGCAGCCGTCTCCTCGTCATCGTCCTCCACCGGTCCCGCGCCCTCCTCATCGTCATCCTCCACAACTTCCTCCTCTTCCTCTTCACGGAACGTACACGACTGATAGAAGTCGTCGTACTCTGTGGACTTCAGGTCGTGGTACTGGTTGGCGTGGGAGTCGTAGTCGTCCGTGTTGCTGTTCGCGGACTTCATGACCACCAGTGTTCCCGAGAAGACATCGTCGTTGAAGGGTGGGGGCAGCATGTGCTGGTTCGTAGTTTCGTCGTCAGGGTCATCGGATGGAACACCAAAGACCGCGAAGACCTCCTCTTCGTGTGGAATCTTGCCTTGGAACTGGAGAGCGGGCTGGCGGGTCTTCTTGCGGAGCCACTCAAGCACATCCGCGGTCTTGGGAGGAACGACGAGCTCAGAGAGCGTGCCAGACACACCGATTGCAGTTGCGACAACCATTGGGGTTCTGTTGACTTGGTTGCGTAAACTCCATTTCTAAGAAGGGGGTTTCGGGCGACCTGTAATCAGACGACCGACTATGGAAAAGATGTTGTCGGGGACCTCGTTCACGTAGGTCAGCAACCAAGAGAGGGCCACGAACATGAGAATCAGGATGAACGCAGCAAGCATGTACTGAAACCACTCGGTATTCCACACGTCCAGTAGCTGTTGGTTCTGCATCTTTGCAAAGGTCTGGGCGACCGATGGCTTGGAGACACCGTCCTTCGCACCCTTGGCTCCACAACATGCAGGGTGGTAGAAGACGCGACGGGGGTTTGGCCGAAGCTTTCGGGGCGGCTCACCGGCCTTGGGAGGGGGGTCCGTGATAATCTCTTGGACAATCTCACCGGGTGCGCGGGCCTTGACAGTTCCACGCAAGACTGCAAAGTCAGTCTCCAGCATGAACACGGGTTCTTGAAAGTACACGATGCGGGGGCTGAGCTTGCCCACGGTGGCGTTTGACGCTCCAGTGAGCGAGGTGAATTTCTTGAAATGTGTTTCGTACCTAAATACCCCCTTGTCTTCTGTCTCGGTCGTGTCGTCGTTTCGGCTATAGACACTGGCAATCCATGTGAAGTACGCTTCATTGCCCTCAACGAGAGAACTCAAGGCCCAGTCACTGCCCGTGTCTATGGTTGTATTCTGATAGGGCGGCGGCTGCACGCGAGTAGCCCCAGTGTCATAGTGTCCATCCGATGCGTATTTGATGTAGGCTTTGATTGCGGTACTGTTTGCCACAGCTGTTGCGTCTCCAGCCCCCAGCTTCTTCCAAGCATCCGAAATGTGCGCGTCGTCATTGGGGTCGTACCCACCTGGTGCAGCTGGGGATGCCCCTGCCAGCGCAAGTAGGGGCGGCGTTATCTTGTTGAAGAATGCGGCACCCTTCTTGGTTGCGTCACTCGTTTTTTGAATCGGAATCATCAGGATAAGGTACGACGACGTTGACCTGACGAGCAGACACGCATCGGCCTGAGCGCCTCCACCCGTAGAGTTCTCAACGCGTATCGGAGCCCCCCAAAACAGGTCCATCTCGTCCCATTGAATCTCTCCAACTCCGTACGGCTCAGACTGCGCAGTGTTGAACGAGCCTGTAAAAGGTGCAGACGGCTTGATGGTAATGGAGTTGGAGGGAATGTAAATGTTCGGGTTGACTTTCTTCGCGCCAGTTGTGTCGGTCTGGTCTGGAACGGTGAGGTTTTCTGGGTCGTCTTTATCTGGCGTTGGTTCTGGATTGACGGTTATCTTTGCCGTTGCCGCCGTCACGCCCTTGTCAATCAAGAGCTTGCACTCTCCACATCCCTCGGTGTCGGATACCTTGATTCCCCGGTTGGTGTTGTCCGTAGGTCTCGGTCGTGTGACCGTGCGTTTTATTGTAATTGGTTGCGAACTGCCACCTCCCATTGTAAGGAGCAGAGAAATCAAGTATCCCAAAGTAACAAGATGTCCAGCAACAACCCACTGGCTTTGAAGCCAGGCTACCTGAATTGGTGGCAGTCCCTCCTTCTTGCGTTCGCGTGCACGCTCGCAGGTGTGATTGCCGCGGTAACCGCCACGATGCCGCAGGTTGATGCCAAGGGCGTGGCAGTTGCTTCATGGGTAGGCGACCTTCTCAAACTGGTTCCTCACGCGCTCATGCTCTTTGGTCTGATGGCTGACGCAATTACGTACGACGGAGTCTACTGGACCTCCACCATCGTAGGTCTATCAGCCATACCACTCCACGGACAACTTGAGTACATAGTCAATGGACTCATTGTTCTCTTTGACAAGCTGATGGCGGGACTGACTGCTTCGGCTCCCGCTAAACCTGCTTCTGGCTTTCCGGCAACGCCGAACCCGGGCGGTGGCGGCATGCGTGGTGGAGTTGAGCCTTTTACAGGATGCAACATCACTGGAGGGGATATGGATAAAACCCACAGGACAACGCAATCACTTGTGGTGACTGCGTCTATCATCTCCTACTTCTTCGTGGACTTGTGGCTCAACCGAGGCGTCATTAACGCACTTGGCGTTCTCACACTCGGTATCCTGCTGATGGGCGGGCAAGCCATGGTAATCTCAAAGTGCTTCAAGGACGCCGACGACAAGTCATTAACAGCAGGAATCCTCTACGCAATGGTCTTCGGCCTCATTATTGGTGGGGGGTACTTCTCCTTTTTCCAGTCCTTTTACCCAATGTATCTCCCGAGCACGGTAATCCCCTTATCCAACACAATCTCAGACGCCAGTATCTCGGATACCGGGTTTGTCTACATCCCTGGCATTGGGCTCGTATCGGCGTCGTCTCCCCAGGGCCAGCAGGCAATCGCCAACGGGACAGCGTTGTCCCCCAACGAAATGTCAAATGCCCTCCAACTGACGGGCACGGTGGGCACAGGCGCGAGGGGGTCCGCGGCCACGTGTGGTTAAGCGAGTGCCTTCCGCAAAAGACCAAAATACATAATCACGTTCGTGCCCGAGTGGCGCCCAAACTCCACTCCATCCTTGTAGACAACAACCGTCGGCACCACCTGCACCTTCATCATCCGCGCAACGCCCTTGTCGTCATCGTGGGTATTGACCGTCTCCCAGGTCACGGCAGGAAAGTCCTCCTTCATCTGCTCAATGACGGGCTTGATGTGCTTGCAGGGCCCGCACGTAGGAGACCAGAAATGGAAGGCAGTGACAGTCATTTATCTTTATGGGCACGCAATGTTTAGACGTCTGTCTTCTCAATGGACACGGTTGTTAGCTCCGCCCGCAGCATGGTGGTGCGTTGGGAGACGTTTTTGGTCAGCGTGATGCTTCGTGTCTTACATACTTCCTGAAATGCCTTGTACAGGTGCTTGTCTACCAAGTCCCTGTCGAAGGAGTCCAGATGTTCCCGCATCCAGTGAAGCAGTGTGCCCTGGGCAACGGGAGGGCCCAAGATGGCCAGTGGACACCCAGCCACAATCTCTGCAGTGGGCGGAGGAATCATAATCTCCTTCTTGCCCTCCACTGCCTCACGAGCCATACGGTCTACTCGGTCATTCTGGATGGACAGGTCATCTGAGCCACCTGTATGTGCCCTGACGTGAACGAACCGATGGGATTTGAACTTGGAGATGCGCGTGACAATGTCCTCAATCAGGTCGCGATGAGACACATTCTTGCCATCCGAGGTCTTCCAACCGCGGGATATCCAGCCCGTGACCCACGTACTCACGCACTTGATGGAGTAATCCGAGTCGGAGTACACCACAATGTCTTCATCCAAACAACCGTGTCTCTCCAGAATGTCGACTGCAAGTCGGATGGCTGAGAGTTCCGCGCGGTTATTGGTTTGGTCCTCCGTATCTGGTACTCGTTGTCCTTCGGACCAGTCGGGATGCTCGGGGAACCATGCAGCGAATCCCGCACGTGCACCTTGACGACCGTTACTCGGACATGCTCCATCTGTAAATACGCGCATACTCTTTACTTCCTTGCCCCTTGTAATTCCGTTTCGGCGGCCGCAGGGTCGTCCCAATACGAGGTGTCCAACACTCCCCCCAATGTCGGCACGTGTTCATACCGAGGAAACGTGGTGACGCTGCAGCGACTCACAATGGCCGGCTGCAGCAGGGGCTCCTCCACGTGAAACCAGATTCGGCAGCGGAAGGAGCGCTGTTCCAAGGAGCGACGCAAGGTCTGCTGACATGCTGCACTCAAGAAATGCGCGTGCCATACCAGCAGGATGCGCGCACGGAAATGGGTTTGAGAGGGGACGAAGGACATCCATTGGGTTAACCAGGGGGCAAAGTCGTCGATGGAGTTCATGACGGCTGCGTCCACTTCTTCAAACTCAGCTTCGTGACCGTGTTTTGCCTTGTACTCCGCCCAGTGGTCGGCAGAGAGGCGGTCGTTCATGCACTCGTAGAGGATGCGATGGGGCGGGGGGAAAGAGTTCATTACGCAGTCGCTTCCGTAGTAGACGCAACGATGCGCTTAACTGGGATATCGGCCGACACGACATACAAGCTGTTCTCAGTCAAGACTAAAAAGACCTTCTCCTCCTTCAGGCGCATGATGGAGGCGATAGGGGATGTGTACTCTGTGTCGGACTTGACCAGACACTTCTCGTCTCCACGGACGCCAATGCAGCACGCCTTGGTGATGCTGTCGCCGTAGTAATCAAGGTAAATCGGACGGTCCTGCTCAATGGCAATCTTGGCGGCCGCAGCCATGACTGTCGCGGAGGGGCAGCTCATTTTGTAACACCCCGAGTCTTGGAAGTGTCGCGTTTGAACGCCTGTGGGCTGGCTACTTTGTACAGTCCTCCAACTTGAACCTAGACTTCATGCAGAGACACGGCGTCTCGGCGCGGGGCACGGACAACAATCCGATGGCGAGCTCCTTCACCAGCTTCACCTTGGGTGCGATGGCGGACAAGAAGCGGACCAGGTGGTCCACATGCTCCTCGCCCGGGGGCGTCTTGGGCAGGCGCATGCTCTCTTTAGCATCGTCCACCACCTGGCGCACCATGGTCTCCATGACGCCAGGAGGAAGCAGTCCACGTGTGAACAGCTCAGCCACATAGACGGCGAAACCACGCTTGGTCTCCTTCTGTTTGGTCCACGCAATAATCATGTCATTGAACGTGGGGTCGGTGGACGACGGAACAATGACCACTGCAGTGGTCTCGTACAGCGTGTCAAACATTCCGATTTGAACCGCCAGGTCTTGGCGAGCGTCCTCGTGGGACTTGATGATGTCGTTGTATGCATCGGCTAGCATGGATGCGTAGAAATTCTGCTTGATACCGCGGTCAAACAGCAGGGTGGTGATGCGCAACCTGAACATGGCATCGCGAGCGGCCAACTTGGTCTTGATGGCCGTCAGCAACTTGTCGTATGTCTGCTTAGAGAGCTTGTTGAGGAATGCGTTGATTTCGTCGTAGTCGGGGTCGTCCTTGTCCCTGACCTTCCGCGCCACCTCCACCAGCACATTGGTGCGCCAGTTGTCATTCTGGACAGGAGGTGGGTCGCGACGGATAGGACGACGGAAGGTAGGGCGAAACGAGGTGGCGAGGCGCGCAAGCAGCGTCGCAATCTCGGCTGGAAGGGGGCGAGTGAGGGCAGCACGGTTGCTGTAGATGTTGGTTACAGTATCCATCCCACCCTCAAGTTCCCTTGCTACTGCACAGATTCGTTTTTGGTGGGTGCGACGGAGGGCGGAAAACGGATACCTGCTGTGAAAAGCAAGGACGTACTGCTAGAATGTCGCAACACTGGACCCTCTGGTATCACGACCCCGCGAACAATGACTACTCTCTGCAAAGCTACATCCGCATCTTCCAGGTCAAGGATGTCTCTGACTTCTGGACCATCGTAGACGGCATCCCAAAGGAAATGTGGGAATCGGGCATGTTCTTCTTCATGCGGGGCGACATTCCGCCGCTGTGGGATGCACCCGAGAACGACAAGGGCGGTGCCTGGTCCAAGAAGGTGGATGCCGGCGACACGCACGCCGTCTTCGTGGACTGCATGGTCCACTGCATCGCCGAGTCCTTCCTGAAAGGACAGAACGACACAGTCTCTGGGGTGACGGTCAGCCCCAAGGGACAATTCCATATCGTGAAGATTTGGAACTCAACCACCAAGGTGTCTGACCGCAAGCTGTTCAATCCCACGCTCAAGATGAAGCTGGGTGACGACATTGCTTACAAGGCTCACAATCAACGTCCCAAGTGAGGTCCTCCGAAACGTGCCGAGTAACGGCGAGTGTGCTTCTTGGCTCTCCGAGTTGCGTGCCGCTTCTTAACACGACGGGACTTGCGACGACCGCCCACTATTTGAAGGTTTTTGCCGAGTGCGGCCTCTAGAGTGGCGTCGTCGTATTCGTTGATTACTTCTCCTTTGGTGTTTTTTAGGTGATATTTGTGGGGTGAAATAGCCACGAGGTCATATTTTTCGCGATTGAGTATCGCGGGATACTCGCCATCGACCTTTGCGGTGTAATGCTTCACACTCTCTGGTTTTAACGGGGTGCCGTCCAGTGTACGAACACCGACAGGTTTATCCGCTGTTCTCCCTTGATAATCGCGCTGGTGCGCGAGCTCGCTCTCGACAAGTCTATCCACTGTTCCCCGTTGATAATAGCGCTTGCGGTCGAGCTCGTTGTTAAATGTAGCCATCTCCATACCGTCTGTAATCAAAGCAGAAGATATGGGGTCTTGTTGGCCAGGAGGTATCGCCGGCACGCGCGATAGCTTGATTGCGACACGGACTGCATCAAGGGCTTTGGGCTGGGTTGTCGCAATATACTGTGCGATATCGTTTAGGTCTCTAACTGTAATATCGTCGATGAGCTTGACGTCACCTACATAATACTTACCATTGTCTTTTTTATTTAACACCCCGGTTGTTTCAAGCTCGTTAGCCATCACCTGACCGGGAAGAGTTACAGTTTTCCCCAGAAATTTATCAAGAGCTTCGCTAGAGGCATACAGCATTGTTATACGCACTCGCAATTATTTGATATCCAGTAGAAGGACACGTATATCAACCACGCGTGGAGAACGGTAGTACTGACCACGAGAATGGCTGTACCCGTCTCCGAGTCCATTGCTTTTTCAGTAGGAATAACAATGCCAGTGGCCTATACCATCGGTCGGTTCCAGCCGCCGACCATTGGACACAAGTCGCTCATAGAACGAGTAAAGTCTGAGGCAGGACCAGATGGAAAGGCATATGTCTTTGTGTCGTCGACCACCACTCCGAAAGACAAGAACCCACTGGAATCCACAGACAAGATGCCGATTCTGCGGCACTTGGTGGAGGATGGTGTGGAGTTCGTGGACACTGCCGTATGCAAGGCGGAGGGTACTCCGTGTGGCGGCGCAATTGCGGCATTCTACTACTTGCTGGACCATGAGAAGCACAAAGCAGAGGACATCATCTTGGTCGTAGGCGATGACCATCGCGATGACTTCGGTCCAACTGCACCGATATGGAACATCAAGGAGAAGAAGAATGACGACGGTACGACAACATCTGCTCACCGATTTGGACCGGGTGGAGAGGTTGCTGCAGGACAATCACTACCCGTCAGTAACTTTGTACTCGTAGCGAGTGCAGACCGTGACAAAGACCTAGAGAAAAAGGACGATGCCAACATGTCGGGAACCAAAGCCCGCCAGTATGTGAAGCTCGGGCGCAAGGACGACTTCTACCTCGCGGTGGGTGCAAATGACCCCGCTAGCAAGGCTGCGGCAAACACCGTCTACGCAAAGATAGCGGGCAGCTTCAAGAAGAAGGGTGGTCACGGAGTCGCAATCGCAACCTCGGACGACACTACAGACACCCTTCTGGAAAAAGGTAACGGCCCCGACGCAGAGTTTACGTACGGCGGTGGTCGTCGTCGCACCTACCGCCGTTGCCGCAAGTGTGGTTTACCCAAGAAGCCCGAAACCCACTAATGATACCAGAGCTTCGCGTGTGCATTGCCCAGGCTGTGTGGACCGTTACAAGCGACCTGCACTTTCGCATTGACCGAGTGCGGTTCATTCAGCTGCTGCTGAACGAGCTCTTCTGAAAATGGATTCTTTGGGGCCAAGGCGACATGGAGTCGCCGCCTGCCAAAATGACCTTCACTCTCCACGACATCCACACCAACGCCCCCTCCGCTCTACTCTACATCTCCGCACTTCACCCGTTCCTGCCCTGCACCCTATCAACTCTCCACCAGCACGCCCGCATCCTGTGTCCCGAGCTCGCAGCCTTCTGCGATGCCAACCGCCAGTCGTTGGTGGGCAGCGACAAAGGTTCAGCGGGCAAGCTGGTTGAATTCTTCATCTTTGGCAAGAAGCCCAACTCTGACGCAACCCCTGACCTTCAGCTGGCCGATGTGAAGGCCACACACGTGAAAAAGATTGGCGATGGATACAACGCCAAGGAGCGCCTGACCCTGACCAATGTGGGCTCAACGGACAAGTACGAGACTTTGCAGCACATTGTGGATGCCCCCACGTTGCAGGACTGCAAGGCCTACGCCAAGGTCCAGAAGGGCGTGATGGCGGTTCTCGTACGTGACAAGTCACGTCCTTCGATGGAGGACATTCTGAACGAGGAGGTGGTTGCGCTATTCTTCTACGACCTGGCCGCCCTGCCTGCCGATATCCAGGAGAGCATCGCGGCTGACTATGCGAGCATTCGGGAGTGCGTGGCCGCCGAGGCCGTCTCGCAGAAGGGACAAAAATTTCTCCACATCCACCCTCACGGCTCCAAGGGTAGCAAGACACGGGCGTTCGGGTTCACGAACAGGTTTGTAACTTGGCTCATCTGCCACGGCACGGGCCGCGCTCTTGTCAAGCAGAATCGCTCGTGGGTGTTTCGTATTTAGCCAGGATAGTCTTTGCAAGCGTACAATATTCCTCACTCACATCAATCCCGATGTAGTGACGTCCATTTTTCTTTGCCATCTTGCATGTGGTTCCTGACCCGCAGAACGGGTCAAGCACGACATCGCCTGGGTCAGACCACGACTTGATATGGTCCTCCGCCAGCTTCTCGGGAAAGATAGCGGGATGGGAGTGGCTTTCCTTATCCGACGAGTTGAACCCCTTGCCAACGACGTAGTGCCAGATGTTGTTCCGAGGAGACGTCTCGGGAACTGGCTTGATGTCTGCAGTCTGTACCAGCTCCCCATTGGGTCCGCGCTGTGTATTCTTGCCCCAATTCGTGTGCCCCGCCCACTTGTTCTGCTTGTCGCAGATGAGGTGGCCCGTCTTGGGGGCGCCCTTGGACAGCACGAACATGTACTCGAAGATTTGCGTGTACCGTTTTCCGTCACGACGCGCAGGGAAGGACGACGTGTTCTTCTCGTAAATCATGGTGTCGTGGAGCTTGAACCCCGCGTCCATGAATCCAAGTGCCTGACGGAACGAGGTTCCCGATTCACTGCCATTCACTGTTCCATCGCCAACCACCCACACCACGATACCTCCAGGCTTGGTCACGCGGTACAGCTCGCCGGCAATGACCCGAAAGTCGTCCATCGTGAAGGAGAACCCCTTGTAGTCGCGAATGCCATCGTACGGAGGGCTGGTGACTGTGAGGTCGACCGAGTTGGCTGCAAGTCCGTGTAAGACCTCCTTGCAGTCACCTTGAAGGATGGTGTCCATTGTGTAGAGTCCACAGAGTAGGGTGGGACATTCCCTTTTCTACGAGCTACAAGGCATCAGGCACAGCTTGATATCGCCCAGATTCGCAATGACGTAGCGAATCATCAGGAACCAATCATTTTTCATGTGGACCTCCAGGTTGTTGGACAAGTTGGAGCACTTGGTGAACAGGACGAGGTGCGGCAGGGAGAACGTACCGGACACAATCTCGTCGGGCTTCTGCTTGTCAATGGCAATGTCGGACGTGGAATCTCCCATGGTGACGGTTTGGGACGCGAACGGACCCTTGCACGTGAAGGTCAGCGTGGACCCGACGTTCTTGATATCCACGGTTTTAGCCGACAGCAGCGTCATGTCCCGGCATATCTTCTGGAAGTCCATGGAGGGCATCGTGATGCGCGTGGCGAACTCTGTCTCCGGCATGTTGATATCCGACTCGTCGCGGTCCAGCAGGTTGAGCTTGTTGCGGATACGGCGCTTCTTCTCGCCATTCTCCAGCGTGATGCACAGGTGGTTGGACTCTGACCGAGAGACTGAAAAGGTAATGGTATCATCGTTCGTTACAGTCTTGACTATGCGGTAGAAGTGGTCCGTGTTCAGACCCACGTCCAGCTTGGGGGCAGAGTGGTTGTACTCGTAGTGCTCAAACTTGGACGCATGCAGGCGCATGTGTGTCAAGACTGTGCGTGTATTGTCCATGGCAATCATGCGGATTCCGTCCTTATCAAACACCAGGCTCATCTCCACCAGCATGGACTTCAGGCCCTCGGCAAGGATGCGAATCGGAGCGGTCTGGACAGTCTTGGCGACGACTAGGTCTTCGGAACTCATTTGTTAATGCTTGCGACGTCTTCTGAAAGTAGATTTCCGCGCCCGGCGACCTTGGCGTCTTTTGGGCCGCCTGGGCGTCTTGTGCTTGCGACGACGACGCTTGCCGCCTTTCGGCGGCAAGGCATCTAGTTCGGCTTGCGCTTTACGCTCCGCCCTCAGCTCTTCAAGCTGGGCCGTGACCGCCGCTTGGCGCGCCGCCGACTCTTGGAGTTGTTTTCTCGCTCCTTCGGCTATCGCAGCAGTTCGTTCAAGTATGTCTGGCTGTGGCGCCCCCGCGGCATTACCCTCGCTCCCTAAATCAAGCCCAGTGGCGCCCTCAAGCTGGGCCGTTTGAGCTGCTGCCCTCGCTGCCGCCTTCGCTTCGGCCTCGGCCTGGGCCACGCGTAGAGAATCTGGAGAGGGTGCGGGCGCAGGTCCGTTACCTTGGGGGTTAGAGAAGGCAAAGAGGTTCAGCCTTTCGAACTCCGCCGCCTCCTCGGGGCTGAGCGCACGCCTCGCTATGGCATCGGCTTCGGCATCGGCTTCGGCACGAATCTCTTCCTCGGTTTTCTCTCGCTCGGGTACAGGAGCCGGGGGCGCGGGGGGCAGTATAGGAGGAAGGGGCAGGAGATAAGGAGCCGGCGGCGGTGGAGGCGGAGGAGGAGGAGGTAGCGGGAGCGCAGGAGGCGGAGGAGGTAGCGGGAGCGCAGGAGGCGGCAACGAGGGTAATGGGAGCAGTGGCGGGGGATACTGCGGCGGGGGCAGGGCTGGAGAGAAGAGGTTTCTAATGATAGTAGCATTCCGCTTGCCGTTGTCGTCGAGCCGGCTCGCCGCCTCGAGCCTGGCCGCCCTGGCCGCCCTTTCCGCCGCCGCCTCCGCCGCCGCCGCCGCAGCCGCGCCGAACGCCCTCGCCTCCGCCGCCGACGACCACGCACTCCGCGTGGCCAACGGAACATCGTCGGCGGCAGTACGGAGCAGCACAGGTACACTGGTGCTTCGCTTCGTAAGTGTATATGCAGATGATTGGAATGGCTGAGTCGCGTAGTAGTACGCAGTGCGACCAGCCGCGTCACGTAGTCCAAGGATGGCGTGTGTAGTAAGTCGAGTAGCAACTAACTCCTTTGCTATGTATTCGCGTTCTGTGTCTCCGCCGCCGCGTTTGCGGTACGTGAAACGCCGCCCCGCCTGCGCGCGCCGCCCACGCCGCGTTCCGCCTCGGAGCGCATCTCTCGCTGCATTTTCTTTCACGGCCCTGGCGGTTTGTCCCTCTAAACTCAGTTCTTTCTTCCTCCTAGCTAGTTTCGCATCTGCATCCGCTCGCATGCGCGCCTGCCTCTCGGCCTTCGCCGCCTCCGCCGCCGCCGCCTCTTCCTTCGCCCTTGCCCTCGCCTGCTGCTCCCGCCAGGACGGTGTGTCTTGCACAGCCGCCTTCCTCTCCGCGCTTGCTAGCACGGCTGCCTGCGCCGACACCGCCTGCGCCGACACCGCCTCCGCCGCCGCCTTCTCCGCCGCCGCCTTCTCCGCCGTCGACGCCTCTACCGCTCTCTGCTCGGGCGTCTTCGCCGCCCGCACCCTTTTCCTAGCTTCTTTCAATGCCAATGCACTTCGAGCTTTTTCTGCTTCTGCTTCTGCCCTCGCCGTCTCCGCCGCCTTCACTTGTACAGCTTGTAAATCGCTCAGCGCGGCTGCGTTTCCTGAGATTTGAGAGTCCATGTACGTTTTGTGTCTGAAGTCGGCCCTGGTCTCGGGTGCAGCCCCGATGTAGTGAAACACAGTCTTCTTCGTATTGTCTACGATATCCAATGATGCGTTCTTTTTGAGCAGGGCATCTACAGCTTTCTTCATCACGCCCTCAGCTGCAAACATTATCAATGTCTTTCCCGTTTCAGCATCTTGGCGGTTTACATACTTATCAAAGCTTTTGCGTTTGATAGTATCAAGTACCTTCTTTTCCTGACCGTCCGGAGCGTTTTCCTCAGTGACAGGTGACTTGAGTACAGCAAAGAGTTCGTCAATCGACTTCATGGCTTCCCTTTCATACGGGTCTGTCGGCGTGTCCCACTTCACGTTTGGAGCCAACCGAACAAGTTCGTCTTCTAATACGCTCTGGATTTTGGCCCGCGCCGCCTGAGCCGCCGCCGCCTTAGCCTCCGCCTCCGCAGCCGCAGCCGCAGCCGCAGCCGCAGCCGCATCCGCATCCGCAGCCGCATCCGAAGCCGCAGCCCCAGGAGCCGGAGCCGCATCCGCCGCATCCGCCTGAGCCGGAGCCTGAGCCGCAACCGGAGCCTGAGCCGCAACCGGAGCCTGAGCCGTCGCCGCCGCAACCCGAGCCACCACCACAGGAGCCGTCTGCTCATTGATGGCTTTCAATTCAGATTCAAGAGCAGCCACAATGGTTTTTTGGGCAATGTCATCACTCACTTTCTTCAGCTCCGCGTTCTTCAGCTCCACTCCCCTCGATATACTTTGAGCATCACTAGGGTTTCTCTTTCTATAGTTAGCGTCGGCCACCGTATCGACGTGTGCAGAGCGGTTCTCTGCAACCGCCTTGCCCCAGGTATTGGAAAGCCCAGTGCGCTTCGTCAAGAAGAGCGGGTTGACATCTTTACCCGCCCGATACTCGGCAATCGCCCTGAGAAACATGGCGTCTGCAATCAGCTGGTTCTGGTCATTCCGTCCTATCCATCGGTCGGCACTGTCCTTGACGTTGATGAACTCGTTAAAGACACCAATCAAGTTGTCGTAGACTTTACGGTCCCCCGGGTCCTCGCGGTGTTGTACAAGCTCCCAGAATGCCGCCGGGACTTCCTTGGCGCCCCTTTTCTCCTTGGCAAGCTGTGCAAGCGTCAAATTCGCCAAGCGAGAAATCTCGGAGGCACGGGCTCCGCCTTGGGCATTGTACTGGTCTTGTGCAGCATCTTGTGCCGCTTGACGTGTGTCTAGTTTTTGTTGTCTTCCTACAGTTCCAAACACATACCTCCCAGTGGCTTCGGCGCCTCGGCTAATCTGGTCTATCATTGCTTGGGTGACTGCTACCTTGATGAAGTACTCCAAGAATGATAGCTGCTGGATACGTATCGTCAAGAGTCTCGGGTCATTCCGTATCATGTCGAAGACACCCTCATACTCCAACGAATAGTTCTTACCCGCCACCGGCCGCGCCACCCCCAGGTTGCCGCTGATGTCGTACACCCCCTCTGACGCACCCAGTCCCTTGTCCACGGCAGCTATGAATGCATCCGTGGCTGTTTGGTCCAGAGGACCCAGCGCTGCCGGTCCAGGCGTCAAGCGCTTCAGTTGGTCCAGTTCTTCTTGAAGAGCGCGAACAATTTTTGCCTTTGACGTGCTCTCGCCGAACGAGGCTAAGGCTGATTGCATAGCTGCAGCAGGTGTTGTCGCAGTGGACCCCGTCGCAGTGGACTGTTTTCCACTCAGTGCATAGAGCGCAACTGCGTCTCCAAGCACAAAGGCTGTGAGCAATATCGTGCCCAGTGAAGGCCCCGACGCAAGGAGCGCTGCCATTACTCTTGCGTATCAAAAAAGTCTACTTGTGACGACGAGTGAAGGCGCGACCCGAACGTGCACGAGCAGCACGCTTACGGGACACGATACGCCCGTACTTGTTCTGAGTCAGGTCCTTCCTAGTCAGACCGCCCGGGGTCTTCTGTGCCGTTCCATTCCATACCTTGCGACGGGACCCGGTTGCCTTGATGTGCATTGTTCAAGGCTACGACAATTTTACGAACACGGGTGGGCGGCGTGGGTCTGGACTGTCAACAAACGGAGGCGTCTCGCGTCTACCGCAGTACACGTCATTCGTCCAGGCAAATGGAAACTCGGCTCCATTCTCCCATGTGTGCCGTTGTCCATTGCTGAATGTAACGAACACAGTAGATTGGATGCGAGGGTACACGACCTTCACCAAGAAGTTCTGGTCAATGCCGAACCCTTCGGCAGACTCGGGGTCCCCATTTCCAGCGTGCACAGGTGTCCACGAATCAAACAGTGTCCGAATAGACTCTTTCAGCGCACCTCGCCGAAGCCCCCACATTCCAGCCGCAATCATAGCAGTGTGTTCTACATGGTCGCGAATGATGTGGCACCCGCTGGACATGTTCATGAACCCATTAATAGCCCAGCGGTCCTTCCAATGAATCCTGCTGTCGGCATCACGGAAGAAACAGATATCGACGTCGGGCTCGTCGATGGCAAAGAAGCGGTGCACAGTGTTCTTGAATCCCGTACTTCCAGTGTCTCGGACCCGAACTACGGGGTTGCGGAGCAGGTAGTTCCTGAATCCAGGTTCCGTATCTGGGCCCAAGTATGCATAGACCACCCAGCCTGGGTAGTGCTTCTTAATCAAGTCAAGGTTCTCAAGGAACCCTCGGTGGTAGAGATTGGTTGTCGCGCCAAATAGGCAGAACGAAAAGGCATTCACCATCTTCTTTCCTCTAGGCAAGAAACGATAAAGTCATTTATGTCCTTGTGCTCTGAATACGGGCGCAGACAGTGGTAGTCGCAGATGAACCCTGCGAGAATGGTGTTGCGCAGCTGGACCCGATTCGTGAAGTTCCACGGGTGAATCCGGTCAAGACGCGTGAACTGGGTGACTCCATCGTTCAACACAACCTTGGGGCCAGTCCATGCATCCCAAATCTGTTTGAACTTGACCTGGTCCGTACCCCATCCAACGCCGCCGTGGGCACCGTCATAGTCAGCAGGATACCAACTCTGCAGCACCGCCTCTGTTGGTTCGGACCCAAACAAGGACGTCCACACTGATGGATGGGCTGCATTGTAGCACATGGCAATCTCGCCGGGAAAGCACACGTCGCGGTAGACTACAAAGGCATCGGGCGCTACATTTGCAACCGAGTCCACGTAGTACCTGCGGTTTCCGGGAAGCATGTCCATGTCTGTAATCAGCACACCTTCGTCGCGCTTCACTTCACGAGGGTACAGGAGGCGAATGCATTGCGCCTGAAACGCCGTCAGCATTCCAGGAATCGGCTTGGACAGCACCAGGTACATACTCCAAGCCGCCAGGGAGTCGGGGATACTGTCAGCAACCAGCACGATGCGCACATCGGCCTCTGGAAGCACTGCCTTCCATGCCTTGACAAAGTTGGGGATAAAGTCGCAGTACAGTGGGTTCAGGTCCGTGGCAGTCACAATGGTCCCAATCTTCATTGCCTTAGACCCTGGATGTGATTTGCTACAAAACTCCGCGAGAGCCGGATATTGTCGTAATCAACATTCGCCTTCTGCAGGTCAGAGTACGACGGTATCTGCGTGGCCAGGTATGGATAGGTGTACACCATGTTCCACTGGCTTTGGACAGCGTCAATCAGAATGCCAGGGTCGACAGCCAAGACCTTGTCGTAGACACGGGCGCCATACAGAATGCAGTGGGCAGTGTACACGTTGGGGGACTGCAGAAAGTACATCTGCCTGAACTTTTCACACATCGTGATGGTGAATCCATCGAGGTTCCCACAGCCATTGACAATCTCCACCTCTGGGTGACACGTGTAGTAGTCGACCATTGTCTCAAAAGCTTGGCGCAGGTGCTTGTCTACCAGCCAAAAGTCGCAGTCGTCCTCCAACACGATGATGTACGGCCATCCCGCGTCCTTGGCCATCTGCACACACTTCTTGTGGGATAATTGACATCCAAGGTTTGAATTCTCGTTCTTGATTCCTTCGACCAGGTGAATCTTGATAGATGGATACTTTGCTTGCATAGCGTCAAGGTGAGCGCGGCGGTCCTTGCGGTGTGGCATGTGGATACAATAGAGGTCCATTGTGCTATACGTCTACTCAACTTCACATAGCTGAACGCCTGGGAAGTAAATGCCTTCGTACTTGTGCTTGGCCGACGCATTCACCCAGCGGCTTGGAAACACAATGGTGCGGTTGCGGTTCAACCAAGCACCCCACCACGAGAAGGTTGAATTTGCACAGATGGCACCCGCGCATTTGCTCATGAGCGTCAGAGTGTCCAACTCATTCTCACGAACAATCTGGTAGTCCAGCCCTGCCAGCCACGGCCGCGTCAAGAGGAACGGCTCGTCATTGGTAAAGATGACGAAGGAGGCCCCGGGAAACTTGGCAATGGCGCGACCGTAGTACTTGTCGAGGTTCACATCTAAATCCGCATTCCCATGGTAGTCGCCTCCGCGCACATGAATGAAGACCTTGGAACCAATGTCGGGGTACTTTGTCAACACTTCAGTCGGAAGCACCAATGTGTCCCCGAAGTCATCTGCAACATATTGATGGTCTTGGAAGTATCCGCTTAGGATGGCGGACGGGTAACTGGAGAGACCTGGAGCCCAGTCAAAGTACGTCATGCTGTTTTTCATTTCATCAATCACGACGTCAAATCGTCCGAGCCCGATGCGGTCCCACTTGCTCAGAATTGTACTCCAATACGGCGTGGTTGCATGGGGTGACATATGCAACTTGTCCTGATGACGAACAACGCGGCCCGTTCGTTGGCCGATATGCTGCAGCGCCGCAAGCTGGAACAACATGTTGCCAAGACCGCCCATGAAATTCACACCAATCATGTGTTTGTAGTCATCGTACCAGACCTTGTTCAGTGTCCGTTTCATCCAGAAATTCCCACATTCCTTAAGGTGGCATCGAGTCGCAAAGTCGTAGAACCCAATGTGCAGGCGGGAGAAGTCGTACACCTTGTCCAGCATCTCTGGATACACCTGCTCAAGGTACTCGGGTGTGATTTCGGAGTAGTCATCGGTCCACAGCACAGGGCAGCCCGCATATTTGGCCTCGACCAAGGGATTGCGCTCGATAATCGGGATACATCCTGCCATCAATGCCTCGTAGTGACGATGGCAGTCGATTCCGTTACCTTCGGGCGACACGACGAACTTGTAGGACGGGAGTTCCTGGAAGTACATGGACGTGTATCCATTCTGGATTCCGTTCATAGCAAGAGTTGCAAGGATGGACGCGCGGTTCTTTCCAGACGGGCGGCGACGCTGGTCCGTCTCGGCTCCAATTGCGCACAATACCAACTTGTCATGTGGGCCCATCTGTAGCCGACGAGTCATATCCATCTTCCCGTACGTGAACTGCATTCCAATGGGGAAGGGCATCCATGCATCGTCGACGTTCATGGACGACGCCTGCACGATACATGTGGATTCGTCCTTATACGTTGCCTGCCACTCACCCAGGTTCATCTGCTTGACAATCGCTGTAGTGGGTTTAGGGAAGAAGCGATCCATCAGACGGTCGTAGACTCCGCGGCTCCGTTCAACGGACTCCATGTACCAAGACCCGCCATGGACACGGTGCTCGTAGACCATACCAGGCACAACCACAAAGGTCGCATTCTTCGCAAATATCGAAAAGAGCGAAAAGTAGAGGGCATCGTGTGCCCCATCCGCATCTACACACCATGGCGCGTCCTCCATGAGTTTGTACGTCGCAAGGAATGTCCTCGGAACAATCATGTTCATCGTGTTCAAGCATGAATTGATGTCTGGGTAGTACATGTGAAGTGTGCGGCGGTCGAGCTGCTTTCCAATGAACCGCTCGTAGTTGAAGTTGGGCATGGCAAAGCAGGGGGCGAACACCGTAGCGTCGGAGCACACGTTCGAGCTCACGTATACCTTGAACGCCTCGAAGTACGGAATGTCGGCAAAATTGTCGCTGTCCAGGATGGCCACGTAGTCGCATGTCGCATACGACGCTGCACGCTGCTTGTTTGCAATGGCTCCGAGACGACGCTCGTTCTGGTAGACCCGCAGCTTGGGGTGCGCGAATGCACACGTGATAGCTGCGTAGTCGTCGCCTGTCTCGTCTGTGATAATGAGCTCGGTGATATGAGGATTCTCCAAGTACTTGGGGATTGACTCGCGAAGGAAGTCAAACCTCCGCATCGTAGGGATACAGACGCTAATACTCATTTGTAGACTTCGTGCGCGTGGTTCTAAGTGGTTTACAACGAAGTCGGCTTCAAGCACAAATGCTGATTCCCCTCCGCGACCTTGTCCAGAAGTACAATCTGAAGATATCGGGTGTCCTCCACGTGGGTGCACATGCGGGTGAGGAGAACGATGCATATCTCGCCGAGGGGGTCCCACAACAGGCAATCCACTGGGTGGAGGCAATTCCCGAGCTTTGCATGGAGCTATCCAAGCGGCTCCCGAACGTGATTCAGGGCGTCGTCTCTGACAAGGTGGAGATGGTTGAGTTCAAGATTACGAACAACTTCCAGTCGAGCTCGATTCTTGAACTGAAGACTCATCTGGAGGCGCACCCGAGCATCAACGTAGTCAAGCGCGTATGGACGAACACCACGACGCTGGACACCATCGTCAAGGAGCGAAGCATCGAAGCCAATTTCCTGAACATGGACATTCAGGGAGCTGAGCTCAAGTGTCTGCAGGGGTTTGAGGGCGGGCTCAAGATGATCGACTACATCTACGCAGAGGTCAATACCAAGGAGCTATATGCTGGATGCGCACAGCTCCCCGAGATGGATGCGTGGTTGAGCGCCCGAGGGTTCAAGCGCGTAGAAATCTCCATGACTGGATGGGGATGGGGCGATGCACTGTACGTTCGTAACTAAATGCCCGCGTGATACGGCATGAAGCCCCTTTTCGATGTATCGATTCCCCATCGTGCAAAGAATGTGGCAAAGAAGTTGACGTACGACTGTTGGCCTCTGGGACAAATCCATTCTCCGCGGACCAGCAGGTGGCAGAACGCGAATCGGGATGAGAACGGTCGACCTATGATATATAACAAGTCACTGCCCGTTTCGCAAATACCGACGAACGAATACGATAGACATGTGGTCTGAATGGCAGACTGTTCGATGCTCCGATATGTTTCCGACGAATGCTTCGTCATGATGTCAATGAGGTCATCGCGTTTCCATATGCTCGGACCCACGTCATAGGGCGTCATGAACCGCGCCGAACACCCTGGGATTGGCCTGCTGATACATAGCGGCCCAACCGTGTCACCGCATGACGTCTCGGGGGGAAACACTTCCAAACTGAATCGAGTGATGTTCTTACGTTCCATATAGTCAATGAGCTGCGGGTAGAGCGTCGTATCGAAGCTCATGATAAGGTCAACATCGTGTACGAGAAGCACATACTTGCTTGTCGTTTGCGACAGTACCTCCAGGAGTCTCACGGGGTACGTACTGTCGGGATTGTAACGGTAAGCGGGACACCCATGTACGTCTATATCCGCAGCGAACCGAATAGGCACGATGTCCTTGACATATGCCTGCGTGTGAGCTAACGCGGGTGGCCAGATATCAGAATAGCTGGAGTGTGTGAAAACGATCAACTCACTTGTCATTTGGTTTACATACCCATGTCGGTTTAAGTCAAATGGGTGACGCCAGGCCTTTAACCGTCTATAAACTGGACGACCGAGGACAGGAAATCATCATGCACTGGTTTCATTATGTAGTTGCAGGTCTCTACGAGCTCTCTCATCTGCCCAAACCAGTCTACTTTCACGTTCGTCTCACAGACGACTTCCAGCGCGAGACAATTGAGCTCATGAAGCCTGATTATATCTACGTTGATGACACTACGGGTCATACAGTGATACCCCATGCGGGTGCCCCGATTCATGGCGAATATGCAATCCCATCTCCGTACTATGGGTTCGTTCGCAACCTCATCCTCACGCGGAATAACCTAGAAAGCCCAGTCGAGCCATTTCGGCGAATCTACGTTTCGCGGTCGCGAAGTCACGAGTTGAACTGGTGTAAGGGACTGAAACGTCGGCAGTTGGCAAACGAGCGTGACATTCTTGGGCTACTGCAGCCGATTGGGTTCGAAGTCATCTTCCTAGAGGACTATCCGCTCATTGAAAAGATACGAATCTTCCAAGAGGCGAAGGTACTGATCACACCCAGCGGTGGCGCACTCACCATGTGTTTCTTTGCAAACCGAAAGTCCACGATTGTCGAGATTTGCGCACAGACGGGAGAGGACATGTACGACCACGTGTGCAAGGAATTGGCAATACCGACTGCGAGGTACACAAACGTTCGTGCGATTGATGGGAATGGAAATCCCATGACTGCGACGTACCTTGGGAAATACAACCTCGTCATCCACGACATACCCCACTTCATGCAGTTTGTTCACTCGTTGATTACCTAGTTTTCCTTTAGCCACATCTTCTAATGACCCGAACACTGTTCTTGGTCTCTGGTTCGCTGAGAACTTTTCAACAGAATCTCCATCTCTATCCATCTGATTGCGATATCGCGGTTTCAGCTTCGTATCGCGAGCAGGACACGTACTTTAACCTGATGGATGTGCAGTTCCTCTTCCAGGACCCACGTATCAAAACGGTTCTCTTTGAATCGGAGGTCGATGTTCCAGCCGTGTTCAAGACGGAGCGTCAGCGGAACATGTACAAGCAGTGGTTCAAACTACATCGGTTGTTCAACGTAGTTCCGAGCACGTACGATGTATACGTGCGTATTCGTCCCGACGTGTGCCTAACGGTACCTGGGCAGTTGGAGGCCTTGCTCAAGACAACGACGCATGTGCTTCGTATTCCAAAGCACAATGACCGATCGGATGTATACGGGATAAACGACCAAGTCTGCATTGCATCGTACGCAGGGATGAAGCACTACTGTGACGTGATACATCATCTTACACCTGCCGATGGATCACCTGCCGACAAACTGTCCGAGTTCTTGTCCGAACAGGTGCTGGCCGCTCATCTGACCATGCCCGTTGAACGGGTTGTATTGGACTATAAACTGGTCTTGTCGTCTGCAAAGGTGGTCGCCATAACGGGAGACTCGGGTTCGGGAAAGTCAACGCTATTGTCATTGATTCGCCCACTGTTCCTTTTTGACAAGGTACTTGAGTTCGAGACCGACCGCTATCATCGTTGGGAACGCGGTGACTCCCATTGGAATACGTCCAGCCATCTCAATCCCGACTCGAACCACCTGGAAAAGCTCGAGGAGGATACCTTCAATCTCAGACTTGGCAACTCTATCATTGCAGTCGACTACGACCACTCCACGGGCACGTTCACTTCACCGCATAGAATTGAACCGAGAGACAATGTGATCCTCTGCGGCCTGCACACCCTCTACACCGAAAACATCCGAGGACTGTCCGATATCAAGATTTACATGGATACGGACCCAGACCTCACGACAGAATGGAAACTTCGCAGAGACGTCGGTGAGCGGGGGCACACGCGCGACTCTGTGTTGCAAAGGATACGCGAACGCGCGGATGACTTCGCACGGTACATCCGTCCGCAGCGAGAGTTTGCCGATATGATTATCCGATACCACGCGGAAGGGCTCGAGCTGTCCGTCCGCAAGACCTTCTCGGTTCCCCATATTGAAGGGTGCACCCTAACACACACCGACACGTTCTACAAGGTAAGCTGCACGAACCCAGATATCTCCGTCGAGTCTGAGGTTGCCATGTTCCTACGAGAGCGCCGTCTTCCGCATATCCCACCACAACCTGGGTACTCTGGCGTCATTCAGTTACTCATTCTAGCCATGCTCTATAAGTAATGGACGACCTGGTAGCACTCTGTAGGGCATGTAGCCTCGAAGAGCTCGCACAAGCGGGCGGCGGGAACATCTCAGTTAAGCAAGGCGATATCATGTACATCAAGGCGTCGGGTGTAGCACTGTGCGACGTCCGACCTGGCTACGGGATTGCGCGTGTGCACACGTCGCGCGTCGTGAATAGCCTAACGGAGTTGGAGCCAGACATCATGACTCTTGCGATTGGACCAGACCGCCCGTCTCTTGAGACCTATTTTCACGCATTCCTTCGGACATACGTCGTCCATCTCCACCCAACTCACTTGAATAAGTACCTCTGTTCAGACGAGCCTGGGATGGTCGAGTACTGCAAGCCTGGGTTTGAACTCAGCAAGCGGGTGTTGGCGTCGTACATGGGCCAATCCGTCATTTACCTGCGAAACCACGGGGTCATTTACCACACAGATACACTGGATGAAGTCCTCGCGCTCTTTGCGACGCCCGAGTTGAAGGAGTTCTGGAATGTGCAGTCAGACTATCCTACTGAATTCATCTACCGTGTTCCCAGAGTGGCGTTACCCATTGTCCCCCTGACTCCAGACATTGTGCTGTTCCTTCATGGCTCGATTGTTACAACCGAGACATCAAGTTACATACGAGGGCCGACGCGCGCCAAGTGTCTTGCCTCTGCAGAGGTGTTGCGGTGTTACGTACAAAGTCTCCCCCACGCAAAACGATGGCTATCCGAAGCAGACGTGATGTCGATACTGAACTGGGATGCTGAAGCCTACCGCAAGAGTTTAGTACATACGGCGTCGACGTGAGGGCGTAGGTACATTGCATCTTCGGTACGCCCCTGAAGTTCGGGAGACACTAAGCAAACTTTGAATCCTTCAGCTCGCAAATCATTGCACATCTGGGCTGTTGGAAGACACGCAAAGCTATCAAGCCATATCCAGTCCACCCGTCCAGCGAGGGCAATCACTGTGTCGACGCATTCATATTCAGATACTCGGACCGCGATGCGCCGTTCGCCCATTCGGCTCAATTTCACAATCATCGGGAACGAGCAGTCAAGAAGGAAGAACGATTCAACCCCCGCATCTTTGAGCAACCGAAGCGCTTCATACTCAATCCCCTCGCATTTGACGTTCACAATGCAAAGCGCATGTCGTATACGACCAACAAACGCATCGAACGGCACGCCAGGTGTCCAAGGGTCATGAGTAACCACAATGCCGCTGGGTCCCTCTCGAATATCGAATTCTATGCCCTGGTGACTTGGAACCTGTTCCAACTGCTCGATTGTGTTAATACGATGACGAATGATAATCGTCCCAGTAGAGGAAGGTTCGGTAGTCATTTGGTGTTCCCCAGCAAAGATAGTAGTCGACTGGAAACGCCTTGACCACATATCCCCGATCAATCAATGGCTGCAGAAGATTGTCCACATAGAACTCGCCGTTGGTACGAATGTCGTGGTCAACGATGTGTTTGTAAGCAGTCTTGAACATGCCCGTCGTGCGGAAGAACATTGTGCCGATGATGGCGTGAGTGTTGGGCTTGTCTGCAAAGGGCTTCTTGATTGAGACATTGCGAATAGACCCAGTGTCGTCCACGTCAAGCCACGCATACATGTGAGGGTACAACTTGCCCGTCGGATTGTTAGTAAAACACCATACGATAACGTCAATCGACGGGTCCTTGAGCATGGCCTCGAGTCGGTCGGGATTGTACATTGCGCCGTTATCGCAGGCCGTGACGGTGAGGGGAGTGTCGTCGGGTACATCCCCAAGAGCGGCCATACATGTAGTTGCTTGTCCATTCGTCGTCTCGTCCAATTCGACAATACGGCATCCTGGAAAGTACTGGCCAACTGCGTGACTCCGTAAACTGATAATCGTCGTCGAGTCCGTCTCGGGGAGGTCCTTGAGAGCGGCAACTGCCATCGGTTGGCCGCGAATCGGCAGAAATGGCTTCGGTGTGTCGTATCCCTGCATGCGGAACCGACTCCCCTGTCCAGCCATTGGAAGAAGAGTCAATCCTGGCGTCTTGATGCGCCTCCGCGGCCCCTCGTGGAAGTAGGACGACCACATTGCGTAGACTTCAAGGTCGTAGGGTGTACCCCATTGGAGCATCTTCTCGATTTCAACTACGCGAACGTGCAGTCCACTCGCAATCATGTGGTTATAGGCCATACTCACGTAGTACTCCCCCTTGAGCGTCTGACCACTTGCCATCAAACTCCTGAAACAGTCCTTCATGATACGCCCAGTGCGGAAGTAGTACGTTCCATTCGACGCATACTCGTTCATCTTGTTGTCGGTGAAGGGTGTCTTCTCACGCACCTTGGTTGCCCATCGGTCGGATTCGCGGACATACGCATAGCAGTCGGGGCCGAGATGGTGTGGATGGAACCCCCTGTAACATGCAATTGCCCCATCCGCATGGAGTTCGCGCACCTCCGTTAGGAATGCGTTGTAATCCCACTGGGTCCCGTAGTCGCAGTAGGAGACAATGACCTCCTCATCGTCGTTAATCGCAGGCTCTGCACACATAACAGCGTCCACTGGGCCCAGCCCCCGATGCGGTGCATGGAACACGTTAATCGTGGGGCAAATAGATTTCAGCTTGTCTGTATGGACTCGATCACAGATGGCCAGCACATTGGTCTCACCTGGAAAGAGTTCGATGACGTGCTGTACCATCGGCTTTCCGTCAACGGGAATGAAAGGCTTGAGGTCGGCGTACCCAGCCTGTACGAAGCGAGTTCCTAGCCCCGACATTGGAATGACAATCTTCATAGTGCTTACATAGGTCTGTGTATGATATGAAAATGAAAGTTGTCCATCTCGCGGGCGAACCCAATCGACGCCTGGGGCTGTGGAGTCTGGAGAACGCAGTCTTGCACGGAAAGCAGTATCCGTCTATCTGCATTCAGTCTGGAGACGAGCTCTTTGCCCCGTACAACGAACGGACAATGTCCCTTGGCAAGGATACGTTCGTTCTTCCAGAGATTGAGCACCATGAGACCACGGCGGTTGCGGAGCCTGTCTTCTTTTTCGTCTACAACACCGACAATTACTTCCACTATCTCTACGACACCATCCCCATTCTATACCAGTTCTTTCAGCTTCGGGAGCGGTATCCGACGATGCGGCTGTTGATGAAGCCTGCTCGCATGTATCCCTACATCATGGACTGTCTACGTGCTGCTGGGCTTACGGATGCAGACGTGTTGATTGCATATCCGTCGCACAGGTACGCATCGCTCTGGGTGTCGTCGTCACTCACGCACGATGGTCAATCCAACGAACCGCCGCATCCAGGCGTATGGGATGTCTACGCACGGATGAAAGGGTCTACACAGTCCACGCCGCGCAAGTTCTACGTGTCGCGCAGAAGTTGGAAGCATGGAGACACGACGAACATGGGAACAAACTACACGACTCGACGCAAGATGATGGTGGAGGACCAGCTCGTTGCCGAACTCGAGAAGGATGGCTACGTAGAGGTATTTTGCGAACTCCTGTCTATGGCCGAGAAGATTGCCTACTTTGCGAATGCTACCCATGTAGTTGGGGCAATCGGAGGTGGAATGTGCAATCTGGTGTTTGCGAAGCCTTCGTGCGTGACGACTAGCATCAATAGCCCAGAGTTCGCTGACATTAACAAGCGCTTCCTATTCACAATGCACCACACGCAGTTAACGCAGTACACCAAGACATGGGTCACCTCGCCACTCTACAAGCGGGCACGGGCAATGGGAAAGACGGGTGAGGTCACTGCCGTCAATGGCGACGAGTTGACACTCGCAGTCAGCGACGGGGTTGGATGGACGCTCGGCGATTCCTACGAGACGCTCGTAGTGAAGGAGGCGGACGTCGAATTCCTCGACAATGGGCTCAATTCACCGTGGACGTTTGACGTGAATAACTTCATTAATCAGCTATAAGTATGTACTGTTTCATAGGTAACTCGCATATTGACCAGTTCAACATACCCACATATTCATCACGGACAGGTCAATCAATCGACCGCATGGACTGCACGGGTGCGTCTATCAAGGGACTTATGAACCCAAACTCAGTCTCAGGTCTCAGGTCTATGATTTTAGACTATCAGTCCAAGAACCCATCTTCGAAGCTCGTGTTTTTTCTCGGCCAGGTTGACCTCGACTTTGGATACTACTATAAGTGCGTCAAGGATGCTGTAAAGTACGACATGCGCGAATACATTGACACTCTCGTTAGCCTATACGAGACGTTCTTGTCAACGGACATCACGAATGCGTTCGCTGTATTAGGTATAAACCCATCCGTAATACGAGACACTCGGCACAATTACAATGTAAGCTTTCAGTGTCCCAACGGAGCAAGTGGTTTCTATTCAGAAGTAAACCAAGATTTGCGGTTTGAGGACGTTAGCCACATATACTCTGACTCACTGGAAACGCGATGCATGCATGCCAAGATGTTCAATCAAGCACTCTCCAGCATGTGCAAGCGGAGACATTTCAACTTTATAGACATTTCACCCGTGCTGTTTGACGATAACAGTGTACTCAAGTCAAAATATGTTCCAGACGGAAAGATGGATCACCATCTCAAGCCAACCGCAGATACCGATATGCTTGAGTTTATCATGCCGCTATTGTCGTGAATCCACAAATGCCCGTAGGTTTCTACGAACATTTGTGGTTTTGTGTTGGAGTTGCTGTATCTGGGTCTCTAGTTGGAGTAGGCCAGGCCACCCATGCCGCTCATCACGCGCAGCACGTTGTAGTTGACGGCGTAGACGCGCACCTGCGCCGTGCGGCCACCGCGGACCGTGTTGACGGACACTGTGAGCTGCAGCGTGGCCTTGTCGATACGCGAGAAGTTGCAGCTGCCGCTGGGCTGGTGCTCCTCCGGCTTGAGCGCGAAGGAGTACACGTTGATGCCCACCGTCGGGGTGCGGGTGTGGTGCTGGTACGGCTGCACGAAGTTGAAGTAGCGACCCTCGCGCTCCGTGAAGCGGTCCTGGCCGTTGAGCTGCAGCTTGGCGACCTCAATCGGGTTCTTGCCCGAGCACTTGATGCCCGAGTCCAGGAGCACCTTGGCGAGCAGGTAGTTCGTCGTGTCCTCAAACAGCGCCGACTGGTTGCTAACGTCGCCGCCCGTGTCCAGCCAGCTGGAGCCACCCAGCGACGGGCCCTGCGTGATACCCAGACCCGGGAGGTAGGGGCCCGAGGGACCATCGGACGTCGTCGGGACGACGAGGCCCGTGCCGCCGCCACCCAGCTGGCCGCGGGCGAGCACGTCCATGATGACACCCTCTGTGGTGAAGTCGTCGGAGAAGTTGAAGGGCTGCATGCCGTTGACCTCGGCGATGAAGGTCGACGCGGGCTGGCTGCAGTCAACGAACGAGTCGCGCTGGCACACCCAGATGAGCTCCTTCACCGGGTGGTTAAAGTTGAGCTGAATCTTGTTGGACGAGCTCGTGATGGACTCGGCACCCGTGAACTGCAGCTGCTCAATCAGGTACTCGTGCGTCTGCTGGGCGAAGCGGCGACGCTCCTCCGTGTCCAGGTAGACGTAGTCGATGTACAGCGACGCGGCCGTCAGCGACTGGATGCTCGTCGGCGCCGAGCCCGTCTTCAGCTCCGTGTACGAGCAGTTAATCCACTGCTCGAACTCCACGTTGATGCGCACCTCGTGGTACTGGAGGGCAATCAGCGGGATGGCCAGGCCGGGGTTGCGGCAGAACCAGAACTGGAGCGGGATGTACAGCGTGCGAGCCGGGGTGCCCGCGCGCGGGGCGCACGAGTTCGTCAGCTCAGCACCCGAGCAGGACTGGTCCAGCGCATAGCCGTTGCCGTCCTTCATCAGCACGAGGTCGTGGCTGTTGCCCACCATCTCGTCGAGCGCGCGCACCGTGCCCGCATCCTGCGTGAGCTGCGTCCAAATCTGCATCCAGTCGCCGTACTGGCGGTCAATGCGCTGGCCGCCAATCTCGAGCTCAACCGTCTTGATGAGACGGTGGCCCACGTAGTTGAGCCAGCGGAAGCGCTTGACGTAGGTCGAGACTGCCGTGTTCGCGGCGCTCAGGTCCACCGCCGGGAGAACCACCTGCACGTACGTGCGGTACATCAGGTCCGCGTTACGGTTGATGATGGCCGTCACGCGCTTGTTGAAGTCCGCCTGTCCGTTGAAGGTGACCTCAATGGACTCCATGGCGAAGTTCGTGTGGCGCTTGAACAGCACCTTCCAGAACGTAATCTGGGGGTTGCCGCTGATGTAGATGTCCTGCGCGCCGTACGAGACAAGCTGTAAGAGACCACCACCCATATTGCTGTTATGTTCACTGGCAAGAAAAAATAGTGGGCGCGACGACTACCCCACAAAACACGCACGACACACTGCCTCGTACGATTCTGCGCCCCCAATGATTACCTGACCTGCGTTGGGGTTCAATCGGCGAGTGAAGTGTGCTTCACCTCCACATGCACAAATTGCCGACAACTTTGTCACCTTGTCGGCATACGGAATAACTGCAAGCACCTCTCCGAACGCCCTGCGCTGGTAATCACCCGACAAGCCAATGACGTACACAGACTTGTGCTTCTGCTCGGTCGCAGCTACCACAAAGTAGAGCAGTCCTGTAAAGAACTGGGCCTCGTCAATCACAATCACGTCGCAGCTCGCAAAGACGTCGTCCGTCACAGAGTTCAGTGTGTTGGTCGTCATACAAGGAAGCGAATCTCCATCGTGAGTCGTGATTTCCGAAGTCACTCCAAAGCGTGTATCACAAGTCGGTTTAATCACCAGCACTCGCTGTCCTAACGCAGTGTGCTTGCGAATTGCGCTCAGGGCATAGGACGTCTTTCCCGCAAACATCGGGCCGAGTACGACTTCGAGCGACATTTGGTATTCAACGGCGCCGGCGTGTATGCGACTTTTCACGCATCTCCTGCTTCGCCCACTTCTTGAATGACGGGTTTCCAGGGTGCGACTTCTCCTTCAGTTCGTTAGCCGCCCACTTGCGGAACGTCATGCGCTTGCCCTTGTGAGACATCTCGCGTGCCTCCTGGGCAGCCCACTTCTTGAAGAGCATGCGGTGAGTCCGCTTTGTCGGCATTTATACGCACCCATTAAAAAAAGTAGCAATGGAGGTGGATGGTATCATTGCCCTTGTGGCCATCAGCGCAGTGGTAGCGGTTGCTCTGAGCTGTGCATGTTGTTCATATTTTGAGAGACGGGTTGCGGTTGAGGATGAAGACGAATATGAAATTACTGCATGACCATGTGAGGCACGATATGCATGGCCTCCAGCTCCTGCATCCAGAGCTTCATGGCGTAGGGAATGGTCTTTTGCACAAAGTCCGTCTTGTTGCCACACGAGCCACACGAGTAGATGCCCTCTGCAGGATTGACCACCGCCAAAGTTCCGCATGTCTTGCAGATACCCGTCAGGAACGGGTCGGACACATCCATCAGACGCTCCTTGGTAAACACCGAGGCACCGTGTGAAATCATGCAGTCGCGCTCCATCTCTCCCACGCGCAACCCGCCATCCCGTGCCCTGCCCTCGCACGGCTGCCGTGTCAGCGACACGATGGGACCGCGAGCCCGAGAGTGCTGCTTGTCAATCACCATGTGCTTCAGGCGCTGGTAGAAGGTGGGACCCATGAAGATTTCCGCCTGCATCATCTCGCCTGTCTGGCCATTGTACAGAATCTCATTTCCATACGGATGCATGCCCATCTCCACCATATGCGCCCGCAGGTCGTCCACTTTCATGTGGTCGTAGGGCGTGCCGTCCGCCAGCGTTCCCTTGCGCACACAAATCTTGCCGAAGATGTTCTCCATCAACTGCGCAATGGTCATGCGAGACGGAACTGCGTGGGGGTTCATAATCAAGTCGGGCCGCAACCCAGACCCCGTGAAGGGCATGTCCTCCTCGTTCAGCAGCATGCCCACGGTTCCCTTCTGTCCGTGGCGCGAGGAGAACTTGTCGCCAATCTGCGGCACACGCTCCGACACCACGCGCACCTTCACAAAGGGATACCCATCCGAGTTCTTGTCCTGCCACACGCCGTCCACGCGGCAATCCTCTCCATTCTTGTGAGTGGTGGACGCGTCACGGAACGCATACCCAGCCGTGTCGTGGCGCAGATTCACGACCTTGCCAATGACCACGTCATTCTCCTTCAGCACCGAGTTCAGGATAGGAATGCCCGACTCGTGGATGGCTGCGTAGCTGGTGGTCTTGAACTTGCGCGTCGCGTGCTTCTGGGGACGCATGAACTTCTCTTCCCTTCCACTTGTGACGTTGCGGTGCTCCTCGTCCTTGTACAGCGTGTAGTACAGACCACGGAACAAGCCGCGGTTCACAGCTGTGCGGTTCATGATGATGGAATCCTCCTGATTGTAGCCGCCGTAGCAGGCAATGGCCACCACCGCATTCATACCGAAGGGCATCTCGTGCATCTTCAGAATGTTCATGGACCGCGTCTCCACCAGTGGACGGCTGATGGAGCACAGCACATAGGCGTTCTTGTCCAGCCGCTTAGCAAAGTTGGTCGCGTACACACACATGGACTGCTTACCCATGGCGGACTGATAGGTGTTTCGGGGCGACTGGTTGTGGTCCGACAAGGGAATCGTCCCCGCCATGTGACCCACCAGCATGGAGGGGTGAATCTCGTGGTGAGAATGCGTCGTGACTTCTCGGCGCGTCAACGCAATCCGCAGCGTCTCGGTCTCGGACGCATCAATGTACTCCATACACGCCTTGACCCAGTTGTTCCAATCACCACGGTCAGCGACCGGAGGCAGTTCCGCTCCCACCCGGAACACGGGCCGCACCACGCGACCACCGTCCGTCTCAATGATGATGGTGTTCAGCAGGGTGTACCACGCAATGGACGTATGGGGGTGGAGGCGGAAGGACTGCTTGGCCGTGCGCAGGGCCTTGACCACATCGTGCGGGCTCTCCGTGTACGCCGTCAGGACACCATTCACTGTGATGGAGGTGCCTGGGTAGACAACCGCCTGCTTAATCCATGTAATCTTGGGCGTCTCCTGGAGGAAGTGGAGCACCGTGTGACTGGGCACGTGCTGCGTGACCGACGTCAGCAGGGACATGGTCTTCACGATACCCACCGAATGACCCTCGGGAGTCTCCACCGGGCACATGAATCCCCAGCTAGTGCCGTGGAGCTTGCGAGGCGCCAGCAGCTTACCCGACTTTTCCACAGGCGTCTGAATGCGGCGGAGATGGGACAGTGTGGCGGCGTACGACATGCGAGCCAGCACCTGCGAGACACCCACCTTGGTGGCATTGGACAGGGAAGTGGAGCTGGAGGTGCCCAGACCCTGAACCGTGAAGTTGCCTGTAGCCAGTGCCTGCTTCAACTTGCCCTCAATCGTGGACAGCTTCAGAATCTTGTACAGGTTGTTGATGTTCAGAATCTCAAGCGGTGCAGGCTTGCCATCCGCTGCCTTTTTCCACGAGTCATTGTTCACCTCCTGCACGAACTCGTTGCGAGTGTCGTTGCAGACCTTCTGAAACAGCTGGCGGAACAGGTGCGTCAGCAGAGCTCCTGTGGTCACCACGCGCTTATTCGGATAGGCATCGCGGTCATCCAGCGGAATGTGTCCACCGTACGTCAACAGGAGGCGACGAATCATGGAGGCCGTCAGCAGGGCGCGGCGGGCATTCAGGACTTCAGGCGTGCTCACTTCCCCGGCGAAGCGCACGTGGGGCAGGTACTCGGTGGTGAGCAGCTGCCGAACATATGCACACTTGTCCTCTTGGTTGGTCCCGTACTGCAGGTGGCCCGTCAGGTATTGGACCGCCTCCTGCTGCGTGAAGATACCCAACTCCGCCACATCACGGAAGGACGCACCCAGCATCTCCACGTGGGAATCTGATTCATCGCCCCAAATCAGTCGGGCCACGTCGCGGTCGCGGGTCACTCCGATGGCACGGAAGTACACCATGATGGGAATGTCCTCACGGAAGCGGGGCACGCAGGCAACCATCGGATATCCAAACCCGTTGAACTTGGAGCTCAACCGAATCTCCAGCTTCTTGGGCGGCGTGGTGAACGACTCATGCAGGGACTTCATCTCCACAGAGTAGAAGTACTTGGACGCCGTCTTCTTGTTCTGGAATATCATGATGCGGTTGTCGGCCACCTTCTCTTGGCAGAGGATGGTCCGCTCCGAGCCGTGAACCACGAAATACCCAAGCGGGTCGTGAGAACACTCGCCCAAATCCGTCAGTGTTGCAGGGTAATCCTTGAGCAGGCACAGCGACGACCCGAGCATAACGGGGAGCTTGCCAAGACTGATACCCTCAAACACGCGGAACTCCTCATCGTACGTGTCCAGCAACGGTCCCTTGTAGGTGCGGGCCACAAAGCGCACGTCGGCGTGCATCTGTGCAGCATAGGTGAAGTTGCGGACCCGGGCTTCAGACGGAAGCATTGGCTTCACGCGCCCAGTGGCCTCTTGGAGGCGGGGTTTCAGGTAGGTGACGTTCTCGAAGGATAACCTGAGTTCATACTTGTACTTCTTCAACTTCTCGTCTTGCTCATGCCAGACGGTGATGGGAGGGGTTGACTGAACAATCAGTGGAAGCTTGTTGCGAACGAAATCCTCGAAGGAGTCAATCTGATGGTCGACGAGACGGCGCACACCCTTCTCAAAATAGGCATTGACGGCTTCCCACTCCATACTGTGTGCATTTCATTCGCTGTAAACGAAATCATCCGTTTTTAAGTAAAGGCGTCATGGATGTCGTCGACCAGGTCAAGCAGGTCTTTGTGAAGTCCTCCAAACCCCAACCCACACCCGATATCAAGAAGAGCCGACGTGTGTTGCCCAAATCCAAACCCGCTGTCCGCAGAGCCACTGCACACAAGACATACCCGATGGGCGCACTCAAGGGAACGCGACAGACTCGCCGAGCCAAGCTTGAACCCACGAACAACCCCAGCAAGAGCCCGCCGATGAAGGATGTCCGCAAAACAATCCGTGTCCTGACCCCTATCGGGCAGCAGAAGAAGGAGCAGAAGGTAGAGGAAGAAGGCGGTACAATGCCCGTCGCCAGGATGCGCGCCGAGCTCGGGAAGTCTGGGCACGGGGTGAGCAGGAAGGCCCCAGACGACCTTGTCCGTCAGATTTGGAAGGCAGCGAATCTTGGTGGTTTTTTGAAGTAACTGATTTCCTTGGAAAGAGTAATGACGTCCATTTGGGGTCCGTTAGGGTGGATGACACTCCACTCAATGGCATCCCTGTACCCAGATGAACCAACTGCGGCAGAAAAGGCGCTTATGGACACGTGGCTAGACCTGTTCGCAGGCACTATTACGTGCCCCTCCTGCAAAGAGCACTTCCAAGAACAACTCCAAGCGTACAAGGCTCGCTTTCCCCAGCTCCTTGAGTCACGGGCCTCTTTCCTGTTGTTTTCCTTTCGCGTTCACAACTCGGTAAACCGACGGTTGAACAAGCCAATTCAATCAACTGTAGCCGAGTGTTTTGAGGTGTTGCAGAACAACGTCAAGACACGGACTGCAACCCAGTACCGCCAAGCATACTACGCACACATTACACGTCATTGGAGGATGATGCAGGATGCGTCGGGCATTGCTGGCCTTCGCAAGATTGCGGAATTGAACAAGATTGAGGCCATGTACGCCGCGGCCCGGTCCGACGACTTTAGCGAACTCGTCCCCGAAGGGCTGACTTTCTTGGGGTTGATACAGCTGCCGCCCGAGGGTATCCAACCGAAGTCAATGATGCCGCATGCCCCGTCTCCGAACCAGAAGCTGGGAATCGCGGGAGGACGATTTCGGTTACGGAGGTAAGTGGATGTACAGGATGCCACGGGACTGAAATATACGGGTCTGTCTCCCACGCAAACCGCTTCATCCACGAATACCGAGTGTCCTTGGATTCGTCGTACATCTCGTCGGGGTACTTGACGCGACGCTTGGCTGTCTTCAGTGACGCCTGCGGCAGAATACACTGCAGTTGGTTGGTCACATGGAATGGAGGCGTCGGATGCTCCCACTTGATTTCGTATGGCTTTGGGGAAAAGTCAAGCAGTGTCTGAATCAGGGGCGCGTCTCCATAGGGATACACCCAGCACCAGTCGGGAACGCGAGAGGTGGTGAAGTACTCGTGTGTCCACATGAACGACTTCCAGAACGACTCGCACACGGGTTCCCAATTCACAACACCGTCCATGAGCTGGGCGCCCACCTGGGCTTCAAGCATATGTCCGTCAACTGACCCCATGCCCGGCTTGCGGCGCTCGGACAAGACCTTGGACTCAATAGGTCCAGCCTGCTCCAGCGTATGTTTCAGCGCACGGGAGTGGCCGTCTTCCCGGAGAGAGTAGAAAGCCAACGTAGGCATGAAGTCATTGCCGAAACAGAGGATGGCCGTTTGAACGTAGGCATCCACGTCCATTGGAAGAGCTCCAGCAAGTACTCGGATGGAGAAGGCACTATCATCTCGCAGTAGGTAGATATCGCCCAGCGCGCGTTGCGCAAGCGCGATGAGCACCAAGTCGGCATCCAACCCGTAGATGGCGATACGCTTGCGACAATCGGGTTCAAGACCTCGTAGCCATGAAAAAACCTTATGTTCCCCCTCGCCGGGCTCATCTGTTCCTGAGAACGTCACCAACGGGAAAGCCAGTCGCAGCTCCCGAAGCAACTCAATCATGTACGGAGTCTCGGGAGAGATTTGGTGACGGTCAAACACACCTGCGTGGTCCGCCATCTTGAACCTGCGATACCGCTGCTGGACAATCTTTGCATACGGAACCAGTCCGTCAAAGGCCACGAATATCCTAGGACATGTGATGCGTGCCAAGTACTCTCGGAGTCCTCGTATAATACTTTCCACAGGGTCCGTGTCATCAAGGACTGCGTGGATGAAGCAGTTAAAGTCAATGCCGAACGCATCGGACTCAAACGTAGTGTAGTGCTGTTGAATGGACTTGTTCTTGCGTAACAGACTGGCTACGTAGTACGGAATACCCATGGTTTACTTGCAGCACCAGCGTGAAACCTTCTTGACCTCGGCGAGCACAACCGGTGCAACAGCCTTCATCTCCTTCTGGGCAAAGTCTGCCACCGCCTCCACTGCAGGTGCCTTGCCCGACGCGACCACCTCCACCGCGTGGACAATGTGGGGGAGGACCTGAGTCGCAAAGAATGTCGCAGCGCTCTCGTCCTCAGACGTACCCGCGCGCTTGGCGATGATAACAATCACCTGCTGGACAGCCTTCAGGCGCTGGTCGCCCGTCAGCGCCGTCATGGTGGACACATGGGCGTAGATAGCCAGGGCCGTCGGCACGGGCTTCTTCCAATCCACTACATTGTACATGCCCGCAATCTCCTCTGCGGTCTTTGTCGCCGTGTCCACCGGGGCCACCGGGACCGCTACGCTCACTGGCTCTGGAACGGCTGCCGTGTCCGTGCTCATTTTGTTTCCTCTCCAGATTTCATCTGTAAGCCTTTCCGCGGGACCAATGTGGGTGGTTGGATACGCACGGGTTCAATCATGCCCACAGACGACGACAGGCGGGCAAGGGCAACGCGGGGGCGACGGCGTGTCTGTTTCTTGTTCCGTCTGGACCGTGTCTTGTGTCCCTTGGGTGCCATTGCTCTAAAAACGGATTTTAACGTGGCGATAGGTAAATATCAGTGCCTGCCAAAATGTCCTGCCCTGACTGCTCTACCACCCTCATCATCCACCTCAAGCCCAACTGCAGTGCCTGTGAGAAGTATGTCTGTCCCAAGTGTCACTGGGGGACTCGCTACTTCTGCCCCCTTCGCGCTGAACCCGAGACGCCGTGCGACCGCTACTGTACGCACGTGACCCGGGTTGGCGATTCTATTGTTTGCCGCAAGCACGGTCGCCGTCGCGACGAGCTCATCTGTGGACGTCACTGTGGGTGCGCTCGGAAGAACACCACCACCGAGTTCTACCCCGCACCGAAGGAGGACGAGCCCGAGGACCGTGTGGGATGCAAGACGTGCGGCGCCTACGACATGCCACTCAAGGAGAATATGGAGCTCTACAAGACGTGGGGGTTTGTGTGTTCCGATTGCGCAGATGGGATTCTCGCTCGTAAGTAAATGTGGGAACTCATTCTCCTTCTCCTTGTCTTGCTGGCCATCGCCGCCATGGCATTCCTTCCGAACATCGGTGCCCTCACGGGTGGCAAGGTGTTTGACAATGCACCCGCCAAGTGTGCATCCTGTCCCAAGCAGGCTGCACGCGATGCCCAATGATTTTCAATTAGATTCATAAATGAAGCGCCAGTACTTGCTTTACGCTGCCGTGGCATTGGTGGTCTTGGCTGCCTACTTCTCCCGTGAAGGGTTTGGTCCGTCAACTGACATCAATATGGGGCTGAACCCAGCGCCGTATGGAGTCATGGAAGAGACGGTTACATGTGGAGACAAGACTCGGGCGAAGAAAGACCAGTGCTCACTGGACTCCCAGAACGGCGGCGCCCATCTTATGCCGTATTAAACCAGACGGTTGTGCTGCCGAAGCGCCACGTCAATCTCAGTGGGGGCCTGTCGCGACACGACCTTGGTCCTGAACGTCTGGGCATCAAAGAATTCCTGAACCGCCTCCCTGACAATGTCAGGTTCAAAGTCCTTGCAGGAGAACACGTCCAGATACATGGAGTTGTTCTCTTCCACAAAGTGCGCGCAGATGTTTGAGGTCTCAATGAGCTGCACAAGCGTGTAGCCCTTCTTGCTGCCCGACCCGAACATGACAACCTGCGGCTTACCGTACGGCACCATGTCTATGCGCTTCACCAGCGTGCGTGCAAAGCTGGCAATGACCTTCGAAGAACCAATCATCTTTGGAGAACAACCCGCTGCGTCAAGAATCAGGTGCTTGCCCCAGGTGCGAAGTGGCTGCATGAGTATACTCTTTGTCTCGTGTTTAAATAATGAAGAACGCAGGCGTAAACTCCCTACCAAAGGTTGAAGGGCATATTGTTGCTCTGACCGTCAACCTGGCTGTACTGGGGTTGTTCAATGCGGCTCTGGGATTCTTTGTGTCCTACGGTATCGGTCTTCTCTTTCCCGACTTCACGGACGAATGGAAGAAGGAGCCTGCGTGGATTCAGTGGTCGGATGTGATTGCAGAGATTTCTCTCTTGGTAATCGCAGCCTTCTGGGTAACGTACTTGGCTCGCTACGTGATTCCAATTGTGCCGCTCAAGCCTGCGCTGGAGCACTACATTGAGCAGTATGGTAGCAACTTCATGTTCCTCTATGCAATCTTCATCTTCTTTGACGACTTGGCGGACAAGATGCTGTTCTTATTCAGGGGTGAACCTAAGCCTTCGGCTTGAAGGTCTTGTAGACATCCTTGGCTGCCTTGTACAGTCCAATGATAGGGTCGCCGCGACCACCACCTAACATGCCGACTGGAGCGGGAGCGGGCTTGGATACAAAGAACGCGTAGTACGGGTAGTAGAACGGCGCGAACAGGAACGCAAGGAATGCCCACACCGCCGAGCCAGACGTGTCATACGAGAGCTTTGCCGCGCCAACCCAGTAGAGCACCACCCACACGAGGACAAGCACCAACACAATAATCGCATACGCGCCTGCCATCCAAGACGGAAGCAAGGACGATGCACCCAGTGTCCCGAGAGGAGTATCCACCGTCGTGGTCGTCGCGACCTTGTTAGCAGGAGGAGGAGCTGCGGCAGGTGTGCTGCTCATTTATATTGGGTCGCGTGAAAATTGTCGCAGCTAGGAGTAAATGAACTTTGGAAAGCTTCTGTTTCACGCGGTTCTGTTCTATGCGTTCATCCCGGGTGTCCTCGTCCGCCTGCCGCCGGGTGGCTCTACCCTGACGGTGAACCTGACCCACGCCTTGCTGTTCGCCGTTGTCTGCAGCCTCGTGTGGAAGCTGGTGTTCAAGACCAAGTAAACACTCCATATATCCACATAGCATCCCAACCGCAGCCACAAGGCTGTTCTAACGGACCGCTAAAAACGGAAACGAGCGGCGGAGGGAGAAGAAACATACCCCCGCACACACAAGCAAAGATGTCTTCCACCAACAACTTCTCTTCCCTCGCCGCTGCTCGCTACCCGCTCCCGTCCCAGATGCAGCTGCGCGAGGACTACATCTTCCGTCTCCAGCAGTGCCGCACCACACCTGCGTACCAGGTGATTCTCCCGACGGGAGACCACTATCCCGTCACCTCCTATCCGCTCATGGAGGACGACACCAAGGGATGGACAACCATCAAGCGCAAGATTCATGTCAAGAAGGTCAAGTCAGATGAGCAGCTTGACTACGAGGCCACTCAGATGCATGACTACTGGGAGGCCGAGAGCGCAGATAGCTGGACAATGGCTCTCCCAGTGACGGCTGCGACGGGGGAGCACAACGGGGCGCTCTTCGACATTGGCTCTCGGTTCTGAGGGCGTCCTGCGTAGCCATCGCTAAAAACGGATTCGTGTGGTCATATCTTATTTTATATTGGGCCCCGACAAACAAGCAACCATGTCTTCCACCACCAACACCATGCCTTCCCACCTCTACTCCTGCCACCAGACCGACTGCTCCAACATGACAACCGACCTCGGTTCTACCTGCGATGCCTGCCGCGCGGACTGGCGCCGCTGCCCTGGCTGCGGGGACGTGGGCGCCACCGTTCTCGGGTCCAATTATTGCCACGAGTGCATGTCGGTGCGTGACCACCCATGCAACAAGGCCTTCATCGAGTACCCGCACGAGCACACGGGCCGCTGCGGTTGGTCCGACGATGGCACTCGCATCTGCGACGACGAGGCCGAGTACGACATCTGGTGCGGCGTGCCTGAGCCGCGATGCACCTGCGACGGCTCGGGTCGCATGTGCGACCACTGTGCGGAGGAGTACGCGGAGCCATGCCGCGGATGTGGCGTGCCGTCCCAGCTGTGGACGGACAATACGTACTGCCGCGCGTGCTTCGTGGCGCGTCACGGAGACGAGTTTCCGAAGACGGTGCGAGTTTCAGAGGAACTCAAGGCAGGGCTTCTCGCCAACCTACCGGACAAGTGGAGTTTCACGCCCGCACACCCGCCACTCCCTCCGTCGCCCGAGCCGCGTCACATGTCTCTTGAGTCCATGCGTGCCGAGATTGCCGAGATTGAGGTGCGCCTTCGTGGCGGCCTGACGAAGGGCCAGCGTGACGACTGGGTCTGGCTTCTCCAGAACCGCCGCGCAGACCTTGCGGAGGCGGAGAAGGAGATGTGGGAGGGATACGACCAGGACGACCTGCGCAAGCTGGACCGCATGAGCCGCTACTGAAAACGGATTCCCTCACACAAAACACTTTTTACATTGCCCCACATACATCATGGAGTCCTTCTTCCTCACACTCGGATTCACTCCGAACGAATCTGCAGACTACGCTGACGCTATCCAAGCCACACAACGCGCAGACGCCGTTGCGTGGATTCGTACAACCACCGACATCCACGAACCTCCTCTTCATGCCATCCTCGCCAAGATGGCAAAGCAAGGACATAGCGGCGGCAGCCTTGTCTCCTCTCTCCGTATCGTCCAGTACGTATTCAAGCACGGATACGAGGCATTGGCAGCAGATGCCATTCACTGGAACAATCTGGATGTCTACCAGATTGAGACGGCTCGGTACGCGGTGTTCGAACTGGCCCGCAAGCGAGAGACGTCCGACATTCCGCAGGTGGTCATCTACGACCGCTGCATTCGGGCGTCACTGGGCGAGGACTGGCGAACCTCGACAACGCTGGCCGAACTGGCTATCCGCAACGCAGCCGCTCGTGCCCTTGACATGGTGCGATTCTTCAACACCAGCCGCTAAAAACGAATCCGCGCGCATCCATCTATTTATTTTTCAATGCCTTTCGACTACAAGCTCCTCGGATACGATGACAACTTCAACCACATGCTCCAGTCTGCGGAGACGGCCATTGACAAGCTCAATGCATGGTACTGGGTTCGCGACTTTCACGACCCAGAGGGGTTTGGTGGGACAATGGACCCCATGATGTCTGCGACGGGTGCTGCGATGGACTACAAGGGACACTCGGTTTCTTCCATGGGAAGGACGATGCGGTCCATGCAAACCATCGCCAAGCACGGAATGTGTGTCTTCATTGAGAATGTGCCTCACTTCGCCAGCTATGAGGGCTTTCTACGCAACCTCTTTGGCGAGGAGGGACACGAGCTGGAGCCCAAGGTCCCAGAGTTCGAGGTTGACAATGCGTGGTGGGTTGCCGACGAGAAGCGATTCCGCACACTTGAGGAGCACATTGCCTACGTATCGGCCCGCTGAAAAACGGAATCCGCAGCACAGAACAAGGATACTTTTAACATGGAGTGCATCAACTGCCCTCAGTGTTACGCCTACGCCTACGACACCTTGGTCCGCCCTGCTTCCCGCGCTCGGGTTGATATGTTCGAGCACACCGTCAGCATGCCCCGCATCACCAAGGCAGCCCACACCTTAACCCCCGAGTTCATCCGAGCAAGTGTACTCCGTGGCGACCTGTCATACATTGTAATCCTCTGCGTAGAAGCCGGCGGAATCGTCCGCCCAACGAACAGGGCGCGAAACGCCTTTGCCATCATGTGGTTGTGGATGCAGGGGCGAATCAAGGACCTTGGGAACATGGCTGAGATTCACTTTGAGCACTCGGGTGGATTCGCTCCTGAACCGCCGCCCGCGCCGTCTGGGTTGCCCCTCCGTATCCGCATTCCCCGATGCCCAGACGGGCTATATGACTGAAAAACGGAATCGCATATCTTGCAGAGTATCAAGCATGGACGACTGCGCCGTTTGTTATGAAAAGGTATCCGAGTCTACAGGCCACTGCACGCTGTCGTGTAAGCACTCTTTCCACATTGCCTGTCTGACTCGTTGGTCAGCTGAGAATCCCAGCTGTCCCATGTGCCGCCACCCGCTTGGTGTGACCGAAGCGCCCGCCAAACAGCTGCCGTTGTTCATGGGGGATATGTCGAGATGGAGGATACATGTCGGGCAAGGGCAGGGACAGGGTGCTCTATTTAACCTTATTCAGGAGGCGTTGGGTCCTGAGCCACCCCAGCCTCCTCCGCCTCCACGACCGCCACAGGATATCATCAACATCGGAGACGGTGTGCAGGTGTCGGACGCAGACGTGGCACTCGTCATGCTGCACGCAGAAGTCACGCGTGGACAGGCGGTCCGTGCCCTGCGTCGCTACGAAGGCGACATTGTGAACTCGATTCTCATGCTGACGAGCCCCGACGAGGTGACACCGCGGCCGCCGCCGGCGCATCGTGACCCGATGCAGAGAGAATCAGACGACCAAGCCACGGCGTGGTTTCTTCAGCAAATGTTCGGGGATGGCGGAGGCTACCACTGGAACAGTTACTCGGATATGAAGTTCCGCATGCGAAACGGAATGCGAGGACAGGATTACTGGACCCACTTGGACTTCAACGGAATCACGAGAGAGAGGGACGGATACAACTCTGCGTAGAGAGCAATGGACCCCATGGATGAAGCCACAGAGCGCCAGCAAATCAAGTTCGCAGTCCAAACAGTTTCCTTCGCAATTGAGGACGCGCTCAAGGCCGGCAAGACCCATCTTTTCTATTCCGAGATTGTGGACGGCGACTATCAGCCCAGGCCGTGTGTCCTTAAGAAGCACGTACTTAACGTCGTGATATCCCTCCAACGGAAGTACAGGGGGGTGGCTGTTGTCAGCCGCACCCCCGGAGGAATTGTCTGGGATAAGATATAAAATGGACCTCAACGTGATTATCCCGATGATTCTTTTCGTGGTGCTGACCCCGGGTGTGCTGCTGGCCCTGCCGCCGGGGTCGTCCCTGCAGGTGCAGGCTGTGACCCACGCGCTGGTGTTCGGCCTGGTGTACTATGGTCTGCGCAAGACCTTCCCGCAGTACTACTGAGACAGAATATGCCGCACCGTCGGATGGTGTTGAACCTTCGCAATCTCCTCCCACGCAATGTACTCCTGAAACACCCGCTCGTTAGACGATAACGGAAACGCTGGATAACAACACCTCAACGCCTGAAATGCATCCGCCTCTGCGTGTGCATTTTGCTGGCGTAAGAACGTCGTAATCTGGTCAAGCTTGGTCTTGCGGTCCGCGATGGACAATGTCTTGAAGTTGGCACCAAACTGCTCCATAGTGACTACGCCTTCCCACCTTTAAAATCCGTTTATGTAAAACACCTTCCGAAACTTCCACGCCTCGGGCAGTCCACACAAACGGTTGAGATGGTACCTATTGCCTCGTTGCATATGACCCGACAAGACAGCCCGAAGAAGTGGGACCCGACGAACAGCCGTGCGACACAAGTATGCGCGCGTCTTGGTGGATGCCCGTTGGGCGGCGACTCGCGCCTCCTTGAGTCCGAACCAGTTTCTGGATGCGAGGAAGGTGTTCATCTCTTTCTTGGCGGCTTTCTTGGCTGTCGTATATGCCTTGAATTTCGCCAGTGCATCCCTTTTCAGTTCACGGTATGCCGGGTCCCGCTTGGCGAGAGCAAAGGTATTCAGTGCGAGCTCCTCCTCCTCTAGTCGTTCCAGTGGCTCCTTGTGCCGATTGCACATGATGCAGTCAAAGTTTGTTCGCTTCAGGTAGGTAATCGCGCACCTGGTGTGGTACGCGTGATGACATTCAAGCTTCACGCAAGTCGGTGTCGACTCGCGTGGGTCTTGGAATTCCTCCATGTCCATCTCCTGCATACACACGGAGCAGTCGGGCATTTAGATGATACTATTGGATTGGTGTAAGCCGCTATGCCGTCCGCCGAGGAGTTGCAGGCTATTTCCGGAAACTACGATGCGACCGAAGATTTTATCAACACCGCCACCCGAGCCATTGAGTTGTCGGCCCGCGCAGGACTGACGAGCGAGTACATTGATGTCCCCGACAACCTTACGCGAGACCAAGCAAAGGCGGCTCTTGTTGGCAACTTTCCCAACTGCAGGATTACGTCGGGGTGGTTTACAAGGTGCTTTAAAGTTAGCTGGGCAAAGTGACAATGGGCAACTGCTTCGGATTTGAAGATAAGCCGATGGTGACGATAGGAACAAAGACTGTGCGGAAAAGCCAGATGAAGGGCATCAAGACGTATCAGGACGCCCTGCGGTTTATAGGGCGCGAATGCCCGGATACAGCTGTCATTACAACGATTCATAACCACGAGGTTGCCTTTGTACCCGTTACGGCGACGTTTCAGATTGTGGACGAAATCGTCTTCAAGCAATCACACATTCCTATACGCCGATTGTATGGACGGCGGTCGTAGCCGTCTCGTCGCGCAGATTGTATAACGCAATCAATGGACCGAACTTGATTTCCGTCAGAATCAGAAAGCCACCGACCGAGATGATGATACCATCCTCCCAGTTGATGCCCTTCGGACGGAAGAGCCAGAAGTAGATGCCGAGGAACAGACCCAGCGACGTCTTGAACACTGTGTCCACAATGGCAAACATCGGACTTTCTGCCACCTTGTACCCGAGAGACAGGAGCACGACCTGTGCCAACACGACTATCTTCAGGACGAAAAAGTACACTTGGTACAGCTGCATTGTGTTAACCGCAGAAAACGGATTTCGCTCGGGAAGGGCAAACAGTCTCGGTCACCATGGAGCACCTCTACATTCTCGAACTCACCTGCGGGAAGTACTTTGTCGGCAAGTCTCGCGATGTCGAGCACACCTACGCCTACTACGCCTGCGGATTCGGTCCGCCCTGGATTCGCGTCTACAACCCCGTCCGCATCATTGAAACTCGCCCCGTTACGTCGGCTAACGACGTGCGGGCAGCGACCATGGCGCTCATGAAGAAGCACGGGATTGACGCCGTGCGCCCCTACGATTGCGGAGAGATGCGGCTAAGCGACGAGGTTGAGCAGTCCCTCCGCTTTGAGATGCACGCACCTGCCGATGCCTGCACAAAGTGCCACGCGACTGGGCACGGACACAATGACTGCACGCAGGAACAGAACACCAGCTGGTCCTGCCAATGGTGCGTGTCCGACTACCCCAACCGGTACGCGTGCGAGCAGCATGAGAAGGGGTGCCGTCCTCCGAGCGTAGAGTGCAGTCCACCCAAGGACTGGTGCACACGCTGTGGGCGCACAGAGCACACCGCCAGCAGGTGCTACGAGGTCAAGCACACCGAGGGCTGGTGGATTCGGTGAAAAACGAATTCCCGCCCACTTACTTACTTCTTTTCCATTACCATGGAGTCCATCACTCGCAAGCAACTTCAGAATGCCCGCGCCGCCGCAGTCGCCGAGAAGGACCGCATTGCCCACCGAGAGCAGGAAATCAAGGGACAGCTGGCGGCCGAGGAGTTCTACAAGGAGATTCGGCGAATTGCAGAGGTGGGCGAGTCAACGGGGGCATCCTCCAAGTCCGTGGAGCTTGGTCCTGCCTTTGACACCTTGCTCTTCTGGACCAATGAGCATTTCCCTGACTGCAACGTGTCTACGGAGATTCGACACATTGGACACAGCCCTACGTATGCTGTTCGCGTGGACTGGAGCGAGCCGAGTCCGTATCCCTCGGATTTGGAGACTCGGCGGCTGGAGAAGGAGACAAGTTGGTAACCGTGCGGTGGGCCTTCTTGCACAGCAGCCAAAACCAGTAGGCGTTCAGTGCCATATACCCGACATTGACTACTATGGAGGCTGTGGACCCTAGCGCATTGTTGTAGGCCCAATACGGATAGTACACCATGCGCATCAGGGTCCAGATTCCAAACGTGAAGGCAAGAATGCCCATGTGCATATCGTCATACGGATACTTCAGGGCTTCCATCAGCCAACTCAGGCTGAAGGAGGGGTTCGTGGATTCCAGAATGCACATGGCCTCAAAGACTAATTTTACATGTGCATCTGAGTGGTCTCCAAAGATGTAGCCAAGCCAGATGATGGCGTGGTGAATGAAAAAGTCCGGCGACTTTGCGTAGAGAGTTAGGTGCCCTGCATCGTAGACCATGTACGCCAATGACTGTTCAATCATAGACAAGTATCCATCGGGTGTTCCCACAAAGAACCACATAATCATCATGTATCCTGAAAACAGGACTCCATTGATACGGGCAATGAATTCGTGCTTCTTGTGTTCCGCCATGGCGATGTAGTCGGGGTTCTCCTTGAACAGCAAGTACATCAACAGGGCATTGAGGGTCAAGAGGACGGGGATGATAAACACCCGATAGTCCATTGCGCTTAGAGAAGAGATTCGCGAGATGACGTAAACGAAGCGATGGACCCGTTTGACTCCGCATGTGAAAAGGCAAAGACGTTGGCATCCAAACTGTCGGATGCCGACAAGCTCACACTGTACAGCCTGTTCAAGCAGGCCACGGTCGGCGACTGCACCACTCCTGAACCTGGGTTTCTGGACCCAGTGGGAAAAGCAAAATGGAGTGCGTGGAAGGAGCGGAAGGGACTGCCCCAGGGTGTGGCTAAGAAGGTCTATGCGGACGTTGTCAATCAGATTCTCGCCAAGTAAACAATGGACTCTGATACAAGTGGAGCCCTAGGTATCATCGCGTTCTTGGTGTCTATAGCAGGAGTCATCTACGCCGCCGTCAATCACAAGCGAGTCCGTTGCAAGTGCTGTGGGAAGGACATTGACATGTCGGTGGACGTGGATTCAACTGCGAAGGTCAGTCCCGCCCTCCCCAAGATACGGGTTCCGCCCCCGCCTCCAGGGGAATCGGTATAGTCTCAGTGTAGCGCTCGCCATCCGCCGTCTGTCCCCAGTGCTGCATCTCGGGATACTTGAAGCGCATGCGGCCAAGCCAAGCCCGCAGTGTCTGCTCATTCAGGATGTACTCGCCATTGCCCTTTGTTCCGTCAGAGTCAATCCAGAAGATTGCGTACATTTTGGTGGTTATACAACCCAGCATGTAAGCAGTCCATTTTCACCGTCCAAAAACGGATTCCTTCACCCCAGACCAAACAACCTTTACGCTCAAGATGGACACCTACGAAATCGCTATCTTCGAATACTCCGAGCTCTACGACGGCGACAGGGATGTGTCTCCAGACAAGGTCATCTGCGAGTTCATTGAGTACTACACGCGCTACTTCAACCCACACTATTACGAGGAAGAGAACGTGCGGTTCCAGCGCGGGAGGACGTGGCTCTCCTATGCAGACAATTCAGGTGGCGACAAGCCCATGACGATCATGCTCATGGGGTCCATTACAGAAGAGCTTGTCGCGAATCTCAATGAGGCTGTGGCGAAGGTGCACGTGAAGACATGCGAGGACTGCGGGAAGGAAATCAAGGACAAGAAGTGGGCTGTCTGCGAGGTGTGCAGGGACAAGTAGAAAACGGATTCCTTCACCCCACCCCAAACTCCCATTGCAGTCACCATGGCATCCATCTTCATTGTCCTCGAAGCGACCAGCGAGTGCAGCCGAACCATCTTCCCTACAACCTACAAGACCCTCAAGGACGCAACAGACGCAATCAAGGCGAGATGGATGCCGTTTCTAGAAGAGTTCGTGAAATACGACGGGGGCTGCGCGGATACACTCTGGGTGGAGTGCCTTGCCGAGGCCACGATGGAGAAGAATGTGGTCTCAATGTACCTCGAGAAGGAGAACTTCTTCGAGATTCACGAACTGCCGCTCCAGTAAAAACGGATTCCTTCACCCCAACCCAAACCAATTTTCCATTCAAGATGGAGCAACTCTACGTCCTTCAGCTTGAGAGCGGCAAGTACTACGTCGGCAAGACAGCATCTCCTTCAGACAGATACAAGCAGCACCTCGCAGGCACGGGGGCTGCTTGGACCAAGAAGTTCAAGCCGACCAAGATGATTGAGATACGCGCTCTGAAGAGTGAGCACGACGAGACAAACACGACAAAGGACTTGATGAAGAAGTACGGGGTGGACAATGTGCGCGGCGGGGCGTATACCACCATCTCTCTGGATGACGCAACCAAGGCATTGCTGGAGCGAGAGTTTCGCAGCGGCAACGACAAGTGTTTCAAGTGCGGGCTGGGAGGACACTTTGCGAATCGGTGTCCGATTACAGTCCGAGAGGAGCCCGAACCTGAAGAGGAGGTGTGGGGCTGTGAATATTGTGACAAGGAGTTCAAGCGCATGACACTTGCCATTCAGCACGAACGGCGTTGCACATCTAAGCCCCAGCCGCGAGCCGCCAAGAAGACGGGTGCATGCTACCGATGTGGACGTGCTAGCCACTACTCACCCGATTGCTACGCGAAGACGGATACCGACGGGAACGACCTGGACGACTGAAAACGAATACAAGGACAACACACAAACCATCTTTTCAATGCCGTGCCCTCATTGTCGCTCTACGACTCATCACTGCGCAGCCTGTCCAGCTCGCCGGCCTCCTCCTCCCAAGGTTGTGTACGTCCCCGCCAACGGATACAAGCAAGCGGTCGTTGGCGGGGTTGTGGGTGGTGTCGTACAAAGTGTGTGTGTTGTTGTGTGATTACTTCGCGTGTGAAGAGACTAACATAGTCTACATTATATACTAAATGAGTGTAGACCACATTTTCATCGTACACTACACACCCCTTACCGACCGTAAGGCATACCTAACCAAGCGTTTCAAGGAACTCGGTATCACGAACTATACGTTCTTTGAAGAGTACAATCGCAACACGACGTCGAAGGAAACGATGGACAAATACTTCAAGCTCGACAACCTCGCACCTGCTCAGATATGTATTACAATTGCACACATTGAGATATATCGCAAGATAGTCGAGGCTGGGTATACACGATGTCTCATCATGGAGGACGACGCTATCATCTGCAATGGATTCACCGAGAAGTTTGCATCGTATATGAAGACTTTTCCTGTGGACTGCGACTTGGCGTTCATCGGAGGTGGGTGTCAGATGCACGCAAAGAACATAACGCCCGAACAAACGTGGTACAGGGTAATTTGGTCTCGGACGTGTTCTGGGTACATTATCAACCGCGAGACATGTGAACGGATGCTTGAGACGGCCATACCCTTTACGAAGGCAATTGACCACGAACTGAACACTCAGATTGAAAAGAACAACTTTATCACCTATTGGTGCGAACCCGTGCTCATTGACCACGGAAGCGAAGATAAAGCATATTCGGAGTCATATGGACGGTTTTGACTTACCGAGCTCCGAAGAACTTGAAGAACGGCTTATCGGCAACCCGGGATAGATCCTCTGCGTAATTCGTATATCTGTATCCCCATATCATGTTGCGTATATCCCCTTCAAACGATGGGTCAGTACGCATGTCTGGAAATGCGTGATAACAGAGGACTGCAAGTGTGCGCTCAAACGCAATTGCATCCTCCTTATTATCCACAATCTTCACGAGACGAGAGAGACCGTATGCGCGTTCCAGCGTCTGAATGGCGTCCTTCGTGATGACTGTCATGCACCCCATACAACCGTGCCATGCAGAAGATTCATACAAGCGAATCAGGTCATTGCTACTGTCAAGTGTCTTTAACTGTCGTAGAATACGGGGGGTTTCATCGTATGCATGGGTTTCAAAGTGCCACATGAACTTTACGTTGCGAACAGAATCAACGTCAATCGGACGGTTAAAGATGAACCCGTCGTGGATAATCACTGCATGCGAGTAGCCGTCCATCTTTAGAAACTCATGGTAAGGGCGAAATAACCTAGAATTTGAATACTCTGTTTCAACAATCTCGCAGTTTTCCAGCGGTATCGTTGAAGCATGTGTTGACTTATTATCTAATATCTTGATGTGGACCTCAGGATAGACCCTTCGTATCGACTTGTACGACTCTATCCACAGTATATCAAACTCGGGCGAGGTTACTTTGCGTAGCATCAGAATACAGAACATTTACTTCCACGTGCGATTACTTCAGCGCGCGTGCGGACAGGATGTACAGGAACGCGGCGTTCGCGAGGGTCAGGAACAGCGTAGGCGCCGACGCCAAGAAGACTGCAAAGCCACGCTTCGGGGCAATGGACATGCCGTATATCTCCAGCAGCAGGACAAGCGCTGTCGTCACTCCCACGATCCAGAACATGATGTAAAAGTAGTCCACGACGACCTCGTTCGAGATTCCCTTGGTGACTTCAGTTTCGCCGGGCATTTATATACTCCCAAGAAGAACAATGGGCTTCTCCGTCGTTCCTGTCGCATTTGGAGTGGTGATGGCGGTGCTGGACTTGGTGATGATGTCCACTGTGAAGCAAGTAGGCGCGGGCACGTGGCCTGTCCGCACGGGCTTGCCGTTTGCCACCTTGGTGTACGCACTGGAGCCATTCCTTTTCCTTCAAGCCATGAAGTACACAGGTGAAGGCTTATCGGTGGTCAATTTGGTCTGGAACCTGTCTAGCGACGTCCTGGTGACGCTGATGGGAGTCTTCTGGTTCGGCGAGAAGCTTCATGGAACCCGTTGGATTGCAGTGGGTATGAGTTTGGTTGCCCTGACATTATTCGCGTATACCGAGAAAGAATGAGGACAGCAGTGATTCTTACAGGACAGGAACGGTCACTCCATAAGGTATACAAGCATACTCGCAAGAACCTGATTGAGCCCAACAACTCGACCCTCTTTCTGGCATGCGAAGTCGACAATCCCGACCGAATGAGGGGCTACTTTGATGGAATCGAGATTGGCGGCGACGACATTCGCAGCACTTCATTTCGCACCCCAGACTTCGAAGCATTTACCCTCATGCTCCACTCGGGTGGGCGCCCCGCGTTGCTGGAAAGCGTGTTTGAACGTACTCGCCCGGAGACGTACCAAGTTGGGTACGTGCTTCAGGGTGCAAGCGTTCTTCAGTACTATCAGGTTCTGAAGGCGTGGCTCATGGTTCTCGAGTACGAACGCAAGCACAAGATGCGGTTTGACGTGGTTGTCCGTTGGCGCACGGATGCACTGGTTACCGAGAAACTGGACCTGTCCGCCCTGTTTTCGCAGGATGAGTTGACGGTGCGGAGTCTGGGCTGTCCTCGGATTCGTGAGAAGTTGACGCCCATTGGGGGGTCCATGGACAGAGTGGTCATCACTCTAGGCATGGAACAGACGTGGTTTGCAAAGCGCGATGTGTTTGCGTTGCTGGGCCCGATGATGTACATGTACGGGTGCTGGGACAATGGGTCAAAGTACGCCTTCAATTCCGAGACCTTCTTCCAGGCGTTCTGCGATATGAACCACATCACACACTGGGGGTTCTGGGAGGACCCGTTGTTCAATGAGTCGCATCGCACTGCGGATGTCGTGGTCTCAGACCCTCTTGTGTTTTCGCTTGTGCGTTAGACGACGACGGGTCTTGCGTCGACGGGTACGGCGACCACCCTTCCGAAAGCCCGGTGGTACTCCTGGTGGCATAGGAGCTTTCTCGGGGACCACGTCGACTATCTCCCTTATCGAGTCCAGTTTCTCGGCGTCGGTCAGTGGCGTTCCAGACTCTTCGAACAATCCGATGTTGTCGTTTGCGTTGCGGAGTTCCTCGACGAGAGTCTTGTCTGCCTGGAGATTCAGATGGACCTTTTTTAGTTGCGTCAGTAGAGCAGCGGCAGGGGCGCCCTTCATCGCCGACAATGTTCTCTCTGCTTCAGCGACTACCTTACCAGGACCCTCGGGTTTCAAGAGAATTAGCATCATATCTGGTATTTTAGTGCCCTTGATGAACAGAAACATGTGGCGAACATCTGTGTACCGATTGTCGAGTGGGACCAGCTTGTCCTCTTTGAGATACCCGCGTTTCTCATAGACGGGCACAAGGTCTTCGCGCAACGGATACAGGTAAATGAAATCGACCTGTTCAGCCTCAGCGTCCTTTCGCAGTTGTCCCAACAATGCATCTGCAACACCTTTATACTCGTCTTTGCGCACGCGAATCGTGCTAATCTCGGAGAGGTAGATGTAGGTGACCCCAAATCGTGTCTTCTTCTCTGCTGACATCCATCCACATATCGTACCATTGGACATCTGGGCAACGTAATGCCGAATCGCAACCTTCTTCGTATGAAGAGTGCATTCATATGTCCATGGCACCACCCGGGAGTCGAATGGCTGAATGAACTTTCTCCGCTGGAACCGAGTCAGATAGACAACATTGTCGGGGTTGGGAGGTTGTAGTACCTCCTGTTGTGCCTTGGCTAGTGCCGACAATCCTGCTACACTTGCCTTGTCATCTGGTTTACCGCAATCGTAGCGGGTCACCGTGTATGCGAACGCGCCGCCCTCCATTACTTATGACGGCGACGAGTTTTGCGTGTACGACGCTTGGACGACTTCTTGGTCTTGCGACGACGGCGACCCCCGAGTTTTGCCGCAGCCGCCGCGCCCCCCGCCGCCGCCGCCGCCGCCTCGGCCGGAGCCGCTAATTCGAACGTATATTTGTCATTATACACTCGGCCGTCGTGATTAGCATTCGCGATCCGAGCGGCAAGTACGCTATACACGCGCGTCGACCTCGGCCAGTCGCTGACGCGCAGCCAGCGCGTCCCTTTGAATATTCCAGTCATTGTCGGTTTCGTGGCTCCAACCCTCGTGACGACGTACTTACTACCCTTAATCAACTGACCAATCGGAATTGGCATTTATCTAAACACTGCGAATGAATTCCCAGTGCAGGTAGTCGCATATCTTCTGCCAGATGTGGTCGTGTGCAATCAGGCGGTCCCGCGACTTCAACAACGGAAAGTAAACCTTGTACTCGTCCAGGTCTAGCAGCTCGAAGAACTTGTAGAGGATGTACGAGTACGACAAAAAGTTCGTCCGGTCATTGGGGCAGTAGAGCAGGAACGGCGCCTGAATCTCTTGGAACATGGCGCGTATCTTCTCCTCAATCTCGGGCGTGATGGTGGGCGGTGGATTGCCGTTCAAGCGCGACAGAATGTGGGCCGCGTGCTCGTAGTACTTTGACCGCCCCAGCTTCTTCAGAATCTCGCGAATCTCCTTCTCCGTCAGGTCGGCAATATTGTCGATGCGACGCTTACGGATTTCCAACACCACCTCGTTCATCACCTCCTCAGGAATCATGGTGGACTCCTTGGCTTGAAACTGGTTGAGGATTTCGTTCAGGTGGTTAATCTTCTTGTACGCGTAATTGTTCCGCTCCTTGGGCGGGTCGCGGAACGACTGGAAATCCGACACTACCAAGGAGTACTCCTCAGACCCGCACTTCGGGCACACCAGAATTCCCTCAGAACTGATTTCCTCACGAGCCACATTGCACTGGGCACAATGTTCTGTCTGCAACTGCGTCATTTCGGGGACAGCGCCCAACTTCATGCGGGCTGCATATTCGTCAAACATCTGCTTCCGCGTGGACCCCGTATCCGTGGATGCTGCCGTCGCAAAGTACTTGAGGAACGTATGGGCATCCTTGGGCGCAACGGTTGTCGCTGACGTGCCCCCGGACTCACGATTGTAATAGCCCATCAGAATGTCCATGTTCTTCAGATAGTACTCTTGGACGGGGTCAGCTTGCACAGCCTCCGCGTCCAACTCCTTGACGCGGGCTTCCCACTGCGAACACTGGATGACATCTCCAATCTCGTTGGACCCGTGGACAGCCGCAATTTTCTCCCGTAACCCAGCCAACTCCGCATCCGCATCTGCCTTGGACTGGGTTTCCCGCAGTCCTTGCACAATATCTTGGTGAACCGAATCGAGCGTCCCGATGGACGCCGATCCCGTTTCCCGTGTCCGTCTCACCTTGAATACATCCATGGTGTCTATTGTGGCTGTTTATGTAGATGCCTTCGGGGCCTTCGGGGCCTTCAAGGCCTCCGTCACTTCCTGCATGAAGGCAAGGTTCTGGCAAATCTGAGGCCTCTGCTTGCGAACCGCGGCTAGCAAGGTCGGGAAGTCCAACCCGAAGTTTTTGCACATGAAGTACAGCAACAAGAAGGCCGACCGGTTGATACCTGCTTGGCAGTGGACAAAGACGACGGCATTTGGGGCTCGCAGGAAAGTGCGCATTGCAGTTTCAAATGCAGGATACCAGTCCAGAATCTTGACACGCACGTCGTCGTGAGCATCCAGCTGGGCGTAGCGACTTGGGTGTGTCTGCTGAAACCACGCAGGTGAATTCTCTCTGTATGCGCAGTTGATGACGTGGGTCACGCGGTTGGTGGCAACAAAGAACGGAGTTAAGGATGCGCCCGCTCCCAAGCAGATGTTGGGATAGACCCATGCAGGAGTGCTCATTGCTTATTCACCCCCAAGCCTCTTAAATCCCCACGCTACCGAGGAACACGGACAACAGATGGGCAATCACCACCGCGGCGGCGCCCAGAACGCCCGCTCCCTGCCACGAGACCACGCCGCCACTGGTGTACATGGACGGCAGGTACTGAAGGAGCATGTTGCGGGGCGTGGAGAGGGAAATGATAGCCGCAGCCACAAAGAAGCAGAAATACAACTTCAGGTTGCGAAACATGAATCCCATCTGGGGCAAGGTCGGCTTGAAGGACGGAATCATTGAGCCCTGTGTCGTCTGCTCAGTTGACGGCATGGGAATCAGTGGCGGTGCAGACTGATTGCCTTGCGGCGAGGGAAGCAAAGCATCCAAAGAGGTTGAGTCACTGTCCATTGTTTATACTGAAGGCATCTTTTCACAGACCGCATCTTCCACGCGATAGCGATAGCACTTGCCGTCCACCCGATTCGTCTTGGTGCGCACGTCGTCCAGGGGCAGCGCCAGAGTGTAGTGGGTCACAAAGTCCCGATGGAACAGCAGTGCCGCCAAACCCAGGCCGACAATAAAGGAAAAGAACGGCCTGGCCCGTTCAATTGCATGGGTGATGTTCAGCATTCCCTTACTTCTTAAGCGAGGCAAGTAAGTTGAAGGAGTCCGTCTCGGACGTGCAAGGAACCTCCATGGCTTCCACGTGGACGCATCCCGTGTCCGTGTGGTACACAATCTTCCCATCTGATGGGTCGGGGACCTTGGAGACCGTACGACGAGGGGGGATAACGACAGACGACAGCAGCAATCCAAATGTAACGCCCGCCGCGAACCAGATACCGTCAATTGGGAGTGCCATTATCTACTGCAGCGGTTTGTAAATCTGGCTGTCCACAAAGAACCACAGCGCGAACTGGATACAGAAGGACCACACGGGGGCCAAGGCGGCAATGAAGGCCATTACGTACTTTGTAAGCCCAATTTGAGCAAATATGGCTGCGAACAATGCAAACCACTGTCCGTACTCTCCAAAGTTCGCCTTGGTCGCGGTACTCCACCTGAGGTTGTTCGTACCCATATGGTCCCACAGCTTGTACGCCCACACAATCATCAGCACCCAAAACACCGCCACCGCAAACCAGAACTGAATCTTCCCAGCCGCCAATCCGGCCTTCATGCTCAACTCACCTGGCTTCTTGAGAAACAGACCCCACGCAGTCAGTTTCCCCATGATGATAATGTCTTCCATTGCGAACTCCTTGGAGTGATACCCTTCGGGGTCAATGTACTTGATGAAGAGTTTAGGTGGGTGGAGGTTGAGTGCATCTGCATTGTCAACGTCTGTAATCGCGTTTGCATCCTTCAGGTCGGCGAGCAGGGATTTCATAGGATACTCAACATACCCGTAGGAAATGTGGGGTTTAATGTACTTGATACAGTCCACGCTCTGTTCTCCATAGACGAAGTTTGCAGCTACGATTCGCAGGTCTCGAGTCTCCGGGCTAGGAAATGAGTACGAGGGTGGCTGCGGGATTGTCGACAGTGGCACGCTGACTATCCCAGTGTTGGCGATGTTCTCGTCCACGTCTCGCCTTGTTGGCCTAGGGCTTACCTTCACGGGAGGAGGGTTGCTCATATTGTTAAGAAGCAAACACAAGATTAGCCAACCCGCTCACGACACGCAGGTAGTTGTACGACTCTACATATGCGTTCACGGTGTACGTGTACGCAAACACCACTGTCGCATTGTTCGAGTTTTGAACGATGGTCAAGACCTGGTCAGGCGTGTACAGCGAAATCTGTCCCGGTGGAATGATGACTGGATTCGTGTTCAGTGCCGTTGACTTCAGTACGCACACGGTTGTGGTGGTGGCTGCAGGAAGTGTCGCAATAATCACAGTTCCCGGAGGCACAGTCTGCGAGGGCGTAACCGTGTAGGTGGACCCGTTGACCGCGGTGATGGTGGTTCCTGGAGTCACGCCTGTTCCAGATAGAATAGCGCCAACCACGAACGGACCCCCCGACGTCAGCGTGAGCGTAGTTCCCGAGATACCGCCCACACCTGCGAATTGGAAAATCTGGTTCGTAGCGGGCAGGGGCTGCTGCAGAGTTAACCGCAGTACGGGCTTGTTGATTTTGCTTCCGTTTGCGGCTCCCGACGGTTGGTACTGGTCGTTGTTCAGTGCAAAGGAGTACATGTAGACACCCGGCAGCTGAGTGGGTGTTGTGCCACTCGCAAAGCGGTAGGTCTCCAGTAGCGAGTAGTACTCTGACGGCTTGACCTGAAGGCGCTCGTTGCCGTCGAACAGTATAGTACCGTCAATCACAATGTCCCTGGGAAACACGGATGTCACCTGCTGCTGTCCCGATGCATACAGGCTGGTCGCCACATCGGACGTATTCGCACTCCATGGCGCTCGCTTGGGGTCTGGCCAATTCGTGTAGTTGTCCCACGCATTGGTCGCAGTGCTATCGGACCGCCGAGCGACCCATGTAACGCGCGTCGCCAAGTTCCGCATGGGAAGAAGCAGGTCTGTGTTTGGACCGTATTGTCCCTCCGACCCCACGAAACTGATTTCCTTCATCAAGTAGCTCTGGTCAGCCACGGCCAGCTGTTCCATTTCCTGTTCGGTCAGGTAGAAGAAGTTGCATTCCAGATATGGGTCGGGGTTGAAGTTCGCAACGCCTGCATTCGTAGGGGACCCGTTCGGCAGGGTCGGCGTCAGGAACAGGTTCAATGGATACGACCCCGTTGGACGAATGCGCTGTCCGTAGGTCGGGGATGTGGGGACAACATCAACCACCGTGTACAGATAATTCAGGGGGCGGAGCACGACATTGATGTAGACCTCCGTGTTCTGAAGCGACACCAGCGGCAGTGCAGAGCCCACAGATTCGCAGAACCAGAAATGCAGCGGCACCACCAGCTGACGAGAGCGAATGGACGGCTCGGGAATGGTCGCGCCTGGGAAAACTAAGACTCCATTTGCGTCGCGCGCGGGGGTGGCGTACGAGACTGCGTGGGGATACTGTCCCTGTCGGTCAAATGCGTTGGCAGGGTCGTAGAGCTCAGGCACGTTGCCCACCATCTGATTGACGGTTGACAGCTTAGTCCCATTGAACGTCAGGTGGGAGTACAGCTTCAGCCACTCACCGGGAATTGTCTGAATAACCTGCCCATTCATCGTCAGCTCAATGTGGTCAATCAGGTTGTAGCCAATGTTTGAAATCCACTGGAACTCGTAGCCAACGGCTGTGCACCGAGCATCGTAGCCCACAGGAGGTGCCACCGTCAGCGGAACCAGAGGAGACCAGATGTCGGGCAGCGTCAAGACTACGTAGCAATCGTTCAGCAACTGAGCGTAACGGTCAATGCGCGCAGACAGCTTGCGTGTCTGGGCCACGTCAAAGTTGAGGTTGGAACTTGAAAAGTCCACACGAATATGCTCCATGGCAAAGTTCGTGTGGCGCTTGTAGGTGCTGCGAAAGTGGGTCATGGACGGGTTGCCGTTAATCAACTCGTTCTGAGCCCCCACGCCCACCAACTGGAGAAGCGCACCAGGCATTTGTAGTTAAGGAACATCATTGTTTAATAGAGAACCGCGCCACTCGACACACAGCACAACGAAGTAAAGGTCCTGCCCATGGAAGCCGTGTTACATGTCTGATTTCCACGACACGCACCTCCGACGAACTTATTGTACTGGGTTGCGCGGTTGGCTACGAAGATTGTGTAATTGTAGCTAGACTTGTTCTTGGCTTTTGCGGGCGGGTCAGCGATGTAGCTATTGCCAATCACCTGGCGCTTGTACTGGGTGAGGTAATCTTGGGCAGAGTTGACCTGCATTCTATTTATACAGAGCGGAGAGAATTGATACAATGCGATTTGTATTGGTTAGCACACACGTAGACCAGACCACTGGGTACGCCAAGGTAGCCTACAACCTCCTCCGTCAGGTGTCGTCGGTGTCTCCGAAAGTCAAGACGTTTCACTTTGGATTTCAGCGCCACCCCGACCGCAAGAATGTTCGCAAGCTCCCCGATGGAATCGTGGGGTATGACGCCGCGTCCAATGAGGACCCAAAGGAGGAGGGCTTCGGGTTCAACAAGATTGCCGAGTATGTGGAGATGGTGCGCCCCGACGTGGTGATGATTTACAATGACCCGCTCATCATCTGCAAGTTTATCGAGGCAATGAAGTACGACAAGACCACCTCGTCCTTCAAGCTGTGGCTCTATGTGGACCAGGTGTACCAAGGCATTGCCCAGCCGCTAGTGGACACCATGAACAAGCAGGCGGACCGTATCTATTGTTTCACACAGTCGTGGGCGGACACGTATGCTGCATATTCCCCTGACTCCAAGATGCCGAGTGTCATTGAGCACGGGATTGACGCTGCCGAGTTTACGTGCATGTCGCGCGACCAGCGCCTGGCTCTTCGTCGCAACCTGAAGATTCCTGCCGATGCAGTCGTGTTTCTCAATGCAAATCGCAACAGCCAGCGCAAGCGCCTGGACACGATGATTATGGGGTTCGTGAAGCTGCTGTCCACGACAAAGAAGCCCGTATACCTGATGGTTGCCACGGCTATGAATCCCCAGCACGGTGCGTTTTACGATATCCAGCGCATCTACGTGACCGAGCTGAAGCGGGCAGGTCTCTCTCCCGAGGCCTTCGCCAGCCGACTCATGATTGTGGATACGGCGCCTCCGAACACCCTGTTGGACACACAGATGAACGAAATCTACAATCTGACGGACATTGGTGTGAATACGTCAGATGGCGAGGGATTCGGTCTCTGTCAGCTGGAGCATCTGTACACGGGCGCACCACAGCTGGTGACGGACGTGGGCAGCTACCGGTCGTTTCTGAACGATGATGTGGCCGTGTTTGTTCCGCCGTCTGGCCTGCAGTACTTTGCCGGCTCTATGCCCCTCGGGTTCTCGGCGCCTGTCTTTGACCCCGACGTCATTGCCGCCAAGATGGACGAGATGGTTGAGACACTGGATGCCCGGAAGGTGGCTATTCGGTCCTTTCCCTTCAAGAGCTGGACGAAGATTTGCGACGGGTGGCTGGAGGACCTTCACACGGCGGTGCCTTCAGCGTAAGTCGGCCTGCCCTCCAGAACCCAACGAATCTGTGTATCTGATATCTTGCGCCCCACGGGAATGAGACGGTGATTGTCGTCAAACGCAATCCCGTCAAACACGTCTGCGGTCAGTGGGTCAATCAGAAACAGAATGCCCTTGATGACAACGCGCTGTAACCTCCGCGACTTGCGCTCCATGTTTCGCAAGTACGTGGCGTCAAGGTCTTCGGACTTCACCGACGGCTTGAAGGCCAAATCTTCACCCGTGATGGTGCTATCAAAGCGCATGCACGAAATCACTGGCTTCTCCTTGGCGTGGAGCTTGCGGTGAATCTCGCAGTCCACCGCAGCTTGCTTCAGCAGGGTTCCAATCTTCTGGTTCACCTGGTTCTTCTCAAACGAAATCTCGTAGAGATACTCGTCAGCCGACATGAAGGTCTCCACAGGTCCACCACCCTCGTAGCGCTTCATGGCTGTGTCGGCACGACGAATCGGCGTGATGTTCGGAAACTCGTTAGACTTGGCCTGCTTGTCCGTAAAGACCGCCACGTAAAAGCTAATACGCACTGTCCTCTCCTCTACAGGGAGCGTTGCGTGCGAGCAGATGCGAATAGCACGACCAATGACCTGGTCGTGGCGCGCAGGAGTCCAATGCGGCTCCAGAATGTGGACGTGGCGCACATTGGCAAGTGTGATACCCTCTGCACCCGAGGACGACGCCATCAGTAGACACAAGAGCTTCTTCTCTCGGGCTTGCACACTCGTCTTCAGGGACGCAGGAAAAGACGATTCGTACTTGCCGTTGAATATCTGGCGCGTCAGCTCGCGTTCCTCCGCTGACTCTTGCCCCGTGTAGAAGGTGTACGCAGGCTTGGCGGGGTCCATCTCACCCTCCACCCACTGACCGTTCGTCTTGACTATCTTGTACACTTGCCATCCATTTGCTTCCAGAACAGCCGAGAAGACGCCCAATCCCTCCAGTTCGCGGTACTGGGAGTAGACGAACTGATTGCGATTGTCGGCCCCGATGGATTCTTGGATGTTCTTCAAGACCTTCAAGAACTTCGGGCTCAGGGTCGCCAGCGCCTTTTCCGACAAGTACTTCTCTGGGTTCTCCTTCAGCTTGGCCAAGATTTCAGGCTTGTCGGCCACCTTGTCTTCCGACAGCTCTTCTCCAGTCGTCACACGCAAGTCCCCCGGGACAGCATAGTTACAGGCCAATCGCGAGAGCACACGGTAACTGCCGAGGTTCTCGTCCATGGATTTCTTGCCTTTTTGCGAATCCATCTTCAGCTCCACCCAGCGCTGCTGCAGGTAATGCGTGAACTGCTCCTCTGACATTGGGACCTTCTCCAGCATCTTCTCATCGTCAATGCGTCGGGGCAGCATGCGCTCGTCTGCGCCCTTGAAGTACGACACCAACCCTTGAATGCGCCGCTGAAACAGCAGGGGATTCTTGATGGACAGCCCGTCCAGAAACATGGAGGCGAATTCGCCGTACGGAGACGGCAGGCACTCAAACTCCTCCGTCGTTACGCGCTCCACGGCAATCTCGGCACCGCCCAGCTCTGTTTCCACCTTGACCTTCCAGCCGTTAATCCAGTCCGCGGGGACGGCAACCCACTTCATATCCGCCTTGTACTGCACTGCAATGCGGTCGCCCTTTTCATTGTACACGGAGCGGAACTGCGGGGGATTGCGAGTAATCATCACCACTTTCTTGGCGGCATTGAACTCCACCACGTCCACTTCGGGCTGCTGACGGAACGTAGCGGCTAGTTTCTCTTCGTCCCAGCCCTCAATGCGCTTGAACGGAATCGTGATGCGCTCAATGGGTCCACGCAACAGATTCATTAAGTACGCAATCTCGTTGGGGCGGTTGATGACGGGCGTGCCCGACAGCGCCACAATCTTGCATCGCTTGGCGTGGTACAGCGCCTGGTACACGGGTCCAACCACACCCTCCTTGTCGGCGATACGGGAGATGAAGTTATGGACCTCGTCCACAATCACCACCCTGTCCTCAAACGGATTCGGACCGTCGTCGGGCACGAGCTCCTTCACCGCCGAGCGCGTGAGTCCGTTGTAGTTGATGAACGTGTACCGCTGCGTCAAGATATCCTCAATCTGTGCGCGGATAACATCCTGCTCTGTCTTGGGCAGGTCGGCAAAGTTCGGGTTCTCATTGGGCACCGTGGAGAAGAAGCGGTTGGTGCGGTCCAAGAATCCATCGGAAATCCCCATGGTCTTGGCTGTCTTGCGTGTCTCTTCACTCAGCTGCTGCTGGCGCCAGTGGTTCTCGTAGGCATACACGGGGTCGCCGCACTTCCGCAACTCGCCGATATAGTTGGCACGCAGAGACGCGGGCGTCATCACAATGACCTTCATGGTCGTCAACAACGACTCGGCCACGGCAATGGACGAACACGTCTTGCCTGAACCGAGTCCGTGATACAACAGAACGCCGCGGTACGGTGTCTCAATGAGCAGGTAATCCCGAATGAGCTTCTGGTAGTGGAGCAGTTCCCGAGCATTGGACTGGCTCTTGCACAAATCCTCCTCCTTGTCGTCCGCATCCTGCGGCTCACGGGGTGACTTGCGGTATTTCAGGAAGGTGCGGGTAATAAAGTCCGCAAACGCCTTTCGGTTGGGGAGGACGTAGCTCGCCGACGCCATTGTTCTATGGTAGCGCGGAAAGTTTCGTAGGTAGTTAACAAGATGTCGGCATACCCTATTGGTGTTGAGGAGTTTTCCGGGGAATACAAACACTCGCCTGGAACGACGAAGGCGGCGACGGCTTCGGCAAATGCGGCCAGAAAAGCCGCCGCCGCTGCCGCAGCCGCTGCCGCCGCCGCGCCCAATGATAAAGACGCCCAAGCCAAACTTGCCGCTGCCAATGCCAAACTTGCCGCTGCCAATGCCAACCTTGAGGCTGCTGCAGCTGCAGATGAAGCCGCTGCCAATGCCGCCAAGCCAAACAGCGGTGGTCGTGGTCGCACCCGTCGCACCCGTCGCACGCGTCGCAAGTCACGTGCTCGCAAATCTCGTCGTTCCCGTAAGTAATGGAGGGTATCACACGGAAAAACCATCGCATCTGGATGGTGTCCATCTTCCTCTTCCTCATGGCGGGGTTCCTGTACCTCAAGCCCCAGGTTGCCTTTGGGCGTGAAGGACGGATTCGGCCGTTCGGGACGGGTGACCGTGAGTCCACCGTCTTTCCTGTATGGTGGTGGGTCTTTGTGATGAGCGTGGTTGCGTATTGCTTGACTGTGTACCTCGCAAAGTTTCGCGTGTGAGCACAATGGGTACGTGTCCATATGCAAACATCTTTGGCGCACCAGGTACAGGTCCACATGCCTACCGCTTCATGGGCTTTGCTGTCGTAGACACTGCGTTGACCGTGCTCGCAGCATGGTTGGCGTACAAATGGGTCGGCGTCCTCTCCTTTGTCGCGTGGTTATTTGCGTTCCTCTTGCTGGCTGAAGTGAGCCACTATGCATTCGGAACACAGACCGCGGGGTTGACGGCTCTGGGTATTGACGTTCAGTGCGATTCGTAGGTCCGCACAATCTCCGTCAGCTGGTCCAGCATCTTGGCTCGCTCCACGTGGTGGGGACGCACGTATCCGTGGCACTCAGCCATTGTCTTCCAGCCAATCCCCGAAATCTCCCGCTTCTGCATGTAGGTCATCTTCTGTCCTAGATTCACGAGCTCGGGTTTGGACAACAGCGCCACAAAGTACACATGGCGATATTGCACGCCGTTCAGGCCTGTGAAGGTCTCCTCCAGCAGGATATTGTTCAGGACCACATACGCCTCGCGGGGCACATTCGTCTCCTCTCCAAATTCGCGAACGGCACATTCCAAGTCCGTCTCTGTGCGCACACGACGTCCCTTTGGGAACCCCCACTCGGGCTCGGAATAGACGGAGGCAAAGTCCGACACCAGCTTGGCCGTGTCCAGCGCAGTGAACTTCTCCTTGGATACCAAGTACTCGTTGGACGAGTGGTCATCGCCCCACAGCTGCCGCCACAGCTCGTCAAAGGGCTTGTGGGCAATGTCATACTGTTCAATCGTCGTCATGTTTGCCAACAGACGTCCCACATACTCGCTGTTTGCGGGGTCGTATTTCCCCCGCATGAACTCCGCGAAACTCATGCTGTCCTTCCGCCGAATCATCAAGACTCGCACGGTCCCAACAGGCGCGGGAATTGTGGGCGTCTCGAGCACCACCAAGCCACACGACAAGACCGGGTCCTTGCACCCTCTGAACACGTGTCCTTTCTCTCCGCAGTTATTGCAGTACATTACAACTGTGTTTCGTTGTGGAGGTAGACTCCGTTTTTCCATTAATCAAATAAAGAAGTTCCCTTGTAAAGCACAAATGGGTGCGACTGCAAGTGTACCCCAGATTCCAGCGGGGTACTTTCCCCAAGGACCCGCCGCATATGTTCCCGCAGTGCCCGTCGCAGTCTCCACCATGTCCACGACGTCCTCTATCATACTTGGTATCTTCGTTGGGCTCCTTGTCATTGTTGTGGTTGTGGCTGCCATGCGCGCAACGACCGCGACAACAACTGTAGACCAGGCACCTGTCCCGATTTCAGGCAAGACGGGTGGCACCATTCCCGCTACAGGCATTCCATTGAATCCGGGGTCCGATTACGCTCTACAATTCTGGATGTTTGTGCAGGACTGGGACTACAAGTTCGGTACAGAAAAGGAGGTTCTGATGCGAACAGCAACAGCCGACCCGACCATCGTGAGTCCCCGTATCACTCTACATCCAACAGACAATACGCTTAACGTCTACCTGACGACGTACGCATCAAATTCAGGCGGCGCGGCTCAAGCGGGTGCGGCCAATGGGTCTTCTTCCAACGGAACCATATTCGTGACTGCGGTTGAGAACATTCCCTTGCAAACGTGGTTCTCGGTATCCGTTACAGTGTTTCAGCGGAACATGGATGTGTTCATCAATGGCAACCTAGTCAAGTCCGCGGTCATTCCCGCCGTGCCGCGGTCGGCGACGGGTAACTTGTTGGTGGGTGCCAATGGCGGCTTCTCTGGCTACGTGTGCAACGTCCATGGTCAGGGCAGCCAACTCGTGCCTGCCGATGCCCGGTCCTTCTACGCTGCGGGCACGAGCTGCTCAACTCTCGTCAATTCGGGAGGCGCGGCAGGTCCCACAGGCACCGCATACAATCTTTTCGGGTACACGATTATCATTGAGGACTCAAGTGGTAAGCAGGTCAGCGCGTCCTCTATTCTCAGTCCTGGGTCCAACGGTCTCACATGGAATCCCCTTGCACACGAGATATCCAACGCTCCGATTATTGCCCAATGTCCATCCAACAAATGGAGCACAACGGGTAGTGATACCGATGGACAGGGTGCGGGATGCACCACATGTCCTGCGGGCTCAACCGCTCCGCTGGGCTCAACATACTGCAGGTGCCCGACAGGTACGAACTTTTTGCGAGAAAAGAATCAGTGCGTCACGTAAGCCAATTACAAACAAACCATCAACTAAAGGAATGCGTATCCTCCTGAAGTTTCCGACGCGGTCAAGGCCTCAGCAGGCAATGCGGGTTCTTCAGCACTACTCCAACATGGCAACGAACCCGAAGTTCATCGGGGTCGCCATGTCGTGTGATTCCGACGATGACAGCATGACGCGCACGCTCGTCAAGGATGAGTTTGACCGCATTCTCGGGGAGTTTGAGTGGCATCAGATTTATTACGGGGACAGCAAGACCAAGATTGAAGCGTGCAATGCCGATATGGAGAAAATTGAGTACCTTTGGGACATTGTCGTGTTGGTGTCGGACGACATGGTTCCTCTACTCAAGGGATACGACGACGTGATTCGCTCGTACATGATGGCGTCGTTCCCCGACACGGATGGAATTCTGTGGTTCAACGACGGGCATCAAGAGGACAAGTTGAACACATTGTCTGTGATGGGACGAGCCATGTACCAGTCGTTCGGATACATCTACCATCCATCGTACAAGAGCTTCTACTGCGACACGGAGTTCACGGACCTGTGTCGTGGACGCCTGAAGAGCAAGTGCGTCTACGTTCCCACCTGTATTGTTCGCCACGAGCACCCAGGTCACGGCTACGGAGGGTTTGACTCGCTGTATCAGAAGAACCAGTTTGCCTGGACACATGACATGGACAATTACATCAATCGCAAGCAGTATCCTGTTGATTGGACGATTATGATTCCGACCATCCCTGGACGTGAACGCAGCCTTCAAAGCTTGATTCGGTCTATCCACGAGTTGCACCAGCGCGTATGCCCAGCACTTCGGGTTGCAATCGCCGTCGGCTTTGATAACCGCGAGGCATCCATTGGAACTAAGCGCCAGGCTATGCTTCAAGCCGCAGAGGGTAAGTATACGTCCTTCATCGACGATGACGACAAGGTGACTGCTCACTACTTTGAGGATGCCGCAGCGTGCATCGCGGGGAACTTTGACTGCATGCGCCTGCGCGGTCAGATTTCTCGGTGGACCTTCACGCACAGCATCGGGAACAAACTGACCGACCCCATGGCCAATGAAACCACCTTTCTGCGCCCGCCCAACCACCTTAATGTTATGAAGGCAGACATTGCCAAGACCGTCAAGTTCCGAGACGCAAGCTCTGGTGAAGACTTGGATTGGACAATCAAGCTTGCACGCACGGGGTTTCTGCGCACTGAATATCAGTCGGATGAGAATCGTATTCACTATTTGTACGACCTAGGCGACAGGCAGATAGAAGAGTCCACATTGGTATACCAACGAATCGTGACCTACGAGCATCAGCTTAAGAGCGTTCTCGTCACCCCGAACACTGAACAGCCAGCCCCCCGTCCCGCAACCACACAGTTCCGTCTTGGACCTAGGGGATTCACGCGAACATAGTTTGTAGCATAGAAGCAATGCAGGTGTGGCTTATTGTCGCAGCGGGGGTCCTTGTTGTCGGCGTGTTGGTTTTCTTCTTCTTGGTGCCTGGAAAGTCGGATACGACAATGGAGCAGATTATCCCGAACTCACAGTCGGGCAAGTCGGAGACCACTCCGGTAGCGCATATCTTCCGTTCTTTCAATCAGCCAGATGGCGCGGTTTTTACCTACACGTTCTGGATGTCGGTGAGCGACTTTACCTTCAATTATGGTCAGCAGCGAGTCGTCTTTAGCAAGGGAGACTGTCCGGGTGTGTACTTGGACTCCACATCCAACTCTCTGCTCGTGAAGGTGAATACCTACGGCGGTGGACAGGAGAGCATTCTGATTCCCAACATTCCCGCACAGAAGTGGGTTCACGTAGTGGTCGAGGTGAACCAATACAGTTTAAGCGTGTTCATCAATGGAATCCTCCGCCAGACACACACGCTGAACCAGCTGCCCTTGCAAAACACGGAATCGTTGGTGGCGGGGTCCAACAACCATGGCTGGGACGGCACCATCTCAGGACTGACCTACTACTCTCGGACTCTGAAGCCCGAGGAGATTGAGAAACTCGCGACGCAGCAGCCCTCGGCGTCAGGATTGATGCCGGTCATGCCCCCGTATTCAGACCTTGGGTGGTACATTGGTCCCTTTAAATCTTCCTAATGACTAAATGAGCTCAGGAGGCCGTCGTGGTGTTGACGTTTCGGGGGTCGGCAATCTTGGACAGGGCATGCGGATTCAGAATGCATCCGATGTGACATACCAAACCAAGGTCCAGCTGGTGTACACCACAAATAATGCGATTTCAAACTCGGGCATTGCCGCGTGGGGTGGACGCAATGCCTACCAGAACCACACGCCCAACGGAAACGACTTTGTTCGGCAGTTCCTCAATGGATGGCGTGAGTGCGACTGCTCGGGTGGTATTCCTCGCATGACCACGGGCAACATCACTGCTTTTTCCTAGTCAGACCCTTGAGTTGCTTGCGCAATGTTGTTTTCTTCTCCTTGTCTGTTCCGGGCGCATACGAGAAGAAGTTGGTTAAAAACTCAGTGCTGTTGCGGTTCTTGGAAAGCTCCGAGTACAGCTTGGTCTTTTCCCGGAGCATCCCGTGCAGGTCCTCCTGTTTCCCCAAACAGTCAGTTGGCGTCAAGAGCTTGAACCGCCGCTTCTGCGCATGGTGGGCCAACTCCATAACCCGCTGAGCCACACACAAGATATGCTGGACCGTATCCTCGTCGACTCCCGAGTACATGTACGCAAAATAGAATTGCAAGACCGTCGGAATGCTCGCAACCTTGATACCGTCCGCGGTCTCATGGTAGCTATGGCACGCACGAGTCTCGTAGAAGCGGTACACGGTTCCATCCGACTCCTTGACCTCCGTACACTCGGGCATGATGGCATCCGCAGCCGTAACATAGGTCTTCTGTCCATGAGTCAATTTCTCAATCGTCTCGCGCTCAGCCAAGAAGGTTACAGGTGTTGTCCAGCGTGTCTTGCCCGAGTGACGTGCCACTGCATTGAACCCGAGCAGAACAATCTCCTCGGACTTCAGTATCTTAATGACTCCCTTCTTGCGTTCGGCCGTCAGTGCCTCCTCTACGGGTTCGTCTTCCTTAATGCACTTCAAGGGATACTTGTCGTTCAGGAGCATCATGCGCTTGTACACCTTGTTCCAGCGAGACACATCGCCTTCTGGGCGAGACAGTTCCAGGTAGGTGGACATGCGCAGAAAGTTGGGCGTCACATAGTGAATGCCCTCTTCCTCATATCCCTCGTCCCACAGACGGTCAAATAACTGAGGGCTCATCTCCGATACGTCGGCTACGCCCGTGTAGTCGGCAAAGACCTTGAAGGTGCCAAGGTGCACACCCGGCTTCACCTGAATGTCTGGGATTCCTGCTGCATGGAGCTTGTCGGCAATCTCCATGGCATGAACCTGGGGAGTCTTGCTGTAGAAGTCGTAGTCCGGCGTCTCGCGTGTAAAGTCGTAGAAGCGGTCCTTTTCATCCAACAAGTTGTTGATAGCCGTACCACCGTAACACAAGACGGGGTGTGACTTCAGAAAGGCCTCAACAATCACGATGGACTTCTTGATGTTCGGGTCCTCGGCAGCCTTTTCCTCCAGTTTCTCCAGCTGCTCCTCCGCGATTCTGTTAATCGTCGCGGTGTCGTCTCCCATTGTTAGTAGTCCGACAAAAATGGATTGCCTTTTCTTTTTTCCTTGTGAGGCAGCAAGATGCCTGGTCGTTACAATCTTCGTAAGCGTGGTGCGCAGTCTACAACATGGGTAAAGGACGAGACCCTCAAGCAGCCCGACTCCGAGTCTGAGGACGAGGAGTACGTCCCTCCGTCCGATTCTGAAGAGGAGGAGACGGCTGAGACCGAAGACGAGGAGGAGGAGGAGTCCGAAGAGGAAGAGATGGACTCTAGTTCTCTTCGTATCCCCAAGGGCGCCAAGGTGTCCGTCAAGCTACACATCCACACGATTGCGGGAGGGAAGGGCGGGCGCATTGACGTGGAGGAAGAGTCGGAGGAGGAGTCGGACGAGGAGTCCGAGGAGGAGGATTTCATCGGACACCTGATGAACAAGTATGTGCACCCCGAGCGGTGCAGCCGACTCAAGCCGGCCTCGCGGAAGCGCAAGGAGCGGGAGGAGGAGGCTCCTGCGATGGAGCTCAATGAGGACGAGGAGGAGTACTACGAGGACCTGTCCAAGTCCAAGCGCCGTCATCTCAACGAGAAGATGAAGAAGCTTTCCACCCTCGTCGTGGACGGTGATGTGCCCTTCAAGTTCCGTGTCTTGGACATGGACGTCTCCGACAACATCAAGGCTTCGGTCATCAAGAAGATTGACAATTTGTTTGAGATGTCCATGGAGGGCGAGGGGTACAAGCTTCGCGCGTGGGTGGAGTCCTTCCTCCGTATCCCCTTCGGCAAGTGCGTGCCTCTGCCCGTGACCATTGCAGACGGGCCCGAGAAGTGCTCGGCGTTCTTGGAGGAGTCTACCAAGACACTGGATACAGCCGTCTACGGCATGGTGTCGGCCAAGACGCAGATTATGCAGATTCTGGCCCAGTGGATGTCCAACCCTTCGTCTGTCGGCAATGTCATTGCGCTGAAGGGTCCGATGGGAGTGGGCAAGACGTCCTTTGCTCGCAACGGCGTGGCCAAGGTTCTCCAGCGCCCGTTTGAGTTCTTCTCGCTGGGCGGCGCATCCGACGCCTCCAACTTTGTGGGCCACTCGTACACCTACGAAGGCTCCACATGGGGGCGTATTGCCGACGCTGTCATGTCGGCTCGGTGCATGAACCCGGTGCTGTACTTTGACGAGGTGGACAAGATTTCCACCACGGCCCATGGCGATGAGATTGCCAGCATGCTCATCCACTTGACAGACCGTTCCCAGAACAGCCAGTTCCACGACCGCTACTTTGCAGGGGTGGACTTTGACCTGTCCCAGTGCTTGTTCGTCTTCTCCTTCAATGACGAGTCCAAGATTCACCCTGTTCTGAAGGACCGCATGCAGGTCATCACGTGCTCGGGGTACAGCTGGGAGGAGAAGGCATCCATTGTGCGCCAGTACATCTGGCCCCAGATTCTTGACCGTATCCAGCTGAAGGACCAGTTGACAATCTCGGAGGAGGCCATCAAGTACCTGATTTCCGAGTTCTCCAAAGAGGAGGAGGGTGTGCGCAACCTCATTCGCATCGTGGAGACGCTGGTGACCCGTGTGAACCTCCTGCGCATCGCAGGCGAGACGACGGCCAAGAAGTATGTCTTCTATACACCCATCAAACTGCCTCTGCTCATCACACCCGACCTGTGCCGCCGCATCCTCGAGGACACCCTGCGGTCAGGAAACGAATCCTTCAGGCACATGTATACATAATGAAGGTCTTCTCCTTCTGCCTCTACGGCACCGAACCCAACTACTACACAGGGCTGCTTGAGAACATTGAGTTAATCAAGCAGTACTATCCTGATTTTGATATTGTGGTCTACAAGGGCGAGTGTGACCCCAGCTGGGTGTTGCCCGAGGGAGTGACGATTGATGTCACAAATCGCGCAGGTCCCATCAATGCCCTGCTCCGTTACATCCCTCTGAACTATGCAGAGGTCGGGTTTGTGCGGGATGCGGACTCCCGTGTTGATGCACGAGACCGTTGGTGCATTGACCAGTTTTTGGCTTCAGACAAGTCGTATCACACCATTCGCGACCACTATTGGCACGCATCCAAGTTGATGGCGGGGACCTTTGGTTGGAAACGCCCAATGACCGTGATGCTGCCCACGCATGAGGTCGGGTATGGATTTGACGAGCAGTTTCTGGCGCATGCCGTGTATGAATCCGTCAAGTCGGATATGCTGGTTCACACATCCTACCGCGCATTCCAGGGCGAGCACGCGGTCTGGATTGAGCGCCCTTTTGAGTCGCCCACCGATTTCGTTGGCAATGTCATTTGGGACGGGAAGCCAAAGTTCGGGTACATGAAGGACGTTCCTGCGATTGTATCCGAACTCAGAGCCAATGACCAGTTTGATATCGCCATCCGTTTCATGGAATCAGTGGACCCGTGGTCTATTCCATACGGTTCACGGGCTCAGGTCTTCGAAGACATGTTTACTTCATGTTTCTACACGAACCGGATTGCCGAAGCTCAGACATGGCTGTCGCGATTTGAGTTTGCCGACCTTCATCCCCACATGGTTATCAACTCGAACTACCTGCTACCCAAGTTGGGGCGTACAGTGGCATCCTTTGACTCGAGCCGCGAACCCGGAGACGGAGAGGTGGTGATTGTCTACGGCAATTACCCAGACTGGCATCGCGCCCTTCCCATCACTCGCAAGCTATATCGTCATGTGTCCCTCTTTTCCCAAGTCACCCACGACACTGTAGAGTCACACCCCTGTTGGGCTGCAGTGGACATTATCTACATCCTGAATCTGGAAGGTAGGTCGGACCGATTCATGGAAACAATGGCATCGTTGGCCCGTGTGTCCGCGCCCTTGCAGAAGGTCCATCACTATCAAGGCAAGAAGGACCTCCCGCCCTACGTGGGTGCGACCAAGAACCACGTGGACGTCATCAAGCACTTCCAAGAATCGGGGCATTCCACGTGCCTGGTTCTGGAAGACGACATTGTGTTCACCGACGATGTATCCCGCGTCCACTCATCTATCACGACCTTCTTTGAGCGCGCCTACGAGTATTCCATTTGCTTCTTGTCTCTTAGCAGGTTGGGCGACCGGCTTCCCCACGATGACTTGCTGTCGGAAACCAAGCAATCCTGTACGACCTCCGCTGCATACTTCTTGACGAAGCGGACGTCCCATGATGTGCTTGCAGTTGTAGATGAGGGATTGAGGAAGATTACGGCTGGTGAAGGGTATCAAAACGAGGGGTGCATTGATACGTACTGGTGTGGTCGCCTGCCCAAGACATACTTCTTCAAGGACAAACTGGCGTTCCAACGTCCGTCATGGTCAAATCTGAAACAGTGTGTGGTTGCGTACTTAGATTGAAACCCAGTCCAGTGACGAGAACGGAATATCAATCTGTGCAGGATTCGCATCGGCAAAACTCACGTAGCACGTTACCGTTGTGGGGTCGGACAACCGACACGACACGCAATACTCTACAGCCGCCGAGCGGAACACGAAGGGCAGTGTGATGCGGGTAATCTTGTCAATCGACTGGTGCTCCACGAACAAGTGGTAGTACTTACGGGGCTTGGAATACTCAACCACGTGGACCAGCGTCCAGAACTTGTCGCCCACCGAAATGGGAGGCGCGGACCCACAGAACGACTGAAAGAAGGGCGGCATGGGAATGGAGCGACGGATTCCCGTGCGGTCAAGGACCTCAAACGGCGACCATCCGTACATCATCATGTCCGTGCCTTGGAAGGGCAGCCAGTTCTTCTCACACGGTCGCTCATGCGGAGAGTCCAACACCTTGCAGTCCGAGTACGTTCCGTCTGGGTTGTACCGCCCTTGCAATAAGCGCACCTTCCCCTCTGCATACTCCTGCGTCGTAGCCACGAAGGATAGTCCGCTCGTACTGCGATAGAGCCGCAGGTCCTCCAACCCCATTACATTGGCTGAGAACTTGGGCAGTCCAATGGTGGAGTCGTCCATCTTTGCAACCACCTCCATGGTTTCTAAGTTCACATACGCATTCTCGGTCAACACAGGCTCTCCGGGCGGGGTCTTATACTCTCCACCCTCCATCCAATAGTTGATGTAGCGGACATTCGCAAGAGGGTAGTCACATACAGAGATGGCCGTTGGCACGTAGCCGGGGAAGGGCTTCGGGAGTCGTGGAAGGAGGTCAGTCTGCCGGGACCACACAGGTTGTGCGTAGAACTGAAAGTTGAAGATAACGTTGGAGCGGTTAAAATCCGTCTTGAGCAGATAGTCTACACATGTGCGCATGCCCTTCTTGCGGTCGGGTTGGACGTAGTAGTCAAGAATGGTGGCCTCGTAGTCAAATAGGTACTTGTAGACATCCGTCTCCAAGAAGAGGGCGTCGCGACTGAGTGGAATCTGTTTGCCGTCCAGCATGTACTGGTAGGCCTTGTAGTGCTTTGAATGTTCACGGAAGTGCTTGGTCAGCTGGTAATACGCCTCGGCGCGCGAAGGACGCATGGCAATTGCCCGCTGCATCCACTCCTCAAACTTGGGAACGTTCTTCAGCTCCAGCCAGCATTTGGCTACCATGTAGTGGCTGTACCAAATCTCCTCGTCCCACCCGCCCGTGAAGATGCGCTTCTTGTACATCTTCCGCGCCTCGTCCCATCGGCGCAAGCAATGATACGACTGGGCCAAATAGAACATGGACCGACCGTTCGTGGGGTCCCGCTTCAAGTCCTCCTCCAGCAAACGCACATCGCGCTCAAACTTGTCCGACTTGCATCCACCGTCGTTGCGGTCATCAATGGAACACACATCCTTGGACAGGTGCTTGGTGGGTCCTCCCCAGTACTCGTGCGTCACGCCGATACATGTCCAAGGGTAATCCATGCGGACCAAGCGAGTGTTCGGGTACTCAAGCGTTCCCGCAACCTGCACAACCGTGTACCCGGTCTCCTGGAGGTTCTGTTCCTTCAGCGTTCCGGCCTTGAACACCATGTCTGCGTCCAGCAGAAGTCCGTATGTGTCCTTCAGGTCCCAGCACTGTTCCTTCAGGTACGCATGGGCCCGCTGGAAGCTGACGGTACGGTTGTATCCGAAATCCTTCCAAGGCTCAACCGTCAGACATCCGACCTGGTTCTCAAGGAACTCCTCGGCAATCTCCACTGTGGTGTCGGATGACCCGGTGTCCAGAATACAATAGGCATCCACGACGCCCTTGACCGCCTCAAGGCATCGCTTCAGGATTGCAGACTCGTTCTTGACCATCAAGATAAGTACCAACTTCATCTGCGTCGGTTTACGAAATCCAGACTCCTCGTGTGTAAACAAATGAGCACTGACTTTGTGAAGCAGACGCTTCGTGAGAACTTGGGACGCACGTTGGTCCCCCATGTCGCCGACGGGTTCTGGAGTATATACGACAATGCTAGGTCTGCGTGCGAACGGAACAAGCAGCCCGACCAGGTTCTTCGCACGTTTCAGAACCTGCTCACTCAAGTGCCCAAGTGGTCGACCGAGACGCTGAAGAAGGAGGTGGACCGTATCTCCGCCGCCTCCAAGTGCGACTACATTGAGGACCTGCTGCTGGGGGTGTTTGTCAGCTACATTCGTGCGTTTGCTTCGTTGCAGCAGACCCAGTCCGAGCACGTGGACATTCCGTTCACGCGCCCAGCTGTTGAGGTCTTTGTCCACAAGTTCTACGTAGTGGCTGCCCGTGGCTTCTGGAGCAATGCATACCTGTTCCGTACGGTCGGTATCACGTCCGAGCAGCAGGCTCGTAATCGCCGCGACATTGAGGTCATGCTGGCCGACACGCTGAACGAGGTGATTGACAGCTTCATCCCGTGGAAGGACATCAGCAAGGCGTACTTCAAGTCCCCTGAAGCGCCCGAGCCCCTTGCGGCCCTTGCAGCCCCTGCGGCTGTGGTTGAAGCGCCTGTCCCTGTAGCTCCAGCACCTGCTTTGGTGGAGGAACCGCCAAAGCCCGCAGTCAAGTTCGGCAAGAACGAGGTCCAAGAGGCTGACTCCGAAGACGAAGAGTCGGAGTCTGACGACGACGAGCCGCCTGCTATCCAGTTGGGCGAGGATGTGGGGCTGAACGACGACGACTTTGACTCTGAGACAGAGTCAGAGGGTGAAGTGGACGTCAAGCCGTCGTCCGAGGCTGTCGCGTTGAATCTGTGAGTTGAAAAAGATGCGCGCCAAACAAATGGAGGAAGTGTATTACTACGGAATGATAGTAGGAGTTGTTGTGGCGGTCGCGGCTGCAATGTACTACATTGACCGCAGGTCCAAGGACGAGCCGATGGTCTTCTTGGACGGGGCGAAGATTGCAGCTGGAGCGGGTACGCTCGCAGGTGGAGTCGTCTATGCGTTGGGTGGTTCAGAGGGCACGACTGCGGTCACTGCGCCCATGGTTGCCGCGGTTCAGGACATGTTCGTGGGCAAGCCCGAGTTCTAATCCTTGGCCGCCCGCTTCTGTGCCCGCGTGGCCTCCACAATACGCTTCCTCGTGGTTTTTAACGCAGCGTTTGCTTGGGCAAGTATCTTCTTTGCCCGAGTGACTCGCCGTGTAACCGAAACCAGCCGCTTCTGTTCTGCCTTTACGCGGTCGTGCTTCATTGTCTTGGATAGAGAGTTTAAGTTGACGGGTCCGAGCCGGGTAACGGAGCCATTTCGGGAGGCGGCGCTTGAAAGTCTGCAGGTGCCAACGGCATTGTCAACTTCTCGTCATGGGGCAACGACATCAGACCGTACAATCCAACCAAGAAGACAAACGTGTGCAATGCAAACCCTACCGCCGTTGGGCAGCCGCCCTTTGACGATACGGTCCCACCGAACAACCGATTGCTCACGCGGAAAGACGTCGGACTTCCCAGCAAAAAGAACAGCAGCGTCGTGTACAGCGAGTACTTGAACTTCAGACCTTCAGTGAGCGCCATTATCCTTCAATCAGCAAAAAGTGTTGTCCCGCGGGAATACGCGGCACTTGGAACTGCTTGAACTTGGACAATTCCCGACGAGGAACAGCCGTGTCCTTGCAGTACCGGGCAATTGCCTTGTACAGCCCGAACCCGTGGTAGCGGTCGTGGTTGTCGCGCTTAGCACGGAACATCACAGAGGTCCCATCGGGCAGCGTGGTCCACGCCAAGAAGATGTCTCGCAGCGGGCTCTCTGTCGCCGCATCGGGACCTTTCGGAAACATGTCCCAGAACACTGACGATGCGAACCGTGCCAAGTCAAACGACGGATTCATGGGAACACGGGGATACGCCTGGTCATAAAAGGGCTCGCAATTGTACTGTCCTCCCGCCTCCTCGTCGGGCTTGAACTGGCTGCTGAGGAACAGACGCGGCTCCTTCATGCCTTGAAGCTTGACCGAGACACCTGCCCGGTCAAAGTCAATAATCTTCAGCAGCTTGCCGTACGTCGGCACAGCATAGCAGGTTCCACCCACATTGTAGAAGAGTGTGGGTTCGTTCGTAGACACGAACATGACATTGTTGCCGTGAAGGTCATTGTGCACGAATCCGTAGCTGCGCTGAGCATAGGCAAGGGCAAAGACAATCTGTGCCACCCACGCCGTGTGGTGCGCGGGGTCAGTGGATGTCTTAAGCAAATCGTAGAATGTGCCCTCACACGGCTCCATCACCGTGGTGATAACAGGGACATCCTTGAAGGTGGCCCATGCAAACGGCTCATCGTCATCCTCTTCTTCCGACCCTTCTTCGTCTGACTCCGTACCGCAGTCGCAGGACTCAATCTCGTACACATCCTCCTCTGAATCTGACGACTCTTCGCTGCTATGACTGGACTCAATCTCGTACTCCTCTACGACCGACCCTGCCGTAGGTGTCTCCACATGGGCTGCATCCAAGTCCGTCGTTTCCAACTCAATGGCCGCATCCTCCAAATCCACAGCCGAACGACGTCCGCGGGTATGCGTGAACCCACCCTCGCCATCGCCTTCGCGCAGACGGAGGTCAAAGGTCTTTCCAATCTGGTCCGAGAACCACTTGCGGTCGCACAAGTCCTCATAGTCGTCCGAGATGTTCAGTTCGTGCTTGGTTGCGAGAGCCGTGTACACGCCATAGACCTTCGGAAAGTGTGCGCATCCAGTGAGAGACAGGGCAACCGACGTCATGGCACCCACGTAGCCAGCCGTGTACGGGCTCTGCGTCTGTTCTTCCATCTCCTTGGCGACCTCGGCGGGCTTCGGAAGGGATGGGACGGCGTAGGACCCCTTCATCGTCTTGTATGGACTTAACACCATGGTCGTCTTGCGGTGGACAGGCAGAACACGTCCCTTGGTGGTCTTGACGTGGGTCTCGTCCACAACCGTCTCCACCTCTTCGGGGAGCTTGACACCATACTCGGACAGGTTGGACAGGCGTTCCGTCTTGAACAGCGTCTCCAGTGGAGGAAAGAAGGGCTGCACATGCGTCAGTCCCCATGACGTACCCTGAATCTTCGGAGAGCGATGTAACTTCATGTCCACAGACTGGGTTCTCAATTCTTTCACCATTGTCTTGGGATGCGGGAATGAAACACTGGGTCTGAACGCCCAAACTCTTTCCACGGGAGAGCACAAGATGAACTTTTCACTGCGGAAGTTCGACATTGGGATGATTAAGTCCCGATGCGAGATTGATTCGCGGAAGAGTCCCATGATGGTGGTGATTGGAAAGAAGGACACGGGCAAGTCCTTCTTGGTGCGCGATATCCTGTACAATTGCCAGCAGGACTTCCCTGTGGGCACAGTGATTTCGGGCACGGAGGTGGCCAACGAGTTCTTTCAGCATATGGTGCCGTCCAAATTCATTCACGACAAGTATACGCCGCAAATCGTGATGAACGTCATCAAGCGCCAGATGACCATGAAGCAGAAGCGCAACACGGCCAAGAATGGCTCAGGCGGCCAGTCCAACATTGACCCTCGTGCCTTTCTGATTCTGGACGACTGTCTGTATGATTCGTCATGGATTAAGGAAGAGTCCACGCGGTACGTCTTCATGAACGGCCGTCACATTGACATGATGACCATCATCACCATGCAGTATCCGTTAGGTATCACGCCCAACCTACGCACGAACGTGGATTTCGTCTTCATTCTCCGCGAGAATATCCTAGGGAATCGTCGTAGGATTTACGAGAATTACGCAGGTATGTTTCCGACGTTTGAGATGTTCTGTACCTTCATGGACCAGTGCACAGAGAACTTTGAGTGCCTGGTCATCTGCAACAACGTCAACTCCAACAAGCTGGAAGACCAGGTGTTCTGGTACAAGGCCGCCGAGCATCCGCCGTTCAGGATGTGCGACTCATCGTTGTGGGCGAACAATCAGCCGTTCACTTCGGCTATTCTCGCCGCCGACGACTGGACCGCTGGCGCCGTCCAGAAGAAGAACGGCGGGTCCGTCTGGGTAAAGAAGGAGCATGGCGGCGGCGGTGACGGGAAGTGAGGCGACGACCAGCCGTGGCCCCGGCAGCGGCGTTGCTTTGGGCGTCAGCGATGGCTGGTGGACGCAACCTAGTCAACAGTCGGTCAATTTCGTTGTTCACACTATCAATCTGAGGTTTCATTTCTGCAAGTACAAGCTCTAGCTTCTGTTTGGAGTGGATACCCTTGAGATAGCGGTCCACTGCAGGGAGTATCGCAAGTCCTGCAACAGCGCCAATGCCTAGTTTGAACAACACGAGCGACACTGCAGTTGGATTCTTTGCTGCGACCACGAGAACTTGCAGAGCGAGACGATTAGCTTGTGTCATGGAATAGGCTGCCCACTTCTCGGCATTGTATGCAGATACCCACGCCCAGTTTATCTTTAAGAAATTAGTTGTGTACTCCGCAAAGACTGGTTGAGCAGCTAGTTTTCTGTTCGCGATGCTGTTAAAGAAGGTTTGCAACTCCAGTGTATCCGTTTCCGTTCCTTTTGGGTTGGCTACAAGTGCTGTAGACGTTTGACCCGTGATGTTCTCTGCCCTTTCACTCGCCTTGACCGTAGCCCATTCTATATCGAACGTCGCCTGGGCGAGTTTGGACATATTCTCTTTCTCCACTGCCGCTGCCGCCGCGTCCGCCGCCACGCCACCCCTCGTACCCTTCGCCACTGTCCCAATAGCCCCCCATACACTTGACACAGCACCCATGATTACACCAGGCGCGGCTTGTCCAGTCGTGACAACTGCGTGAACACCTTGCATTGCAAGGGCGTCTCCGTTGAAAAAAAGTGCCAGTGTACCCTGCTGAAGGGCATCGATAGATGTCTCCCCTACCCCCAGAACCGCGCCCACTGCTACGGAAGCCGTCGCCGCATTTATTTCCGCGCGCAGAACAGATGGGCCAACGATGTCGATAATATTATTCGCCGCAGCTGCCAGACCACCTACAAGACCAAGTGCAGCCGTTACAAGCAACCCACCCCACCCACCCTTAGAACTCGTCTTGATGTCGTTTATCTTAGCTTGTAGATCGTCATTCTTTATGTTTAGGGTATTGAAGCTCGTCGCGAGTGTACCTTTGTAGGCTTCTGGAACAGTGGCAAGCACTGCCTCTTGTGCACTGTTTAGAATCTTCACGTTCTGGAGTGCCAATTGCTCTCCGTTCCCGCCTTCTTGGATACCAAATGTCGGAATAAGGGCATCTCCCAGACCAAGTTGTTCGTACATTATGACCCAATATGCAACCAGCTCGAGCACCGCTCGCGCCCTGCGCTCCGCCGCCGCCGCCTCGCCCGCCGCCTCGCCCGCCGCCGTTCCGTTGATACTATTGGCAACAATCGCCGTAAGGAACAGTTCATTGATGAAGGTTTCTACTTTATCCTTCTTGACTCCGAATAATTTTTCAATGTCCAAGGACACGTGAGTCTCCCCCTCTCCGCCGACCCTCGGAGAGCGCCTCGGTTGTTTTTGACTCCTTCGTCGCATTACTTACCCCCAATACTTTACTCGCGGATAACGCCCTCCGTGGGGTGAACGGGCATGCTCAGGTCTGTGAGCTGAGCCGTGGACACAGCCGCAGCGGCATTGGACGCGGCATTCGTGCCGCCAGCCGCCTCAATGGCATTGGCCTTGCGACGACGCTCGTTCTCGTCCTTCTGCTTCTTGATGGAGTCGTCGCGCTGCTCGGCAAAGAACATCTCCTTGTTCACCTCGTTCTCCTTGTACTTGCGCATGAGCTCGTTCAGCTCGCGCTCGGCATACTCCACCTCGGGCATCAGGTGCTCCGAAGGGTCCCACGGCAGCCAGCAGCCGACCTTGCCGATGTACAGGTTGTCCTTGGGGTACTTGCGCTGGAGGACCTTGGCGAACATCTGCGTCTCCTCAATGGACGGGAACGCGCGGCGGACCTTGACGCCACGGATGTTCGTGCGGAAGTTCACCGCAGAGTCGTACTTCTCCTGCAGCTCCTTCTCGTGCTTGAGCATGAACACCTGGTACTCCTCGTGGACATCCGTGGACTTGACCTCCTCGTTGCGCACCTTCACGAAGTCCTCCGCGTCCTTCAGCAGGTCGTCAATCTTGATGGAGTACTTCTTGGAGACGAACGCCATGAGGTGCTCAAGCCCCTTGACCTTCCACTGGTAGTCCATCCAGGTGATGAACTCGCGGAAGTAGAACTCGCTCTTGTCCTGAATCACCTTCTCCGGGCTAAGGAACGAGATGATGCAGTAACGCTGGTTCGGAATCTCGGGGTCCTCGTCCAAAAAGTCAACAATGGTCCCGTCGTCCTCTGTATTCGGGAGCGTGTACGTATCCTTGGGCATTTTGTCTGTTGGGCGTCCACTGTGAAAATACCTTTGGGTGATACAATGTACGACCTCTACACCCTGTCCATCGTGTTCTTCCTGCTGTGCCCCGGTGTGATTGTCCCTGCCTTGCCTGGAAGCGTTGTGTTCAGCGCATTGCTCCACGCAATCGTATTCTACGTTGTTGTGTACTACGTGTCCAACTACGTGAAGTGGTGGCTCGTGTGGATTCTGGCGGCCCTTGTCTTGGCGGGTCGTTTGACAATGATGCCCGCCCAATGAATTTTCTTTCGCGTCCAATGAATAAAATGGAGTCTAAGCCGAAGCCCACTGCCGCCCCTGGGTTGGACATGTCGGACCTGCTGATGCGTGTGATTAAGTATGCGCTGGAGGGCCTCGCGGTGGCCATTGCCGCGTACGTCTTCCCTGGAAAGACACTGAAGGTGCAGGAGGTCGGCATGATTGCGCTCGTCGCGACCGCCACCTTCGCCATCCTGGACATCTACGCCCCGAGCGTTGGGGCCTCGGCTCGCACGGGCGCTGGCTTCGGTATCGGCGCTGGGCTGGTCGGCTTCCCCGGAGGCGGCCTGAAGGTCTAAACAGCCTTCAATGCACTCGTAACCAACGTCACAACCCCAGTTGTCACTCCAGCCCCATAGGCATTCTGCGTGTACTGCCCCACCGTCAAGAGCGTAGAACACACCGGGCTAGCCGTCATGAAGATAGATTTTGCCACCTCCTCCAACGTGTGCGGCATGCACATCCAATTATGCGTCGCCATCGACGCGTAATGGACACCGTAGTTCACAGCGACCGCAAGAAGCACCTTACCAAGTGCTTCCATTTACCTTGAGTAGTTGATATTATGTTAATGCCTGAGTATGTGATTCGCTACCAAGGACGATGGTTTACCATCAACCCGCGTCCTTACGAGCCCGAGCGCCAAACCACGGATGTTGCGTGGTTGCAAGTGAAGGAGGGCGTGTCCGCTGAAGAGGCCTATCGCAGGTGGTATGAAAAGCAGCGTAGAATTTCTCACCTCTTTCAACAATGCAGTGGCTTGAGTCGGCCATCCTCCTCTTGATTTTGGTGGCGGCGTACGTCTATTGGAAGCCGTGGCTTCGTCCGCCCGTGAAGGAGATGCTCGCAGGGGATGCAACAGTCTACTTCTTCTACACGGAGTGGTGTGGACACTCCAAGAGGGCCAAGCCCGAATGGGAAGCGTTGATGGAAACACTACCTGCAACATACGGCTCTACCAAAGTTGTAGGCAAGGCGGTGAACTGCGAGGAGGATGTGATGACGTGCACGGCGTATGGCGTGGACTCGTATCCGACCATCAAGCTGGAGACCTCAGGCGGTATCGCCGACTTTACTCAGCGGGTCACCAGGTCCTCTCTCGACGGGTTCTTGACTGGGGAACTTGGACAGAAAGCGTGAGGCCTGTTCATACCCTGTCTCCAACATGTACTTCTTCTCCGCATCGTTCACATCCGACAGGGGACCGAGCTTCGGTTCGTCAAACACCAGAACATTGGGGTAGAGTGGACGCACACCCTCGCGCACGCTTGCGTACACATTACGGAAGAAGTCACTAATCGAGAGCGTCTCCACCACAGACGGAATCAACGGACCCTGCGAGTATCCGAGGTGAAAGACCAAGGTGCCCTTTGGGACGACGCTTACAATACAATCACAGCTCACACCTCCGTCCAGGAACACCTGGTTGTAGATGACTTGGGGCTGATAGACGAATGGAATACAGGACGAGGCCTTGATAGCCGCCAACACAGGCACCTGTCCGGTAAGCAGAGTTGACTTGCGAGTCGTCAAGTTAGTTGCGAGAATCCACAACTTTCTAGGTGCATCGGCAATGACCTTTCCCCGCAGGTCAATTCCCAACCTATCAAATCCTCGCAGAATGGTCTCCTCCAGCAGGTCCATAGGAAACATGCCCTTCTTGGTTTGAAACGACATGGCTGCAGCCAATGAAATGGGTGGAACAAAGCTGGACAGCACAAACTCTGTGTACAGCATGGACTCCAGCTGGTCCACAGTGACACCAAACGCCAGTCCCGTGGCAATGATGGACCCCACCGAACAGCCGTAGATTCCGTCGGGAAACTCAAGGGGCTGCCTCTCAGACAAGGCGCGCAGCCCTCCGATATGAACAGCTCCACGAACACCGCCTCCACCAAGAGCAATTGAGCGGAACATAGTGTGTAGACAAGGCAAGGATGCTGAAAGCCCGTGACGTCTGGAATGAGCAAGAAGAACGCAGAGAACGGCGTATGGCGGCTATGCGTCCTGTCTTAGCCCAATTGTATGCAAAGATTCGTGCCCAAGCCATCCACAATGCCAATGCGCCCTACGTAGTCTTTGAGGTTCCCAACTTTGTCTTTGGCTATCCGTTGTTCCAAGTGTCGGAAGCCCGCGAGTACTTGACCAAGACTCTGACCGATTCTGGGTTTCTGGTGTGGCCCGTCAATGACGGCAAGTATCTGCTGGTGTCGTGGCTGAAGACACAGGCTCGTGCGTCTCACCGTCCACCCTTGCTGACCACGTACCGCCCACAAGTATATGACCCGTCTGTCATGGGAAGCATGTATCGGTCCTGAAAATGGACATTGAATCTGTAAACTTGTTTATCCCATGAACTGTGAACATCCAGACGTTGAGCTTGATGAGGGGCAGAAGGTCTGTGTCTGCTGCGGAACTATCCTCGGCAGCCACATTGACGAGTCGGCCGAGTGGCGTATCTATGCAGAGACAGAGGGCAACCCGTCGCGCACAGGTGGAGTGACCAATGAACTGCTGCCCGAGTCGTCGTATGGGTCCATGATGATGCGAAAGCGGACTCCAGGGCAGTCGGATGAGTCCAAGTCAATCGGCAAGCTCTCGTCATGGTCGCTATCAAGCCATGGTGAGCGCTCGTGGATGGGTATCTTTGATGCAATCCAAAACTCGTGTGCGCGCATCGGACTTCCCAAGGCCATCATTCAGGACGCATGTGCGTCCTTCAAGCGGGTCGAAGATGCCCGCAAGACACGCGGCGAGTCCCGTCGTGCTCTGATGGCGGGTGCAGTCTTTGTGGCGTGTCGCCAGCACAATGCCACGCGGACCCATGAAGAGGTGTCGGGTCTGTTCCATGTGTCCATCCGAGCGCTGTGCAAGGGGTTAGCCCGCTTCCAATCGGAAGTGTCGTCCGTTCTGAACACACAGCTAGGCATTGCCGAGCGCATCTGTGCAGAGATGAATGTGACCGAGTCCGAGCGAACCCAGATTCTCTTGGTCCTGACAGAGTTGCCAGAGATGGAGCATACGCCCAAGACCATTGTGTCGGGTGTCGTCTGCCACGTACTCAAGGGTCGCTTGGCAGATGTGTCCAAGGTCTCGGGGGTTTCGTCTGTATCCATTCGCAAGATGGTGGAGAAACTAAACACCGGTGCCATTGGGGTATAAGCCCGCAGTGGGTAACGGGAAGTACGAGATGGTGTAGGGCGTATAGGCCAGAGACGTCGTAATCGCAGGAGGTGCAGACACGTTGATGTTCACTCCCGCACTGGTGCTGATCGTGGATGCTGCACCCGAACCACTCCAGAACACGATGCGAGCGTCGTTCGAGACTGCAATCATCGTGATGCCCATGCACAGCGTCCCTATCTGCGACCCCGACAGCCCCGACGTGCCTTCGCGAGAGTGACTGCCTCCCTTGACCTGCATGAACCCCGACGTGTACGCCCGCGAGTTGCCAGCCGCATCGTGGTCCAGCGACATTGAACCGTATCCATCGTTGGCACGGAAAGTTCCGTTCACGTCCAGCGTGGACTGCAGCGGGTCCATACCAATCGCCAACCCGTTTGCGATTCGCGCATACCCTGAAACGTCCAGGACCAATCCAGGCACACGACCGGCCCCGTCAATGTACTGCATGGTCGCATCGGCTTTTCCAATGGCGACTGCGTTCTGAGACATGTCTCCGGCAATGACGACATTGGACCCTACACCCACTTGCAGCAGGTAATTCGTGGGCGCCATCACGGGAATTGAGTGTCCAATCGTGATGTTGCCTATGCCCGTGTTCGCATTGCCCGCATTCGTACCAATCCAAATATTGCTGCTGCCCACGATACCCGTTGACGCACCAAGGGCAATCGTGTTGCTGGACGTGTTCCCCGCGCCCCCGCCACCCGTGGGGTCCAGCCACAGACACGCAGACAATCCGATGCTTCCGGGACCTACGTTCTTCCCCATGAACACAGAGTTGGATGTGTTCGTGACACCCGCAGCCGTGTTGATGCCCACTGCAACCACGTTGGATGTATTGGACATCAGCCCCCCAGTCCCGTAGCCGAGCGCCACGTTGGACGCACATGCCTGCAGGTTCAGGAAGTTGACACCCGAGTTCGTGCCCACAAACACGTTGCTATTCGAGTCCGATACGTCGACGCGCAGGCACTCAACCAGGTTAGCCGTCACCGTGTTCACATTGGACAAGTCAAGTTGGGTGGTGAAGTTGGACGTCGCACTGGTGTATGTATAGACTGGCCGAAAGACCGAGGTCAAATACGCCTGTACGTTGCCCGTGCTACTCATTGTGTAGTATCCACACCTTTTCGTTTAGGCAATAATCGCTGTATACAGTAATGGCGTTCACTCTGTTCCCGATTAAGTCGTCCGAGCAGCACCTGTACCGCATGTATAAGCAGAGCGTCGCTGTCTTTTGGACCCCCGAGGAGATTGATTTTTCCAAGGACATTGCCGACTGGAAGAAGCTGTCTGAGCCCGAGAAGCACTTCATCGGCCGCGTACTGGCTTTCTTTGCAGGGTCCGACGGAATCGTCATGGAGAATTTGGTGACGCGCTTCCAGGGCGAGGTGGATTCTCAGGTGGTCAAGCTGTTCTACTCCTTCCAGAACGCCATGGAGGGTATCCATTCCGAGACCTATTCCCTGCTCATTGACACGTACGTCAAGGACGAGGAGGAGAAGTCCAAGCTCTTCAATGCGATTACCACCATCCCCTGCATTGGCAAGAAGGCAGAGTGGGCGCTAAAGTGGATGGGGTCCGACAAGTCCTTCGCGACCCGCTTGGTCGCGTTTGCCTGCGTGGAGGGCATCTTCTTCTCGGGTGCATTCTGCTCCATCTTCTGGCTGAAGAAGCGGGCGCTGCTGCCGGGGCTCACCTTCTCTAACGAGCTCATCTCGCGCGACGAGGGTCTCCACACGCAGTTTGCCGTGGCCCTGTTCCACACGCTGAAGACCAAGATTTCCGAGGACACCATCCACGAAATCATCAAGGAGGCGGTGGAGCTGGAGAAGGAGTTCATTTGCGATGCCCTGTCGTGCTCGCTCATTGGAATGAACGCCAAGATGATGTCGCAGTACATTGAGTTCGTGGCCGATCGGTTGGCGGTCCAGCTGGGCGCGCCGAAGATATTTGGTGCACAGAATCCGTTTGATTTTATGGACTTGATTAGTCTGGAGGGCAAGACCAACTTCTTTGAGAAGAAGGTGTCGGATTACTCGCGGGCCATTGGCACCACTCGCGACGAGCTGCGGTTGGACGAAGATTTCTAGTGGGTATATAAATGCCGACCAAGAATTACGCTCATATGACGCCGGCGGAACGCAGGCACGAGCGTGACCAGCGGCTGGAATGGATAGCTAACCACAAGAAGCTGCAGGAGAATCCGCATTTGTTGTGGTCTGCTCGGCTGAACTCGGAGAGACATGCCAAGAGGCACACGAAGCACGTCCGAGACCTTGAACGTCTGGGTGTTGACGGCGGCGCACGCTCGACTCGGCGTCGGGGTGGAAATCGGGATGCCGTTGTGAAGAAGGGTGCGATGGATATTGCGAGCGCCCTTCATGAGACAGCAGACTCCCACGGACATGTGAAGGGGTCTAACGCGGTAAAGACATACCTGCTCCTCAATCAGGCCAAGAAGCTGGCGAAGAGTCCAACCGTGAAGCGCGACATTGAAGAAGCAATTGACGACCTTCCCAAGGCGAAGCTCTTTAGTCTCCACGGTGGACGTACCCACCGTCATCGCCGTAGCCGCTCTACTCGTCGCCGTTAGTTGAGAGTGCTAGGCGGGTCGTGGTAGGCAGCGACCTTATTGCCCGCACCCGTATCTACCCACACTTCTTCACGCACATGAGGAGTACCTCCAGGGACATCCCAGTACTCGTCTTGCAGTGTGAAACGGTCCACACCATTGAAGTACATACGCAGCAGCAACGCGGCAACCAAGAGACCCGCGACTAAGTAGAGTGTCTTCATTTATGGTGTAGCAAGATTCTTCGTTTCTCTTGGGCGGAATCGCGTCTTGCGTTCAAGCCAAATGGAGCTCCTTCACGCCGCTGTCGCGCTTCTTGCGTCCATGGTCTTTGTTCTCGCGGGTATGGTCGGTTGGTTGTACTGGCAGCAGACGCGCCTGTTCCAGAACATGAACTCCGTGCTCATGGCCATCGGTGATATCACGCGTATGATTGAGAAGCCCGAGCCTGAACCCGAAGCCCCTCCGGTTCTTTCCGTAGCGCCCCTTGCGGCCCCCGCGGCCGACGAGGACGAGGATGACCGCGCGTCGGTTGAGGAGTCGGCGAGCGAAGTTGTGGATGGCCCGCCTGCCCCGCTGGACGTAGACTCGCTTCAGTCCAAGTCCAAGAAGGAGCTGCAGGAGATGCTCACCAAGCGCGGCCTGCCCTTCAGCAAGACCGACTCCAAGCCGACGCTTACTTCGTTGTTGAAGGCAACGGCGTAGGGGGTGGGGGTTGAGGAGCCGGCTTTCGTATCCACGACAACCTGATTGGCGTCGGGTCCTTGTACTTGGTGCAGTCACACGGCATTTATACAAACACCGCCTTAAATATCAATGAAGGTGGTTTCCTTTGACGTAGGACTTCGTAACCTCGCATATTGTGTGCTTGAGGGCACGAGTCGCGCAGATGTTCGCATCACCGATTGGAATATCATTGACGTACTTGGGGAACAGGCAGGTGTCGGTGCCCCAAGATGTCATCAGTGCCAGACCGCCGCTCGCTATGAGCACGCGTCTAACGGCCAGTTTGCATGTGCCCGCCACACGCCCAAGAAGAAGGCTAAGGTCACCAAGAAGGAATTGGCTAAGCTGACCCCTGTGCAACTGACGGAGCATATCCGCGCCGAAGGCATGACGACCGAGGCCACCAAGAAGGCCGACTTGGTCAATCTGCTGTACAATCACCGCAAGCAGAACACGTGGAAGAAGTGCGTGTCATCGGCCATCCAAGGGTCTGTTCTGGATTTGGCGGGGGCGCTCATTCGTAGTCTTGACCAGCGATCAGCGTCTTGGGCCGGGGCGGACCTAGTCTGCGTGGAGAACCAGATGGACCGACGGATGTTCGGAGTGCAGGCGATGCTCCAGATGTATTTTTGCTGCCGAGGGTTTCGGGTGCAGGGTGTTTCAGCGACTCACAAGCTGTCGAACATTGTGACAGTGGATGATTCAACTGCAAGCTATAAAGGACGCAAAGCGACAGGCATAACGCATGCTCGCGCACTTGTTCCTCAGGTGTGGCAGGAGCATTTTGCCAAGCACCCCAAGAAGGACGATTTGGCGGATTCATTCTTGCAGGGATTGTGGTGTCTGGAACATCCTACCAGTAAGTAGTAATGGACCCAAACGCGAAGGCGTTCGTTCCAGTCCCCGAACGCGTCAAGGCGGTCATTCGATATGTTATGAACCCCTCATCGGACAAGTTCAATCCATACGCACTTGCATGGACGACGACACAACCCCGACGACCCGGCGAAAAGTTCGTCGTATATAGAGGGCAGTGTGCCCAGTCCACAAAGAACATACCGAGAGTCGGGAGCAACCCACTTGAAATCTCGCTTGCTTATGGAAAGCCCATCTCGACAAGCAGGGAACTCACGGACAAGATTCGTGAATTCTCATGCAGTCCGAGAGGACGGCTCTTTGCAATTCATGTGGTTCCAGGTGTGCGGATTGCAGACCTTCGAGACTCGTTGAAGGGGTACGATGTGAATTCAGACGCAACCTTTGAATTCCTCACGGATGAACTGCCTCCTTCCTCTGCGTGGAAGACGAAATCCCCCGGTCAGCTGCGCGCTGCGTTCTTCGCAACACTTGGAAAGGAAAAGGAGGTCTTGCTTGACCCATTCGCAGGTCGGTTCCTTAAGGAATCTGGAGAGCCCGAAGATTGGTCGTCTCCTGAAGTGGACGGGGTCTATGTGACTGGGTTCTTCCCAAAGAAGGCAGGCCGTCGGCGCACACTGCGTTCTAGGCGTAAGAGACGGACCTATCGCCGCCGGGTGTAGCAGTTCTTGTACGGGCGGCAGCTGGCCTTTTGCGTGAAGCCCATGCGCTTGCACGGCGTCTTCTTGCAGTAGGCCCGCGACATCAACCGCTTCTTCTTGAAGACGCGGCGAGTCTTCATTGTTCAACTGCAAGACTTTGTGCCCCACCGCGTTCCAACCTTAAGAAACGCACCCGAAGGAGAAGTAAATGGAGACCGACCTTTTGGTGAACCCCAATATGGTGACGGGCGGAATGGCCAACATTGAAACCATTGATATCCCGACCCTCAACTTTGAGGAGTTCAGTGGCAGCTCGGCACCTCCGGCCGCCGCACCCCCCAACCTGGTGCCTTCCTTTGAGAACGTGGGCCCCGAGGTTGTGGGTGGAATGCGCAACTTCAATGCCGAGTCATACTCTGCCGCCCCGCAGATTAAGCACGTGTCGGACGATGCCATGATGCGGGAAAAGTATGAAATCCTGCGCAAGTTTGAGCGTCTGTCCAAGCTGGGTGTGCCGATGCGCAAGCGCTTCACGATGGATTCGTCCATGGAGGAGATGAAGATGGAGCTGGAGTTCATCAAGCGTGAGAAGTCCATGGATGCCACCATCAAGCAGTTCTCTGAGTGGTTCGTGACGGGCATGAGCGGTCTGGAGTACGGCTCCAAGAACATCCAGATGATGAAGGCGTTTGGTCTGCAGCTGGACGGTCTGTCGGAGGCGGCCCAGATGAACGTGGCGGACTTGGAGGACGACTTTGAGGAGCTCTACGACATGTACGGCGAAAACCTCAAGATGCACCCGATGGTCCGCATTCCTCTTCGCACCTGCATGATGGTGTACATGGTCCACCTGACCAACCAGATGGCTCGCAAGGCACCCATCCCGAACATTGATGATATCATGCGTCAGAATCCGGATATTGCCCGTAGTTTGGCCGCGGCTGCGATGCAGAACCAGACCCAGCAGATGCGTGCCCAGCCGTCTGTACCCCAGCAACAGGCCAACCCCCTGGCTGGACTCATGAGTTTCATGCAGCAGTCTCAGCCCCCGCCGCCGCCGCCGAACATGGCGCCGCGCGCGCCCCAGGAGACCAAGCCCGTACGTATCGGCGTGCGGAAGACTCCCCAAGCCGCGCCCGCACCGCAGCCCGTAGTGAACGCCGCCCCCGAGATGCGCCCGCCGCCGAGCATTGAAGAGCTCCTGAAGGATATCAAGCAGAACGCACCACCTGCCCCTAAGAAGCCGAACAACAAGGCCGGGTCCACGGGGAAGAACAGCGTGGTGATTCGCCTTTAATTCTGCGTCCAATATAAATGTCTGAAGCCATACAGAAGAAGGCAGCGGCACTGCTAAAGAAAATCAAACAGGCCGAGACCGACCTGGGTCGCACCAAACACGCACACGCCTGGACCAGCGACCCCAACCTGAAACGTATTAAGCCCCAGGACCACGCGGCTCACGTAGAGAAGCTCAAGAAGAAGGTTGCGGACCTGAATGAGAAGTATCGCAAGCTGGAAGAGAACTCTCGTACTCACGGTGGCACGCGGCGCCGTCACAGCCGTCGCCACCACACTCGTCGTCGTTAAATCTGCGTTTAGCATAAATGCCCAAGGGAGTCAAGACGCTCGAGAAGGAACTGCATGAGACCAAGGATATCTTGAAACACCACGAATACCACCGCCGAGTGGGTGATCTGCGCAAGTTGCCGTCGAAGACAGACCTGGAGGCGCATATCACGAAACTCGAGAAGGCACTGGAGAAGGCAAAGTCAAAGTCAGGAGGCACCCGTCGCCGTCGCCGTGGAACCCGCAGCACCCGTCACCGCTGAAAACGGACTCCACCCATCTAACGGATACATAAAGTAAAAATGCCGACTCTTGAAGTTCAACTTGCTAAGGCGCAGAAGGATATGGACACTCTCGTCAAGTCGGGCGTCACTCTCGAGTGGTGGAAAGATGGGTTCGATATGAATAAGCGAGACGCCTACCGCAAGACACATGACGGACTCACACAGCGGATTCGCTACCTCCAGCAGCGGATAGCGGTGCGGACGGAGAGAAACGAGAGAGCCGAGCAGCGCGCAGCTGCTCAGACGTTAATGCGACTTGCGGAACAGTGGGTAGAGACATACGAAGCTCACACATCTGTACCCACTGTTCCTGAGTGATGTTCTGGAACGTCTTCAAGCAAATAGACACGTCCTTCGGGGTCTTCTTCCCCATGTGCCGACAATAGTCGCAGTTCGTCATCACGATGTACTGTGCCCAGGGTCCCGTCCGCAACACCAGAGCGTAGAAGGTGGACAGCTGCTTCCACGTCACTACATTTTTCTTGTGGCTCACGTGCTTCTTGTACTTGCACTGCACGGCGTAATACCGGCCACCATGCTCGGCGATAATGTCAATGCCCACGTCGGGGCGCTTGAGGCTTAACTTGGTCAGCATCTCCTCAGGCACGTCCTTCAGGAGCCATACGTTCTCCAGCTTGCGCACGTGTTTCAGGTACTTCACGCAGAACTCCTCGAAGACATCGCCACGGACCTTCTTGTTGTCGCGGGTCCGCATCTCGGTGAAGGTGTGTGCAGGTTCATCGTACCACTTCTGGCACTCGCTTAGGAACAGGTCAAACAAACTGGTGCCGTCGGGGCGTTCGCGTAGGAAGAGAGCGTGAAGGTCCATCCTGCACTCTGCTTCACCATGGACTGCACGAATTCGTTTTGGACCATACCCTGTGCCAGTCCAATCAGAGTCCACAGGACGTACTTGTTCCAACGGTAGCGGAACCGCATCACGCAGAAGAGCAAGCACGCAAGGTAGAAGCCGACGGGGAGGTTGTCTAGCGCGAGTAGCGAGTGGAGGTAGTTCAGACCCAAGGCTCCGGCATACAGCACGTGCCAACTCAACGGACTGATAATCTGCTTGCGAACAAGCGTCATCAGAAAGGCGGCAATCTGAATCGGGAACAGAATGAACAGTGCCCTCTCCATGGACGGAGTGAACAGCAGGATTCCCGTAGCCAGCACCTGACTCACCGAGTAGTACAGATTGATACGGTCACGTGTCGTCTGCGTCACCCAGTCAGGGAAGGGCATGTCACGCATGGTGGTGACGGTCACCTTGTAGTACATGGTCGCAAGGTCAGCGAGCGCCATGGTCATCAGGACATTGGCGAATCGCGTCCACGGGCTAGACACCTCATTCAGGGTGAGCGCCATGGCTGCGATTGAACGGGTGGCAAACAGAATGCTGTGTGCACGGAACTCGGGCCAAATCATGGGCGCATGAACGGACCGAATGGCGGGAAGGTGGAAGATGATTGAGGACCAAGACAGGAGGAGATGGAAGACAAGGAACATCCATGTGCGGTTGTCAAAGTACATCGCGCCGAACTTGAAGAAGTTCCCGAACTGAAGCGCAAAGTGGACGAGGGAGACGAGACCGAGCGTCTTGTGAAGGTGACCGAACTTGCCGTCCTGATAGGTGATGAGAGACTCCATGATGAGGTCAGTGTGGACAATGGGCAGCACAATCCGTTTTCTAGTCCTCCTCCTCGGCGAGTGGCTTCATCTTTTCGTGGGCACTGCACATCTTCTCCTTCTTGGACTCTTCAAAGCCCTCCCGACTGCGGCTGGACGTCCCCTGGGCAATGATGATGAAGCCTGCCGTCAGCAGCAGGGAATACACAAGGTCTCTCGTGCCGACGAAACACACTGCAAAGATTGCGATGCGTCGGAGGAGGATGTTGCGTTCATAGACCTTCGGGTCGTCACTGAGCTCGTCAATGAAGTGCCGCGACCCCACATTGACCAGAATCAGCATGATGCCCAGAAAGAGCTTGTGATTGTTCAGTATGTCAAGCATTGTTCAGTAGCGGGAAATATGTTTACACGCCACCGCACTTGCACTTCTTCGTGGAATCGTCCCAAGTACCGCCGTTCGCCGTCGCCTCGCACGTCTCCTTCGTGGACATGGACGTCTTGCACATGTACTCCATACCGTCCTTAGAGCAGCACGACACAATCAGGACCGCCAAGAACAGCGCGAGCGGCTGGCTGACATTGAGGGCAACATACGCGGTGCCGGCAAGCGCGAGTGCCTTGCCAACATTGGAGCGAACCAGCGGGCCCACGAGGCTCGGGGAGAAGCACGTGACAAGGATAACAACGGCAATCGCAACAAGTTCGTTGGTTCCAGACAGACGCATTTTACTAGAACTCCCCATAATTTTCTGCCGACCCAAGAACAAGTGTGGTATGGACTATACCTTGTTGGAGGACGCATACCCCGATGGAGGGGATTTCAAGAGCCGAACGACAGTTAAGGAGACCAAGAGCGACGACCCGCGTGATGCGAAACGTCGTACGAACCCCGATGCGAGCAAGACCGTGGCTGGCTTAACGTCCGTCCTGCCCTTGGACACGGAAACCCCCACGAGTACCTTTGGCGATGGTGGGAGGCAAGTGTACACGTACGCAGGCAAGCAGCGCCCTGCAGGTATTCCTGTTCAAGAGGCCTTCACAGCTCAGTCGGCGGGTGACGACATGAAGATGAAGATGGACAAGATTCTTGCCATGGTGGAGCAGAACAAGACGGGCTACGAGCCGAACAGTACCAACGACATGTTCCTGTACATTCTGACGGGCGTCATGTTCCTGTTCACGTTTGACACCTTTGTGATGCTGGGCAAGACGATGCGTGTTTAACGCGGCACGCCCGCCGTCGCCTGAAGGAACGTCTCAAACGACGACACGTCCTCAAACACATTGTCCAGATATTCAATCTCAAACGTCAGGCTGTTCTCACCACTTCCGAAGCTAATCGGGGCGTTGAGAGGGATTGCAGACGTCAAGGGAGGAATGGCCGGGACACCGCTGATGTTCGCAAACGGCAGATGGCGACGGAACGTAATGTGGAAGCGGTCCAGTGTCCCGATAGGAGGATTGTAGGTCGTCATGTTCTCGTCGTAGGTCTGGTCCGTGTAGAAGACAGCCGAGGTGCTGGACGTGGAGGGAGTCAGCTGGTTGTAGTTCATAATCTTTGCGAACGCATAGTCCGCATAGCCCGCGCGGTCAGCGCCGGGGGCTGTCTCATCAATACGGTTCAGACCCTCAATGCCTATCATCACATACTGGTCAATGGCCGCCACCCATCCACCTGTCGGCGCATTAATCACCGCGTTCTTCAGGCGGATACGCGTCACATTGGAAAACGGACGGGGCAGGTAGACCACGTAATCACCGGGGTCCGAGACGCGGGCACCACCGTTGACCATCACGTACTTTGTGGGGTCACGGTCACGCGAGTCAATGGATACGACACGAGTGATGCGCTTCAACGCCCGAACGGGCTGACTCTGGCGAACCCGAACACCATTGCGGTCGAACTGCATTGTGCTTTAGTGCGAAGAATTCCGACGCGCCAAATCCGCGTCGGCTGTCCGCCACGTCTTTCCGTGAAGCACAAAGGAGTACACGCGGGCCATGCCCCACGCGTGCTGGCTCGCACCCGGCCGATGTCCCGTGCGCCACGCGGCCAGTCCACGATTGTACACCTTTTCCAACACACTCAGCGGCACGCCAGTCGCCTTGGACACCGCGGGCAATCCCGTAACGCCAGGGTACTTGCTGTGGAATCGCGAGGTATACGACGACGGCTTGCGTTGCGTTCCCTTGTCGGTGGCAAATGGGCGGTAGGCAGCAGGGTTCTTGTACGACATCTTGGCGCGACGGGTGATTTCACGCCTCCGCTGGGTCTTCTTGCGAGTGGACAAGCCGGTCAGGTACTTGAGGGGGATGAACATTGTTCTCTGCGTTTAAAAACAAAATGGGCGATTCTGGTTCCGCCGACATTGGAGACAGGATTAGCTGGACCATCGTCTTGGAGGAGTACTTTGCCCAGACGGGTGAGAAGGCCAACGGCTTGGCCATCATGCACAAGAAGGCCGAAAGCATCTTCACTCGCCGCAAGACGTACATTGACCTGCCCGTTATCATCGGGTCGGGTGCGGTTGCCTTCCTGAACGCGGGCTCGTCTAGTTTGTTCGCCGACCACCAACTGGCAGCCACTGCGTTAGGCGTTGGGTCGCTCGTAATTGGTATCTTGAATACGATGGGTTCATACTTTGCGTGGGCCAAGCGGGCTGAAGGGCATCGCATGTCGGCAATCCACTACGCAAAACTGTATCGCTTCATCAATGTGGAGATGCGCCTGCCTCGCTTAGAGCGCATGCAGCCCGGGGACTATCTGAAGTACGTCAAGGACCAATACGACCGTCTGGCCGAACTGAGCCCGCCGATTCCTGGCTCAGTTGCCAAGGAGTTTTCCAAGACCATGGAGCGGTATAACGACATCTCCAAGCCCGAAGAGACTAATGGACTGAACAAGATTGAGATTTTCGTGGACTCGGCACACGAGTTGGGTGGACTGACTGCACCTCTCAGTCCTCCTCCGAGGAGTGCCCCGCCGTCACCAGCGACTCATGTGAAGATTGTGCTCCCGGCGGCCGTGGTGGCAGCTGCCCCGGCGGCCCCGAAGGCGCCTGGGGCATAAGCATGCGAGTGACGCGATACTGCCGACGCCGATACAAGGTGTTCCGCGCTCCGAACTGACGCTTGAACTGGGGGTCCACGATGTCCACAATCAATGGATGGACCGCGCGTCCAGCCTTCTCCACTCGCAGAATACGCCCGACAATCTGGTCAATGTCAGGTCTCGGCGTGGCCATCACCAACGTGTTCAAGGTAGGGACATCAAACCCCTCCTTGCACATGCTGTACGTGGCAATCAGAACCTTCTTGGTGCGGCAGTACTCGGTGCGCACATCCGATTTCACCGCTTGGCTGAGAATACACGCCTCCTCCTTCAAGCCGTCAGGCAGCCCATTCAACAAGTCCTTGCAGTGCTGGACTCGGTCAGACAGCACCAGCACTTGGCGCCCATCCTCAATGACGTCCACCAGAATGCGGATAAGCCATCGTGTGCGGTCCTCACATGCCGTCAACTTGTTCACCATGATGGGCACCGACACCATCCCCTGCGAGGACACCACGATTTCATTGAACTCGGGGTCATTGTTTTCGTACTCGTACATCTCCACCTTCACCTGGGTGTCCACAGAATCGCCCGTATCGGACTTGTACAATAACGGGCCGAGAAACCAGTGGATGGCGAACATCAGCTTGTCTTTGCGCTCAGGAGTCGCCGACAGTCCAAGCATGTACCTTGACGTAACTTTGGGTAGCGCTTGCACAAACACCTCAGAAGCAATGTGGTGACACTCGTCAACGATAACCAAGCCAATGGGAGCGAAGAGGTTACCATTTAACTCCTTCATTGAAAGCGTTTGCAGCATAACAATCACAACGTCCTTGCTGTCCACATCCACGACATCCGCTTGAACCCTGCCGATTCTCGCCTTGGGCAGGAAGGACTTGATACGGTCCACCCACTGGTCGCGAAGGAAGGTATTGTGCACAATCACCAGCGTCGGCACCTTCAACTTGGAGGCAATGTACAGCGCACACACCGTTTTGCCTCCGCCCGTGTGGAGCGACAAGACGCCGTCGTGCGGCTCGGGGAGCAGGAAGGAGTTCACCACGGGCAACTGTGCGGGGCGGATAGCACCCGCAAACTCCCAGTGTGCGTCGGCGGTCTTGGGTACCTCGCGCTCAGGCACGGGTCCATAACGCTCAATGCCAAAGTGCTTCGGCAGATACAGGTGTTTGGCGTCCTCATGCCACACCTTGTACTTCGGCTGGAACTGGGGCTTAATCATGGAGAAGGGGCGAACAGTCAGTGCTTTCTTCAGCAAGAGTTCACGATGGTCCTTTGGGATTTGATATCCCTGAAGGGTCAGCATGAGTGTTTATTTGTTTGGTAGCGGTTAATTCGTTTTACCCGTGGATGCGTGCCACGTCACTGTTGACAGTCGTCATGATGACGTCCATAATCGTCTCGCGCATCTCCCACGACATCTCCTCCACCTTGTACATGAAACTGGGGAACACGCTGCTGCTCACCTGGATAATGTCAAACGGGTCGTGGTCCGCACGCAGACTGTTCAGGGTTGACTGAACGTAGGTCTCCAGGCGGTGGCGGTTCAGGTACGACCGATACGTAACGCGGTTTCCCGAGTTCGTAGTCGTGGTGAAGGCCAGCCTGAACATGGGCTCCGTGAGGTTGGGCGTCTGGATAACACGCTCAACGACGAGCTCGTCGTCGTCAAGCTGGGTATTCTTGTAAACGAAGTGCAGCTGGAACAGGCGAGTGTTGGCGGTCGGCATTCTTATCTGTTACGAGCCCTTCATATGTAAACTACTCGCCAGTGTCGTCGTCCCGCTCACGGTTGCCAATTGGAGGCACATTGTCGTCCTCCACGACTGCATCATCTCCATTGAGGTCGTAGCGCTCGGCTGCAGGGTCTGGGAGCCCTTCCTCCTGTTCGTACTCTTCTCCGTGGTCAGCCACCTGTTCCTGCAGCTGCTTTGCAAACATGTCACGGTCTGCGACGGTTACGATAAAGGGAGCCAAGCCGCGGTCCAGCAACTGTTTGGTGATTTCGCGGTCCGAATCCGTCATGTCGCGGAGCCGGTCGGTAAATGCGTGGCGCTCCTTGGCCCGCAAGCTGTTCGTCTCTGTTCGGGCCGCAGACACTGACGCCAGCAGGGCATATAGAGTTACATCCTTTGCGCGCATATCGTCGTAGATACGCCTCTTCTCGGGGTCGCCGCCGATTGCAGCCAAGAGTTCACGGAGATATCCCTTGGTGATGTCGCGGAGCAGGTCAGAGGATGCAGTTGGGTCCAAGGATGCGATTGGGGTCGCAAGCTGGGCAATTGCACTCAAGTGGGCAATCAGCAGGGAATTCACCTTCCATGAGTCCGTGGGCTCAAGACCCATGCGCGCAGGAATCAGTATCTTCAGCCGTTTGGAAATATCGGGAATAGGCACGACTGCAGGTACTGCGCGAACCGAAGGATATGCTGGAACACGCCGTGCGAGGGGCGACGAGGTCAGCCCCGGGCGAATATTCACGATGGGCTGACTGGACACGGGCAGTGTCTTGCTTATCCACGTCAAGCGGAATGACGGACACGGGCTGAAGCGGGTGAAGCTTCCCATCTCACTGGGAGGCAAGACGACAGGAATCAGCATGACAGGCTGGGGCGCAGGGGGGCGCAACCCGAACTCTGCCTTGGCTTTCGCAAACTGTGCGGGGAACTGCTTGACGAACTTTGGAATCAGACCCAAGATTTGTGTGCGAAGAGTCTTGCCTTCGTGCATCACGGACTGGAGAACAGCAAGAGATGGACCTTGAAAAGATGTAGGAAACGCCTCGAACGTCTTGCGCAAGACCAGTAGCAGGGAATCCGCAATCGTGAAGCCCTCGGCCTTGTCTGCATCGCGGGGATACCCGTCTAACATCAGGGGACGAGGACCGAAGGAGCGACGCGGAGTTAATGCAGGAAGATGGAGTTGTAACAGGCTCGCCGCCGCCGCAATGCCCACTGTGCCGCGGGCACGACGAGTTACGTCTGTATCTGTTTTTGCGAGTGCAGTGGAGATGGTGCGGGCAAACTGCAACACAGGAGTGAGCTGAGCAGGGTCGGGGAGAACTTGCAACAACGACAGCAACAGATACACTGTCGCATCGGAGGGGTCGGTCATGACAAACAAGGGCATCATACTACTGAGATTCCGTGTGTACTCCGCCACGCCCTCCTTTCCAACAACCACCTGTCCAAGTGCGTCATTGTGCTTGGACAAACGGCCCTCCTCTGTGAACTCATCTTGGTCCACGAGCACGTCATTGTTCACCTGCTCTCCACACACGCGGCACACACGAGACCCGTCCACAATTGCTGTCCACTTCCGATAGAACCCCAACCGGTCCTTGGCCATCTCACCTTGGAGCATGGACACTGCATGGTCACATAGCACAAACAGACCCTCCTTATCCGTGTACTGTTCGTTGGAGTGAATGGACGCCTGTAGTAAAAGCTGGACATCCTGTTCCTTGTCCTCGGGAAGGCGCTGAGGGTCGTTCAGAATCGCCAAGACTTGCGAGCGTTGACTGGACGTGGCTTGAGCTCCGAACTTAGACAATTCGGGGGCCTTTGTAGACGGAGCCTGGGGCTTGATTGCAGCCAATGCACGAATCGTGGGCATCAAGACGTCATTGCCCGTGGAGTCCTTCCACAGCTTGCGGCCCTTGTATCCAATTTGATGGCGTTCCTGCTTGATAATATCCAGGGGCACGCAGATGAGTTCCTTCGTCTTTCGCAGAATGCCACGAATCAGAAACTCTTGGAACGGCACGTCCGTAAGTCCACACTGGCTCAGGTCGGCAGGCGGAAGGACAAGCTCTGCCATCTCTCCGCTGGCCAGAACGGGAGCAACTCCTGCGTCAGCCGCCTTGGACAGCAACATCGTGGCGACCAATGCGCCTCCGTCCAACTGCTGCTGTAGCCACAACCTAGAGGAGATGCCTGGGAAGTACGGCACACCATACTGCTCGGTCAGTTTCTGCGAGGGCGCATCCTGCTTTGCCTCAGGAAAAGGCAGGTCCACCGGAGGCGGCAGGTCATTGGCTACAGGTTCAGGAGGAAACCGCTGGGTCCACATCTTCCATGGAATGGATGACATGGCCACGTCATAGACCTTCAGGTACTTGGCCCCCTCGCCATACGGGTCCGTCGTCCGCTTAACACCGTGTGTCATCACCGCCTCCAGTTCGGGCACTACGTCGGACAGGGGCGCTTGGGTCTCAATGAACCGAGGCTTGTCGTCCATGAAGAACGGATGGTCAGCTTGCGGGTCGGGAATGTCCACACCGCGGGACTTCAAGTAATATCCACGAAGAGTCGCCTTATCGTCTGAACCCTCCACGGGGGATGGAACCAGAGTGATGCTCTCATCTTCGTGGCGCTTGGTCCGCGTGGTCTTGAAGGCAGGCAAGAGTCGCGTTGAGTCGGTGCCTTCAGGGGACACGGTTTCCGTAACGACCTCCACAGGATAGGGTGTGCCCTGTGTAGTATCGGAGGAACGTGGAAGTGCAGCAATCATACGGGGGTAGGCATTCGGCTGACGAATTGCCGCCTGAGAGAAGAGGGATGCCCATTCTGCCCACGCGTATGTAGGCGCACCCCCCGTCGCCAAGACAGGAAAAATCCAGTCAAAGTGCCTACGTGTCTTGGGTTCTTGGAGCACATAGTCTTCGGCAGTTGGTGTGATGTACGCCTTGTACAATTCGCGGTACCGCTCCACCTCCTTCTCCAGTTCCTTCAACTTGAACTTGGTGACGCGCTTGTCGCGTGGGACCATCTTCTCGTAAGAGTCCGAGACCTGCTCGTCCAGAGTGTAAAATCGTGTAGCCATAGGGCGCTGTGTCTCTTCCTCAAAGACCACCTCACCAAGGACCTGCACGTCCTTGGCTTCAAAGGTGAAGAACTCATCCATTATACACCCTTAAGAATGCTTTCAAACAAGGCCATCGCGTCCGTGCGGAAGCGCTCCAACACGGTCTCGGCCTTCACCTTGGTGCGGAACCGAAGAGTCAACTTGGGAACCAGCGGATGTCCAGGGTCGTAGGAGACAAAGTCCACCAGCCCCGAATCCAGAATCAGAACCTGAGCAAAGGCGCCCAATGTGTGTCCCTCAACCACCGACTCAATAGAGAACATTCCATCATCCGTCTTGGAAATCGGCTCCTTCAGGAACTCCGTGACCTTGCGTTGATAGACCTCCACTGCTTGGCGCAGCAGGTCGCGAGCGGGCACCACGCCAATGCTCTCAATCGCAAAGTCAAACCTCGTCGGGCGACCGCGCTCGTCCATCTCAAACGAGCGCTGAATCAGGTGGTTGTCAAAGATACGAGTGTCCTTAGCCGCATTTGCGCCCTCGCCCAGCAGGTACGTGTCACGGTCCAGCTTGGCCCGCTCGGGGTCAATGTGGTTCCTGAAGGTGGCGACACACACTTGAGATGCCCCAGCCTCGTCCACACCCAGCGTGGCATCCACCTGCACTCCGTCCTCAGGGTGCTTGCCGCCCACATTCAACTTAAGGAACAACAGAGGCGTCCCCAAATCCCGGTCCTTCAGCAGCACATCCTTGCGAGTGGAGCCAGAAACCACAAAGTCATCGGACGTCACCACGCGGTCCACCTCGGGACTGGGGTCAAAGTGCAGGCGCAACTTCGTGTCGCGAACCACGCCCACCTCGGAGGCCTGGACATTCACGGGCAGCATCATGACACGGTGCTTCAGCATCTCGTGGTTCAGCTGCGTGGTGTTGGCACGAATCACGACATCGCGAATCACCACAGTCGGAATCTCAGCCAGCAGAATACGGCGCAGCCCATTGACAAACGGAATCGGCACCTTGCTGAGCTCAAAGTCGATACGGTAGCCGTTCAAAGACGTCTTGAGGTTCTCCATGCTTACTCTTGAATGCGTGTTTCTCTTTCCGTTTTTTTCGGCTTTGTTCGCAATGAACAGCCAACCCATCCTGTTCTACAGTGGACGCTGCTCGCACAGCAAGCAGATTCTGGATACGCTCAAGACTCTGAACAAGCAGGAGTTGTGTCGCTTGTTCTCCATTGACGGCAAGCAGCGGTCGGAGCTGCCGCCCTTTCTGCAGAAGGTGCCCACGCTATACGTCCCCGAGACAAAGGATGTCTTTGTGGGGCAGGCTATTTTTGGCTACATTGCCAAGCCTGTATCGGCTCGTCGTGATGTACCGACCACAGCCACGCCGCCGAGTGCCCCTGCTCTGACTCCTGGCGCAGGCACGGTCCCCGGGGCCTCTATGCTGGCGAGCTTGGAATCGTGGTCCTTTGGTACAGCGGGCGGCTTCTCGGACTCGTACTCCAGCTGGGACGGCAAGAGCGCTGCGACCTCTGACCAGCTCCACTACACGTTCCTCGGTGGGCCTGCGCCTCCCCCCGGAGCCCCTGAGCCGACGACCAAGCAGAGTTACGATGGAGACAAGACGGGTCGCAACGACGACCTCGGGTCTCGGCTGGAGCAGCTGCAGAAACAGCGGGACGGTGAGTTCAAGGGAGTTTCACGGAAGTAACGTAGACACGTAATGTCTCAAGCTCAGCTGTTGAAGCTGTTCTTTGAGCAGTTTCAGTTGTTCATTGAGCAGCTGATTCTGGTCTTTCCAGACGACCCCGATTTTCCAGTCTACCTCACCAACCTCAAGATGGCCAAGATGGCGAATCCACGAATGGTCGTTGGCGCTATTGAGCAGCACTGCCTGCCATTTGCCGCCACCATCAAGGCTCGCAATGCCGACTTTTTCTTAAAGTATGAATTCGCGGAATACGAGAAGGACGAGACCATCATTCCCGTAATACGTAAGATGAAGGATATGTGGGTTCAGATTTCGCCTGCCAACCAAGGGCACATCATGGACTATGTGAACAACTTGTTGGTGCTGGTTACGCATTATCTTGGAATCCGTACAGGTCCTTCGTTGCCAACTCCACCAGCTCCCTGATGCCTGCATCCGGGTCCTCAAAGTTCCGAAACAGAATCTGGTTGACCTCCGCAGGTGTCCACTTGCCGTCCAGATTCGTGTCTGTCAAGACCACTTGTTTATCATAGAAGGAATTGACCATCTCGTTCAGCACCGCCAGCGTGCACTTCTGAAAGTGCACAATCATATCAATGCGCCCAGGGCGGATGAGTGCACGGTCAATACGCTCGGGGAAGTTGGTCGTGATAATCAGAATACGGCCATTGGCTTCCAGTGTGCCATCCAGCAGATTGAGCAGGAACGATAAATCCAGCGCATCCTTCTCCTCCTCCTTGTGCATGAACGGCTCTAGGTCGTCCTTCTTGGCGGCTACGGGTTTCTTCCACTCACGCTTCAGGACCGCATCGCCCATGGCATCAATGTCCTCAATCACGTACAACCGTTCCGACACGGGAATGGTGTAGCGCTCCAGATTGGTGCCATTGTACACGTGGATTTCGTCATTGAAGAACAGGTGCTGCAGCTGCTGCTTGGTCTTGATTTCCGAGAGTTGAATGTTGATGATATGGCGTTTGCCTTCGTTGGCAATGGCCTTGATGGTGGACGTCTTGCCCGTGCCCGGGGGTCCGTGGTACAGAAACCCCAGCGTGTAGGGAATGCCCTTGCGGTCGTACCACTCGCGATGCTCCAGAAAGAACTTGGTGCGGTGCTTCACCTGCTGCTTCTGCTCAAAGAACACATTGTCAAACGTCCTGTTCGTCACGAACTTGGATTTGGTGTACACGAGATGGGATGCGGGTAGCGGGTTCTGGACATTGCCCTTGGCCTTGGATTGCACCATCTGGTCAAAGAAGTACCGGTGAATGCCCAGCTTGTTGGCCATGCGGCGCTCGTAGGCTGTATTGCAATTGTCCACAAACTCTTGGAGGTGCTGGACATCGTGGTCAAAGCAGAACAAGATGAACTTGATGGTGTCCAAGTGCCCATCCACCACCTTCAGTTCAATGAGCTGGAAGTACACGTCGGACTCCAAAACCACCGCATCGTATTCATTGGGCAGGTAGTCGTGGTGCGTGACAGACAATAAACTTTTCATGGCAGGCAGGGTTGTGACGTGATGAACGACCGAATCCATGCGAGACGAGTAGATACTCTGTGGGGCAGCACCCCGCTGTTGCGAGGTTGCTGTCTGAGCTTGGTTACTGCGCTCGCAGGTAATCGTTCCCTGCGGTATGCGGCCTTCCATTGTGTTGACTCATGAAAAGCACTTGTCCAGTGTTGCCGCAGCCGAGTGGACGGGCTTGGTCCTGCGGAGACGCAGTTCCTTGGTCGCCTTGTCCACCGTATCCTGAGACAGCGCCACAAACTTCTTGACGTCGCGCGCGGGTCCCTGCACATTCATAGTCGGGACGTGGAGACGGAGCGGGGGCAGCTGGACAGAGACCAGCTCGTCGGACGACGTTAGGTACTCACGGTACTGTTCAATGTCCAGAGGCCCTCCGAACATACGGAGCACAGCCCGAGGCGGTGCAGGGGTCAGGTCCTTGATTGCAAAGGCTGTACGGTACATGTCCACCATCAAGGAGTGACGGAGCCAGCGCGTGGTGTCGGACCCAGGCTCAGCGTACAGATACGCCAACCCACATTCGGGGGAACAGAAGTGACCCTCGCACGCATACATGTTCTCGTAGGCATCATAACTTATCGGAAGCACACACGCCTTCCACGAAAAGGGCGAGCAACACCAGAAACAGGCGGTGGTCGGCGAGTACGTCGGGCTCTTGGTGCGCACCAGAATCTCCCGCATTGTGTCCGTGTTAAACCGCTCCGCTACCTTGGACGTCTCCACCGCCGACAGGATGTCGGAATAATTGGTCCCACCCTCTGCGGGCGTGGGCACATGCTCTTCTACAGGCAATCGCAACGAAAACACCACGGGAGCTTCTTGTAACTGCTTTCTCGGAGGCATACTCTTGTCTGGAGTGCTTGGTGAAAACTCTTGGGGATAGACAAATGTCCACACCCTTAGTTACTCTGGATGCGCTGAAGGAGAGTGTGCAGGCGCGCACGGCCAAGGAAGCCGCGGACAAGACGGCATTGTTGGCCCTGTTTGACACGGCTCAGAATGGTCTCGTGGACAAGCTGCATGTATGGGCAGGTCTGGGGTTTCCTGCGGGATACGCGGTGCTGACGTGCGCGGTGGTTCCGCCCACGATATGTGTCGACGGAACCGAGCGTCCAGTGTCCGACTACATCCAGTACCTGACAGGTGCGAGCCTGAATGACTCGGTGGCTGCTCTGCAGGCCCAGGTGCCTGGCGTGACGTTCGCATGGTGTCTGCCTGCGGGTGTGGTGCAGGTGAGCGTGACGGCTCAGTAGCCCGAGGGGAATATTGTAACATTATTCGGATTGTTGTTTCCAATAGAATAGTATGAACGATTTGTTCTGCTTGGTAAAACCCCCATTCCGACCAAGACGCCCGCGGATAGAGATAGCGTTGCAATGATAGAATCGCCACCTGAGTTTGGAATTATCACATACTGTCCATCGTAAACAATCGGCTTGTTGTCTATGTTTATATAGATTCGACCCCCAAAGCTGCGCGTCCCCCACGCACTGTTAACGGTGCTTCCTCCGTTGGTGTAGAGCCCAGTCTGCGAGTTCAGCCCCGTATTACTGGTTAGGTAAAGGTTACCGGTTAACTGGTCCAATACAAAGCTATTGTAGCGATAAGGATAGTTAGTTAGATTAACAGCCACCAGTACCGTCCGTGTCGCTGTCCCACCACTCCATGCGTTGAATTTGCAGAAGTATCCCCCCGTGTTTTCAACGATGTACACATTCAGTCCAGCATCGTCTACAGCGAGGGCTTGATCGTAAACACCGTTCGCAACTGTAAACAGATTTGTGGAGGTGCTGAAACTTCCGTATGAACCACCTGTGGCGTAAACACCTCCGGCAGATGTTGTCATGAAAACAACCCCAGAAAACGTCACCGCAAGAGATGTCACAACTATTCCGCCCGCAGAATATCCAGTTGTTACCCCTGTTCGGGGATTAACCGTGAAGAATCCAGTTGTACTTCCGTTTGCAGCAATCGCATAGAGGAGTTCGTTTCCGTCGATACACATACACCCTCCTCCACCAAGCTGAATAGTTTGACTTAAAGTTGTAGTTATCCATCCAGTTGTGAAAGAATTGGTTATCGCACGTGCCTTATTTGCTGAGGATGACAGCATTTACTCTTAAAAGACAATATAAGCAGTCGTGCTACCCGTGTATGCGAGCGTAAACCCATTGCCGACTGGTAGCGTAATTGACGCGGCGGACGCGCTTCCATTGTATGTGGCTGTACCATTTGTCAGAGCGATAGTCAACCCAGCACCTGAATTGTTCTGGAACATCCAAAATGCACCCGCCGTGATGCCGGACATGGACGCAGGCAGTGTGATGCCTGTGATGCCTGTGGTTGTAATATAGTACGTTGTTCCCAGTGTCGCAGTCGTCACTGTGATGGATGTACCCGACGATACCGCCGACAAGTTGAAGTTCGGGCTGCCCGCGGACCCAGGTGTCCCGCCTCCCCATCCTTGGAATCCCGTGGGACCCGTGACACCTGTCCATCCCAGACCCCCTTGCGGTCCGTCCATTCCAGTCATTCCGGTAGGTCCTGTTGGTGCACCAATTGCAAAGACGTACGCCATTTACTAGAATGCGATAAAGGTAGTTCCACCATTCGACACGAGCGTCAAGGAGTTGCCGCTTCCAATGTAGAATGGACCTGTGTACGAGCCAGTATTGTTACCGTTATAGACCACATTAGTGATGGCACCGACACTTCCGCTTGGAATCGTAATCATGTTCGACGTGTTGTTCCTGAAGACCCAAAACATGCCAGCCGTCGCGGTTCCGCTGAACGAGATTGCATTGACGGGTGTCGTGGATGTGATGTTGTAGTGGGTCGAGGTCGACGCGCTCGAGAAAGCGATGTTTGACGTACCCGTCGTGATATTGGAAATAGTCAGTCGGGTATTTGACCCGTAGAAGTTCGGGCCCACTGGACCGTATGGCTGTCCTTGCGGCCCCTGAATTCCTTGGTACCCGGTGGGGCCTGTTCCTCCTTGCTGACCTTGAGGACCTTGAGGACCGATAGGACCTTGCGACATCTTGTTCTTTAAAAACGAAAAGACTGCGGACCTCCCACCACTGTCTCACCATGGCTCTCTCTACCTACCAACGCAAGACGCACCGCGAGCACATCCTTGACCTTCCCGACACGTACGTAGGCAGCATCGTCACAGGACCCGAAGAGGTGTTTGTTCGCGACGGAGACAACTTCAAGGCAGCCACTGTTCCCGTCAATCCCGGCTTCTACAAGCTGGTGGATGAACTCCTGGTGAATGCACACGACCAAGTTGTTCGCCTGCGCCAGAAGAACTCCGAGAACCCCGTCAAGACAATCACCATCAAGTGCGACACAGAGCGATTCAGCATCACGAACGATGGAGAGCCCATCGATGTTGCCGAGCACCCCGAGCACAAGGTCTGGATTCCCCAAATGATATTTGGCGAGCTCCTGACGTCTGCAAACTACAACAAGGACGAGAAGAAGCTGGTGGGTGGAAAGAACGGCTATGGCGTCAAGCTGGTCAACATCTTTGCAAAGGAGATGGCGGTGGAGGTTATCGACCAGCCCCGTGGACTTGCCTACTCACAGGTGTTCAGGGACAACATGACCGTGATTGAGAAGCCGATTATCAAGAAGAGCAAGCACAAGTCCTTGGTGTCTGTCGGGTGGAGGCCTGACTTTGCGCGCTTCGGCATGACAGAGATTGGTTCAGAGATGCAGTCCCTGATTGAGCGGCGTGTCTACGACTTGGCGATGACCCTCGGCAAGGACGTCAAGGTGTCCTGGAACGGCACGCCCGTCAAGTGCAAGAACCTGACCGAGTATGCCAAGGGCTTTGGATGCGAGGTGGTGGTGTACGAGTCCCCCAACGAGCGGTGGCACGTGGCTATTGCCGACAGCCCGACGGACAAGCAGTTTGCCATGTCCTTCGTGAACGGCATCTGGACCTCCAAGAACGGGACCCACGTGGATGCCGTGACCAGCCAGGTGGTCAATCACGTGGTGGAGTTTCTGGAGACCAAGAAGAAGATTAAGGTCAAGCCAGGTCTGGTGCGCGACAATCTGGCTGTGTTCGTGACATCCATGATTGAGAACCCGAGCTTCACGTCCCAGACCAAGGAGACGCTGACGACCAAGCAATCGGCCTTCGGGTCGTCGCCCAAGCTCTCGGACGATACGCTCAAGAAGGTGGTGACCAAGCTGAATCTGGTGTCCACCATTGTGGAGGCGCAGTCGGCCAAGGACGCCAAGGACAATAGCAAGACAGATGGCAAGAAGCAGAGCCGTATCACGGGCATTCCCAAGCTGGATGACGCGGTGCAGGCGGGGACCAAAGACTCGTCCAAGTGCACGCTGATTCTGACCGAGGGAGACTCAGCCAAGGCCATGGCTCTGAGCGGACTGAGCCAGGAGCAGCGCAAGACCTTCGGCGTCTACCCGCTCAAGGGGAAGGTGCTGAATGTGAAGGACACGTCTGACTCCAAGGTCGAGCAGACCAAGGAGATTGCCGAGCTGAAGAAGATTCTGGGGCTGACCTCGGGTAAGAAGTACACAACCACGGCTGACCTGCGCTACGGGTCAGTGATGATTATGACGGACCAAGACTTGGACGGCAGTCACATCCGTGGACTGCTGGTGAACCTGTTCCACGAGCTCTGGCACGAGCTCATTGCCATCCCTGGGTTTCTGACGTACATGGCCACGCCGATTGTCAAGGCGAACCGAGGGAAGGAGTCAAGGGTCTTCTACTCCCAGTACGAGTACGAGCAGTGGAGGGCGGGCGATGGAAAGTCGCCCGCATGGAAGGTCAAGTACTACAAGGGATTGGGTACGTCCACGCGCGACGAGGCCAAGGACTACTTCACAAAGGTCAATGCTGTCAAGTTTGATTACACAGCCGAGTCGGACCCAGCCATTGATCTGGCCTTCAACAAGCAGCGTGCCGATGACCGCAAGGACTGGCTCAAGGGCTACGACCGCTCGGTCCTGATTCCGACTGGGAACCGCCTGCCCTACAGCGACTTCATCCACAAGGACCTGATTCACTTCAGCTACTACAATCTGGAGCGTTCCATTCCTTCCATGATGGACGGCTTGAAGACGTCCCAGCGCAAGATTCTGTATGCTGCCTTCAAGAGGAACCTGACGCAGGAGATTCGTGTGGCCCAGTTTGCGGGGTATGTCTCGGAGCACACAGGATACCACCACGGTGAGGCGTCTCTGAACGAGACCATCGTGGGCATGGCGCAGACCTTCATGGGCGCCAACAACATCGCGTGGCTGGTTCCGCAGGGGCAGTTCGGCACGCGGTTGCAGGGAGGCAAGGATTCGGCGTCCCCTCGTTATATTCACACCTATCTCCAGCCGAATGTGCGCAAGCTGATTCGCGAGGAGGACATGGATGTCTTGACGTATCGCGACGACGACGGCCTGCCCGTGGAGCCCGAGTGGTATGCCCCCGTTCTCCCGATGCTGCTAGTGAATGGAGCGCGCGGTATCGGCACTGGCTACTCCACCAACATTCCGCCGTGCGACCCGAAGGTGCTCAAGAAGATGCTGATTGCCAAGATTCAGGCAGGACACCCGTTGTCCAGCACGAAGCTCGTGCCGTACTACGAGGGCTTCAAGGGCACCTACACGGAGGAGGGCGCAGTGGGTGTGTATCGCAAGGACAAGGAGGAGTTTGTGGTCACGGAGCTCCCGCCTGGGGAGTGGACGGCCGACTACCGCGAGTGGCTGGAGAAGGAGCTGTCCGAGGGTCGTATCAAGGACTTCGTGGATACCTCCACAGACCAAGACATCAACATCCGCATCAAAGGCATTGAGGAGGCTGCTCTAGTCAAGTCGCTCACGGTCAAGATTAAGACCACGAACATGCACGCCTTCAATGAGAAGGGTGTCATTACCAAGTATGCCACCCTGAATGACATTCTGTCCGCGTTCTGGAGTGTCCGTCTGGAGTTGTACGAGGCGCGCCGCACCCACCAAATCAAGGCGCTGGAGGAGCAGTTGCCTCTCCACACGAACGTGGTCCGCTTCATCGTGAGCCAGTGTGAGGACGTGCAAGTCCCGAACCTGCGCCGCAAGACGCGGATGGAGTGTGACGGACTGCTGGAGCAGCACGGGTACCAGACCATCAAGGGGTCGTACGACTACATTATGCGGCTGCCTGTGTCGTCCTTCACCAAGGAGGTCAGCGACAAGCACGTGGCGGAGATGGAGACGATTCGCGCAGAGATTGCCAGGCTCCAAGGAACCAACGCAGAGAAACTCTGGCTTGCTGATTTACAGGTCTTAGGATAAAGACTTCAATGAACGTCAACTACCAAACCCGCGGAGGAATTGGTCGGTGGCCCCGTGATGCAAATGCGGAAGATGACGTAGACCTTGAATGGGACCGTCAGACGCGGTCTGGTCGGAACAATGGGGGCGGCGGAGGGGGCGGCGGAGGGGGTGGCGGATGGAGAAACACGGCTGCGGCGATTGCAGTGCAGGACATCCCAGATGTTATGATGTCCAAGCGCTACATTGTGGTGGACGCCGCACAACGTAACTGGGTCCAGCAGCCCAATCCGTATTCAAACCTTATTTTTGGGTTTGGAAGTCAGGCGGCGCGGTATGTATCCAACGTCGTAACGTCCAACAACCCAACCGTGCCATTATATGCGTCGAATTCACTCGGAAAGATAAACACGGTTCCCGGTCTCAGCAACTTGACAGGCTGGTACTATTCCAACGTGTTTTACCCTGCATACAGTCCCAACGCACCTCCTGGACCTAACTGCAACTTGCCCGCCGATACCTACTATGTCCAGCCGTCGGGCAAGGGGTTTGGAACGGTTGACCAGGCATCTAACGTGACCTCCATTCGTATCGTGCGCGTCATTCTCCCTCAAAAGCAGTTCATTGGACTGCCGAACATTCCCGGAAACGCAGACGTGGCTACAATCCAGGCACAGGTGGTTGGGAAACCGTACTCTGCCTTTTCAACGTATCCCTACCTGCTCCTCGGTGTCGACACATACTATGGAGACTACTACGGTGCGAATGAAACCACACGTCGCGCCTTTTCCGCTCTTACGCAAAAGACCCGTACACAGACGGACTTTACGCTGGACCTCGGTGTCCAACACTACGACTACGAGCCTTGGGGACGTGAGGCGCATCGCTTGCAGGCACCCATTCCCAGTCTACAGAAGCTGACGCTGAACTTGACTGACCCTGTTGGAACGACCTTTACGCAGAATGACACCTTGACCGTTACGCTCATTCAGGCCGACGCATCCAGCGGCCTCTATCTGAAGTGCTTTACTGCGGGCTATCAGTACTTCAGCTCCAACGACCTTCGTGTAGGAGACCGCGTTGTCTTTGACCCACTGACGCTCAACAACATGGAGGTCTCACCGCTGACACCTTCAGCCAAGGTCAATTTCATCAAGGCCATGGTGGGCACGCCGTTTTTAGTTGTAGGCTTGCTTGACTATGTGCCCGGTGGTATCGGAGGCGAGTACGTTCCGAGGACGGGGGCAACGGCTCGTACGTTGCCGTATGTATCCAGCTACAACGGGTTTTTGGTTCCGAACTTCTTCACACAAGACGCTGGAGGCAACGCGGTCCCCACGTACCCCGAGGCAATTGACGGGTCTGCAAACGGGTCCAACGTTCTCCAGCCCACGAGTTTGGTGGGGTCCAACCTGGCATTTTTGAATACAAGCCTTCAGCCCATCTACACGCTAGAGCTGACATGCGCCACGCCAGACACCACGGGGTTTGGGCGGAATATTGTATAGCCAACTCACAATGCAGTTTAGCCTCGACTACTCAGTCAAGACTCTGGCGGACTTTTACACGGGCACAGCCATCCAAGCTGCTCCCAAACACACGGGGCGCCTCCCGCTGTCGGGTAACCAAGAAGGGAGCAGCGTACCTTCGGTACTGATTTACTCCTCCGAGCCGGGTCTGGTTCCGACCTCCACCATCATGGAGCGAATCAATTACCGTCACTCGTGCACACCGCTGAACACGACCTTCTTCAGCCAGGGGAATGTGGACAACCTCCAGGCAAAGATTAAGGCCGATGTGTTGGCCCGCAGTATGGGGCGGCACGTGATTGATAACCAGTCGGAGTCGGACCTGCTGATTATCATGCGCAGTTACTACCTGCAGTATGGCGACAACTCCCCTGACCGCGTGGCCGAGTCCTTGGAAGACCTGAACCAGCGCGTGGTCTCGTACTGCGGCAACAGCATCATGTCGGAGGTGGAGGCGTACAAGCAGTATCGCAAGGATATCATGGACTTCCCTGACCCCATCGCGAACCCCGTGGCCACTCAAGTCTACGGCTCGCGGACAGGCGAGCTCAAGAGTTTCTTCTGAGCAGGTAATGATACACCGCTTCCACGACCGAGCGTATCTACATGTTGGGTCCCGTTGGTTTGTCTGGGAACCTGCGTGGTCCCTGTTCCGCCCCGTAAACGGACTGGCGTGGAACGGAACCAAGTTCGTGCTGGACGATGCTGCCTACTGCGAAGACATCACAGACCGCCAGTATGGGTTCGGGTCGGAGGAGATGTACCAGATGTGCTCCAAACTGTCGGAGGTGTGGGCCGACAGGGTCCCCGACGCCCCGGTTGTTACAGTCTTGCCCATCGGCAAGCCCGAGTGGTTCTTTGACCGCCCCATGGTTATCACGCCATGTGCTCCTCGCACCAAGGAGTCGTGGAGGGCTATGGGACTCCAGCGCAGAAGCCTTCGGGTGTTCAAGGTCGCGCGGAAGACATTTACGAAACGCAAACAAGTCTAACACAATGCGAGTCAACTTGATTGGTACAGCAACGCCCCTGACGGGTCTGGCACAAGACACTTCAATTCTGCATGCCCTGTTTGCACATGTGTTGGGACCTGACGCCCAGATACGACACATTCCGCACTTCCAGCCCCACGCCCCCGAAGCCGAGGTGAACGTATTCATTGAGGTTATCAACCCCGCTCTGTTCCCGTTTGCCGCCGTCAATGTATGGGTCCCCAACCCTGAGTGGACCTATCAAACGTGGTTTCCATATGCCGCGATGGTGGACCAGATTTGGGTCAAGACGCACAGTGCAGTGAAGATGTTTGAGGAAATCCCCGGGTGTGCACCCGTCCACTATATCGGATGGACCTCCATTGATAAGAAGTACAACCCCGAGAAGAATTTTGGAAAGGGCATTGTGCCCGTTGGTCGTAACATCTGGCGCCACCCCAAGCCGGTGGTCCAAGCGTACATGCGTATTCAGCACCAAGACCCGGCATTGTACGAGTTGCTGCCTGAGCTCACCATTGTCCACTCCCCTGCTCACGTGAAGATTGGTATACTCCCCGACCATGTGACTAGCAAGATAAAGCTAGTGTCGGAGGTCTTGAGCGACAAGGACTACGATGCTCTTCTCTCCGAAGCAGGATTGGTTGTCTGTCTGTCGGTTGCCGAGGGGTTCGGACATGCAGTGAACGAAGCCATGTCCAGCGGCTGCGTGCCCCTCATCAGCCCGATTGCTCCCTTTATGGAGCTGACCAAGTCGGCGCTGTGGACGTCTACGACCAAGGAAGTTCCCCACCCTCAGTGCATGGGTGTTCTTGAGGATACGGACGTGGGGTCTGTGGTGGAGGCCTTGCATCTCTATGTTGGAACGTCTACTGCGGACCTCAAGTCCATGTCGGACTTTTCCCGCAAGCAGTACGAGGACCGCCATGCCGAGTTTGTGGAGCGAATGGCGAAGCGCATTGATACGCTCAAGGGCACCCCGCATTACGCGATTCAGGAGCACCTGCCGAAGGAGGAGGACTTGCCGTGTATTTCCATCATCACACTGACCCGTGACCGCCGTGCCTTTATCCCTTTGCTCAAGTACTGCAGGGTGGCTCAGTCGTACCCCGAGTCCAAGGTAGAGTGGGTGATTGTGGACGATGGCACCGACCCTATCAAGGAGCTGATTACGGACATGCCCAACGTCAAGTACATTCTGGTAGACACACCGCTGACCATTGGAGCCAAGCGCAACCTTGCGATTGAGTATGCGAGTCACGACGTCTTGGTGATGATGGACGACGATGATGTGTACCCGACGAACTCGGTGCTTAAGCGGGTGGCGCATATGTTGGCCGAACCGCGCAAGGAATGCCTGTTTTCCACCGTGCTGCCGTGCTACGAGATTCACAAGCACGTGTCGTTCATGAACGTGCCGCCTGCGACATTGCCCATGAGCCAGCGTGTATCGGAGGCGACGCTCTGCTTCACGCGCGACTTCTGGAAGGCTCAGCCGTTTCCCGATATTCAGGTCGCCGAGGGTGACGCATTCATTCGCGGTCGCGAGAAAATGTGTCGGGAGCTGTCTCCCCAGGATGTGATTGTGAGTTTGGTGCACCGCAAGAACACGAGCTCCCGCAAGCCACCTGCGTCCGAGACGAATGGATGCCACTACGGGTTTTCCGACGAGTTGTTTACGTTGGTGTCCGAGATTGCGGGGGCGATTTAGTAGCCGAGCATCTCCTTGCGCGCGGTGTGCTTGCGGCGACGTCCACCCTCCTCGCGGCGGCGGGAACGGCGACGACGACGGCCAGCGCTGGCGGCACCCTCGCCAGCCGCGGCACCCGAAGAACCGGACGCGGCGGCAGCAGCGGGGGTGGTAGCAGCCGAAGAGCCAGAGGAGGAGTCCTCTGCGAATTCGGGTTCACTATCGAGAGCGGCGTCCGCGTCCGACGTCCCCGATTTGACGTCCTCGCTACCAACGCCACCGCGCATGTGCAACCGCTTCATGAGCGTCGCCTTCTTGCCGGTGGTCTTCATGCCCTTCTTCTTGAGCATGCGGCGCAGGGTCTTAGCCTTGAGTCCGTGAGAGCGAGCCATCTTTTCTATGTTAACTCTCCAGAAAAAACGCGAGTTCGCGGTCTTTCTGTTGTGTTGTGTGGAGATTGTGTGTACGTACTTTATTCCTCGCGGCGGCGGGAACGGCGGCGACGACGTCCACCCTCGGCGGGCGGGGGCGGCGGGCGCGGCGCGGCGGCGGCGGCGGCAGCGGCGGCGGACGGCGGCGCATCACCCAGCGCACCACCCCGCATGTGCAGGCGCTTCATCAGGGTCGCCTTCTTGCCTGTGGTCTTCATGCCCTTCTGCTTGCACATGCGACGAAGGGTCTTGGTCTTGAGTCCGCTAGAGCGACGGGTGCGACGACGTCCTCCGAGGGTCGCGCCATCCAGTCCACCACTAAGCGTACCACCTGTAGAAGCTGAGACGCTAGACATTTATATCAAACGCAGATTTATTCCTTGAGGCGCTTGAGGAGGGTGGACTTCTTGCCCGTGGTCTTCTTGCCCTTAGCCTTCAGCATGCGCTTCAGGGTCTTGGCCTTCAGTCCAGCGTGGACCTTTCCGTGACGGCGAGTGCGACGACGACCACCAGCGAGAGCAGGAGAGAGAGTCATTTTTGTTTACTACCCAAGAAAATTACGCGCGTCAAGCTGAGCATGTCACACAGTTGGATGGCTCCACGGTGAACTGTTGAGCCTTGGCGGCGGCTTTGGTGCGCAGATAGTAGCACCCTGTCTTGAGTCCCTGCTTCCATGCGTAAAAGTGCATGGACGACACCTTGGACGGCGTCGGCTCTGACAAGAACAGGTTCAGAGACTGCGACTGGCAGATGAACGGCGCGCGGTCGCGAGCCATGGTAATCAGGGTCTTCATCGGAATCTCCCACACTGTCTTGTACAGCTCCCGAAGCTCGGCGGGAAGTTGGAGCATCGTCTGAACGGACCCGTTGTTCGCGATAATCTCCGTGCGCACCTCGGCAGTCCACAGCCCTAGCTTGACCAGGTCCTCCACGAGGTACTTGTTCACGACCATGAACTCGCCCGACAGGACGCGGCGGGAGTACAGGTTGGACGTGAAGGGCTCAAAGCACTCATTGTTGCCCAGAATCTGGGACGTGGACGCGGTCGGCATGGGCGCAATCAGCAAGGAGTTGCGCATACCACCCGCACACATCTTGCGAAGCGCATCCCAGTTCAGATAAACAGACTTGGGTGCGTCTCCCCACAGGTCGCACTGCAGCTTGCCCTTGCTGACGGGAGACCCGGCAAAGCTCGGATACGCATTGTCGCCGTCCACCGCCAGTCCACGCCAGCCTCCAGACGATGCACTCAACATACTCGTTGTGGCGGCGGCGTAGTAGATGTTCTCAAAGATTTCGCGGTTCAGGTCAGCCGCCTTCTGGGACCCCCACGGAATCCGAAGGAGTGCAAAGACATCGGCAAGGCCCTGAATGCCGATACCAATCGGGCGGTGGCGGAGGTTGGAGCGCTTGCACTTCTCCGTAGGGTAGTACGTCTTGTCAATGACAATGTCCAGATTGCGAGCCAAGATGCAGGTATAAGACCTCAGCAGCTCAAAATCAAACTTGCCATCCTTCACGAACTTGGGGAGCGCCAGGGACCCGAGGTTGCACACGGCTGTCTCGTCGGGCGAGGTGTACTCAATGATTTCGGTGCACAGGTTGCTTGACTTGATGGGGCCGAGGTTCTGCTGGTTGGACTTGGAGTTACACGCGTCCTTGTACAGCAGATACGGTCCACCCGTCTGAATCTGGGCGTCCACAATCATCTGCCACAGCTTCTTGGCAGGAATCTCCTTCATGGCAAGGTTCTTGCGCTCGTAGCTACAGTAGAGCTCGTTGAACTCATCGCCCCAGCAGTCGGAGAGCCCGGGGCAGGTATCTGGGCTGAACATGGACCAAGAGCCGTCCTGTTCGACGCGCTGCATGAACAAGTCGGGAATCCAGAGACCATAAAAAAGGTCGCGAGCACGCTCATCGTCATTACCCGTGTTGAGTTTGAGGCGAAGGAACTCCTCAATATCTGCATGCCAAGGCTCCAAGTAGACAGCGAAAGACCCATTACGCTTTCCTCCTTGGTTTACATACTTGGCTGTGTCGTTAAACACCTTCAGCATCGGCACGATACCTGTGGACTGTCCATTGGTGCCCTTGATGTCAGTTCCCCGAGCACGGATATTGTGGATAGACAGCCCAATTCCGCCCGCCCACTTGGAAATCTGCGCACACTCACCGAGCGTATCGTAGATGCCCTTGATAGAGTCCTCCTGCATGTGGACCAGAAAGCACGACGACAACTGCGCATGCTTCGTGCCCGAGTTGAACAGGGTGGGCGTTGCGTGGATAAAGTAGCCCTGCGACAGCGCATCGTACGTCTCCTTCACTCGGACAACGTCACCGCCGTGAAGCTGGATAGCCACACGCATCCACATGTGCTGCGGGCGCTCCCATGTGCGGCCGTCGCGGCGCTTCAGCAGATATCCCCGCTCCAGCGTCTTGTAGCCAAAGTAGTCGAACATGAAGTCGCGAGAGTAGTCAATCATGCTCTCAAGCCCCAAATCCTGCGCCACGCAGTAGTAGGACTCCGACGCAATGCCCTCATCAAACAGTACCTGCACCGAATCAATCAGGCGAGCAGGGGTGTTCTTGTGGTGGTTGTCAATCAGGATACGGGCCGCCAGCTTGCCGTAGTTCGGGTGATACCGCGCCTGCATCATGGCACATGTCTCGGCCGCGAACTCGTCCAGCTCCGACGTCTTGATGCCGTCCTGAATCTGGTTGCAGACCTTCTGTGCGACCAAATCAGGGTTCACGTGCTCAAGTCCGTCGGCGAGGCGCTGCAGGCGAGTCAGCACCTCGTTGAAGGAGACAGGAACGCGGTCACCGTTACGCTTTGTGACGTAAAGATGGTCAGCCATTAAGTTTAGCACGCCCATTGTATGTAAGCGATATTACTTGCCAGTCGAGAACCAGTCAGCGAAAAGGCAACATCGGGACAGAGCAGGTCGCACCCCGAATCGGTGGGACGACGTGTCTGTAGGTGGTTTGCGGTTGCGTTTCGCAGGTTCTCATCCGCAATGTACAGATACAGGCTCATTTTGTAGTGTTGTGATTCACTCTTTAAGCGGCGTCCACCGTGTCAAACTTGGACTTCTTGGTCACGACCAGCGGGTTGTGATTGAGTTCCAGCGTTGGCATGTGCTTCCACGACTTGATACGACGGGGTCCATTGATTTGGATGGACACTGTGCGGTATCGGGCCGCAAGTGCAATGAGCGCCACCACAGCCAGTCCACCGCCAACGGCTGCTCCAACCAATGCCCCTGTATTCGACGGCGCATCGACATGGACAACCGTAGGCGCAGCAATTCCCGCAACGGGCCTAGGGGACGGAGAATCTGTGGGTCCAGGTGTCTCAGTCGGCGTCACAGAAGCAGTCGCACGAAACGACAGACTTGGTGTAGGAGTAGGCGTGGAGGAAGAAGACGGGCTAGGTGTCGAAACCGGCGTGGGAGTAGGGGAATAACTGACTGAAGGAGTGCGTGACGGAGTGCGCGTATTCGTCGCACTGTTCGACGAGGTAGCCCCTGACGACAGAGTCGGAGTAGGTGTGTCCGTAATCGTAGGAGTTCCCGTTGGTGTCGGAGTTCCCGTATGAGTCCCGGTAGGAGACGGCGTGGCCGTGCTTGAGGTCGTAGGACTTGGAGTCGGAGTGGAGGTCGCACTCGGAATCGGCACACCCTTCAGCTTCATCAGGAGAGCCATCTTGTCTGCGGCCGACATCAGAGTCAGGGGCGTGGAGCCACACGGAAGTCCAGTCGGTCCCCGGTATCCAACAAGCCCGTACTGCGGACCCGCAAGTCCATAGGGAACATCAAATGTGCAGTGAGTCGCAGAGCCAACTGACCCACCACCCGCCGTGTTTCCAGATGCCCACGTGAAGGGCTGAATTGTGATGGTGTAGTTCCCCCCTGCCTCCAAGTTCCAGAGAGCCGTGGACGGCACGGGAAAGGGAATCATCTCAATCGTTCCAACTACAGGCTGGACCACGTCGGAGAACAGAGCCGACACGGCAAGACCCACCTGAGTTGCATTCGGGAGGGACCGCAGAACGAACCCGATTCCGCATGTCTCGTTTGCAGTTTGCGAGAAGGCACCGAAGGAGAACTGCGACACCTGTCCTGTCACAGCGGCTTGAAACCGAGCGACTCCAATGCGGCAGTCGTTCTCTGCGGTATTGTTCAGGTATCCAAGCGTGTAGTTGCCCGTGGGTACGATTTTGGTTGTGTCCATGAACGACAGCTGCGTTGGCGCGCGGCTTGGTGCGGCAGATGGTGATTGTCCTCCAACGAGGACCGCAGAGATGGCCATAAGAAGAGTCCGAAGCATTTTGTATGAGGTTAAGAAGCATTTTGCCCAATCACTCCGTTTTCATCTTGACTGTAATATGCATAGACTCCAACTCCCGAGTGTACAATCCCATGCAGTACGGCATGTTCACCATGTCGCGACTGGTGTCCAGTTGACCCGTCTCGCGGTCAATCTGGAACGTATGGGCATCTGAGCGGTCCATCATGGATTCCTGTGTGAACTTGGCCATGCCGTGTCCGATTAACGCATCGCGCTCCATCTCGCCGATACGCAGTCCACCCTCGTCTGCCCTGCCTTCCAACGGCTGATGTGTGAGCAGCTTGCGGGGACCTGTGGAGCGCGCATTCACCTTGTCCTCCACCATGTGCTTCATGCGCTGGTAGTACGTGGGACCCATGAAGATGTCGGCCTCCATCATTTCGCCTGTCTGTCCATTGTACAGGGTCTCGGTACCATACGGCTCAAACCCTTGCTCCATCATGATACGCTTCAATGTCGGCAGGCTGTCGGATGTGGTAAACGGCGTGGCATCTACGAATGCACCCAACTTCAGGGCCAAGCGACTCCACGAGCTTTCCATCCAGTGTCCGATGGTCATGCGTGTGGGCAGAGCGTGAGGGTTGAACAGGACGTCGGGGCGCACACCGCGAGCCGTGAAGGGCATGTCCTCCTCAGGCAGAATCAAACCCAACGTACCCTTCTGCGAATGACGGCTTCCCAACTTGTCACCGAGGACGGGATAGCGCTCTTCAGCCACACGAATCTTGACACCCTTCAGTCCGTCACGCGTGGCGTAGCGGTAGACGGATTCCACACGCCCATGCTGCCCCCGCTTCGGCTTCTCGGAGACGTCGCGATACCCCGTAATCTTGCCATTGATATCCTGAATAGGAGCCACGATTCCGACCAAGACCGTATCCTCCGTCATTTCCGTGCCCACCAGAATCACGCCCTCGGCATCCAGCTTGTCGTAGCTCATACCCTCCTTGCGCTTCACCGATTCCTTGAACAGCGGATTGACGGCAGGGTTGGCGAACTCTGTGTGGATTTGCGTCGCCGGGTCTGTCATCTCCTCCATGAAGTCGTAGGAGTGATAGTAGATGGTCTGGAACATTCCACGCTTCATGGATGCGCCGTTAATCATCATTGAGTCCTCTTGGTTGAACCCTGCATAGGTCGTGATGGCTATCAGAGCGTTTTCTCCATGCGGCATGCAGCCACCTGCGCCCATGATTTCGCGATATACCCACGTCTGCGTCAGAGGGATTTGGGGCAACGCAGCCAAGACAGCAATCGTATCAAAGCGCTTCAGGTAGTTGGTGTGGAACCATGAACACGTCTGCTTGGTCTGGGCAATCGCAAATGCGTTGCGCGTACCTGGGTTGTGGTCTGAGAATGGAATCAACCCCGTCAGCGCCGACAAGGCAAACAGTGCGTGAATCTCCGACTGCACCTTGGGGTGGAACGGCTCAATGGAGAGCCGAGTGATGTCCTGTTCTTCTGCATCCAAGTAGTCAATCAGCTCGGCAATCTCCGTCCAGTCCTTGGCGGCACGAACCTTTTCGGCTGTCACGCCCTCGCGATAGACGGGGCGGATTGGGCGTCCACCATCACAGGTCAGTGTATAGACATTGGCCACGCGGTCCCAGCCGAGTGAGACTGCAAGTTTACGGGTTCTGCGCTCCTTCACCAGGTGAGCGTGCAACTCCTCCGTCTTGCCGATGCATACACCTACTAAATCCGCGTTCAGGAACACGGGGGTCCACGTCGGCAGCCACGTCGACGGGTGAACGGACGCAATGGGGCGAACGTACGCCTTCAACATGGCCCGAACGGTGTCCATTGCCAAGGGTGTGGAGATACGAGCCATGATGGCCAGTGCCTTGATATACCCGATGTTGCGACCGTCGGGTGAATCCACCGGACACATCAGACCCATCTGCGAGGCATGGAAACGGCGGGGCTCCTTCTTGTTGGACGTGCGGTCCATCTGCAGGTTGGTGCGGCGGAGATGGCTAATGACACCCGCGTAGGACACACGACTCAACTCCTGCGCAATGCCTTCCGCACCGCCCCACGACCCCTTGAACGACTTCAGGAACTCGCCCAACAGCTTATACTTTTTCCAGTAGAAACCGAGGTTGATGGGCTGGAGCACGTTCACCAGCTTGTCTCCTGCGTAATTCACGCGCTCGAACTGATTGACCTTCTTGTCCAGCTCCAGCAGCATGTTGCGGGCCGTCTCGCGAAAGATGCGACGGAACTCGCCGAAACACAAGTCCCCTGATGTCTGGAGACGCTTGAACTTGAAATGGTCGCGGTCCGTGGGCTTTGCCAAGTCCAACGCCATCTCCATCGCCATACGCAGCATACGTCCAAGCTGATAACCCTTGCGACGGAACAACCCGCCAACGTCGTCGTCTGTCTCTACGTGTGGAAACAGCATATCGTGAAGACTGCGCACCACCTCAGGCCGTGAGCGCGTACGGGTCTGGGCTACCAGTGCCTCCATGTCGTTCTTCACGTTTGCGTCGTGGCTCAGCATCAGCTGGTAAAACAGAGTGTCGTACGCCATGCGGTCGTGGTCATTCGTGCCCGCAAGCAGAGTGTCGTACACGTCCTTGTCGGTGGTTAGCCCCAACGCACGGAACACGCTGAAGACAGGCACGGGGTTTTCAAAGCCAGGAAGGGTAATCAGCGCCACACGAGCCGTCATCAGTGTGGTCGGCGGAGGAATCACCAAGAAATGAGAAAAGGGACCGCGGCTGGCGTCTTCGGAGACCGACCGGATGGCAGCGTAGTACTCTTCCTTTGTCTCGTAATAGTTTGGAACCGCCAGTTGGAGTTCATCCGACTTCTCCACAGGTCCCGCCGGCTTGTCGGGGTTCACCACCTGCGTCCTCTTGCCGCAGTAGAACAGGTTGTTGCCCAACTTTTCTTGAGTCAGCAGCACCTTCTCAGACCCGTCAATGATGAAGTAGCCTCCCAACTCAAACCTGCATTCACCCACTGAGTATCCGTCCATACCCGTGAGGTAGCACAGCCGGCTTCGCAGCATCAAGGGAACCTTGCCAATCTCAAAGTCAGCGAAGACCTTGGTCACCGTGTTTCCAGCCGGGAATACATAGTCCACTTCCAAATCCGCAATCAGTGTCACGGCATAGGTCGTGTTGTCCAGACGGCAGGCGTGAGGCAAGATGGCATTGCCCATCTCGTCCGTCGGTGCCACCCACTTCAGCTTGTCGGCACCCTTTCCGCCAATCCAGATTCGGATGTACCGCTTGTCGGGCAACTCCAGCTCAAAGGGGTTGGAGGCGCGGAGAAACGATGGAATACGGGCGTCCAGCATGTCATTGTAGGAATCCACATGGTGCTGAATCAATGGGAAGGCGGTGTCGCGAAACAGCGACCGCAAGACGTGCTGCGGAACATCCATTAGTAGTTCGCAAGCATTTTCTCAACCCATGCTAACCACGACTATGTGGAGCGAAGTTCGTCGGCCTCAGTTTCTAGATGAGGTGGTTGGGCATCGCGAAGTCAAGTCCCGACTGCAGTCCTACCTGACGACGAAACCGCATTCCAACGTCATTCTGCTTCACGGCTCGCCCGGTATCGGGAAAACAACCATGGCGCTGGCGTCCATCCGGTCCTGCGGAATGGAGCCACTGGAAATCAATGCGACCCAGTCCATGCGGTCGCACGATGACGTTTCCCGCCTGATTGCGTCCTATCGCCACACTCGCAGTATCTCGTCCATGATTCGGGGAGACAACAAGGCATCCTGCTTGGTGCTGGACGAAGTGGATGGCTCCGACTCCCATGCCCAGCGCAAGTTGGTTGAGTGGTTTGCGTCCACAGACAGGACACTTCCTATTCTTCTGACCTGCAATGAGGTTCCACGGATTTTCAAGGCGTGTTCTCGCATTGAAATTCTGCGTTGTTTTCCTCCTTCTGTGTCCGACCTGAAGCCGCTGTTCCCCAAACACGACCTCCAAGCACTGGCCAAGACGTGCCAATACGATGTGCGGCGCATGCTCCACTGTTTGCAGTACGGACAGTCGGAGTCGCTCCCTCCACCATGCCCAGTCTTCAAGCAGAGTCCCGAGGTCAATGAGATTCTCCGACAGAAAACGTGGTTTTCCACAGACCCCATAGTTCAGGCGTTAGCGCCCACCTTGAACGGAACGCCTGCTTCCCATTGATATTGTTCACCACCTTGGCTAAATACCGTTCGGGATTCCAGAACACATCTGTCTTGCTGACCGTATTGCCCCTGTGCCCCATCACCACAATGGTGTTCTCTGAATTCACCTGAATCAAGTTCGCATTCCACCCGTGGGTGAAGGACGCCTCTTCGCCAAAGGTGCGGGCTACGTCAAACCTATTGCTTAATGCGTAGTGTCTTCTAAGGGTCCACGTCGCAGCGGTTGCGTGCTTGTCTTGGTACGGGCCAACGGACATGAGGGCGTTGAGTTCGGTCAGCATCATGTACATGAACGAGCACCCTGCAATGTCGGCCAGTGGCCTTGCCTTCAGGGCACCCACACCGATTTGAATACGAGGAGGCGGATAGTAATCGTCATCATCCCAGAAGACGATAAATTCACACCCAGTCTCCAGCGCTAGCTCCAAACACTTGTTCCGCATCTCGGCAATGGTCAGTGGTTCGGACTGTCGGTGGAGGGTGTTCATCTCACTTGGAGCCCACCCACCTTCACCCTGCGTATTGTCCAGCACAATCCAGTGGTCTGGCTGCATAGTTTGTGCTCCCATGCAAGCTTCTGAGAAGGCTTGTGTCCAGCCCCGATTTCGGGTTGGTGTGCACGCGCAAATGCTCATTCCTCCTCTTCCTCGTCCTCACCGCGTATATCGTTTCGGCAGACAGGGCAGCGAACGCTCGTGCCAAACCACTCCATGATACACGGCTGGTGAAAATGGTGTCCACAGCGGCTGAGACGAGTGCAGGGGCCTACAAAGCTGTCTTGGCAGATGGCACATAGCTCATTGACCGGAGGACCTGCGTTCAGTTCAACTGCGGATGCAATCTGAGCATTCGTGGGAATCACGGGCACGGGCTCGTGGAATGTCCGCATCAGGTCGCCCGTGAGGTCAATCGTGAAGTTCGCACGAGGAACCAGCTGGCGCGGGCGCGGAGTATAGACGGCAGTGCGAAGGATATCCAGCATCACCATTGTCTGTCGGTGGCGGTTCGCCATGACGCGGTTCCGAGTAGCCTCGGGCAGTCTGACGGCAAGGCGGGCGAACTGTGTCTCGTTCTCAACAATGTCTCTCAGGAGCGGAACAAGGTGGGGCAGCATTGTTGTCTAAACCGAACAACCCTTAAGCCGCATGCAGTAGAAGATATACTCAGGTTCATACGGGTCGGGGTCCTTGAGCTCAAGCCGCAAGTCGGCCCGTCTAAACTTACGGCACGCAACCAGACGTTTGAACTGTAGGGTCCGAAACAGGCGCAACACTGCGCGGTCTCGTTGGGACCATTTGAAAAAGTGTTGATGTGTATCTGCTCGTACTAGGGTATCGTATCCGTCCTCGTATTCAACGCATACGAGGACTGGCCTTGGCGTGGCCTCCATTACTTTTTAGAGGGATTTGCATCTAATCCGCACGCCGGCGGCTGTGGCGGCAGTTGCGAGTGTGGCGGTGCCGCCGCGTACCACCCCTCTTCTTCGCGGCCATGTATGCAGCGTGAGCCTCCCGCACAGCCTTGGCCTTTTCTTCGTTCTTGGGGTCGGCCCTCCACGCGAGGTTGGTTGATTTATAGGCATCGCGCAGTTCCTTGATATTCGCGAGTTCCGCCTTCCTCTCCTCTGTCTTCGGAGTTTGCTTGGATCCACGATGAGCCCCGCCGCTGGCTGGGGGAGTGGCGGTCATCCCCATAGTGGGCTGAGTGGGAGGAAGAGGGGCCATCTTCACTTCCTGCTTCGGGGCAGCGGGTGCCTTCGGGGCCTTCGGGGCCTTCGGGGGCTTGGACACCTTCGATGCCTTGCGAGTCTGTGCCCGCTGATACTTCATATCCTTCTTGTGTTCCGCCATCTCGTCCTTGGACTTCTTCAGGGCATCTTCCAACTTGGCTATCCGCATGCTCGAAGCATTTGTGGTTCCCGCGACCGTGCAGAAACTATTGACTTTTTGACGCAGCGTGGGCATTTACTTCTTTGCGAAGAAAGCATCCAGCGGACCGTGCTGGTTGGCGCGCACCACCTTCTTCAGGTCGGGGCTGTCCAGAAACAGCAATCCTTCCAGCTGCCGCTCCTTCTTGGCCAAGACCGACAATGTGGCTTCCTCCTCGTCCTTCAACTTCTCCATGAACTGAGCGTGCATCTCCCGGTAGCTTACTGCACTGGGAGCCTTGTATCCCTCCAGCTGCTCAATACACAGGGCGAAGAGCTGGGCTACGGGGTTCTGGATTTGGTTGGTCACGTAGAAGGTCGTGTCCACCGACAGCTTCTTGGCGCGCACATAGTCAATGTGTTCAATCTTGTCGCCCTGCTTGGCACCCTTCTTGGCTCCCTCCACGTACACATACTGCACGCGGTCCCCCACCTTGGGAGCCGTGCCCGGGTCGCGGTCTGCCATGCGGTCGGCCAGCACGCGGTGGGCAATCTGCTCGGGGTTCTTGTAGTCGTCCCGCAACGACTTGGAGAGCACGAACTTCTCCAGCGGCACCTTGTTGTCCAAGATGTCCTTCAGCTTCTGCTTGACGAACGCAGCGGCTTTGCGTACATCCTTCTCCTGCAGCAGTGTGTCCAGCGCTCCACCGAAGACGTCCTTCACGATGGGGGCATTGTCCCTCCGCTTTAGCACGATGCCCATGGACATGCGCTTGGCCTTGGCGGGGTTCGGGTCCTCTTCATACTTCATGCCGACGTAGCGCTTGCGACAGAACAGAATGAATGGATAGAAGGTTTTCTCGTACGCGATTTTGTACGGCCGGCGACACTGGTCGGTGATGCTCCTGCCCGCCGCGATTCCAAGGCGGATGGACTCCGCGAGGTCTTTGGTGGGGAACTTGATGAAGATAGAGTCTGTGTCCCCATAGATGACCTCTCCGTTGAATTCGGACTCCACGATGTGTTTGGCCTTGTACAGAGCAGTTCGTCCTGCGGCGGTGGTGCAGGCGGCAACACACAGTTTGCGGATGGGAGACGTACGACTACCAGTCTGCCCATACACGCTGTTGGCGACGACCTTGTAAGCAAGCTGAAGACCATTATAGACAGAGCGAGCAGCATCATCGTATTTGGGATCCTCCATCATTTGTTTGTACTCCTTCCGTTTTGCTAGCAGAATCTCCAGCGTCTTGGGCAGAACACCCGTCAACATCTCGTTGCTCCCCGGCTGCACGAACGTGCACACCACCTTGCCCGTCACCACTCCCTCGTCATCCTTGAGCTCGTAGCTCACCTCGTCCAGTTTGTACCTCTCTTCTAGGTCCCGCACCGTCTCCATGGAGAGCCCAAAGTGTCCGAGCTTGCGTCCCTCGGTGTCAAAGTGGCGCTCACAGACCAGTGTGTCGGGCGATAAGTTGTAGGCAATCATGTTCGTGGGATAGAGCGAGTTGAAGTCGAGCACCGACACGGGCTGGTCCAAGTACATGCCAATCTTGGGGCTGATGACGACTGCGCCTTCGTAGGTCTGGTCACCCATCACATTTTCCAGCGTCCGCAGAATCTGGTCGCGCTGGGCCGCGTAGTACGCCACGGCTGAGAAGATTTTGATACCCTGACCCCGCGTCAGCACATACTGCATCGGAACCTTGCACACATCCGCCATTCCACGAGTATTGACCAGCGTGTCCAGTTTCGCCATGAGCGTCAGCACCAGGTCGCAGTCCTGAATGCAGTACTTGGCGATGCGCCCCCGTCCCTCGGGTCCGCCCTCGCGGTGGAGACGGAACAACTCATGTGGCTCCACGTCGTCCTTGGTGAAGGTCCAGTGTAGCTTCTTAAGTGTCTCGGCATCAAACTCATCCAATAGGTCGTCGTCGGTCTTGATACGGAACGAGTCCTTCTGGACATCGTAGATTTGGAACTTGGCTCCATCGCGGTAGGGGTCTGATGTATTGCCCACGATATCGAACTTTACATAGTTGCCATTATTCAGGCCTCGCGTGCTGTATGTGAAGACCTGCTTTATTCCGCGCCGTACTACCTTTCCACGAAGGAATGTCTCCGCAACCGAGTCCAGCTTGAAGGAATCCAACGAGTGCTCGCGGCGCATGTTCAGCAGGAGGTCAACCGACATGCGACCACGGAGGCACATGATGCGGAGGTCATACTTTCCCGACGCCAGCTCAAACTTCTTGGTCTCTGCGAACTTGGTCACCCACCCCTCACCACGCTTGCTCTTGGCTGCAGGTCCGCGGCTCAGGTTGATTTCCTCTGTCAAGCCCAGCTGTCTGCAGCGCTCCTCCACGTACCCGTCATCAAAGCCAAATGTGTTGTAGCCGCAGATGACGTCAGGGTTCTCGTCCAGCACACAGTTGAGGAAGGCACGTAGGACATCGGACTCGGTGCGGCAGCCCATGAAGGTTGTGTTCGGGTCATCGGACTCGGAGACGGTCCCCAGCACGAACACGTACTTGCTCGTCGGCGTCATCAAGTCATCGGACATACGGAAGGACACGCCAATCTGGATGATAGGGTCCTTGGTGGCAACTGGAAACTGCTGGCCGACCAGCGGACACACTTCCAAATCGTAGGATGCCACCTTCAGCGGAATGTGGGCGGTGGCCGGGGACACCTTGCTGTAGTGACACGTGTACATGACGTCCACCGCCATATCCTCCGGAGACTCAACTCGCATCCCCTCAAACTCGAGGGGAGAGCCAGGACCCAGGTGGCGCTCGTGAATGAGCCGAAGAAAGGGCGGCAAGTCAGACTCGTAGAGAACACGGTCTGTCATGGACCTCTTCTTCTCGTGGAACGCATTGAGTGTGGAGCACGTCACCTTCCATACGGCCGTCTTTGCAAGGTCGTTGAACCCGGCAAAGACGTCATACTTCTTGACCTGTGTGGCCCCGCCCGGGTCGGACCCACCACAGTAGAAGTACGGAGTAAAGCCAGTCATTCGCAAGCACACCACTTGGTCATCGTCTGTGCGGCCGTAGACGTCCACCACATACTCTTGCACCCGCTGCTTGCCGACCTTGTAGGACGCATCGTGCTCGTGCCAGTCACAGGGCTGGAGAAGGACCATTGAAGCTGTGTTGCCTTTAGTCTTACTGTCCGTTTTGCGTGAAACTTTCTGGGTTTGATGATAAGCATGTCGTCAAACCCAATCGACTTTTTCTACGCCCTGACGCGAGGCAAGAACGACACAGCCCGTGCAGACGCAGATGCCGTGGCGAACCAGTCAGCGGCGTCTCGCTCTCAGACAATGAATGACGGGGGCTGTTCGGACTCTCTGAACCCCGCACTCGCCATGGCCGACCAGCCTGGTATGATTGCGACCAGCGGGTTCTTTATGCCTGGAAACGGTTGCAAGGTGGACACCAACTCCGAACTCCGCTGGGGTGACCCCGAGGCGTGGCGCGTCAAGGGCCCGAAGCAGTTGTGGGCGCGTCCCTTTGCCACGACGCCCAACATGGGTGGAGGCGCTCCCGCGGAGGTGGATACTGAATCTGGATTGATTCGCTCCCAGCTGCAGCGGGGTACGAAGGACAATTCTACAATCATGGACAAGGCCATTCCCAACTACTACCAGCCGCTCATTCCAGTCAAGCAGGCAGAGTACAGCAATCCCGATAACTGGCTGCTGGACAAGTGGGCGCGCGGAGGGGACCCGACACGCTTAATCCAGGCAAAACGCGTAGAGTCTTCTACATAATGCGAGTGTTGTTCTTTGCGACTAGAATGCCCGACTTGTGCGGTGCATTCCTGCACGATATTGACTTAGCCATCGAACTTCAGAAACGTGGCCACCAGGTCACGTTTATGACGACCGAGAAACCGAAGGAGGGATACGGCGGCGGCATGTACCGCGGCTTCCGCTTCATGCATTACACTGCAGGAACCGAGTTGCTTGAGTCCAGTCAAGTGTGGATTTGCCCCCACGCGCCCGCCCTGCCGATTGTTCGCAAAATCAACAGCCGTGGTCTCGACCGCCCTATGGTCGCAACCTGCCACTTTGATGGGCGGTACAGGGCCATTACGGACAATATTACGGGTCAGTGGAATGAGATGCTGTTCTTCATCAATCGCAAGATGGAGTCCAACTTCCGCGGCGCCGCCGTTCCGTGGCCGCGGTCAATTGTCCGCACAGACGTCATCCGCCCCATCATGCACGAGGACAAGATTCGGATGGACCCGTATCCTTCGGGGGACATGATTACCTTGGTCAATGCCAACGTGAACAAGGGTGTCCATCAGTTCATTGAATTGGCGAAGCGCATGCCCGACCGCAGGTTCCTCGGTGTCGTTCCGTATTACGGAGAGCTGTGGGTCCCGCCCGCGCCCGCTAACATTGAGTGGACCAAGTTTGATGACGATGTGCGGAACATTCTTTCGCGGACGCGCATCTTGCTGATGCCGAGCAAGTATGAAAGTTTTGGTCGCATCGCGGTGGAAGCCATGTACAACAAGATTCCCGTTATTTACTCCAAGCCCAACCCCAACGCAGAGGCGCCTGGCACCACAGAGGGCGTGGAGGAGTGGATTCTCCCTGCAGGCATTGCGTGTGACCGCGACCGGCCCGAACATTGGATGGCCGCAATTACGTCACTTGATGACCCCGAAGTATACGCGGCTCGGCAGGAGGTGTGCAAGGAGTGTGTGACGAACATGGATTTGTTCACAGAGGCGCCTCGGATTGCAGAGAAGGTGGAGGCGTTTGTCCGGGAGAACCCGGTTGTGGTGAAGACACTGGAGGAGCGGGCAGCGGCTGGACAGCCTCAGATACCGCGGGTGCCTCAGATGCCTGTGGGGGCTGCTCTAGGCTTTTCCGGTGGGCGCCTGAAAATACGAAGGTAAGCTTGTCCATCAAGTCACGCCCTGCGGCACATCGCGCCTTCTGCTCCTCGTCCTGCCCTGTCTCTACCTTGGGTGCAGGCGGAATGTGTTTTTCCCCGGACACCACGGGCTTCTTGAACAGGGCGTCAAGTGCAAGCAAGACGTCACCTCCGTGAGCAGCAAGCGCGGACTCGGCCTCTTGGTGCGTGCATCCAGTGAAGGAGATGATGGTCTCCATTACTTTTCTTGAAGGAAGTGTAATAGCTGAAGATGCGTTTCGTTGAAGAGCTCTGCCCACCTGCGTTGCTCTACCTTATTTTCTTGGTCGTTCAGCTGGGATTAGACCTTGGACTCGGCTTGTGGGTGACATTCGCGGTCAAGCTGGTCGTTGGTCTGTTCTTCGTCTACCTGCTGAACACATTCTGCGGCATCGGTCTCTCGCCCGTGTCGTGGTTTATCGTGGCCGCGCCGTTCGTGATTACAGCCCTTGCCACCGCCATGTCCATGCAGCTGAACTTGGACGAGGTCATTCTCATCCAGAACGTTCCGAGCCGAGAGACGTTCACCAGTGGAGCGGGCACGGCGGTGTCCATTGACACCCTGCCGCAGAACACCAGCGACCCCAGCCTCCAGGCAAAAACGGATTCTCCGTACAAGAGGTTTACGAACTCATCGTAAAAGATGACCTCCTGCTTCTGCCTTCGCCTTCGCCGTGCTCTTTCTGCCTTCTTCGCCCCGTTCGAGATTGCGAACCGCAAGTACCTTCTCTCCGATTACGATGAATATGACGACATCATGACCCATGTGCCCGAGGACTCCATCTACGTGGAGGAGTGGCAGCGCGATGGCGAGGTCCGTCGCCGCCTGCTCTACGAGTGCGAGGAGATTACGCCGTACACGGGAAATCCGTTCAAGTCCTACAAGAGTCCATGGATTTGGATTGGTGACGTGACGACTGACGTTGACCTCACGGATGCAGTGGCTCGCTACCTCATGCCTGGGAACACGATTGCGCTGGACCTCCTGTTCCGCTTCATTCGCTGCACGAGCGAGACACGGCTGATGTTCGTGGACCCGCGCACGATGGAGCTTGTGAAGTTTCCCGCAGAGGGAGTAAGGATTGAGGCGAATGGCTCCTAAGCCCAAGACCGCATTTCAAACCGCCGAGAGGTACATTCAATTGTCCAACGTGTGGGAATCCAATGAGTGGGTCCCACGTATCAAGCATATCAACGAGATGATTCTCATGCCGTTGATAGCCTTCTTTTCATATTGTGTTGGATATTCGGATATCATGTTTTGTCTGTCAACGTTCGTGGGCGCAATGTCTGCGTGGACAGAGTACGCCGAGTTTGTTGAACTGAAGTTTGTGATGCAGCGAATGGAGCTTCAAGGGCGCCGCGTGGGAGGTCCTTTCATCTCCACCAACGACCCGACCTACATGCCGTACGTGTGGGCAGATGCGGTGACTAGGCCTCAACGCCGCCGCCTGACTCCGCCGTATTGAGTCCATATCCACCTGTAGTGATGACGTTATTGGCAACAGGGTGAGCCCCAACGAACTGGCTAGCCATGCCAGCACTGCCCGTACCCACGTATCCTCCATACGGTGTCCCAGTGACCATGCCGCCACCCTTCATGGAAATCCGCGCCTTGCGAGCACGGGCTGTGAGCGCACGACGAGACCCAGAGACCTTCAAGCCCTTTGCCTTCAGAAGGCGCTTAATCGTCGCGACGGACTTTTTTTTTACGACCCGGCGGGTCTTGCGCGAGCCACGGCGACGACGTCCGCCGCCTGAGGCATTGCCACCGCGACTACCGTCGGCGAATTCCCCAACCCCGTGGGGACCGCCAGGCGCAGGTGCAGTAGCGCCGTCAGCACCGCGCAGCGCATTCCCAGCACCAAGCTCAGAGCCCGCCTGGTCTGGGGAAAACGAGTATCCACCACCGCGCATCGTGCGCTTACGACGACGTCCACCTTCGTGCAGGAGGCCGCAGTTGCCGCCCTTCATTTTCTTGGAATGTCTAGCCATTTACTCTTCGTCGGGAAGATGTTCTGGAACAAGGGGTGGTTGTTCAGTGAATACGCCCATGGACCCAGGCATGTCGTCATAGGACTCGTAGCCGCGAAGTAACGCATTGGCAGGTGCGTCTCCAATGGTCGTCAGAGCCGTCAAGTCAGGCTGATGGAACTCCGCAAGCAAAGACGCCAGTATCTCCTGCCTCTTTGCGAAGGACACCTTGTTGTGCACACACTCTCCATTCACCGTCCACACGTCATAGGCAACAATCTGCTTGGGACCAAGACGCACGCAACGAAGCACAGTGTCAAAGCAGAGGCGCTCGTCCATCACGATGGGTAGGTGCTCCTCAGCCCTACCATCGGTCCAAATTGCCTTCGCAGTCCCATCCATGTCGTGTCCGAGCACGACCCAGCCAGGCAATCCGTTGTACTGCGGGACCACCTTACAAGTCCGCGATGTTGGTTGCCCCTTCTTGACTAGAGGGTGCCATGGGTACAGTGACCGAATTCGCTTCAGCATTCTCCTTCTTGGCCGGCTGCGTGTAATACTCAGGCAACGGCGGTTCCGCGGGCGGCGGGGGCGCGGCCATCGTGGGTGGTGGAAGAGGTGCAGGAACAGGCGCCGGAGTCGGCAGTACCATGGGTGCGGGCATCACAGTTGGAGGATACATCCAGCGGACCAGCAAAAAGATGGCCATGTGAAGCACTACAAATACGCAGACAGACCCGAAGGCAAGACCAAGCGTTTCCCAGATGTCCATTGTGTTGGACTTACTTTTTCTCGGGCACGATTCTACGCACTTCCTCAAAGTAAAAGGCTGTGACAGGGTCCGTGCGTTCACACCACCTGCGGGGTGCGTCGGAGTACTCCGTGTAGGTGATGTTCTCCACGTGGTATACCCGCGACAGCACTCCGACGGAATACGGGCGCTCCGTAAGCAAAAGTGTGTCCCCTGTTCGCTGGAGCAGCTGAAAGGTCTGAGCATGGAGGTTGATGCGGCCTAATCCGGTGTAGAGGTACTGGGTCTCTACTGTTTTCCCTTGAACCTCAACCCACGCAGGTGGGGTATCACTGCATCGCACCTCCATTCCTTACTGTATTAGCACGCACGACTCGCTCTAGGTCAGTCGGCGACTCAAGAATCTGGTTCATCTTGACCACCGCCGCCGTAATGGAGTTTTCAATAACCGCCCACTGCACAGGGTCGTTCAGGAACTTGGTGGTGCGCGTGGGGCTGTGAGGAAAGCGCTCAATCAACTCAGCCTCGGTGGCACCCGACATCCGCATGTAGACCCGCAGCTGAATCTCGTCGTAGATGGGCACCTCAGGAAAGAAGCGCGTACGGTCCTTGCTGTCCACGATGCGGTTATGGGCCGCCACCCAGCCGTCCGTGCGTCCCGCCAGCTTGAAGGTCGGAAAGTCCATCTTCAGGTTCTTGGTGTTGCGCTCCACTACCTGCACGTTGTTGTCGGCCTCGTACGTGTTCAGAATCTTGTCCTCGTTGTTGAGGCCGCGCTTCTTGGACACCTCGCCGCGCGCCTCGGAGACCAACTGGTTCAGCACCGTCTCTCCAAGGTTAGCGTAGCGCATATTCAGCACCATCCGAGACTGGACCTCCACATCCTCCAGAGCCGCCGCCACATTGCCCGACTTGGCGGCATCGAGTGCCGAGTACACAACCTGCCGAATATTGGCATCCTTGAAGACCTCGTCCTTGAGGGACGCAAATGAGCGAAGACCGAGGCGCATCTCAACCTCCCGAATCTTGGGTGCAACAACCTTATCCTTACAGAAGAGTTCGTAGAAGACCTCGTCGACCTTCTGGTACTTGTGGAGACCGCAGACACCAGCGACGCGAGTGGCAGAGATAGAGGGGATAAAGGTCGCCATTGTATTGGTACACTTCAACTTCAACGCCTGCATTCCGTTTTTGGGTGGCAGCGAGTTCACGACGAGAAGGATTGCTGCATGCGCTGAATGGCGTCAATCCACCGAGGCATGCCCTCCAGCAACTGCGAGATGGCCAGCGTGTTGCCTGCTACAGGGGTGGTGTCCAAATTTGACTCGCACACAATCACCACGGCGGCAAGCAGCAGGGGGCGCTTCGCCTTGTCGGAGGGCGACCATCGGAGACAATGCATCTTGTACAGGATATCCACATACGGCCGGGCATGGGGGCTCGCCTGTCGCCGCACGGCGTCCCAGAAAATCCAGATTGGATGGGTTCCGTGGTCCATTGAGACGAACTCGTCTGCGCGGTTGGCAAAGGGCAGCACCATCTTGGATGCCTTCTTATGTTCACGGCAAAAGGTGAAGACCCACGACATCCAGTACAAGGCTCGCGTCAGGTCACGTACATCCTGCCGAATGCAGTAGCAGAATTCATTCATCGGGACCACAACCGGCATGGGGTCATTGGCGCGGAGCACAATCTTGCCGTACATGGACGAGGGAGCCTTGATGCTCTCTTGGATGGTGACGGGGTCAAAGTCGTGAGTGGGCTTGATGGTGGGCAAGGATGGCAACTTGTTCTTGCGGCACGTGGACATGGCCGCAGCCACTTCACAGACGGCACGACGAACGTCCATGTTGTTGCGGATACTCGTCATGGAGGACAGCGTGTATCCAGATTCAAGAGGCATGTAGTTCTCATAGGCATTTGCCAAGTACGTGAAGACTGCGGGATTGGCGCGGTTGATATGGAGGGCTGCTGCCTCAAAGAAAGCATCCCACAAGGAATGCACCAAGCCAGAGCACAATAACTCCAATGTCCAGTAGCACGCGTAATCCGCGTGACCCAACTGCACATTCTGTAAGAGGACCTTTCGGACGTGGGCCCGAGGGTGTCCGCAGAACGTCTTTTTCTGAAACTCAAGTACACTGCGGGGGTCAGTAATCTCCATTAGTATGGATACTGGAATTGAGGAACGACAGGACGAACGTATATCTTGGAGACAACTACATAGATTGCGTACAGCAACACCAAGACCAGCATCACATTCAGGAACATGTCCAACCAAGGATACCACGACGGGCTCGCTATTTTGCGGTTCGTAATGTTGATTTGGTTCTGGAGGTCGGCAATGTTCTTTGTGAATTCATCCACCGAGTAGTGGAGGTCATCGGAGACACCCGAGTACAATCCCTTGGCTGACGTCATCAAATCCAGAGTCTTTTGTAACTGCTCCTTCTGCCCCTGCAGGGCTGTGAAGGATAGCGTGTAGCGGTCCACTGCAGCCTGTGCACTCGCAGTCGCATCCGCCACGGCTTGTTGCTGGGTGGCTGCCGTGGTGGCAGGGTCAACTTCGCACCTATATAGATTGCCCGGCGTGTAGACAAACCCAGCAGGACATGTCGGCGGTCCAACACCCTGCCCATTTAGCATACAGAAGCTTAGAGTCCCGACATTAATGAGTTGTGCCCCGTCTGGGCATGTGGGTGCGGGTGCGCTCATTGTATCTGGGAAAGATAGATTGCGGCCGCGACACCCGTTGCGAGTATCAACACCACCGACATCTGAGCAGCCCACGCAGGCATGACCAGAAACGCAAGGATGGATAGCAGAAGCGTGAGCAGCGCGGCCTGAATCACGTAGAGATGCTTAGCTTGGATGGACAGAATCTTCTTCCGCTGTTTGACTTCCTCTGCATCGGGGGTGCCCGCTGTGGCGGGGCGGGGACTCGGAGACTTTGCCAAGAAATCATCAATCATATCCGCAGTCTGCTGCCGAAGACGAGAGGATTGGTACATTTTCGCGTTAGTATCGCGCGACGCGTCAATATTTTCACCTTCGTATCCTGCTTGAACTGCCTTCTGATGGGCGGCTTGATACTCTTGCTGACGCAAGACGGCTGCAGATTGTTCAGTTTGCGCTGCTTGAAGCGCGGCAGCTGCCCTTTGTTGAGCCGACAACTCGTCGTCACCTGGTAGGTGCTCGCGGACACTGAACGACTCCTTCGTCGGCGGAAGATTCGGCGGTAGAAAGTATTCAAAGTCTGTTCCCTTGCTGCATTTCGGCTTGTCCCCACCCGCATTTGAGTAGGCGAACCCTGGGGGGCACGATACGTGGCATGTCTTCGTCGTCTCGTCCATTTCAAATCCGATAGGGCACTTAGGCTCCCGAGGTGGGGCAGCGGGGGCCGCTGGCGCAGAGGGCGCAAGCTGGTCTACAAAATACACTTTCAGTAGCGCCACCAGTGCATCACGTACTTCAGGCGTGTCGTACTTCTTCACAAGGGCTCGGGTTTTCTCTGCATATTCAGTTACCTTGGGCTTGAGTTCGGCTGCTTCTGCACTGGACATATTGGGCGGCGCCACAAAGGGCGGAACCGCGTCATTGATGTGTTGATTCAACGTAGCATAGAGCGGGTCAATGGCTGCGTGGAGGGACGTCTCTGTGATGGCTCCATTCCTTCGTTTCACCTCGCTTCCTACCGTGAGAAGCCCAAAGACCACTCCGACTTTGGACAGCTCTACGATATGGTCGGAGTTTTTGGCGAAATTAATCCCAAGGGTAAGGTTCTCGTCCTCGGGGTACTTGGCTGCAAGTGCCTTCGCCTCTACGAACGTGGATTGGGCAAATGCAAGCGTCTCTGCATATGCCTGCTGTAGGACGGGTGACGCCATCGACATGATTTGGTCGAAAATCTCATCTACCTGAGCAGGTTCGGGCATCTTATTGCTAGCATCAAACACCCCCGTTGCCATTCCTTCACGGGATTGAAACCACAAGATGACCAATACCAGAACTCCGAGCAAGAGTTCAGCTTCCATTATCCTCTGTTAGGAAGAAAAGACCGAACTGCGCCGTAGATGGGGGCAATGAGACGGGCGTCACGGCTTGCGTCCATGCTCCGCCATCCAAGGGCATTGGGAACGGGGGACACGCCCTTGTTGATGTACGGCGCAATCGTGGCGGCCATGCGGATATAGCGGGTGTGTTCAGATGCGTCCGATGTCAGGCCCACGTGGCGAACGCCGTTGTTACCGAGTTCAATGAAGGAACGGACAGGCATTTTGTTTACTAGCCAAGAGATAATGCTCGAGTGGCTCGTCCTTCTCGCGGGAACGCTTCTGTTTATTATCAACCTGTCGGCACGAGAGCACGCAACGAATCCACCTGGCGGAGGTAGCGGAACCGTTACGCTCCCTGCCGACCTTCAGGCAGCGCTGGATAGCTACAAGACACTGTTGATTGCGTCCACGTCTAACCCGTCAAACACTGGGGCCGCACAAGCCACGTCCAATGCAAAGATACAGTTGGATATGGAGCTCGCCCAGAAGCAAGAGGATGTGGCGACTGCACAAACCCAGATTGAAACGGCATCAAATGCCGACGCGGGATTGGGCTCCGATGTGGCAGCGCTTCACCAGCAGGTGGCATCGTATGAAAAGACGCTGCCCGAGCTTAAGGACACTCTGACCAAGTCCAAGGTGAATACTGGAGAACGGGTGGAGGACACGACCATGATGGTGGCCAAGGCAGTTGCCGTCTTCACGATTGGGTTGTTTGCGGTGTTTGTGAGCGGTGTGTTCTAGATAGCCTTCATGACCATGGCGCCTGCAAGACCCAGACACCCGAGGATGAAAAGCCCGGAGTATACCAGAAACGGACCTTCAAATTTTTCCTCTTCGCGGTCCCGAATGCGTTGGAGTGTCTTGAGTTGGTCATCGCTGGCAGACAAAAGATTGTACTGCCGCTCCAAGTCGTGGAGACGGTCCAACAGTTCCCGCCGCTTGCTGTCCAAGTTCGTATTTGGAACCTGTGTGGTGATGGCCACCATCTGGTTCAGAATGTCCATCATCTTCTGCTTGGCTGCAAGAACGCCTGTCAGTGCAGTATTCACATCCGTACCAGTCGTCATGGCCAGCGCACCAGCCACCTTGGTGTCGTAGTCACTCTTTGCCGTTTGGTACTTGACTTCCAAATCCGCTAATTGCCCGTCTGCGACCTGTCCGGGGGTGCTCATTGTGTTCAGACAATATTTGCGTCGGTGACACAGTAGCGCCACACCTTGGACTGCCCCGCCGTATCACTGTGCCGAATGACCTCCACCACGTCGCCTGGGATGGCACCAATGATGCGGGCCTGAATGTCCTGCGAATCAATGGAGAGCAACTGGACCTCGGGCTTGGAGATGTTCTTCTCCTTGAGCAGGACCGTCACCTCATCGGGCTTCAGAATGCGATGGGGCATGGACCACCTTGACTGTGTAATGTCGTACTGCAGTTCGGGCAGGTAGAAGAACTGCACCCTGTCCTTGGCCACGGCCTTCATGGCAAGCAGCGCATTGTCGGACGGCTTGGAACGAGAGACCACGACCATTCCTTGAGCATATGCATTCTCCGTTGCGAACTTGCGGTAGTTCCCAATATCTGGGATGGAGGTGGTTTGCTTCTGGTTGAAGATGACCAACACCTTACCGATTGTGTACAAATTTGCCTTTTCCACATCATCTGTCGTGATGCGAGTCGTGTCCGTTGGGAGACCACGACGACTGAAGAAGAGGCGGAGAGTATCAAGTGCGGTTTCTTCAGTTGGCGCCATGCTTGTTGTTGAGCAAGAGACGAAACAATCCCTTTTTTTCGGGGTCTCTAAACAATGACTGAACTCCTTGTGCTCCTCGTAGGTATGGTGGCCGTTGGGCTGGCATGGTCTACATTCTTCTCTTCGGAGGCAAAGCGTCCTGACCCGCCGTTTGAGGATATGCGTGGAATCCAGCGGACGGATGCCACGATAGACTCCAGTTATGCGCAGCGCACGAACCACATGCCCGCTCCGACTGTCGTAAGTCCGCCGATTGAGGGTATCCAGACACCCTTCCAAGTCAACGCATATAGAGCCTACGTGAAGTAAATCACAATGGCTCATAAGCAGAAAATACCCGGTGCCCTGCGAGAACAAGTGTGGATATACCGTTGTGGACATGTCTTCTCGTGTCCCTGCACGATTGTGTGGTGCCAGAACCGCATGAACGTGTTTGACTTTGAGTGCGGGCATGATGTGCCTGAGAGCAAGGGTGGCAAGACGACTCTTGACAACCTGTATCCCATTTGTCGGCGTTGTAATGGAAGTATGGGTAATCGCTTCACCATCAAGGAGTGGAATGCAAAGTTCGCTGACCGCAGACCGTGGTACTCAAAGGTCTATCGTTACTGTTGTGGACGGCGGTGATGCGGGCTTGGTTCCCGCCGCGCGGTGCTGAACCACCTCGTCCCAGAAGGACTTCATGTCGGCAAAGTGCTTGGGCAGCCACTCGGGGTCCTTGGGCACAAAGTCCTTCTTCACGGACTGCAGAATCCAGTGCACCTTCTGGTGCTCATTCCCCCAAGACGCATCTTTTATGTAACTCACCGTATCGTCCTCAAAGATTGCAAAGATACCTTTGCGACCTTGGAAGGCTACCCACTCTGCATAGAACACCTGCTTGAACCGAAACTCCACGTACTCGCACTCATCAATGCCCGCGCACTCCATCTGCATTTGCATCTGATGGATGTACGCGGACGGCACGCCGTCCTTGGCCACACGCGAGAAGGGGCATTTGAACTCCACCAACCGTCCGTAGCGGGTACTCCTTGACTCTTCATTCGTGGGGAACACGATGCCGTCGGGCGAGGCACCGAGGAAGGAGTGAATGGGATGTTGGACACAGGAGACGTCCGTGATAGAACAGCTGGTTTCCTCCTCGTATATCTTCTTGGCCACAGGCTCAAAGCGCGTCCCCCAAATCAGTGGTGCGCATGGCGGACCCGTGGATGGTGCAGGAGGTTCCAGTTTGCGAACCATGACGGAACGCCGCGTCTCACCACCTGTGAAGATTGCGCCCAACTCCGAAGCAGTAATCATCTGTCCGCGCTTGGAGTGCCACGCAGCCGTTCGCTGGTCGTCTTGTCCGTAGACTCGGATAACCCTGCGCACGTTGCGGTCACGAGTCCACCTGCGCCCAAGCTCACCCTTCATCAGCTCGTGAACTCGCAGCAGAACGTGTTTGCGCATCGTGCGGTGGGACAGGGGGACAAGAGTCACGCAGAAGTTGACAAAGTGCCGAATCCGTGTTTGAAGATGCGTGAACGGTCCATCCCACAGCCACTCCTTGAGGGCGTCATCCATTGCGTTTGCTATGCGTTGAACTCCTAAACTCATTTTCACTGGTGAAACACAGATTAGGTATGACGGACACTGTGATTCAAAGCAAGGAGCAGTGGGTACTGCACCGCCTGGAGGGATTCTATGCCAACCCCGTAACGTTTGCTCGCGTCCAATCCATCCTGCAGGGTGAGTCCAAGCTGAGCCTGCGCCTGATTGACTGGTTTGTGACCAACTATTCCAAGAAGCAGAATGTATCTTTCTTGACGCGCGACAACAAGCACGTCATTGTGTACCTGGTCTACAAGGCGCACCTCAAGGCGTACAACAAGAAGATGTTCGACCCGTTCTGCAGGTGGAAGCGAATCCAGTTTCGGGGGCTGGATACGACGGTTGGACAGCTCAACTTCTTTGAGTGGGCCGTGCAGGACGAGGTCCTTGATTATCTGGAGGCGCACTACGATGAGATTCACGCAGACATGGAGGCGTGTTCGCAGGTGGTGACGAATACGGAGGAGGGCCGTCGTAAGCGCCACGAGCTGTCCCGTTCGGCCACCAAGTCTGTGCGCCGCCACGATGTGCGCGTTGTGGTCTCGTTTGATTAAGTGCGACGGGCTAACAATGCAGTCAGCTATTGACCCCCGTGTGGTGTACCCCGTGTCGTCTGATATTACAGAACACGACATTGACGTGGTCTCCGACTTGTGGACCATGGATGGCCGGGAGGTCTACCGCGGACGCCGCGACCCTGTGTATTCCCATGCCAATGTCTACTGGCTGTATGACGAGGACCTAGACCGCGTGGGGTTGGCGGAACACGACTTGGTAGACCACGCAGACCTGCATCTTCGTTGGTACTACGAGAGCCCCTTTGCCACGCTTCTACAGGAAAAAGGGTGGGAGGTTGGAGACAGTCTCTGGTCAGTCCTTCCCGAGTCTGTGTATGAGCAGTTCATGTCGGAAGGGTGGACCACACCAAAGAAGATACTGGAGCGGTGTCTCAAGAGCTCAGTTCGTGTGTACAGTCCCGACATGGTGTTGAACCCACCCAAGATGTACTCATGTGAAAAGTGTGCATGGGCTTCTCTTGAGCCACTCCATGCTGGGTGTGTATCGTCTCACTTGGATATGCCTAATTTATCCAAGGTGTTCTTTGTGGATGAGTTTTTGACGCTTCACAAGCCTCCGTCTGGCTCTAAGGTCTTTACTGCGCTGCAGCCACCGCCGCACGCTTCCGACCAGGCTTTGCCGCAGTAACAGGAGGCGCGCCCGCACCACCCGTGTTCGCACGATTCATCTGCGGGGGCGGCGCACGCTCCTCCTCCTCAGGCTCCGCAACAGGGACCTGGACCGAGTCCTCGCCATCAAGCTCCTCCTCCGCGGCATTGTCCTCAGGCTCCTTGATGTCCGCGAAGGCCGCCTTGGCCGACACACGCGAGGGCGGGAAGATCTTGGCCAGCACAACACGCCACGTCACACCGAAGCCAGTGCCCGTGACGTAGATGCTCGGCGCAATCACCATGCGGCCCTCCATACGCTTGGCGAACACCTGCTCAATGTTGTCCAGCGTCACCGCAATAGAGTCGCCGTTCGGGTCCATCGCATCCAGGCTGACTGCGCCATCCCAGACCGAAATCTTCATGCGGAGGCTAGGCGGGTACTTGCCGCTCGGCACCCACTCGCCATTCACCTTCTCCACGCTAGGATTCAGGATTGGCTTCATCGTCTCGCGGAGAACAGCCTCCGACTTTGACTTGCCGAACCACTTACCGCCGTTCAGAACTGCATGCTGGATAATCTTCTCCTGAAGGTCAAGCATGAAGTTGTAGAGGCCACCAATCTCACCCGCATCAGAACCCGCACGGTCCTTGACGTAGGTGTCGCAGCCCTTGAGGGACGCAAGCAGGCTGTAGCTGCTCTTGCCCTGGTCGTCCGTGCGGGTGACCACGCCCGCGGGGTAGAAGATGCGCGGAATGCGAATCTGGAAGTTCTGTCCATTGTAGCGGATAGGAACAGTCTTGCCACCGGCCTTGTTGGCACGGATGTCGCCGATGGTGACGCGGGAGATGTCGAGAGTCTCGGAAGGAACGATGGCGGAGGCAGACATTTTAGCAGGTTGTAAGATTGGTTGGCTCAACGACAGCCGTTTCCGTTTTTAGCGCATGAATCCAACTTTCAAGAAACTCTTCCAGTCAATCAAGGGATGCCGCAGTGTGTGTCTACAAGGAACGTAAAGTCTACAGACCAGTGCTTAGCACCCGCGTTGATGGGACATACCATGTGTGGAACGCACCGCAAAGCTAAGGTACCTCGTTTGTGGGTGGATGTCAACCAGAATCGCAGGCAGCCTGCCGTCAAGATACAGTCGGTCTTTCGTGGGTGGAGGATACGCAAGTACCTTGCATTGTGTGGACCCGGTGTGTTGAACCGTAGAGAGTGTGTGAACGACGAAGACGTGATTACGTGCGTGGAGAAGGGAAAGCAACATCCGTTCGAGTACTTTGGTATGGAAGAGGCGGGCAAGCTGTGGTGGTTTGATTTTGGGTCCATATGGAACTGGTCCATTCGGTCTATTGAGCCCTTGAACCCGTATACCAACGTGCCGCTAGACCATGAGGTCAAGCAGCGCATTAAACGGATATGGATTGCCCGTCGCAGGCTTGGCATGTCCTTGCCTTCGGAAGCAGGTGTTCCGACCCCCGACCGTATCTTCCGACGCTGGACGTCCTTGTGTCAAATCTTCCGTTTCTACGGGTTTGAAGACGTGCATCCCAACATGTTCGTGGACCTGACAAAGCAGAATCTCGTCGTCATGTTCCGGTTGCTGACTGTTGACCTTGGAGACATGCCAAAGAGGCCTCACCGCGCAATCGGCTTCTGTACGCGGGGAATACAGAATGCGAACAGCATACCGCCAAACGCGTACATCATGACAAGTTTGAATGCATTGATGTTCATGCTGTCGGGGGCGAACAGCTACGACTTTGTATTTCTGGTCCTGTCGGCCTTGTACCGCTGCTAAAAACGGGTTTCGTCGTAGCAGGGTACCGAAGTCGTCACCATGAACATCTTCTTCCTGTCTCTCGACCCCGCCGAAGCGGCTCGCCTTCACTGCGACAAACACGTCGTGAAGATGATTCTTGAATCCTGCCAGTTGTTGTATTGCGCCCACTGGATGTGTGGTACCACCATGCCTTCCAACGCCTACAAGAAGACCCACCCCAACCATCCGACTGCAAAGTGGGTCCGTGAGTCCCAAGCCAATTACCGCTGGCTCTGTCGTCTCGGGTTAGAGCTGTGCGAAGAGTACACCTACCGGTACGGCAAGCATCATAAGTGCGAGGAGCACCTGGTGTGGCTGTGCATGAACACCCCACAAGGTCTGCCTGAAGCGTGGACGTCTCCCAAGCCAGCCATGCCCGATGAATACAAACACCCAGACCCCGTGATGGCCTACAGGACGTACTATGTCTGCACCAAACAGCGCATGCTGAAGTACACGAAGCGCCCCTCCCCCGATTTCCTGACGCAAGCGATTTACATGACCGCCGTAGGGTAAGAGTATACCAACGCGTTCAAAATGTCTGCCTCTTCCTCTGTCGTTAAGGCAAACAAGATGCCTGCCAAGAAGTCCGATGCCAAGCCTGCCGTCGCCGTCGCTGCACCCCCCGCCCCCGTCGCCGCGGCGGCCCCGAAGGCCCCCAAGGCCGCCCCCAAGCCTAAGGCCGTGAAGGTCGAGAAGGCCGCGGGCACCGCCACGCTCACGGTCCCGACCGTTGAGACCCCCTCTGCCCCGGTGGTGGTTGAGTCCACGGAGACGTCGGAGGTTCAGCTCGCCGCCCTCGGCGAGAAGCTCAAGGCCCTCGGTGCCGAGCTCCAGACCCGCCTGCGCGACGCCGTCAAGGGCGTGCAGGATGCCATCAAGGCGGCCAAGCGCGAGGCCCGCGATGGCAAGAAGAAGAAGCGCAAGGACCCGAAGGACATGAGCCCCGAGGAGCTCAAGACGTACGAGGCTCGGCGCGCGAACAATGCTTTTCTCGTGCAGCGCCCGCTGACGGATGAGCTCGCCGCGTTCATGGGCCTCAAGTCGGGCGAGAAGCGCTCGCAGACGGAGGTCACGAAGTTCATCTCGGGCTACGTCAAGCAGCACAACTGCTTCGACCCGAACTTCAAGCGCCGCATCCTCCCGAACGCCGCGCTCGGCAAGCTCCTGCGCGTCTCGGACAAGGATGAGGTGACGTACCTGAACCTCCAGTCGTTCCTGAAGGTGCACTTCATCAAGACCGCCCCGAAGGCGTAGGTTCCTTCGGAACCGCCGACGACGTAAATCTTTCACAGTGAAAGATAAATGTCTCACATCAACGACCTTCGCCGCACGAAGGGCCACGAGGGACACTCGTCCAAACCCACGACCTTCCGCGGCATCGAGGGCGAGCGTCAGCGTTATGAGAGTGGACAGAAACTCACGCGTCGCCAGGCGGAGCTGTACGGCCAGAAAGCGAGGATCCGCGAGGGGTTGACACACCATCGTAATGATAAGCGTCGTGGAGAATACCATGGACACATCCACGGGGGCCGTCGTCGCACCCGCCGCCACCGCAAGTCCCGCTCCACTCGTCGCCGGTAGGCTCCTCCAAGCCGCCGCCGCTAAATGTCTACCCATATGGTAAATGCACACCTGGGCAATCCTTCTGGCGCTGGCTATCATTGTCGGGTCGCACATCCACATGCTGATGTCGGACAAGGACCCGAGCAAGAACACGCATGCATACGTCATGCTTGCGACCGCGGGTCTGATTGCGTATGGTGCCTTCACACGCTAGTGGTAATCAGTTCATGCGGCATTTCCATGTAGAGCACCGTGCTGAAGAAGGGCGACATCCGCTCATCCAACACCAGTGCACGCTGCTTGTCGTTTTCCATCAAGGTCTTGACCATCCTGCGAAGGACGGCTGGTTTCTTGTCTGGCGACTCATTCACTTTAATACGACAGGACCCCGAGGTATACCCACACAAGGACGACGCATTACACGCGTCCTTTTGTTTGAACTGCCCGCAGGGAGTGCGCACCTTGTTCACAAAGTCACGAGGATTCTCGGCGACTTCCCAATATGATTTCTTAGCCATCCATGTCTCCAGCCGCTTGTACAGACTGGCATCCCGCTTGAGAATGCTGTTGCGCAGGGGACTGTAGTCCGCAACCTGCACGTCTTTGGACAAGGAGAACAGCAGAAAGTCAAAGACCTCAGCCGCATACGACACTTCGCGAAAGGTCTTGGCATCCTCTGCGTTGGGCTGCCCATTGACCAACTGGTCCTCGTTGGTGGTCCGCACCGTACCCACCACTTCCTTGGCCGCCTTGCCTTGGATGGGCGCACCGGGCTTGAACGGCGCACGGAATCCAGAGGCCAGCAGGGATTCTGTCGGGCGCCCATCGGCATCCACCAAGTCTTCTACCCACTTGAACCCGGGGTGTTGCGCCGCATCCAAGAAGGCGCGCAAGTCGGCTTGGGTGGGCAACTCCTCTGTCTTGATATCGGCATATCCACTGCGAACAGGAATACCAGGCAATGGAGGCTGTGTCACGGGTTGAATGGGCAAGACAACCACACCAGGCACGAAGACCGCTTGCGTACGTCCGAAAGGGTCGTGAATCAGCTGGGGATTCGGCTTGGACTTCAGACGCAATTCTGTTAACGCAGATTGGAGGTCAGGCGTGTTGGACGCACAGGCCTGTGAGTGGAGCGCGGACAAGGTAGCCAGCGTCTCCTTTGCAAAGGGCGCCTTCTGGATGTCTGCCTTGTAGTCAAACTTATCGCCGACCTTGACTGCGCGACGTGTGGCGTGGGCGAGGATGTCGCCGTCAATCATCACAATGGTGCGCGACTGAGCACTGAGTGTATCGGACCAGTATCCGCACGAAACCGTGTTTGTTTTGGTCGACACCCGAATGACCCTGCACTTGATAACAGCCGTCACGTACTCCAATTCATCAAGCCCAGACAGTGAACCCTTTGCGTAGGCGGCGGCAATTCCAGACACGATGCGGTCAGCCTGTGTCTCTCCTTCTCCCAAGTCAGTCCACGTACGAAAGAAGGAACAGAGCATCACAGCCTCACGTGCCTTGTCGGGCGTGGGGATTGCCGTGTCGTCCTTCAGGAATTTCTTGAGCGTGACGGATGCCCTGCCCAGACCCACGCGGAAGAAGTCCCCGTTTCCGGCTTCAACACGCTTCTTGGGCACGCTGGTTGGGTACGACGTCTTGATGCGAAGAGACCTCGCGAGTTCGTCGGGCAGGTATCCCAAACGACGGTCGGGCAGGTTGCCTGTGGCCAGAATGTACGTATCGTCCTTGGTTTCATCCTTTGTCATCACATCCGTTGCTCGGCGCTCCTTGTAGCAGCAGGGTTGTCCCTCCTTGTAGGCGGGAAACACATTGTCCTGATTCCGCTTGATGACGCTGAACTCCGGAGTGCGGTCCGATTTCTTGGTAATGACCTTGCCACGGCACACGGGGCACGCATCCTCCACCAGCTGGTCGGCGCGGAGAGGAATCTCATCAATCACACACCAGTACTGTGGACAAATGGCCACTCCATCGGGCTCCTTCAGTTCCAGCGTTGTCCATGCGCGAGCCGAGTAGTCCGCGGGGAGTTTGGCCTCGTCTTCAGCCGTCAGGACCACCACTTGCTTGGTCTTCTCGCAATTGGACGGATACTTCTCATCAAACATCACGGGATTGAACTTGCGAAGACGGCGGTTGAAGTAATTGTACGTGGTGCCCTCTGCCGATTCCAGTTTCTTGAGTTGCTTGCTTGGCGCGGGTAGTGGAGCGACCGCGGGCGCGGCCGCCGCGTTGGAACCACTGGGCTCAGGCGCCTCCTCCTCCAACCCAAGCAGGGCGGCCAAGTCGTCGTCCACTTGGAAATCTCCTTCTTGGATTGTCACGACAGCGACTGGAGCAGAGGCAGCCTCCACCACCTGAAGGCGACGAGGACACACTGCATTCACAGCCGCATCGTCAGAGGTGAGGATGTGGCGCAGCAGGCTAGCGTACTGCAGGATGCGGTCCACGTTGGTCACGGACGACACAATCACCTCCTTGCTACGATACTTGAACGTAGGGTACCCACGCAGAATCCGCTCCAAGTCAAATTCTTCTCCGAGAGTCATGAACTTCTGGACCAATGCATCGGCTTCGGGCTGGGTCATGCCCAGTTCCGCAACCAACGTGCTCGCATTGGCATCCTCTGTCTCATACAAGACTTGGTACGCCCGCAACTCCTGCGGCGTCATGTCCGCAGACAGGTGCTCGGCGCGCATCAGACGAAAGGCGTCGTCTTGCGTGGAAAAGACGGAGCGCAAACAAGGGAATCGCAGCATATCAAACTGGGCAATCTCCTTGGTGAAGGACGCAAGGATGGAGAGGTCCTGCAGTTCCCAGCGGCTCAGGTCCAAATCCTTGGTCTCCACGAATGGCGTGACTGCGTCCAGAGACTTGAACCACTTGACGAACCCCTCTTTGATTTCTTCGGTCTTCTCCTTGGACTCCTTGGTGCGCCACGCAGTAAAGGTGATGTCCTTGTTGGTGATGGCGATGCGGTCAAACGAGGTGCGACCCGTTCCGCGGTACAGCAGCAAAGTCGGCAACTTGCGCTGGGGCTGCGTGTTGGATGCCCACGACTTCCACAATCCCGTGTCCAAGTAGGGTGTCTTGGTCTTCTCATCCGTCACAAAGAACTTGTGGCGCGTCAGTTCCTGCCTGGACGTAAAGTACCCGACATACGGAGTCTTCTTGGACACCGTCAGTCCATAGAACATTTCTTCAAAGCGAGCCCGAGGTGCGGAAAACTCAGTCTCCACAAGGGGTACGAACCACTTGGCGCGGAGAACAGATACGTGGTTCGGTTGCGGCGTCTCTAGTTCAAGTAGCGCCTTCAACTGGTCTGTCGTCGTGCGCAGGGACTGGAGCTCGGACTCCGACAAGCGTTGCGGCGTATCGGCTTGGAGCAGAGGAAAGTAGACACGCTGAACCAACTGCGAGACGTCAGCAGGAACAGGCGTGACACGGAACTCGGTGATTTCTCGGTTCTCGGGGTACAAGGTCTCATACAAGCTCTGTCCGTTCAGTACAGGAATGCGAGTTGCAGGGATATTCATATCCTTGGGAGGTAGGGGCAGCACCACGCATCGTTCGTCGGGGACACCAAAGATACGCCACTCCAAGAACACGGCACCCGGAGCAAAGAGTGGCTCCAGCACCGCAGGACGGGCCATCCAATCCTCGCGGGTTGCAACGGGCTCAATGACTGCAGCCAGTCCACGCACCTGCTCAACATAGGTCTTGAACATATCCTTGTCTACACGGGACCCGTTCATGGACACGCGCAAAAACAGGGCTTCCCAGTGGCGAGGGTCTGCATAGTACTCGGCGGGCAAGGAGACATGTGCCTCCACGTACAACCGAGGTGGATACGAATTCACAGCAAGAGCGATGTGCTGTCGCACAATGTCCAGAGTGTCGTCCTCAAAGAACGACACGGACCCCGCTCCTGCGATGGGAAGTGTCTTCATTATGATTGAAGTAGGTTTTTAGTGTGTTAAATTGGACTGTCGGTAATCTTCATACCGCAGTATGGTGTAGGAGAATGGGCGTAATTGACGGGCTTGTAGATTCCCAGCTTGACTCCGTCGTGGAGCACACGCTTGAAGTTGGCCCAGAACTCGGGTGTGTGACCAATCGTCTCGGTCATCAGATGGCTCATCTCGTGGAGTATCACGAACATAACCGTGTTCTCGTCGACCAAGGGATACTCGGGGGGTCTTGTCTTGTCGCGCAGGCAGACGACAATCTTCTGTCCCTTGTTCTCGGAGTATGAGGTGTCGGGGGAGTGCATGTCATTCTCCACAAAGACGTCGGGGTTGTAGTTCGCCAAGAAGCGCCCGACGGGTGGGTCAGCGGCGACAAGAGGGTCCGAGTAATATGTCCGCAGCTTCTCTACGTTCGTGTGGATGGTGACCATCAGTTTCAGAGCCTCCTCCTTGTGGGGGAGATTCTGCATCTCGTATGTTTTGCCGTCCGTGCCTTCCATGGCAACGGTGTTCTTAGGGTTTGTAAAGTAGGACATGGCAACCGCCGCCGCCGTCACTCCAATGGCAACGGGTAGCATTGTGTAGTGGTGGGAGATTACGCGCACAGGCCGTCCAGCGCGCGCGACGCACGGAAGGGGTCCGGGTCGATGGTCGAGTTGAGGAACGGGCCCACCTTGGACTGCGAGTTGGGCACCTCCGAGCGGATGTCGTAGGTCGGGTTCCGGTTGGTCTGGGCCACGCCGATGATGGAGACGTTGGTGTGGTAGCTCGACTGCAAAAAGTTCTGACCCTGCAGGTCATTGACGCCAGTCGGGTTCACGGCCGCCCACGAGGCGCCAATCTCACCCTTGGGGAGGAGCTCGTCGGACGCGAGCGTGCGCTGTGTGTACGTCTGCTGTCCCGAGGGGGTCGCGCCCTGCATGCCGCTCACCTGAACCGCATTGCCACCGAGGCTGCCCGTCTCGGCGGCGGGGACATACGGGCCGCCATCCGCCATCGGCGCAGACGCACCCTCGCCACCCAGCTCCTGGGGCGACATTGTCTGCATGCCGTCCAGAACGGCACCCTTGCCGCCGGCATACGATGTGAACAGTCCATAGACGACTACGATTCCTACAAGGATGGCACCCAGACGAAGGAGTTTCTGCTGCGAGAACTTCATCGTAGTTTATTATCACGCACAGACAAATTTCATGCGGAAGCTGCTTGACCCTCTGTTAAAAGATGTGCTGGAGCAGTTCCAGTCGGCGGCCGTACAAGAGCCCCTTGAGGAGTTTGTTCTGAAGCCTCTGCTGCAGCGCATCCTAAACCTTCTGTACCCCTACATTTTTGGGGTCATGCTCCTGTGGATCATGATGTTCCTGAGTCTCGCGCTCATCCTCCTCATTCTGCTTCGGGGTAGTGTCTTGGACCTCAGGAAACAGTAGGCCGACCAGACGCTCGCGCCGGAGACCCCAGAAACCACGCAGGTTGCGCTTCTTGGCCTCATCGCGGAGCTCGTGGATGGTCATCTTCTCAATACGATACGAGGCGGGGAGTTCAGCAAGAGTCAGGAGCTGGATGAGCTCGGCACGCTTGAGGATGTAGTACTGCTTGATGTGACGAGCGCGAGCAATCTGCTTAAGTTCGGGGAGAGAGAGACGGTCCATGGTGGTAGAGTCCGTTAGCCTCACGCCGCGGAATCCGTTTTTTCGCCGCCTCCTAGTAATGAAGCGAACACCCGTGGTCCTTGCCTTCTTTGTTGCTTCGCTGCTCGTCGGAATTTACGTCGCCTTTCAGGTGCAGACGACAGAGACCTTCACAATTGCGCAGGAGATTGGAGAGCCTGTGCGCTCCGAGGTCATGCCTGTGGTGACGGGCGACTCGGGTCCGAAGGAGTTGAAGGAGTCCCCGTACGAGGTCACGGAGGACGCCAAGCTGTTTGCATTTGACGACAATCGCAAGTCGGCTGACTGCTGCCCGAGTCCCTTTGTGTCCGACATGGGTTGCATCTGCCTCACCGACACCCAGAAGGCGCAGTTCGCGTCTAGGGGCGGCAATGGAAAAGTCTGAGTAAGTTACAATGGAGCACCTCCGCGCGCTAATCAACCACCTGAAGGACAAGTCCCCGACTCTGACCTTCCCAAGGCCGTCCGAAGAGCTGTATCAGCAAGTCCAGACTGCTCTCCTGCCCCATGCCATGAAAGTGGTGCAGAAGGACAATACCCTCTTTCGCGGTGAAGCCGCCGTTCAGTTCCTTGAGGGCGTAGACATTCGTCGGGGGTGGTCTGGAGACGACGATGCGTGGAAGAAGCTGCACATGGTCATGATTTATTCCTTCCTTCAAGGCGACCCGAAGGAGAAGCTCAGCAAGATGATGGCGACCTTCAAGACGATGCTGCCCGGAGGCAACGCCCAGACGGACGAGATTCTGAAGTTGCTGGAGCAGGAGGACACCGAGGCATCTCTCCACGAAATCTTTGAGCTGCTCATCAACACTCGTCTGGCCACCGTCGTAGGCGACCTCGTGTCGTCCATGGACCTGGACGACCTCGGCATTGACTTTGAGAACCCCACGGAACTGCTGGAAGCCCTGCAGCACCCGGAACGGAGTTCGGTCATCCAGACCATCATGAAGCGCGCCCAGACCATTCTGGAGGAGCGCATCCGCACGGGCCGCATCAACCAGAAGGAGCTGATTCGGGAGCTGGAGACCCTGCGCGCCAAGTTCCAGTCCACGTTCGGCAAGTACTTCAATGACATGGTGGTTGGACAGCAGGGTAACACCACGGGCAATACGTCGGAGACTATCATGGGCAACTCCCCCGAGGCTCGTCGTGCTCGCATGGCGGCACGTCTTCAGAAGAAACTGCGCGAAAAAGGTCGCAAGTGAAGATAAGAGATGAGCGAACCATTCTGGATCGCAGACCCGTCTGTTCTGTTTCGGCAGGATACATGGCTTGCCTTTGTTCCCACGCCAAATATGACGGTGGACCAATCGCTGAATGCCGTGGTGCGATTCGTCACCTACCTGTCGGCCCTGCTGTTTCTATGCTCCATGGACTTCAGGTACATTCTGTATATCCCCGTGACGATGTTGATTACGGTGGCCCTGCACAAGTGGTTTCCAGTCGCCAAGGAAATGTTCCGCGGTTCGCCGTATGTGTCGTCCTACGTAGGGAAGGACACGACACAGCCGACCGTTGACAATCCATTCATGAATCCAACATTGGTGGACATTAACGAGAATCCGAACAAGCCGCCACCTGCAGACATCACGAGCCGTGAGGTACGTGACAAGGTGAATGCGTCCTTTGCCCAGACGTCTAACCTGTACATGGACACCAGCGACGTGTACGCCAACATGCGGTCAGAAATCAACTTCCATTCGGTGCCTATTGATGACCATGCGGGGTTACTGAAGTTCATGAAGGGTGGAAAGGAATCGGACAAGATTTTGAATGAAGGCTACGTTCCCGCCAAGGGTACACTGGTGACACCGAGCGACGCAGACCTCTATTCACAGCTCCACCCCGGAGAGACGAAGATGACACAAGCGGCGTGGAATGCCATGTGAGCTACACTTGCCGCCGCGTCTTGCGCGTGTCCGCCTTGCGCCTCCGCGTACCCCGCTCTCCCTTCAAACCCAGTTTCATCAAAATGTCGCGCCCCGTCTTCTGCGACCCAGGAAGCACGCGGTCGGGTCCGTGCGCAGGGCGGTACTTCATTGTCGGGAAACTGCTGACGCCCTCCTCGGGCGGCACGTCCTTTGACTCCACACGCACAATCTTCACCTTGCCCTTCACCTTCTTGGTCGCCGACTTCCACGCGGGCTCATTGTGGACACAGTGCGGGCAACCGTTCATGAAGAACAACACGAGAACAGGACGCTTACGGAGAGACCTCCGTGCATCCTCCATCTTGCCACCTCCTTCTTCTGCTTTCGGCGGTCCTCCAAAAGCGGGAGAGAACACACTCATTTATATCACCTACTAGAAAATGACGACCATCGGCTCTTCTGCACCTCCCCTCCGTCCGAACGGAGGCACGCCTGGTCTGTTGCCGCAGTACACCCAGTATGCTCAATCAACGGCAGCGTCCTTCAAGACCTTCACGCCTCGTGACCCCGCAACGCAAGCCAAATACGACGCCATGTCGTCGTCGTGGGAGGGCATAGACTCAACCAACACGGCTATTGCGCGTGGAGACTTCAAGCTAGATACCGTCCCGACCTCCACGTACACACCTCCAGGCAAGGAACCCCCGCCTCCATCCAGCGATTGGTTTTGTGTCGTTCAATAACAATGTGGTGGCTCCCCCTGTTGTTGCTGGTGGCCTTGTTGATGATGACGACAGCTGAGAAGTTTACCGAGCCGCAGGGAACCGCTGTGACGACCGTCGGGCAAGCACAGGGTCCTATGACTGGACCAGGTGCATTCGCCGTCGTGACCCGACCCGCCGCCAATTCGCTTTGGAACAGCAAGATTGCCGCCAACACTCCGTTCGGTACAGACCCTGCTGGGTACATCACCGCACTGGCTGCCTTCTACGACACAGTGTACGTCCCCGCCACAGAGCGCCCGAAGGAGGCTGCGGTGGATACCTTTGTCAAGACCCCGTTTCCGGGAACAGACCCAGCTGTATTGAAGACCATTATCATGGAGGCGTTTCACATTGATTCAGCAACGAGCAAGGGCGACGAAACACAGGCGTTCAAACCGTCCGCTGCACTACAGCCCAAGGACGGCGTAGACGAAGTCCGCACGCGCAAAGAAGACGAGTACGTACCCGCAGATACGACGGGGCCCTTCAATGAAACTCCAATGGGACCCTTGGCGCCAACTCCGCAGACGACTCCTTCAAGAGGTGAGCGTCGTAAGCGAGAATTGACACCCATTGAAAATATTTGAGTATTACAATGAAGAAGTTGGACGTGTTCTGCTGGGTAGTTATCGGGCTCCTGCTCGTCTTCTTGTGGCACTCGTCGTCCGTTGAGTTCTTCCAAGACACGAGTGGTATCAAGGGCCCTCCATACACTGCATCCGATGCGACCAAGATTGTCACTGCCATGCCCTCTACCATGAAGGCTGCGCTGAAGACAAGCACGGGTTCCGATGACCCTGTACGGCTAATTCAACCGATTACAGACATCATGTCTGATTTCCACGCAGTCTATGCAGCGGCGACCGTGCCCCTCACATCTGCAAATGTAGACACATTCTTGCAGACAAGGGCGATTCCATCTGGGTTGACCAAGGCAGATGTCAATACGCTGTTGGTTGCGTACTTTGTGACGCCGACACCTGGGTCCGCGAACGCACCACTAACTGCAGCACAGGTTACCGCGAATGCGCAGGCTGTTATTCGTGCTGCTGCAACGGCGGCCAACCAGTCTACATATGCCGGGATGTATATGGATGCCTCAGGCAGTGACGTCTCGGGCAACACAGCAGCAGGCAGTGACGTCTCGGGCAACACAGCAGCAGGCAGTGATGTCTCGGGCACCAGGCTCCTGCTATCGGGGTTGTCTGGGGGTGGCTTTGGAACTCCGTCTTCCAATGCTACAACTCCCTACAGCGGCATGCAGGTGGGCGGTCCAAGGTATGGAGGGCAGGGGTCGTATACGTCAGCCACAACGTCGGGAAATTGGAGTTCGGTGGGTAGCAACTATCCGACCATGTATGGTCCCAAATCAAACAATACCACTCTCCCCGATTCCAATGGCATGATTCTGCCGACGGCACAGCAGGTAGGTGCCGACGGGAATACGGTGTACATGCCCGGTTGTCGGGCACCCGGCCAGCTCGGCGCATTCACGCCCATGAAACCGGAGAAAACGGATGGCGACCCGTTAGGATTCCTACCAGATTATCGGGTCTTTATGAAGTAAGATGGCAACCACCTTTGGACTTCGCAATCAACGTGGCTCCTGCTGGGTCAACGCAACTCTGCAAGCAGTCTTCCGCCTTCCTGAAGTTCAAGACCGCTACGAGAACGACAAGGCCGACGAGAATAACCCCGTCGACCTTTCCCTTCAAGAAATCTGGTGCTCGCGCGGCGACGAGGGGCTCAAGGCCCTGTACGAGTGCGTCAAGACGGGACTCATGCCCGCGGGCGAGGGCATTGGCGACTCCCATGAGCTCTTGGAGTTCCTCTGTGACAAGCTGCCGTTCCTTGACAAGCTGTGCCGGTTCAAGATGTCCCACCAGGTCAAGTGCTCAAACTGCGAGTACTCGGACCTGCGGACAGAGTCGCTGATTGAGTTCTCAGTGACGCCAACGGCAAAGAAGCAGGGGCTGATTTCGTGCATCGGTCAGTCTGTGCAGCCCATCACCATTCCCGACTGGACATGTGAAAAGTGCAAGGGCAAGGGATGTACCAAGCAGCTGCTGATGGCTACGTTTCCTGACGTCTTTGTCTTCCACTGCACCACGCTGAACACGTCGGTGTCCTACTCTCCCCTTCTGAACATCAATGCGAACCGCTACGCCTTGTCCTCGGTTGTCTGCTTCAATGGCGGACACTGGTGGGCATATGGCCGGTCCCAGCCGCCTGGTTCAAACTGGGTAGAGTTTGACGACCAACGGGTTCAGGACCACGGACCGAACAACTTCCCGCTGTCGGACACCATGCGGCTGTTATTCTATTATCGCCTCAAGGAATAAGCAAGGGATGTCTACAAGCGGCGCCGCTGTGACAACGCCAACCACAACACTGAATGCAGATATTTCCGCTGGCGTCGGAATCGCGCTTTCGGTCACTATGATTTTAAGTTTCTTCATCTTCTTCGTCAGTGGTTCAGGATTGGCCGTGATTGTCTTTTGGCTGGTGTTGATACTGTGTGTGGTTATCTTGGTGACCTACGGATACTTGCCCTCCACCATGTTCGCCGTAAAGAAGGCGTCAACACCCCCTCCAGGGGCGGGTGCGGACAACTCGAGTGGATACGGGTTAGTGGGCATGGAGGTCTTCCACATTGACAACAGTACCTTCACCTACGACGAGGCGCCGGCTGGATGTGCAGCGTTTGGAGGCAGCCTTGCTACACTTGAACAGGTGAACGAGGCATACAATGACGGTGCGGAGTGGTGTGGATACGGCTGGTCTGCGGGTGGATTGGCCCTGTTTCCCACGCAGCGCGCAACATGGGAATCCCTGCAGCAGGAGGTTGACCCGGGGAAGCGCACGGCCTGCGGTCGCGTGGGTGTGAATGGCGGATACTTTGACCCTGGGTCCAAGTTCGGTCTCAACTGCTACGGATACAAACCTGCAGCCACGAAGAAAATGACGTTTCCCACACCCCCTCCAGGGTCCGATAGCACAGCCTTCCAAGCCGCTGTGGACAGGTTCCAAGGCATGCTGTCGTCATTCACAGTGTCCCCGTACTCCCGCCAGCAGTGGTCAGGATATGGAGCCATGGGTTCAAATGCGTCGGCGGCCGCGTCGTACGGCTCCCAGTTCAGTCAGAATCTCGGTGGTCTCGGTGGTAGTAGCCCGGTGACAGTGACCGAGTCGTTCACTGAGCCCATGCGTGTCGCCGAGTCAGATGCAAACATTCTAGACGCGAATCGGCCTGCTGGATACACGTACATCCACAACCCTGGCAACGTAGCCGCAGCGGGAGCCTCTGGGGGCACGGGGGGCACGGGGGGCGCTGGGGGCACGGGGGCCGCTGGACCAACTGGACCGGCTGGACATGACGGAGCTGCGGGCACGCCAGGCGGGGCAGGGGCATCAGGGGCAACTGGACCGACCGGTGCCTCTGGACCGACCGGTGCCTCTGGACCGACCGGTGCCTCTGGACCCAAGGGCGACGCAGGTCCCGGTGGACCTACTGGAGTCTTTGACAGCAGTAAATCCGTCAATTCATTGAAAATTGGTACTCATTGGGTTATTGAAGATGAAGGTGGTCCTCTTGTCTTTCGCGATACGAGCAAGCCAAACGATGATAATCGCTATGCAATGTTTCCTGCAAGGGGCAACGGCAAGAACCTCTAGGCAGGATTGAACCGTCCGAACAACTGAATCAACGATGGAACCTTTGAATCCGCATCATAGTAATCAAGACGCATAGGTTTCCCGTTGGATTCCGTCTTGACGCATAGATACGGCATCAAGGGTACATGGGTCATGCCGGATGGGCACTGCTTGTAGCAGAGACCATCTACCCGTTCTACGTGAACTGCACCTTCTACAAGTTTCTGCTCCTCGCACGAGCGCTCAGTGTCGTGGGCATTCGCGGGTTCCGAGCACTTTTTCTTCGTTCTCGGTTTCTTATCCGACGCGCTCTTCCAGCGCTTGTACCAGTCGTCAAACTGAGGCAACCCACCTGCGTCTTGAGGACCCGGACACACCCCGCCGTGGTCCAAGCGTCCAACAAGGCGTCCACCCGATGGAATCCATAACCAACCGTTTTCAAGACGCCAAGAGATGGGTTCGTGACATAGTAGTCCCCAATTCTCCCACCCATCGGGGCACGGTTCCAGTCCAACAGGTGTACCCACACCATTCTCTTGGGTGTCGGCCCAACAGACGTCACTCACGCGGTGCCTATTTGATGGGCAAGGCTTGTAGCACAATAGCCCGTGGAGCTCTGGATGTGTCGCGTCACACGTGTTGGGATATGTGTGCAAGATTGGAAATCCAAAGACATCAATTGGCGAAACCATGCCTCCGAAGAAGATGAGTATTATCAACACGATGACCCCTGCAATTGCAATGCTGATAGGTGGCACAATGACCGCAACGCCTGTTTGATAGCCAGCTAGCTTTGCCTCCTTGTACATGCCGTACCACGTCAGCAAGAACATGAAGACCAGCACAAAGGTCAAGACCACCCACGCAGTTTTTGACAAGGATTTCATCATGTCGTAGAGCGGGGCCACCACCTCGGGCATCCACAGGAACTCAGCTGCAGTCTCTTGAGCCTTCTCAATCACGCCTTTGGGCATGCCGTTATTTCTACGATAGAAAACAATGGACCCTTGCCTACCAATGCTGAAGCCGTTCACAAAGTCGGGGACACAGACTACAGGACTGGTGTCTCGCCCTACAGACCAGCAATCTACATTTCCGTTTGTTCCGCTGGTGTTCAAGCCGCAGGATGGAGCCGTGGCTCCGTTTGCCACTAATGTGCTCACACGTCAGCCCGAGACGCGAAGCACTTCGTAACACATTTTGTCTGGTCATACACAAATGGACGTGGTTCTGCTTATGGGCCTCGCTGCCCTCGGATATGCCATGGCGAACGAGGCAAACCCCCGAAAGAAGAAGCAGGTTGTCCAGGCCGCGGCGGGCAAGAACCCGATGGAGACCTTTCTGAATCCTGAACAGACAGGTGGTGTCATGCAGGTGATTGATGCCATGACAGGGCACAACAACATGGTGCCGTTCTTCGGGGCTAACATGACCCAATCCATGTACTCGGGCGCAACCGATGGAATTCTGGATACGTACACGGGTTCGGGCAAGCAGACCTTTCACCACAAGGAAGAGGCACCTGCGTTCTTCGTCCCCGAGAAGGGGACAGGAAACCCCTTCGGACAGCAGAGTGAGGTGGACTTTGAGCAGTCCCGCCAAGTCACATCTCTGCGTACGGCCAATGTGTTTCCCATTGACCGTGTTCAGGTGGGTCCCGGTGTGAATGACGGATACACGAACTTGCCGTCGGGTGGGTACCAGCAGGATGCGGCGCGCGAATACGCCCTGCCTCTGACAACGGATGAACTCCGCGTTGCCTCCAAGCCCAAGCTCACGTACAAGAGCGAGGCTGTGCCCGGTGCCTTCTTCGTCACGGAGATGGGTATCCAAGCACCCGTCAAGAAGAACAAGCCCGACCGCTTCGTGGTCTTGGAAGGCAAGGATGGTGCGATGGACCACTTGAACACCGCCGTGGGTCAGCAGGTGGGTGGAGCCATGTACCCCGAGCAGATGATGAAGGCACAGAGGCGCGAGACAACGTCCGAGGAGTTCATTGGTGGACCGCAGTCAGCCAACACCTACCAAACCTACATTCGGTCGTTCACAGAGCCGTTTCAGCAGTTCATGAAGTTGACCGTGGAAGGACGCCCGACACCTGGTGGACCCGTGGGCGGTATGGCATCTCTGCAGACGGGTCCTCAGGCGACGAACGTGGCGACTCACCGCGACGAGTCCATCTTTGCGGCTGCAACCCGCTTCGACACGCCACTGATGAACATTGGTGGACAGGCACCGACCTCGGCACTCCAGGGGTCCGTCAAGTACTACAACCCGCTGCAGGAGGACATTCTGGTGTCGCGCAACAGCCCCGAGATACAGACTGGCTTTACCAAGAATCCGTATACACAGAGCCTGTCGTCTACAGGTACGTAAATGGACTGCCTTCGGTATTCGGGCACCTCGTATGCAGTGTGCACCAAGGGACAGACACGCAGACAGGTTCACGATTTGGTCAGGCTTGCAGCAGTGTACCACAACCGCATCCACGTGTGTTCTTGTCTACCCGACCCGTGGGCACGCGCATCCCTGTCGTTTCTTGGGGCCGTTTGGACTCCTGCTACTCCACAATGCAACACCTTGCCTACCTCGGCGCCGTAGAGTCCAGCTTAATTGGGCGGCGCAACGAACTAGTCCAAACAACGGCGACACTCTTTAACGTCGCCTTGCTTGGTTTAGTGTTATCCACATTCGCATACTTTCTGTACGTCCAATACGAATCCAATAAGGACGTGGCTGAAGAAAAACGGATTCCGTTCAAGCCTACCACTTGGTATTCTGCAACCCGAAATGTTCGCGATGAAGAGTATGGACAAGGCGTCAGCCCTTCTGAAACTGAAGCTCGACTTGGTCTACCGGGACCTGGCTATTGAGGCGGCACAGACTAAGTTTGACGAACTGAATGTCGTGGCACCTGAGGCACCGGCTGCACCCGAAATCGCTGTAGTGGACGTGGTCAAGGCACCGCCAAAGAAGAAGGTCATCAAGGCACTGGTTCCTGCTGGAGTCGCTGGACCAGCCAAGCGCACCATGTCCGACGAAGCCAGGGCTGCGGCATCTGAACGCATGAAGAAGCGGTGGGCCGACAAGAACGCAGAGATAGCTGCGCATCGTGCTGCGATGGGACCTAAAGCAGTTCTTCCTGCTGATAAGTAATGGCACTCCAACCTGACCCAGGGTATTACCCTGCGCTCAGTAACGGGAATTTCCAGCTGTACCAGTATGAACCCTTTTTCTATCGGTTCTCCTACACACCGTCGTCTGCACCGCTATCAAACACGTCGGTGAACCTCTACAACTACTTGGTATCGGACTCATCGGGCGTTACGTTTAAAGGTCCGAGTGGCTACAACACCATCTCCTCTGCGACTGGAGAAACGCTGGTGTTAGTGGGTGCGGCTGGACTGGTGTACTCAAACACGGTGTTTGCAGGCAAGGGGCGATTCACCGACCTCTCGGGGAATCCATTGGTGTCCAACGTGGTGGTCTACGCCAATGAGCCGTTTGCGGGCATCTCGTTCAAGACGGTTGCGGCAATGAACCCGGCTACAGCCTTTGTCCAGCCTCCGCTTCCAGCGCAGCTGAAGTTTGTGGGCGTGACCTCCAACCTGTTCCAACTTCAAGGGCTTCCCGCTGCGTCGGGGGCAAACGTGTCCTACCTGTTCGTAGCCTCCAATGCAAACTCGCAGGTGGTGTCGTCTACCATCAACATTCAAATCAAGCCCGAACGTGTTCAGCTGTTTGGCGGGCCCGTTGTCCAGACACTCACGGTTGGAACTCCGATAACGCCAATTACATTCACTGCAACGGCGCCCGTGACCGCGTCCAATCTGATGTATTCCTTGCCGTCTCTTCCCAGCGGTCTTGGGTTCACAGTGTCGTACTCCTTTCCCCCCACAGACCCGTCGGGAACGGCTATTCTGACAGGGACGCCTACAATTGACTCGCCCATCGGCATGACGTCCAACCAGCTGCAGTATACTCTCGGTGTGCAGGCGACGAGCGTGTTCTCTGGTCGACTCTCCAACTCAACGACCTTGACATTCTCGTACACGCCAACGGTCATCTTTACACAGCCGACCAACAATGCGTATTTGCCCACGCTGACGGTGGGACTTCCCGTTCCCACAACCTCCGCATATCGCTTTAACGCCAAGACGGTGTTTGGTACGGGAACGAGCATTAGCTCTATTCGTGCGACGGGTCTGCCCGCCGGATTGTCCATATTCTCCTCGTCGGGGTCTGCGTACTTAACAGGAACTCCATCCGCTGCGAGTTCTGGGACGTACACGGTCACTGCAACGGACGTATCGGCAGGAATCACGGGCTCTATCCAAGTCGGAATCGTAGCCATTCAAGATGTGGTGACATTGTCGTCCTTTGCGGACGACCAGCTGACGTTCGTGATTGGACGCCCCCTGAGCAATGCGCTGCCCGGATACTATTCAAGCAACTTGAGCTTGACTGCCACATCAAGCACAGGACAAACACTGACGTTTGCGTATCCTCAGTTCAGTCAAGCGGGCATTACCGCGACCAGCAATGTCACCGGTGCGGGCACTGTACTCACATTCGGCGGGACACCCACGGTTCTTGTTCCACCAACGTTCGGGGCGGTAACGGCCCAAACCCCAACCGCGTCTACAGGCATACCCATCTTATTTTCCGTAGTTGACGATGTGTTTACGTGGAGTTATGTTACGGCAAAGTTTCAACAGAATCGGGTGAGTACGCCACTCCAGTTGAATGCCACGACATTGAGCGGTCGCGTAATCATTTCATACAGCACCTCGGGACTGCCCCAAGGTCTCACATGCAGTCGCAACGGGTTGATATCGGGAACCTGTCTGGGTGGAGGGAGTGGAGCCTTTACTGCAACAGCCTCCACGGGTGTTTCAACGCTCTCCCGTTTGTATCCGTATTCCGTAGACCCCGACACCTTGCTTATCACGACAGCCGCACCGTCCTATTCAGTGGCACCAAGTGGACCAGTTCCGCCAATACAGACCATTGCTACGTCTCACTCGGGTGTTCCTGTGACGTCGTATTCTCTGACACAGCCGTCGTACGGTCTGACGATTGGTGCCTCTACAGGAATCATTGGAGGCACGTTAAGCGCTCCCGCACAACTGATCAACATTGCACCTATTGTGGTGAATGCCCTTGTGGGCACCTTTCCCATGTCGTCAACCTTTACGCTGACGTCATCGACAGTCCCGGTGAATCAGCAGCTTGCGATAGGGAGCAACAGAATCACACCGCTGTATACCTATCTGTCCGTATCTCTCGTCTCGGGGGCGGGCGTGGGTACGCCCTTGACAGGAGGCACACATGCGAACCCGTATGGAGACACACCCACGACAGCGGCTAGCGACATTCAGTCAAGCGGCAACAACGTGGTTGCGTCCTTTTCGCAACTGGGAAGCAACGGGCAGACCATCTTTGGAAGCCTTGCGTATGGCGACGCAACTGCCCTACCCCTGAGTCTCTCAGCGGGGTTTCCAACACCAACGCCACCAAACGACAATTGGACGACCCATCGCAGTGCCTTTTCTGTCGCGTACTCTGGGTCTGGGTCCACATGGTATGCGCTGGGACAGGGGCAAAATGTTGACTTATCGCCCTCTGCCAGCAACGACTTTGGACAAGTGTATCTCCATGTGTCGTCCAACAATGGGGCAACTTGGACGCCTGGATATTACACGGCGCAAACGCCCGCGAACTGGGCCTTTGCAGTGACCGACACGCACCAGTTTCCTAACAATCCCTTCTTTCCAGCCACGCTTGATTCAAATTGGTACGACACTGGTGCTGTTGTTCTGCGCAGGTCGGGCAGCATCTATATGGCAGGAGGTGGGTCGCTTATCCGCACTTCGCCCTCTACCGGAACAACCACGCCCACCATGGTTCGTATCACAAGTATGACGGGGGGCACGTTGCCTCCGGGGGAGGAGCTTGCGACCGTTGTTCCTCTGTGGACGTACCCCACTGGATATTTCTTGGCAGAGACACGGGACTTTGCGTTAGATGGGTCTCCTTGGGTTGCGGCGGGGTCTGACTCAAACCACGTCTATGCACCCGCGTCGGGGAACCCATCTTCTGGCGGCGCGGGCGACACTATTTGTCCGACGCTGAAGTGGTCCTCGAATAGTGGGGCGACATGGAGTAACGCCACGTCGGGTGGATTCAACTATACAGCAGGTGTGGTCGTCTACGGCGGAGGGCGCTGGGTTGCTCTTGGACAAGACACAACGGGTGACATCTTAGACGGTGTCTACAGACTCAAGACGTCTACAAACGGAAAAGACTGGGGGTCAACTGTAAATCTTGGGTTGTCCAGAAAAGCCACAGTCTCCTACGCCAACTCGCAGTGGATTGTAGCGGATAGCAACGTGGTCTACATGAACAACTCAAATTTCTCCACGGGGTGGGCTTCGGTGACATCACCGGTGCAGGGTATCTCCCGGTTCTCGGGAACATTCAATGTGATAAATCCATTCGGGTCCAACTCCGTGTTAACATCGCCTCTGCAAGACACAACGATTCAACTGGCAACGCCTCAGTCACTGAATTACGCAGTAATGCAGTATCGGTACATTACACCCATCGTGCTGACACTGCTGGGTCAGTCAAACGCGTACTTCTTCGTGAACCTTGACACTGTTCCGTTGGGACTAACGTTTGATACGGTGGCTGCGACCTTCTCGGGTATGCCCGTGAATACGGGGAAAACAACTGTGCGGGTCTACGCAACGATTGGGGGGTCTAGCTACAACTACTTTGACTTTTTCTTTGAAGTCTACTCTCCTTACCCGCAGAAACGCCAAGATACAGCATCTGCCTTCACCGCGTACGTTCGTCAGGAAGCAATCATTGCAGGTGCCCAGTTCTCTCGCGATTCCACCGCACATCCGAGCCAAAATACGACAGTGGGTGCAGCCATGGGACCCATGTCCCCCGAAGTCGCAACGCCTCCGCTCCCCTGCTGTCTTCCGCCTCCATCAGTGAAAAATTGATTTGTTTGGTTTTGGAGTGTGACGGTCTTTAGACCTCGTCCACCGGCATCTCCATGGCGTCAAACTCCGCCAGTCCCAGCATGCCACGGAGGTCGTGCACGCCCTCAGATGTCTCCAAGTACACGCGCTTGGAATCCTCGCCAACCCAGTACTCCGTGCCCTTGTACATCACGAGCACGACGTTCTCGTTCACCTCAACCTCGGCGGGCTTGGGGGGCGCAGCCACCTTGATGGGTGCCGGGGGCGCCGGGGGCGCGGCTGCCGCGTTAGACGGCGAGGGACGCAGGTACTCCCGCATGTGCTCCTGCGGGGGGCGGGCGGCGTACTCCTTGGCGGGCATCCGGTTGACGGCCGCCAAGAAAGCCTCTGCGACATCCACGAGGGTGTCATCCGGCGTCTTGCCGTTGAACTCCTCATAAATCTGCTTGAACTTCTTCTGCTGTGTTGGGTTGAGTCCCACCAGGTTCAGGACGGGAACCTTGGTGGCAGGCTTGGGTGCGGGTGGCGCGGGCGCCGGTGGGGGTACGACAGGGGGCGCGACTGCGGCAACCGTGGGCATGACCACGCTCGGAATCGGGAACAGGGCGGCGAGGAGGCGGCGGCTTACCTCCTCTCCATTGACCTTGAATGCAGGTGCAGAGCGGCGGATGGCGATGTCGAGGGAGTGGGAGAGTGCGGAGTTCATCTTGGCAGGTGTGTAGAGGGCCCGAGACCCAGTGGGACCTGGTCCCAAAGAATCCGTTTTTAGCGCCACTGGACAATGAGCGTTGTTGACCCAGTCCTTCTATTAACAAGCCTTTCCTTCATATTCCCTGCGTTGGCAGCCTATCATCGTAAGAAATGGCCAGGACTTATCGTTGCGGCGGGTGTCGGCATCTGTTCGTTCATCTACCACATTGCGCATAATCCTCTGGCGTATTCGCTTGATGTTGCCTTCGTGCTTTCCTATCACTTTGTCGGGTTGACCTACGCCTATTTTCTGGGTCCCAATGCATTTATGCTAATTGGAATCCAGCTGGTGCTGGGGTACTACATCTATTCCTTGCCTGGGACCACAGAAGAGACACGGGACTCTCGCGACATTACCATTCACGCATTCTATCATCTTCTGAGTGCGTTAGAAGGATACCTTATCATGGTGGAGGCGATTCGCGGATAACCAAAAATGGAAACGTGTGCCCAATGGACAAGGAGACTATCCGTTAAGATGCCCCGCAATACGACTGGAGGCTCTGGCCACCGCTCGCAACGCAACTCCGAGTCCAACAAGACCAAGACCAACAATAAGTTCAACGATGCGCTGCTCGACGATATTCTGCAAGAGGCGGGGACGGATGGAGTGTTTGTCGCCCGGGTGATGCGGCGACTGGGCTCAGGCATGATGGAGTGCTTCTTCGTACAAGAGGAGGAGGTTGAGCACAAGAAGCGCATGGTGGACAAGCTGGTCCACGCACCCCTGCGCGGCGGCTTACGCGGCCGCGGCAAGAAGGACGTGTGGATTGATGTGGGTAGCGTCGTTCTACTCGCCAACACGGGACTGGGTGGCACGCCGTGGAAGATTATGTCAGTCTTCAACGACAAGCAGATTGCCCGCTACCAAGAAATCATGCCCGCCGCCGATAAGCGCATCTTTGCTCGGGCGGCTACGGATGCCCCTACAGAGGATGGTGGCATTGAGTTCATTGCAGAGGAGGAAGTCAATGTAGATGATATCTAAGCGTGGAACAATGCAGGTCGGCAGCCTAGTCGGCACACTCCTTTTAACATTTGTATTATGGATTGGCTATCAATCCACACTTCCCGAACACTCAAAACCAGGACCCTCATTGCCCGTGCCCATTTCCGTAGGCAAGGAACGGTTCACAGGCCGAACTCGCGATGCATCGTCCTACACACAGACTCTCCGTCGCAAGGCGGTTGTGAGCGGGTCGTATGGAAACCCGTGTCATGTGTTGCGCGAGACGAACCACACGTCCGGGTTCACGAATGGAGTTTTGGAGTTGTACTCTATCTCTGGTCTGTGCGAAGCGGCATGCCAAGTTGCGGCTGGACAAGTGTGCGATGTGTACGATGGTATGTTCTCAGGAAACGAAGAAGCCCTTGTTTTGGATGGTGGGACATCTGCAGACCAGTACGACGGTGGCACTGCGTTCGTGGACCACCCGAATGTACTGGATGGCGGTGGTGACTTCGTCATGGACGGCGGGGGTGCGTATTTTACGCTGCTCAATTACATTCTTCTGAACGGTGGAAACGCTGAGACAATTGTATGCCAACCTAGTAATAATGCCCGTCAACCCTGTAAAGTTTGAGCTACGTCGAGATACGTATGCCAATTGGACAGGGGTCGGCAACGTGCTCGTTCTTTTAGCAGGTGAGCCATCCGTTGTCTTGGACGGCATCTATGCGAGTCAGATGAAGATTGGCGACGGCTCTACGGTGTGGAATAACCTACCTTTCGTCGGAGTTGGTGGCGGCGGCGGTGGTGCTGGGTCCACGGGAGCCACGGGACCAATGATGGTAAGCCCAACGATGACGCTTGCAAAGGTGACGATTCCGCCGACTACTTTGACCTCGACAGTCACGGTGCTTATTCCCTACTTGGCTGCAGACAGTACAAACACGTCTGCTGTAGGAATACCGAACTTTGAGTTGTCGACTGCTGTCCCGCCGCAGCCTAATTCAGATGTATTCTACAACAGCGGGTCTACGACACTGCCCTTGCTGGCGAACTGGTATGCAAATGTATCCGTCCCTGCCGCATCAACCTTGACGACCTACGCGACCATGTCTGGAACCTACACCCAAGGTGAAACTGCTATCCAGTATGCAACGGGTACAGCGTACATTGCATCGTCGGCCATCTTCTTGCTGCCTCCTGGTGGCTACATCGGGATTTCAATTCAATATGTCGGCAGTGGTGGCGCCGCAACACTCCTCGGCGCAGGAGTCACCTTTTCAAAGCTGAGCGGATACGATGGACCAACGGGCGCGGTGGGTCCATCTGGACCCAAAGGTGTAAGCGGTGACCGTGGACCTCAGGGATACCAAGGCATTCAAGGGTTCACAGGGTTTTCGGGCGCCACAGGATTCACGGGTGCAACTGGTCCCCAAGGGTACACAGGGGCAGGGACTACAGGATACACTGGATTCACGGGTGCAACTGGTCCCCAAGGGTACACAGGGGCAGGGACTACAGGATACACTGGATTCACGGGTGCAACGGGCGTTACGGGTCCTACAGGTTTGACAGGACCTACGGGTGCAATTGCAACGGGTCCAACGGGTCCAACGGGTCCAACGGGTCTCACGGGTTGGACAGGTCCAACAGGTCCAACAGGTGCCATTGCAACTGGACCGACAGGTCTCACGGGGTCCACTGGCTTCACGGGGTCCACCGGCTTCACGGGGTCCACCGGCTTCACGGGGTCTACGGGATTCACGGGGTCCACAGGATTCACAGGAGCCACTGGCTTCACGGGGTCCACCGGCTTCACGGGAGCCACGGGATTCACGGGGGCCACAGGATTCACGGGAGCCAATGGCTTCACGGGAGCCACGGGATTCACGGGGTCCACCGGATTCACGGGAGCCACGGGATTCACGGGGTCCACGGGATTCACAGGCGCCACGGGCTTCACGGGAGCCACCGGCTTCACGGGGTCCACCGGATTCACAGGCGCCACGGGGTTCACGGGAGCCACCGGCTTCACG
>Ga0304728_1000009_pt1 | contig 173990 bp, 189 predicted proteins | sample C_130625_MF_Meta_FD_190476 | JGI IMG/M metagenome (GOLD analysis project Ga0304728, IMG submission 190476) | Freshwater microbial communities from Lake Croche, Canada to study carbon cycling - C_130625_MF_MetaG (v2) (version 2) | ecosystem: Environmental > Aquatic > Freshwater > Lake | place... | reverse complement strand
GGTCCAGTTACGCCACTTGGTCCTTGTGGTCCAGTTACACCAGTTACGCCACTTGGTCCGCTCGGGCCTTGTGGTCCAGTTACACCAGTTACGCCACTTGGTCCGCTCGGGCCTTGTGGTCCAGTTGCCCCAGTTGCCCCAGTTGGTCCTTGTGGTCCAGTTACCCCGTGCGGGCCTTGTGGTCCAGTTGCCCCAGTTGCCCCAGTTGGTCCTTGTGGTCCAGTTACACCAGTTACGCCACTTGGTCCGCTCGGGCCTTGTGGTCCAGTTGCCCCAGTTGGTCCTTGTGGTCCAGTTACACCCGAAGGTCCTTGTGGGCCTTGTGGTCCTGCAGCACCTAAACCGGGAGTAAATCCTAATGCAGTAGTTACATCTTGACTGGATAATACAACGGCACCGACCCGAGTGTTGAAACTATTAACACTGGCGCTGCCCGGAATGTTATTCCAGTTTGTACCGTCATACAATACCAAATCTCCGACATGATATGTACTGGTTCCGAGACCTAGATTCTGCGTACCTGCGACTTGGACTAGATATTCCCAACCTGCGTCTGCTCCTACTTGATTTGCTGACAATGTAGGGGTATTAGTGCTAGCATCCCAAACACCTTTTAATGTAATGGATCCTGTAGCTAATTGAACGTGTCTCCATATTCCAGATGCACTATCATATTGTAGAACATCACCGTTAGTCGGAGTAGCTGTGTCAACGTCTATTAAATCATTTAAGATACCTGTGTAGGCCAAATATTGTGTGGCTGTGTTGTCTCCTGGGAATTTTAATCCACCATCTGTATCAAACTGCCACTGACCAGCTCCTGGTACTGTAAGATTAATTTTTTGAGCAGTTATGGTATAAGGAACATAACCATCTTGTGCATGATTGAGAGCATCGTTGGCAATGCCATATGTGGCATTTCCTGTTCCTATACCAAATACACTGCCAGCACCACCACCATTGGCAATCTTTAAGGTATAGTTAACACCAGTGTTAGTATTTGATAAAGTCTGACCATCAAATGAGGAGTTGTTAGGGAATTTCAGTTTACCATCTGTGCCAAAGGTCCATGTCTGAGTAGCTGTTGATATACTATCAATAGTGGTAATGTTCACAGAATCTGTTAATTTAACAATGCTACTCAAAACACCATCGCCACCTGCTATAACAGTTTGAGTAGTATCGGCAAAAATACCATTAACTGTGTATCCAGTGTTAAGCGTTCCTAATACAGTAATCCAATCTTTTGATACTGATGTTCCACCATCCTGTGTAAATCCAATGCTGATCAGTCCAGTAGTTGTACTGACAGAAATAGTATACATACTATCTATATGAGGAGTTTGACTGACCATGCCGCTGAAGTTAACATCTCCATACTGGGCATAATTAAATCCTTCTACACCGGCGTAAGTTAATCCAGATGAAGTTGAACCCACCTTGTTGTATATGCTACGGAATTCACCGTAGCCAGATCCCATGTAGATTTCACTATTAACAACAGTTGATGTTGACAACGTAACTGATGTTCCCAACTCTGCACTATTGGCAACGCCAACACCGCCTGAATTTAATTTAGTCTCAAGTGGTAATGTTAAATTACCATCAGTACCAAATGTCCAAGTTGAAGTAGTAACATAATCTGGACTGGTTTGAATAACAACCGGTGATTGCCATCCTGTGATAGCACCCGGAAGTTTAAGGGTTCCTGTTTCTTCAAATCTCCAAACATGTTCGCCGCCACCAGTGTTAGTAGTGACAAGTTGAATTACTTTATCCGCAAATTCAGCCTGATAACCGCCTAGATTAATTCCGCCATCGTCATCATATAGTCTAGCGCCATCTGGCAATGTTAATGTACCGTCTGTGCCAAATTTCCAAGTTGATGTCGTGCCCAAGTTTTTATTTTCAACAGTAAACCCTGTGGCACTAACATAGGCCCAATTATATGCTGCACCACCGTTATCAATGTCCCCAATGGTTACAACCCCGGTATCAGGAACCCACATCAATTGGGCCCAGCGATCGCTAGTTAGACTTAATCCATCTCCGGAGTTACCTGTAATACTGGTTACTGGATGGTTGGTGATACCTTCTTGAACTCTTGCGTATTTGAAACTGGCTCCGCCACTGGCTGTTGTCCAATATAAAACATTAGAATTTGTACTTACAGACAATACCTGTCCTGCTGTGCCCATAGTGTTTGGCAAAGCATATCCTGCTGGGAATGTCAAAGTTCCAGCGTTGTCAAATGTCCAAACATTGTCCATGCCACTGGAAACACTGACTGTAGCACTGGAATCAACTGTGCCTATAGTTGTGCCATCGACAGTCAATCCTTCCAAGTAAGTGCTGATAGGTGGAATAACTGTGGGACTGGCATCAACCCATAGATCCGTGTATCTAATATACATGCGACCTTCTACACTGTTGTACCATAAGCGTCCATTAGGAGCACGAGTTGGAGGAGTTTCACTGGCTACTGTATAGATAATACTGTTGCCATCAATATCAACAATATCACCAACATCGGTGCCAGTGGAAATTTCATGTACGATTGATGTTACCAAATTACCCTTACTGTCAACACTCCAGATACTAAAATTAGCATCAGTGTTGCTGCTGTTTAAGGCACTGTTGGCCATGTATGGACCGTTGTTATCAACGCCCACATACGCACTCAATACTTCATTTGCTGTATTTTGAACATTTTCTTTGATATAATCTAGTTCGGCACCCACTGTTGATCTAATGGCAATTGTACTAGTGCCAGCGTCCAATGTATTGTTAGGGAATTTTGTGGTACCATCTGCGCCAAATGTCCAATCGTAATACGGGCTACCTTCAATCCCGGTTTGTATACGAACTTCATTATCAGAAGCCATAACATACGACCAATGTCCGGCAATTGCCGCATAAGTCCCGGTGCCTCCTGCTGATTGTAATACTATTGTTCCATAATTATGATCGGCAAGTAGATCAAATCCTAACTTACCACCATGGGGTATTGTTAAATTACCGTCAGCATCGAACAACCATTCTAGGTGGCTTGCGCCATAGGCCTGCTCCGGACTCTTAATCTGTAAATGGGCACGATGATTGGCAGTTGTGTAATCACTACCATCTTTGTCAAAGTAAAAGTAACTGGTGTTGTTGTCGTTGATCTCACCGTAACTAATACCAATCCAATCAGCACCTGATCCAGTGCGGAACTCTAATCCTGTATATGGTGATGTTAGTTGTCCTATCTGTCCGTTATTGTTGGGGAAGTTTAATACACCATCGGTGTCAAATCGCCAAACATGATCGGCATTGGTACCAATTTCTACACCATTACCGTTATCTGATTTAGGTAGTTTAACATAGTTGTAATCATCACCAAAGAATAACTCTGTGGTGCTGTTATTCTCTCTCATTATGTGGAAATGTGATCCGCTAGTAGGAGGAGTACATTGTTCAGGATGATTTCCAAACAATATTGTACCACGGTCTGTAGTCAAAGCAATACCGTCATTACCATTAGTATTACCACCTATACTATATCCGGTTGGCAATGTCAATGTACCAGAATTACTAAATGTCCAATTATTACCATTTGTTAACAGATTTATATTTCCATCGTTGGCAACAGTTATTTGATTATTAGTGAATACAAAATTTGCTGTATTGGCATTACCGCCCGGAGCACCTTGGTCACCTTTACTACCTACATAGCCAATGTCACCCTGTGATCCTACATAGCCAGTATTTCCACGACTACCAGTATAACCTCGATCACCCTGTTCTCCAGTATTACCCTGAACTCCTTGTTCGCCTTGAACTCCCTGAACTCCCTGATCACCCTTGGCCCCTTGAACTCCTTGAACTCCTTGTTCGCCTTGAACTCCCTGAACTCCTTGAGCACCGGTATTTCCTCGAAGACCTTGGTCGCCCTTAATACCTTGTATACCGGGGTCGCCCTGTGGTCCAACAATGGCTCCAATATCATTCCATGTTTGAGCCACAGTGTTCCAGAACCATAAATTACCAGTATCCGTAACAATCCATCCATCACCCGGATTACCTGGAATTGGTAATCCTGCACTTGTACTTGTACTACCAATTAATGTAACTGAAATACCTTGAGCACCGGTAAATCCTCTAACGCCTTGTGTTCCTGTATTACCTATTGCTCCTTGATCACCTGTTACACCAATAGGACCTTGGATACCCTGTGTTCCTGTGTTTCCTTGAACACCCTGTGTTCCTGTATTTCCTTGAACACCTTGGATACCCTGTGTTCCTGTATTTCCTTGAACACCTTGGAAACCTCTACTACCAGTATAACCGTAACCTATTTCGATGCCGTTTAAGTTGACAGAACCATTTACATATAAATTTTTCCATTGGCTGCTTGTGCTACCCAAATTTCGTAGATCCGTTTGATCAGGTACTAGATCGGTAAAAACACTAATAGAATTAGTCGTAGTAGATAGATTGCTTAATTTATTAATTTTCCAAGTACTAGAACTACTTAATTCTGCGCCAAACGCAAAACTTGTACCATTGTCTGTACCAATTTGATATTTTGCAGGGATGTGACCGGGTGTAGTAGGAGTTCCTTCTACAGACACTGTAAACTGTGCAGCAATACTGATTCCGTTATTATAACCTCCAAATGCAATGTCAATAATACTGTCGCCAGCAAGTACATTGGTGTTTATTGCCGAAGTACCTCGTGATCTATAATAATTAAAATTCGTAGCGCCTGGATTATTGTGATGTTGAGAAAATGTAAATCCTCCAACAGGAGAGTTATTATAACCATTGCTTACAATTACCAATGACGGAGAAGAAGAATTGTTACCAATTTGCAATACAGGGTATGGTGTAGAGGTAGTATAACTGATCGATGGTATCGAACTTAGTGTTGTACCTGTATTGGCATAATATGCTAATCTTCCTTTTAGGCCAGAATTTACAATTCCTATGCCACCTGTGCCAGTAGCTGTACTCAAATATGCAAAATTATTATTAACCTTAATAAATGCAGATCTTAGACTATCACCATTGCCTGCGTTTGCACTCGATCCTGTGTTGATATATTGAATAGTCATTGTCTGTCCTTCACTTCTTTAGAATTTTGAGGGTTGGCTGGATTTACCAGACTGGAATGGATAATAGTAGATTGGCTCATACCACTATTTAGTTTGGATTTTTATAATCCAAACGTAAATACTCAATGTTCTTATCAACAAAAAAAATTACTGTACAATATATTAGAAAAAGCAATCTAGGGGTTGAACACTCCTACTCGAGAACAAAGACCATAGCTGTATTTGAATGCAACTGTTGTAAATCTGTTTTTGAAAGAGCTTTAGGAAAAATGGATCATCGTAGAGTTAGCAATGACTACCAACATGTCTGTGCGAATTGTAATCCAAAACAATTCGCACAGGCAAGAGGTGTAGAGAATAGGAGATTATGGAATATATCTGTGGACAGCGACTTAAAAATAAGCAAGTTATAGCATTGACTTTACCGGTATTCCATGCTATAATAAATATTATGGAACAATAACCAAGTAGTAAAATCATGTCCGCAACATTAATCCTTAACGCCGATGCAAGTCCAATCTCCGTACTTCCACTGAGTACAATCAGCTGGGAAGAAGCAATTCGTTACCTAGTAACAGATAAAGCTACGGTTTTGGAATGGTATGACGACTGGATTGTTCACAGTGAATACTGGGAAACCCGTGTTCCTGCAGTTATGATCTTGAAAGAATACCAAAAGAAAAAGACTGGAGTAAGGTTTTCTAAACATAACGTATTCTTACGTGATGAATACAAATGCCAATACTGCGGTGATGATGTAACTCATAAAGCCGCCACATTGGATCATGTACTGCCAACAAGTCATGGTGGTAAAACTACCTATGAAAATACCTGCTGTGCATGTACAGACTGTAATGCTAACAAAGGCAACAATAAAAAAATTGTTCCCAAAGTCAAGCCTTATAAGCCTACGTACTTCCAATTGGTTGACAAGCGTAAGAAGATGAAATTCCACTTACAACACCCAAGTTGGGAAATGTACTTAACATAAAAAAAGCGCCCTGGGCGCTTTTTTATTGGCTGTGTTTTAGGACGTCAAATAGTGTGCCGTATTCGTATCTAGCCCAATCTTCCATATCAACATATGTGTTTATTTCACGTCGATAGACTGTCTTTAACCAAACTCTTTTATTGTGTATTTTAACAGGACGCCAAGCAAACCACTTTGCCCAAAGTAATACTTCTATCTTCCTAAAGACAAACGTGTCGCTTGGTCCGGGATGCATATCAGCGTTCGCGATACACTATTCGGCACTTTGACAAGTCATAAGGACTTAACTCAATACGTACCTTATCACCTGTGAGGATTTGGATTTTATTTTGACGCATCCTGCCACTGATGTGTCCCAAGACAATTGGCCCGTGCGCCAACTTTATTCTGAACATTGCATTTGGCAAGACTTCCTCTACTATGCCTTCTGCTGTTATTGCTTCCTCTTTGCTCACTTAAACAGTTTCTCCTTTTAGGCCTTTGATCACTAGATCTTTGGCACGTTTATTTAACGATCTTTCTTCTTCAGCTAACATCATTTCAACCATTATCTTGGTATATTCAGTTATAGCTAGGATACCTTCGTCGGTCCAACGACTATAATCAGATCCTACGGAACTGTGGTAATAATACCTACGATTCTCTGCTAGGGCATGTATGCCTGCATAAAGTGTATCTTTAAGAGCCAGTTGTTCCATATTAAATCTTCTCGCCAGCCACGAAGCCGCGGAATCGGAGAAAACGCGGGAAGCGAAGACTATAAGTTCCGTCTTGATTCTGTGTAATAGCATCTGCTCTCACTTCAACAATTTGACCAGGGAGACTATCACGATTAGCCCAAAACTCAATTCGATCACTATCGCTAAAGCCACTACCAACATTGACGACGATAGTCTTTCCGTCGTCCACACCAGAACAGACCAGTGCCCCAAGGCGGCCCTCATTTTTTCCAGTACCTTCTTCAACATCTGTGACCTCTAAAGACACTTCAATAAACGGCTTCATCTTGAGCCAGCTTGCACTGCGTTTTGATTCGTAGATTGCATCTAGATCTTTGATCATGATGCCTTCGAAACCTGCTTCGATAGCATCTAGGTTGTATTGTTTAAATTCTAGCTCCCCAACATAGCTGTCTAGATCAATTTCTTTTTGTGGAATGATGTCAATGCTGCCTACCTTGTCCAGTGTGGTTTTCATACTGCGTAGCAAATTACTACGGCGTTTCTGTCCTAGAACACTTTTGCCAATTTGGAATTCGCTAAGTGGAAGGATGTCAAATGCCATAAGGCGAGCATCACCCGCATCAGCATTGCTCTTACGATGCACCTGCTTCATCAATGCTTGGAAACTGCTACTAACAACTTCTCCATCAATGACAATACTGCGTTCAAACAAATTGATGTTGGCTTCGATAGAGCTAGTGATATGTCCAAAGTTTTCTAGTACTTTGCCGTTGCGACTGTACATTGTTGCGGTTTTAGCAACGGAGTCGATGATAGTCAGTACACGGACACCGTCCAACTTGGGTTCAAGCAGCTTTTTGCCTACGATCTTTTTCTCGTGATTGGCACCATCGTGTGCCAACATGCACTCGAACAAAGGTACCGCGTTCTTTTTAATCTTGTTAACGGTCTTTTCACTAACACCGCAACGTAGGTCTTTGATAAGGATACGACGATACCAGCCGTTCCATTGTTTCTCTGTGCTGGCAGACAGGGCCAATTCAATTGCTGAACGAGCGTCATCACCTGTGAGCTGTCGTGTTGACAGTAGGTGGCATAATTCTTTAAAGGCTTCCCAGGGAAGTCCTTGTCCATCTGGACCAGTAAATGTAGGAACTTTCTTGACACCAAATGTAATAAATGGGCTAAGTGCTAGATTAAAGCCTTCGAACAATTCTGTATTGTCCATTTGGGCTTCTATGATAGCTTCTTTGTTAAGGCGACTAGAGTGATCTTCCAAAGAAGAAATAACCAGATAGCAAGGATCGATCATATTTAGAGTGTGTTTGTGTTAAACATAGCTTATTATACAGCAATTTTAACAGGCTGTCAAGTGATTTTTACCACTTAAATGGAGAAACTACTACCGCAACCGCATGTACTCTCAGCATTTGGGTTATTAATTACAAAACTACTGCCCATCAGTTCTTCTTTATAATCAATGTTAGCACCTTGTAGGTATTGCATACTCATTGCATCTACCAATACTCTAAAATCTCCAATTGAGAATTCAAAGTCGTCTTCGTTCTTTTCTTCGTCAAAGGTAAAACCGTAGCTAAATCCACTGCATCCACCGCCCTGTACAAATGTCCGTAATGACAGTTTGGGATTATTTTCCTGCATTAATAGGTCAGTTATCTTTTCTTTTGCGGCTGCTGTAATATCGATCATACTCATATTTACACTATAAATATCCAAGCAGGAGAAAAACATGGAAAAATACATGGACGACTTTCAGAACTACAAACGATTTACATCTAAATGCAAATGTGGGTGTCCTGCACACTGCAATCATGGCTGTACCAAATGCGAATACTGCCCAGACTGTGAATGTCCGGTCTGCATCAAACTAGACAAAAGGGGCGATTGATGTCCTACTGGTCCAGAAACGATACCAAAGAATGGATAGCACAGCTCGAACATAGGATCGAAGACATTGACTATTACTTAGACAGAACAGTGGCATGGTGTGAAGAATACGGTATATATGACAACAAGGTTGTTTTTATGTGCAGTTTCCTTACCTGCATCTGGGTAAGTCATATGCGAGATGAACCCATTACATTTACAGAATTAATGGAAATGTTAGGCGTCAAGGAATGGGAAGGTGGGGAAGAAAAAATATATGAGCTAGACGACCGTTGGGCCGTATTAGATCATCATGAATTTTTAGAACAGGTTGTGGAAAAGTTCAATGAGGACGATTTTGACAGTTTATGAATAGTCCTTGACCGGACCGCCATGAACTTCACTCTTGGATTTGCGGCCTTTTAGTGGGTGGCCGCTACCTTTAACACCCTGCTTGCCGGTACCGTCAGTATGTCCAGTATCATGCTTTAACATTCCGTTGCTTACGCATTGTGCATAACGTACATTGCTTAAACGGCTATGCCCTACAGAGCATTGACTTTGTGTGGGCGTGGCCAATTTCTTTTCAGATAGTAGTTCTGTAATTTTCATTCGCAATTCCATTTGCGTAAAGCCAAGGCTTTGCGTGTTGGTTCACCGTTGGGTTTCTTCATAGGACCATCTACTCCGCCCATTCTAGCACAGAAGCTCTTACGGCGTTTAGCCGCTTTACTTCCTGCTTTTAATTTGCTAGGTTTAGTAGTCACTGCTGTCTGTAGATGGCTACCTGGATGTTCTCTACGATAAGAAGCAACTCCTTTGGCGTTTAGGCCGCCGGATTTGCTTTTACCTGCTTTGCGGTGCCAGGCCGCTGATTCGTCAATAAATTCGTGTGCTCGCATTCATTTATTTATTTGAATACGATCATTCCCAGCATTACTACTTGACCAATAAATCCCATACAGATTGTAGAAACATACAGGAAGTTCTTCTCAATCAAACTCTTAAAGAATAGTGTAGTTAGAGCTGCCCAAACAAACAACATAAGATCGTAGGGCGGCAGTTTGTCGCTTTGTGCTAGGATCATTGCTAATAGGGTAGGAACAGCCGCAAAGTGCAATAGAACAATGGTAATCCAGCCTAGTGTATGAGCACTCAAATGGCCCAAATGGTTCTTAAAGAACATATAGACAAAGTCGATCGAGCGGACAATAGATCCGAGAAATTTCATTTCGAGTCCTTACTTGTAAAAGATGATGAATTAATTATAACATAGATCAACACAGTTGTCAATCTAATAAATAAAGGTGTAGTTCGCGGGCGTCCACTCCCCAACTACTCTAATGCTAACAAGGAGCAATCAGCATGACTATTTATTGTACATATTTAACTACCTACTTGGGAAATAAACTACCTCCATTTTATATAGGATCTTCCTCGGTTGAAAAAATACAGAATGGATATAAGGGGTCAGTATCATCAAAATTATATAAGACAATATGGGATAGCGAAGTGAAAACTAATCCTCATTTATTTAAAACAATTATAATTTCTATACATAACAGTAGTGAGGATGCTCGATGTAGAGAATTAAAATTTCATCTGCACTTCAAAGTAGTTAATTCCTGTATGTATGCAAATCGAGCATTAGCAAAACCAAATGGATTTCACGGATCAAATGTTCAAAAACAGAATCATCCAAGATGGGGTGACCATCATACTACTGAATCAAAAATTAAAATTGGATTAAAGAATAAAGGAAAAACTCCACATAACAAAGGAGTACCTATGTCCGAATCAATGAAACAAAGAATTAGTAACACTAAGAAATTAAATCCAAGACCTGCACATAATAAAGGCAAAACAATGAATTATTCAAAAGATGCCCTTAATAACATGTGTAGGGCAAAGACTTGGTGTATAACTCATCCGACAGGAACTACAGAAATAATAAAGAATCTAAGGAACTTTTGTAAAGAAAATTCCTTAGATGAAAGAGCAATGAGAAATATTGCTAATGGACGTTGTAAAATATACAACGGATGGCATTGCTCAATTCACTCATAAAAGATATGCTGTCCAATTTGTATAATACGTTTACGTTTCCATCCCGGCGATATATACGAGGCATGATAGTACAATGCTTTGTCCAAACTAGGTAAACGGAAGCCTTCTAAGAGAACTTTCTTAGCCACTTCTTCGCTTTCTCTGTAGCTAGCATTATCGGGTGGCCGCATACCAGAATCTCTATTACATGTCCAAGAAAACTGACATATAATCTTTTCATAAAAGATATTGCGTTGATAAATTGTTTTGCAAACATCATCCGGAAACTGTCCGCTGTTCACACGGTTCATTGTTACCTGAGCCACTGCAACTCTCCCCTCAAATGGCTCGCTACCTGCTTCATAGTAAATATTTTTGGACAAACAACCTAGTTGTCGTTCCCTCATTGCTGTTGTGATTTGAGAACTCTCAGCGGATTCGTATTTGTCGAGCTTGTCAACTACAACCCATTTGAGCATCAACACTGAAAAAGTCAGTGCCAGCACCATTAGTAGAGCTTTGATTCCTTTTAAGACCGAACTAGGAATCTCTACTTGTGCCTGTTCCCGATCTAGCGTAATTTCAGTCATTTAAGACCTCCTTCTTCGTTAGTGGTAAGTTTAGTTATCAGCGAAGCACTAGTATAGCACTGAAACAGGGCTTTGTCAAGCCATTTTGGTAAAAATTAGGAGCAGACTGTGATCTTATACTGTTGTTCAAAGCGATCTGCATCGGCTCTGTCATTGACCATTGGCTCGCCTCGTATGTTAAGACTGGTGTTTAACAACATTGGACAGCCTGTTAAGGCGTACCACTTTTCCAAGAGCTTTCGTATTCCGCTGCCATCGTTTGCAACAGTCTGGACGCGACTAGTCCCATCATAGTGAACGATAGCAGGATATAGGTCAGGATGCCGGCAATGAGCGACTGACTGCATATACCTACTGCTACTGAAACCAGCAGGCATATCAAAGTAATCGCCAGCCAACTCTTCCAAAATAACGGGCGCAAAGGGTCGGAACTTCTGTCGTCTTTTGATGTCATTTACTTTATCCTTGATGTCTGGACCTCTGGGGTCTGCTAGTAGGCTGCGGTTGCCTAATGCTCTAGGGCCGAACTCTGCTCGACCGTTAGCCACCCCTACTATCTTATTAGTGTATAGTTCTTTTATAATCTTGTCAACTGGATAGTTGCCCGGTATATCATGCCCAAGGAACGCATCTGTCCACTGTACTTTGCATCGATATCCCAATGCGGCTGCACCTAAACTACTGCCAGCATCACCCGGATTGGGCATGATCCAAATGTTGTCATAGTAGTTGCCCAACAATCTATTTGCTGAACAGTTAAGGGCAACACCTCCGCCATAGACTAGATTCTTACTATGGCCTAACCTACGAGCCTTGCCTATTACTGTGGTAATTAGTGTTTCAACTAGAGCTTGGCTGCTGGCTGCGATGTCGTATTTGTCAGCGCCTTGTTCAAAGAACGGATCCATACCTTTATGTAGATTATACTTAAAGGTCAATTTGTTCTCGTCTGCAATTAGATGTTGTTTTAAATCTACAGTGTTAGACCCATATGCTGCCATACCCATTAATATGTATTCTTCATCTAAGGGACGTAGGCCCACACGGTCAGTCATTGCACTATAGAATAATCCTATGCTGTTAGGATACCGTTGAGACCATAACTTCTTATATTCAGCTCGGCCTGTATCACTATCATAGTCTGCATGCCATATTGTAATTGTATCAAACTCGCCAATGGCATCTATGATTACAACAGTAGCATCATCGAAAGGACTTGTTTGGAATCCTGCGGCTGCATGGCTCAGATGATGGTTATGTGTATGAACTGTTTTATTATCTAGTAAAGATATTATGTCTTTGCCAATAATGTTCTTGGCCCGCAGATTGCTAACCGATGGCTTTTGTCCTGCTATTAATTGACGCAGATACTTTAATGTAGGACGTTCGTAATAGTGTACAGAGTAATCTTCTACGGTATATGCCAATGCATCCTTAACGACGGTCTCACATAGACTATCATCATGCTTGTTTTTGCTGTATCGTTCGCTATGGCCGGCAAATACAATCTCACCGTAGCTGTTAATAACACTTACTGCGGCATCATGGAACCCGCAACTTAATCCAATGTAGTTCATATTTTATTTAACACCAATCAACATGTACCTTGTAAATCTCCAGTTGGGATATACAAACTCTTTCTCGCCATTATACAGAATTTCACTGACTGGAAATTGTGCTGTAAATTCTTTTAGAGATGTACTATGTATATGATGATCATCATGTATCATATTGTTGCCTTGTAGTGCAACTGTTGTACCCTGCGGTATGTTGTTCCACCAATCCATGCTTTCAAAGTGTTCAGTACTTGTGTTAATTATTAGGTCAGGGCCTGTCCAATCTATTTCTAATAGGTTGCAGTCTTGTGTTTTAGCTTTAAATTTCCAGTCTTGATATACCCAGTTTTCGTTAATCATGTCAGCAACTTCTGCACAGGCAGGATCTACATCATAGCTACGAACGTATTCTATCTCTATATTATTCCTGCTTAACAACAGGAATGCAGAAACACCATACCAGCCACCGTAGATCCAAATAGAGTCAATACTATCAAAGAGCTTTTCTAATTCTTCACAGAGCCAGATCTTGCTGCCAATTTGGCCGCTACTGAACGCATCTTTATTGACGTTCAATATCTGACTCGTCGCATTGTAATCCATACTGTATCTCTATAATTTTACACGGTACATCGAACGGGTTAGTCAATTGGTGCCATTCTTTAGCCGGTACCTTATACTCTGCGTGTTTCTCTAATCTAAGACTAGGCATATTATATCCTCCTGGCATTTTACTATTAACAATAGCAGTTCCTTCACTGACAATCCAATACTCAGCACGGTGATCGTGCCTTTGCATACTGAGACTTTGTTTAGGATCTACTGTTAGTTCTTTAACCTTCATTCCGGGAACTTCATGCAACACACGATAGTATCCCCATGGGCGGATAGTCTTAGGAGATTTCCATTCTTCTAATATCCAACTACTGCTATTGGCTTTGTTGTCGCCACCGATACCAAATACAAATCGTAAATGTAGGTACTCGTTAAGCAAGTCCATTTCTGGAATGTTCTCTTTGGTGCGATCTCCACCGTTGGCAAATATAATTTCACAGTTGGGATATATTGCTCGTGTCTTGCGGATTGCATCTTTTGCAGACCCATCGGTATCATCAAAGTTAATAACCCTATCAACATGATGTATTGCGGCAACAATGGTTGCACGTTCTTCCCAAGGCATAAAAGATCTGCCCTTCTTGCGTGTTAGCCAATCGTCTGAGTTAACTCCAACGATGAGAACATCTCCAAGTCCTCGAGCTTCTTTAAAATAGGCAATGTGCCCAGAATGGATAGGATCGTATCCTCCAGTACATAGTACAATTTTTCTCATACGTTATTATAAAATATCTTTATTTGTAAATAAACGGGTCACGATTACGCAATTCTGCCAATTTCCGTTGCCAAAGAACATCTTCAGGAACTTCTTCAAATTTGTATGCCTCTACTTTTATAATTTTATCTACGTCGTTAAATGTAATTACATCAAGGACTTTTATCGGTAGCCTGTCAATTATTACGTTAATTTCAGCAAATGCCGTAGTTGGCGATGAAGTTACAGACAAGACTTCTATTTGAATTGTTTCTACACTGTTGAACAACATTTTATGATATTCTAATATTGCATCTATACCTTGTATATAAATTTGCCAATCGACAAGATGTATGTCATTGTCAAACATTTCAGTTAGTGTTGTGATATCTTTATTGCTAAATGCATTAGCATAATCACGTGATAATTTTTCAATATGATCGCTCATTTTAGTTTCCTCTTTTTACCATAATACCACCAGGAGTTTGATGAATATATGTTCTATTTGATATAAAATAATTAGCTAAATGAGTATGAAAATTATCACCTCTACCTGCTATTATTTCTTCATGGCCTTTCATTTTCATATACGGAACAGGCAATAATGTATCAATTAACAGTTTAGGATTAGCCATAAAAAATATATCGTTCACTGTTAGCATATTTGGATTTGGCGGTTCTGTCACATTTATTGCACTTGCACCATAAATCTTAGATTGATCAATTTTATCAATAAATCCATTAAAACTATCTACGTCCGGAATTTCTATGTCTGGTCTTGTAATTATAGCATAGTCGTAATCTTTTTGCAAATTAATTAAGGTAGTTAATAAATTTTGCCAATGATAAATTTGTTTATTGCCACGATGATCAAAATTGATTTCTTGTTCTATGTTTAAATAAATTGGAGTCTTGCCAACAACTGACAATATCTTTTCTGCTGTAATCAACTCTTTCGGCCCTTCATATCCTAGTCTATCAGTGGTTGGGTTTGATAGATTCCAGGTACTCATAAAGATGTCATAGTCAAACCGATCTAAAAATTTCCATGTTGGAAACTGTTGAGAAAAGTTTCTATATTCTCCGCCGATGAGTAGTGCTATCTTCATTGTTATTTGTAGATATAAGGATCTTTAGCTTTAAGCTGTTTTAATCGTCTGCGATATCTTATCTGTCTAGTAAGTTTACCAAACAGTCGTTCTACAATGTAGAATTTGATTTTTTCTAGTATAGACATTTTAAATAAATCTATTTGTTTTAATATGTTCAATTAACCTATTTGCTGTATCTTGATGTCCACCGTCTCCGGTGTGCATACTGTTAACTGTGTCAGGCCACAACCGTGTGCAACGACCCCAATCTTGATTATAATAATCTCTAGGATCTTCAACCAGATCTTTAAAATTAGTATCAGATGAAAATATAATACAGTTTATTCCCTGTTTCTTAATCATCTTATAGGCCATTAATATAACGCCGCGATCATAGTCTCGCTTAATGCGAGAGTCAAATATATCAAAGTAATAATTTTCCATCAACTCTACTTTTTCTATAGACTCTGTATGTAGTCTTTTGTAATAATCATTTTTGTTATTGGCTTTAGCCAACTTCAAGTATTCAGAAAATGCTATTACCTGCTCACTTAGTATCTTAGGAGAATACTCCGGGTTATCTTTAAAATAAAAATCCATTGGAGCATCATGCAATGGAGGAGTATGATAGTGCGGAGGATATAGATGATAGTTAATATCCAATGCAGTTAACGGTACATTTGTATCTGTAGTTTTACCTGTAGCAATCCATTCTATCCTATCATTAGATGTTGTACCTAAAATTACCAAGTGCGGTTTAGGAGACATCTTAGCTGCGTATGCTCCTTGTAGGTATATTGTAAAATTACTAGCACTTCCTCTTGCCAGTCTAACAAGGTTCCAATCAAAGTGTTGAGCAGTCAGTACACCATAAGGCTTTGTATACAGATCTGTACAGCCAATACCGTAATTAAAACTATCTCCACATACTACTATTAGTTTCTTATCTGTAGTCATCTTAAATAAATCCGTTTGTTTTAATATGTTCGATTAATCGATCCGCTGTGTCTTGATGCCCACCATCACCTGTATGGAATGATCCAATAGTGTCTGGCCATAGTTGACAGCATCTGTGCCAATCTTGCCTACAGTAATCTCTAGGATCATCAACTAAATCTTTAAACATTACATCCACTGAAAATATAATACAGTTTATTCCTTGTTTTTTAATCATATTATATGCCATTAATATGACTCCGCGGTCGTAATCTTGTTTAATTCGAGAGTCAAATATATCAAAGTAGTAGTCTTCTATAAGTTGTATTTTCTCCGCACCTTCTGTTAACATCCTTGTATAATGATTAGGCTGTTTTGATTTCTCTATTTTTAAAAAGTCAGTAAGAGCTAATACTTGTTCGCTTAACATTCTAGGATTGTAATTTGGATCGTTTTTAAAATGAAAATCCATAGGAGCGTCATGATTTGGTTGTGCCCAGTTATGAGGCGGGTATTCGTGATAGTTAATGTCTAATGCTGTTAACGGGATGTTTGGATCTGATGTTTTACCAGTAGTGATCCATTCTAATCTATCAATGGACGTTGTGCCTAAAATTACTAGATGCGGTTTAGGGTTCATTTTTGAAGCGTACTCTCCTTGAAGATAAACAGTAAAATTACTTGCACTACCTCGGGCAAGTCTTATCAAGTCCCAATCAAAATTTTGAGCAGTTAACACGCCGTAGGGCTTTGTGTGTAAATCTGTACACCCAATACCATAGTTAAAGCTGTCTCCGCATACAACCATTAGTTTTTTATCTGTCATTGCTTTTCCATTTTTCTAAAACATCCAAAAATTCTTGACGTTCTAATAATTGGTTGAACGCATTTTCGGCAAACTCGTAATGCGAGTTTGGTCCGGGGTGGGCACAATCTCTAGCCCTATTTTGTTTAAAAGGCTTTAGAACAGGATTAATATCCTTTTCAAAGTAATGCATCATACCAGGGATATAATTAATGTTGAGTTCGGGTGGATAGTCAACTCCCTGAAGGTCTCCATTCCAACAACTAAAAAAGAAAGGTATATTTTTAGATTTTAAATAATATTTTATAAAAAGAAGAATTTGGTAATATTCATGATATGATTGTCTTAGGTCTAGATTTTTTTGCATAAAATCAAGAACATTATCATAAAACATACCTGTTAATGGGTTGCCTGGCATAAATCCTGCAGTAATTCCTGTCCCGTCTGTATTTGTAAATACCAATTCTTTTCTGGTCACAGGGGGTAACAAGATATAAACCAAATCAGGTCTAGCACCCATATGTTCTATAGAAATATATACATTTCTAATGGCGGAAATAGCACTAATTCCTCCTTTACCAAGATTGAATACGGCTATAGGACCTTTGTTAATTTTTGTAAGAATTCGGTGTTTTAAAAATGTATGCCATAAGTGATCTACAGGAAGACCTATTCCTTCTGTAAACGAACAACCACTAACCAACATTGTTGGATAATCGTATGCTTGCTCAAATTCTTTAATGAAATTGTTTGATCTAAAACCATAAGAATTATAATCATATGTAATATCATATTCACCGTATGTTATATATTTTGTTTCTCGATCCTCCTTTGTTTTGTTATATGTATACAGATCATCAGGTGATTTCCAGAAGGGACTGGTATTCCTCTCTGGGAATAACTCAAAATTATATTTGTTCCATAAATTATAACTAGTTAAATTTTCAGGAGGATTGGTACGCACAACTATGTCAGTCTCTGATTTAGGTAAATCTTGTCCCCAGCGGTTTGGCCCCGAATGAAAAAACATTTTCATACGATGTTCCCACCATTCTTTAGATTTTAATTTAACCCCGTTAAAATCAAGATCAGTCCGATATCTACAGTTGCTTCTCACAATGCTCCATTGTACAGGCATATTCATAATTTTATTATATATTATTACAAATTGATCTGCTAGGTATCTATGTGTGTCAACCATATAAATAGTATTGAAGATATCCATTTCTATGTCTAGAATTTTTGAAATGCTTTGTTGGGTCCCTACATATATCATATCACTCATCTGTCTATATTTGTCTAATGGAAATAATTCGTCCAACCTACCCCCAGTAATTGCATAAAGTGTGTCATGAGCATCGTTAGGTATATTAGCAAGCCATTCTTTAAAAAATTCTTCGTCGTAATCTAAAGCAACGTCCGGTCTTAACAATATTACTCGATCGTATTGAATACCTGAGTTGTTCATAAGGTTGATTGCAGATTTCCATCGGTTGATTAGATATCCCTGATAACAAATTTGATTTTGTGGAGGGTCATCTAAACTAGCAAGGTCGATTGATATAGGTGTAATAAAATTAAGAATTTTATCTTCAGAGATCTGTTCCATTATCTCCCCTTTGCCTTTCAACAACATTTTACTTGTATTCCAAGTAGAGAAATAAGAATCAACATTATCCCATTTTAAAAATGTCCAGAATTTGTGAGCAACAGGAAATTCTCTATATTCTCCTGCTATTAAAACTGCAATTTTCATAAGTCTGAATTATCCAATAAATTATTTTCGTTAATATGATTTAGTAAATGACTTGCCCAGGCTGCATGACCTTCTTCTAATGGGTGGAGCATGGGTCCTATTTTATAATCATTTGCTTTGGCAAAATTGCTAAAAGAAGGATACACATAATATCTATTTTTAACCAACTGATCTAATAATTCAGTTGATATAATACTTTCTTGTATACTGTGTTCTATTCCCATCGATGATGTTAATAGATAAGGTATTTTGTTAATTCTTAAGAAATTTTGTATCCCTAGCACTATCATCATATCAAATGTAAAATGTCCGTGATTGTAATTAAACTCTTTTACAAGAATCTCCCATAGTTGATGGTGTTTAGGGTTTGCCCTTTTGTTGGGTTCAAACGCATTCATATGAATATAATATGCTGGGGGGTCAATACCAAAACAGAATTCTCTACGAGTAGTATGTGTTAGACTTACATTAACAAATATTTCTTCAGGTTTATATATTTTAAGTTTTTTTGTTACATCAGATATTAACACCCTGTATGCACGTTCATTAGAACCACCTGGACATCCTGTATTCTGATAATCTCCTATACTCAATGTATCGGACATTATACCGGTATAACAATGTTTTCTTTTATACTGAGTAAAATCAAATAAACTTACATCTTCTTCTGAACCATTTTCGTCAAGTTCGTGTCCAAATACAAAAGAGTCTCCTGTAGCGTAAAAAAATTTAATCATAATTTGTAAAAAGTTTGAGAATAATTGTTTATCTGTTGATAACCAAGTTGAGTTAAAGAATCAATATCAGCAACTTCTGGTCTAAAAACAGTTGACTGAATATTACTCCAGTCAGTGTGTACTTTTAAATTTCGTTCTTCGGTATGATCTGATATAAATGCACCAGGTCCTATTAGATCATAGTCGTCTTGTCTAACTTGATGTTTTTGTATTTTTCTATACAGATCTGAAATCAAATCCATAGCAGTCGACGATCCGTAGAAAAACTGATCAGAAACATTTACTCTATTAAACTCGTAGGTCATTCTGCCTGCATGTACACATACAATATCTAAATATTGAGGCTTCATAACCAATGGGATTGCGTAAAAATTATGTGTAGGTTCAAATATTATATCGTACCTGCTTCTAACAACCAAATCATATCTAAAATTATTTTCAATTTCATACCGTTTTTTTAAATGATTAGCCATCATTAAAGAGTAGGTTAAAGATGCCCATGAGAATCCTGCACCAATTACTTCTGCCGAATCAATAATATAGTGTTTAGGAGAAAATCGCTTTACCTGTTCATGCAACCAATTACGATCAACAGGTACATCGCCTTCCCAATACACAGGTTGTTCATTATTAGCTGCATTTTTGTTTCTTCTTTTATATGTATTATAATCCCAGGTATGGCAAAAGAAATCGTATTCGTGCTCTCCTGAAAAGTATTTCAAGATGTTAGGTATGGCGGCCTCTATTGTCCTAGGTTGTCCACTTAAACAAACTGCTATTCTCATATTATTTCAAATAATTCAGTATTTTCAAAATTTATACATTCGGTTTTTATTTTTAAAGTTTTTAAAAAATAATAAAAATCAGTACCAATACCGCCCTGTTTTCTATCTATTGGCAGAGTTTTATATTCTGTTCCAAAATTGCAGGCAAAATCAAACGTAAGTGAGTTTGAAAAGAATATCTGGGGAGATACATTAGTAGAGCCCTGACCCTGAACAAAGGATCCTCGAACAAAATATATTTTATTATCTTTATAAGAACTTATATTTAACAATAGATTGTTATGCCTTGCAAACAACTCGAGTGTCTTATTACTAGAATCTACTGCTAGACAAATATCAAATTCTTGTCTTTTGTCTAATTCTTGCTGACGTTTTTTAAATGCTGATACCCAGAGGCTTCTGTATATGTCATCTTCGTAGTGTTCAAAGTAGGTTATATCATACCCTAGTGCATTTAGATAATTCTGGATACCAAGAACATTACTGTTTGACGATCCATAGAGGCATACAGCTATTTTAGGGTTCATATACACCCGTTTCATAGTTAGATATTCCGTGCTTATTCAGTTCCATAATAGGAAACACCTTAGGCAGTTCTATTGAATTATACCAGGAAGCGATCTCTGGAAAAGTTTCTAGTATGTTCTTATTTCGTCTTTGATCATATTGTGTAAAGAAACTTTTAAAATCAACAAGCAATGACTTCTTATCATCGGGCATAAACACATGCCCCTTGTCTAGCACTTCTATGTAGTCGAGTAGACGTTTAATCTGTGCCATTTCGCCATCAACAAATAGTTTAGAGTTTTTATTTTTATCATACCAAACTTTTAATTTAGCATGTAATTCTCGTTTGACTTCATCCGGCAAAGCAAGAGGACTCATAAAGCTCGGCCATCTTAACATGTTTAATGACAAGTTGGGCCTATGATGTCCATACTTTGATTTTAACTCAATGATATCATCTAAGAACTCCGTTATACTAAACAGGCAAAGATTATTAATAGTCATCATTATAGTCACTGCCCTAAAATTGGCATTTTCTATAAAAGTTGAAAGATTATCACGCCATTGTTTATATACTAAACCGTCTCTAATATACTCGGCGTGTGCTCCGAAGCTTTCATTACTGGTATATAAATCAAATTCTTTAATTGGTAATGTCTTGGTAATGCCTATCAGCTTTTCAAGAGCCTTATCACTCATACCTAAATTACTGTTAACGGCAAATCTTAAATTACTAGCGTCGGTGGTATGCAGTATATCTACAAATCGCCAAAAGTTCTGACTCACTGTTGCTTCGCCGCCGGTGATTCGTATTTCTTGCAGTGTCTGTGATAATTCAGGCCACCATTGAAAGAAAGCATCTATATAAGGATTGTTTTCTAAATGACGTCCGTTAGTTTCAGACCAGCTACCGTCTGACTGGTATGCTCCGCCGCCGCCGTGTGCTGAAAAGTTTTGATAGGCACCGTTCTTCTTTAGATCTTCTGACCATGTAGAACTATAACCGGCATTGCAATAACTACAGGCAAAATTACATTGTCTGTCAAAACTTATTTCTAATGTTTTAAGTATAGAGTCAGCGTCCCAAGGTAGGTCTCTTAATTGTTGTATGTCTTCATTCTTGTAGATTTCACTTTTATAGATCCTATCACTTGGATTATCTCTACCAATGCCTTCTATCTTCCAACAGTAAGAACACTCTGCAGGCTTTGCTCCTTCCAACATCATTTTACGCATCTGCTTTTTATGATCAGTGTTGTGGATAGCAGATGGATTAGTTTTAATCTGTTCTAGATCAATGGGATGTGGCAACGGTAGATGACAACTGGTTGTTTGACCGCTACCTAGGTGTATGCTGGCATTATACCATTTAGCTGCACAGAAGCTAGGGCTTATTGAATTCAGGTGTACATTGCGCCAATGTATTAGGTGTTCGCTCATATTAGAAAGGGCCTTTCGTTTGCCATCTTACAGTGTACATTTTAGCTTCTTGATAGAAGTCTGCTAGTTCGGGAAATGTTTCTACGAAGTTAGTACCTCTTCGAAGATCGTACTCAGTGATATATTCTGCAAATTGTGCCCGCAAAGGACCAATCACATTGGGATCCTTGTGACTACGCATCATCTCATCTCTTACAGTAAAGTACAGTCTTTCAATCCTGTTTACTTCAAAGTCGAAGAACCCTTTTCCACATAAAGGAGGCCAATTCAATTGGTGCAAGTTTTGAAACATATGAGTAACAGCATCTTCAACCATAGGAAGGAATCTAGAATCCGCAACCCATGGTGCTAAGAATTCGGGCCAGCGAATATAGGGTATGTCTAATGATACAGGGTTCTTTCTAACAGGTTGTAAAGTATACTTTCTTTTCATGTCTAGTATATCATCCATTAGTAATTTAAAACTAGGCATGCTCAATATATTGTAAGCTGCCATTACAGTAAGATGACTGTCGGGAATTTCAGCTAAAACCCTATGACAATTTACCAACCAACGATTGTAATTTAATCCAAATCTAATGTATTCTGCTTGTTTCCCGTGTGCTTCGTTACTGGTAAACAATTTGAAACTCTTAACAGCTTTCTTTTCTTGAATAGTCTGCATCTTCTCAATAAATTGATTGATGAGATTTTTAGGAACATCAAGATTAGAGTTAATACTAAATTCCATTTGCGGTTGCGGGTTCTCTATCAAGAAGTCCAACACTCTAAAGACCTGCTTACTCATCAACGGTTCGCCACCTGTGATTCTAAAAGTATGCAAGTCGCCTACAACATCGGGCCACCATTTCCAGAATGCATCAATGTATGGATTTGGTTTTGTTATAGGTAACGGCATTTGGCCTGTCTCTTTTAGATAATCTAAACTGTGTAAGGTTATATCTTGTAGATTGTAAGGACCGTACTGTTCTATCTCTTGTTTCCATGTAGATGAATAACCAGGACTACAGTATGCACATTTAAAATTGCAGGCAGTGTCAAACGAAACTTCTAAATAAGTAGGATTAACATCCGCATCCCAAGGCAGAGACTTGATTTTGTCTATATGAGGCAATGCCCAAGCATCTGCACTTTTTGTAATTCGTTCGCTGAAAATGTTGCTTTCATTTTCATTTATTACTGCATCCTCGGCTCGCCAACAGTAATCACATTCACTAGGACGTTTACCTTCTAACATTAATTTTCGTTGTTCTTTCTTATAAGATGTATTATGTAAGGCGGAAGGGTTTATTTTAATTTCGTCAATAGAGATTTTGTGTGGGGCAGGATGATGACAACTATGATTCAACCCTGTTCCTAAGTGGAGACTGAGCTGGTTCCATTTTGCAACACAGAAAGTAGGACTCACTGCATCTAACTGTTCTTTTGTTGTTTGAAATATTTTTTGATGATCCATTTTGTACTTAATTATCTATAGCTTTAATATATTTATTAAAAGTTTTTTCTAGCCAGTTGTAGTCGTTTACTTTAGTAATGTCTTCATTAGAATTAGCAAATGCTACTCCTTGCTCTGCTCCCAGCTTTGCCCATTTTGCAAAGTCGGCAAATTTGATTGGATCGAGCCATTCTCTTAATCTTTCTTTAGATTCAGCATCATTATTTTTAGACAATTTTGCACATTCTCTAAAGGCAGCTTTCCAAGTGTTGTACTCTGATGTGTTAAATTGTGTAACATTGCTAACACTATCCATAACCGTTAATTTCTTACCGACGCTCTGTGTTAGATCAGTGTCCCATGATTTAAGGGATCGCATCTTAGACGTATTAAACAGTTTAACACCTCCGTAACCGTATGTCAAGTTGTTTACAGGATTTTTACTTTTCCAAACATAGGTGCAATCTCTATCAAATATGCCTGGTTGAAAATTAAATTTCCAATCAAACATTAGATAAGCATCACCGTCTACAACAAAAAACATATCAGTCTTTGCCAACTTAGCTGCGGCCTTATGTGCTTCAAATATACCCTTAACCCCATCGACTCGTTTAGCATCAGGTGCTTTCTGTAGAACACGTTTCCAATTTTGTTCTGCATTTAGTTCGTGATAACTTATAAAAATAACATCCATTTGATCTGCCCATAGAGGAGTCAATGTGCCAACTTGTTTTTCACCTGTTGTGTTGTCGGTCAATCTATATCGAGAGATCCAAATATTATCTTGAGAGACTGATGGGTCATCTAGGTACCAAACATGTTCAAATTCAAAGTCATACCAAGGGATATCGTAGTCTATATCATTGCATATTTTAGGAAGTTTTGAATTGTGTTTTAGTTTAATGTTAGGACTAACGTAATCAATTATCTTAGAGCCTTCTGGTTCATCAGCAATCTGGATAGTGAATGCCCATATATCATCTTCTCCGTGTTGCAAATGCTTTCTATCCAGCATCCAAACATGTTCAAACTTAAGGTCGTACCAAGGTGCGACATAATCTATACTATAATCTAATTTAGGCAATAATGGATTATATATTATGTGGTACTGGGGACTTATTACTCCGTACCATTTCCATTCCTTAGGTTTACGCCAGTTTGGTCTAAACTTAACAACCCACATACGTTCAGTTAACTCAGATGTTTGATGTATAGGATCTAATTCGTATGCACATTCATTAGACAGATCCCAAAACGGTGGGCAACATTCATCTACGTTAATTCCTAAGTCAGGTAAGTGTTCATTAAAGTCTATAGACACATCTGGAGTAAGGTATCCCATGTCCTTTGTACCTAGTATTTCCTTACCTTCAATTTGAACAGACATTGCCCAAACTTTATCTTCTGAGGGGACAAACTTAGGATCCATATACCAAACTAATTTATAATCTCTTTCCCATTTGTCTAGTTCATGTACGGCAAATGGATCATCAACGAACTGCATTAATTTGTCTATTTCTGGATTCTTTGTCCAAATGGGTTTAGGTTTAATAATCTCTATTGTTTCGTATCCTTTTACAGGATTCCAACGATCAGTGAATAATTTGGCGATCCATTCACCTTCATAGGTGTAGACCACACATTTTTCTGAATAGGGAATGTCATCGATAAAACGGCGAACATCTGTATGTGGTGTCCAAGGATTAAAAGCAATGAATTGAGAGTGGCCGTTATTGAGATTAAACAGATTTACATCGTAATAGATGTTATTGCCATCCCATTCAACGGCTGCTACTTCTTCATAGGGTATTTGATATATATCGTCTAGCATATGTACTAATTATCTTAGTACAGAATGGTAAAGAATATATTAAGTTGGTAAATTTACCAGGCTCACTTCGGTGGACCAGCTCCATGCGGATGTAGCAGTTGAGTATGACGTAGTAAAACCTCTAAATAGATAACCGACCGTACCATCCTGAACAGGGGCACCTAATTGATAATATCTAATGGTATTGTCCACGTCTGAATAGTAGTGGAATGCTCTAGTTAAATTTTCTAATGTAGCATCAAATGCAGGGTCGCCGGATAATTCTCGCAAATTGTTAATCTCTACAGTAATATTCCCCACACTATCGTGATCTACAATAAACATAGACCTGTATCCAGGGCTTTGTTCATAGCCAAAGTAATCAGAATAGTTAAGGCCTTCGGTAACTTTCTTTTCGTACAGAGGTAAGCCATTGATATCTAACTGTCCGCTTAGATATGTCCCCACAGACTCTAAGGGAATTCTATAACCAATTGCCCAGTATGGGTATGGTGTTTTTAATGGACCTGCATCGAAAGCAATGTTTCTTAGGCTGACAAATTCATTGCCACCGTCAGCATATACTGGTGTGCCATCACCTCCTGCGCCAACTCCAATTGTAATGGTCTTGACGCTATTGATATAGTCAAGACTTATACCAATAATGCTGTTATTATAAGCTGCTGGACTTATCCAGGTGGCAATGTTTTTATATTTGGTATAATCGATATTGACCACAGCAGTATTGTAAATTAAAACAGGAGCGGCCGTTTCCGCCGTGATTGTCAGTACAGAGTTATATGTGCCATTGATATTATTAACTTGGTTTGGGTCCCACGTTAGATAAATGGTGTTGATTGCATCAGATCCCGTTGACACAGACCATCCGTCGCTTCCAGATATTGAAGTAGTAAACGGTAATGCAAAATCTAAAATTTCAATACCGTTAGTAATAGGAATAAGATGTATTGTTTCAGTTTCAGATTTACCTATTTCAGTAGTTGATACAGAAAATACCGTAGGTGTTGCTGTAAACCTAGAGTCATTACTTACTGTTTGACGTGTAATAACCTTGTATTTTCTAGAATAATGATTAGAATTGATTATAAAATAGTTGACATATTCGCCTATATCGTTGCTGCTATAGGATAATGCAACTGTAGAAGAACTCAATGGGGCAATGCTAATTGGAAAAGTAGCTGATAGATTCGGAGTTACACTTTCAGAAGTAAAAGAAATGTCACTAGCTGAATTAATTACCAAGGCAAGGTTGCCTCGATTGTGGATAACTACATTCTGAACAGCACTTGTTCCACCTGGATAGATATAGAAAGTATCTAATGGATCGATATCTAAAATAGCGCTATTGGCTTCTATAAACGGATATGTATTGCCTTCTAGGTCTCGAAGGGTCTGAACAATTGGGTACGGTCCAATAATTGCTCCGTTCGAGGCTCCTCCGCCCACTTGGCGAAAGCCGATACTGCTACCTATGGTTAAGTTTACGTCAAATTCTGTTAATGCTGGCATAATTGTTAATTAGTTCTATAATCTACTGGCATTAGCATTCCGTCAATACAGATACTGCTAGCGAAATATTCGGAGATTCCGTCTACATACATTGTATAAACAATTGTCGTTGGACTAAAATACTTTGCTCGGATTGTTGTAAATTCTTCAGTTCCATTTTCAGTTATTAGAATATCACCAATGTTTATTTTGTCATATTGCACTTGATGTGGAGCAAGACCATTGGCCTTGCGGTTCAAATAAGAATCAGGTTCAACACATTTCCATCCTGCCGTGGTCTTGATCAAATGATCGCCAGTGATTTCGAGATGTTCGTTAATTACCCAAATCCATCTATGTTCCAGAACTGACCTTCTTAATTTTACCACATTAGAAATGCCATTTGTAGTGAGTACAGTATCACCTACTACTATATCTTCTACAACTTTTAATGTACCATCACCCATTCTGATCAATGTTCCAGCAGTAACACACACTGCCGCACCACAACTGCCGCCATCGCCGCCGGTGCCACAACCTCCTCCAGGGCCGCCATCGCCGCCGGTGCCACCCCAATCATAGCTTGGATTATACACATCAAAAACTGGGGCACTATTAATTGCATATAAATTAGTGATATTTTTAACTACGCTACTACCGCCCAACGTAAAATGTAAAGATACTGCTGAAGTGTAGGTCCCAATTGCCGAAGTCACATTGTTGTAGTCCATCGAAAATACCTGTGTTCCTCCGCCCGGAGTCACAGTGATCATTTGGTCTAAATTAGAAGTGAATAATATGCTTCCGGTAGGAGTAGTGCTCGGAGGCCCACTCATTACCAAAATACTTTCGTTTTTAACAGAAATGATTGTTTGCCCAGAATATCCATTGCCAGATGCCGTCCAGCCTGCTGACAAACCCAGCGTGTTTTCTAATATCAACAATTGTTCGGGAGGTGTGAACGTAATATTAGACGAACCAATTACCAATGGTATACTCGGAACCGGATCTGTACTCAGCTGAACCCATGTAGTGCCACTGGTAGCGACTACCGTAGGACCAGTAAAATTTTCTCCAGATACTGCATACCCTGCTGAAATATCTGTATTGTTGCTCAATTTCATATAGTAGATGCCAGATGAAACAACGTTACCTTGGTAGGTTTTGATCACATCTGTTACTAGCCCTACATAAGGTTTGGAGCTAGTTCTAATAGTGGAAGAGCCTTGAAAGTCGTCATAGGGTGCAGAGCTCCATGGAATTTGCCAATTTGGCCAATCAGATAACTGTAAATGATGCTGTATTTGAGTAAGATTGGTAGCAATCGTTATGTAATTAAGGACCGCAGGAAGAACAGGGTCGTTATTGATGATGGTGTAGGTGAAAATGCTGGCCATTATATTATACCAAGGTTGTCCAAATTCTTGTTGAGGGGTCAATTACAATGGCTGCAATATCGTTATTTCGATAGGCAACTGTAAAGTCTAGGTATTTTCCATTTAGACTTTTGGTCACTGATACATCAATACTGATACCCGAGGTAGAAGTAGTGGCATTGTATATGTTGTTGATCGTACTGCCTGGATTATGCACTATACTGTGGCTTCTATCATAGTGCAGCACAGGCACAGCCGGATCTCCGGAACGTAGCCAATTGATAAAAGTAAACCATTCATAGTCCGCACTGTTCAGCCCTGCACCCACACGAAATGGCAAAAAGGTAATATAACTGCCCAGGTTAAAGAAGTAGACCATGGTATCTGCTGTGGGAAACCCAACACGAACCACGTGTGTTATGTATGATTCCTGTATGCCCCACACTGTAGTTCGTGTACTGACACCCCCAGTATAGTTAATGGTGTTGGACGTCACAGGGTCCACATAATATTCACTTTCAGCACAGGTAAATCTCCTAGATGCATCACCATTGCCGGAGTCCAGTAGAAAGTTAGATAAGTCTGTGTAAGAAGCTGGGATATCCGAAGTGATTGGCTGGCTTCGAGTACCGGTAGTGAGCTGCGTGTAGCTGCCGGTCACATGCTTGTTTATCATGTTGAGATCAGATTGGAGATTCTTCCAATCTGAAGCTCGAACCTTGTCCGATCTAGACACAGGGCGACTGGCCACATAGGGTAGTCCATAACCTTGAGGATTTAATCCCAGTATGTTAGATACGGTGGTTTGAATACTGTTGTAGTCCGAAACAAGTAGGGTGGATCCTGTGGTGGCTGTCATAATTGAGTATTTAGCTTTTTTTATGGGTCAGTTGATGCTATAATTAAATACATACATAATAGGAAACATACAAACTATGACCAAACGATTAGGTATTATACAGACCCGAGGCCTGGGAGACATCATGATCGCCTTGCCCATAGCCCTACACTATCATGAGCAGGGCTATCATGTACACTGGCCCATACAGGACAATTGGCTAGAGCAGTTGACCCGCCATGCGCCCTGGGTCAAATGGATTCCAGTGACCCCCGATGCTGGAGCGTTTTTCTACGACGAGCCTATGAAGCGTCTCAAGAACTTCAAGTGCGATGAGATCATATGCCTTTACCAAGCCTTGACAGGTCACCCGGAGTTCAGCGCCGAGCCCTGGTTCCAACACACGGGCTTTGACCAATACAAGTATATACGTGCAGGGGTACCCTTCAAAGACAAGCTGCGCTTGGCTGAATGTATCACCCGAGACCACCAAAGAGAACAGGAGTTCTACGATCGTTATGCACCTCGAGATGGTCAGCCCTATGTGATCACACACCTTGAGTCAAGCCAACAGACCGTGAGCATTGATCCGGCCCTGATACCCGCTGAGTACGCCCGTGTGGACATCACCAATGAGGGCACTGTATTTGATTGGCTAAAGCTGATCGAACACAGTGATGCAGCGATCATGACTGACAGTGTTTTTGCCAATTTGGTAGACGGTTGGGACTTCCCCAAACCAGAACGCTACTTTATTCCACAGCATCATATACAATTGACACCCACATTCCTGGGCGCTTGGACATGGTTGGAAAACAGCCAGATAAACCCTCGCAGCCGTATCTTCTCCGCGGGATAATAAACAATGATAGTATCTGCACCAATATCAGTAGGTGAACTGATTGACAAGATCACTATACTGAAGATCAAACGAGAACGAATCCTCAGCCCTGCTAAACTAAAGAACATAGAACAGGAACTGCAATTACTTGAAGAAATACGAACAAGTTCAGGTGTGCCCAGTCTAGAAGCAGAAGAAGAACAGCTATACCTAGTCAATAATGAACTTTGGGATATAGAGAACTACAAACGTGCCTGTGAACAGGATCGGCGATTTGACTTCCTGTTCATAGAAGCTGCTCGCAATGTATACCTAAAGAACGACCGCCGTGCTGAAATCAAACGAGAGATCAATCTCTTAACTGGTTCGACGATCCAAGAAGAAAAGAGCTATTGAGCTCTCCCAGGTCCCGAGCTATGTTACCGGCCCATATTCCAGCAGTCTCAGGTCCCGGGTGCATACGATCTCGAGCACGGTCTATTGGTGCAGTCAGCCGAGGCACGCTCCAGTTTGGATCAACCTGGGGACTCCAGGTATAGTGCAGTTGGGGGCAAGACCACAGTGCTCGCACACAGGCCAAGATCTCTCCGCTGATGGCCTGTGCATGATCAGTGTCCTTTAGGTATTCCAGTCCCAGACCTTGAGCACTCCAAGAACCTGTGTGCCGTGCAAGTTTCGAATCCAGCATACGAGTGTATCTAGAAACGTCGGGCCATATATAAACAACAGCACGAGGACGAATCCCAGCGGCAACTAGTCTAACTGTATTGATCCACTGAAATGTCCAAGAACTACCTCCCTGTCCGAGATTTACTACAGGAATTCCCCCTAGATAAGAACTTAGATGACTACTGATGGTATCACTGTCATCAAGACCCACACCAAATGTAACACTACAGCCCAGCATGAGTATGCTGTCATTCCAAACTATATCCTCCCACTCTGGACAACGATAATGATCACTATTGGTAGTATAAGTGATTGGACGAGCTTTCCATTGCGCACGGAAATCACTGAGTGATGTGAAATTTTTTATGTATAATTCTCTCGTGTCAGTATCCATAAACTTTTGCACTAAAGGTTGATTTTGATAATTGCCGGTTAATAGTAGATTAGGATTCATATATAGTATATATCATATTAGACATGGGGCAAATCAACAAATAATGGTGCGGATCGCGATATTACCAGTATCCATCCACTCTAACAGTCAACATTTGAAAGGAACTATCAGCATGACTATTTACTACGTATACGCATACCTGCGTGAAGATCAATCTCCCTACTATATAGGCAAAGGTAAAGGCTATCGAGCTTGGGATAAGTCTGGACATGTCAAACGAGGAATACAACTTCCTCCAGATCGCTCTCGTATAATAATACTACAAGAAAGTCTTACTAATGAACAAGCTATGGATTTGGAAACAGAGCTTATTAAACATTACGGACGTAAAGATCTAGGCACGGGCATACTACATAACAAAACAGACGGCGGAGTCAATCCTATACTATACGGAGAGGCCAATGGTATGACTGGTAAAAAGCATAGTGAAGAAACACTCTCTGCTATTAGTAATAGTCTTAAAGGGCGTAAGCATACAAAGAGTATATGTGTGTTGTGTGCCAAAGAGTATGCTCCTCAGTATATGAGTAAACATATACGTAAAGATCATCCAGAAAGCACCCTACTAGAAGACACCAGGAAATACAAGTGTGTTAGCTGTAGTGGGCTATTTGTAAGTGAGAATAGTTTACGATCACACACTGTTAGAGTTCATATACGTAAGAAAACCCCGCTAGAGACGATCAATGATCGGTGTGCAGCGTAGTACACTCGATACAACAAAACCCCGCTGGAGCCCTACTTGGTATATTGTATATACTACTGTACCCTATATAAGAAAACCCCGCTAGAGTGGTGAGAGAATGGTGGGGCCTTTTGAAAAACCATTTGAGCATTACCCCTCCACCCCACCCTGACCCCACGATACTACACTATAAAATCACGCTGAATCCACCGTAAAACCGTGCCAAAAAGCCACAGAATCCACCGAAAATCCACAATATTTCCACCGTTTTGACACCGTTTTTGAACCTTTTCCACGGTGATCTCACTTGCTCAAACCCTAGATCCGTGCTATAATAAGTACATACACTGTATAACATATAGACTATGTATACACTATAGTGGGACTCTAGCTCATGTTGGTTAGAGCAGCGGACTCATAATCCGTTGGTGCTGTGTTCGACTCACAGGAGTCCCACCATAGTGTATATATACACTATACATATACACACTATACACACTATACAAACCGTAGGCTAAGAGATATATACTGTACAACGAGATCAGGAGCTATGAGTCTGGGAGATCTCTGAAGGCAGGTGAGGCAAGTTATAGACAAACCGCAGTCTGGCCGAATCCAAAACCATTAACTCATAGTGGTAAGGGCTCATTATCGAGAGATAATAGGAATAATTGGAGCGGGATCCAATACTGACACCTGCGTATATTGGATACTGATTATAGGGATAATGTTTTTGGGCATTATCCCTATTATCTTTAGACCTTTTACTACGTAGAATCGACTTTATTAAAGCATAATGCGTTTGCGGCCTCTATGCGCATTATGGGATAATATTATCGGTCGGTTTCTCTGTAGTAAAAGGTTCGTGTTTAACTGCAAGTAAACATATTAGCGGGGATTAACCGATTATCCTCTATATACTTTAACACAGTATAAAAGTGCTCTCTGGGGCAAGTATCCTGTCGCATAATGCTCTCGTGTAATACTGCTGCATCTAGTGTGCTATTAAACACTTGTAGTGCTGCGACATTATGTGCAATGTCATCTGCACACATTTTAAACATAATAAAGTCCGTTTCATTCTCATCATAAAACGCTACAGTATTAACAAGTGGGAGCATTAACTTATTAATAGCTACTGCATGTGTTTTAGTTACTCGTGCCATTTTAATTTCCTTTTTAAACAAACTCTACATAATCGGTACGCATTACCTGTTTAGCTTGTGCTATAATGCGTAGTTTATCTTGTTGTAATGTCTCATATGCAATATCTCCACTTACATAAGCACATTTTGCTTGTGTAGGAAATACGTGTACAATATCTCCATTATCTTTTTCTTTTATGTGTACATTAAATGCAAATATAATCTTATATGTTTCTTTATCTTTATAATAAATTACTTTTGCTTTTGCAATATTGGCAGTTTTAATATTACTCATTACGCTTCCTTTTTAGTGTAAGCGTATTATAACACCGTTTTGCAGTGCCGTCAAGTGTGGCTTTTTATACACGGCCTGTGTGTAGGGGTATTGACAAAGTGGCAAAAGTGTTGTATAATACAGTTACACTAAAAGGAGCTTAGATGAAGACATTTTACTACACACAAACAGTTGTTTATAGCTTGCAAATAGAGGCAGAGTCCGCTGAGGCAGCAGACGCTATTGCCTACGCTACAGAGGTAGATAGTGTGGGCGTAGTAGGACAGCATAGCGAGTGGCAAGAGGACGGCTACGCAGAGACCGAGTAAAGTGTAGGGTCTTTGGTTGACACACTGGTAAAACCATGTTATAATACACTATGACACAGACAAACACACTACGCAAAAAGAGAGCGGACCGCAACCACATCATCTATGAGCTTGTGGTCAATGGGCTCAACTACATAGGTGTCACAGCCAAGACTGAAAGCACTGTGAACAAGAGTGTATTGGCTCGAGCTGCCAAGCACTTCTACCGTGCCAAGACTGAAGACAAGAACTGGCTTCTGTGTGCTGAGTTGCGTAAGCTGAACGACAAGAGCGAGATAGAGGTCTACGTACACGAGGTGATCCGTGGCAAGGCGGCTGCTCATCGTCGTGAGGTTGAGATCCGTAGAATGGTTAAGCCTGTTCTGAATACTGATGTCCGTGGAGATTGAACGGGCTTTGGTTGACAAACTGGTAAAACCATGTTATAATACTCACATACACTAACAAGGAGCGTACTATGAATGCATCACTGAACATCAACACTTATACCGCAGACGGGTTTGTCAAGGTATGTGATGTGGCTAGGGATACTGAGAACCGTTGGTTCTACGAGAACATCAACGAGGCCATGATGTTCAGTGATCACCGCAGTTGGGTCTACTTCGTTGTAGTAGATGACGAGATTGTCAAAGTGGGCGAGACTGGCAATCCGTTGGGTGTACGCATGAAGACCAGCAATCAGCCCAAGTATGGTACTGAAGGACGCTTTGGACGCTATCGTGCAGGAGATGCCACTGACTGGTTCATTCGCGATGAACTGCGGAGAGAAGTGCGCGAAGGTCGTGTCACACTGTGGGCCCGGCGTTGCGAAATGGTGTCGTTGACTGTGTCTGTAGCTGGGTGCGAAGACTCCACAATGACCAGCTTCCACAAAGATCTTGAGATGAGGTACCTGGACTATATCTTTAGCCAAACGGGCAATCTGCCTCGTTTGAACAAAGCCCGCAAATAACCCATCGGTTGACAAGGTCATTGAATTCGTGTTATAATACACACATGAACAAAACACAAACACAAAAAGGAACAACCATGCAACAATACACCCTGTACGTCTACAAGCAGGATCGCCGTTGCCGGTCAGGCGAGCGGCTGGTTCATACCAGTGTATGGCGTGACCATACGTCACAGCGCTCGGAGCGAGAGATGCGAGAGATCGCACTCGATGCCTACTCAGGACCTGTTGCAAGGTTCGAGTTCGTGCCCACCATCAAGCGGGTACGCAACCTGATGAGCGGGGAGATGGTGGAGATCCCACATGATACACCACGTGCATGTGATCCATCAAGTGAATTGTTTTGGTCAATGTGAGGTTGACAACATGGTAAAACCATGTTATAATTGTTCTACACTAACTAGGAGCTGATATGAGTATTCAAACAGTCAACGCAGAGATCCTCGCAGGCAACTTCACTAACGATCAACTGACTTCGATCATCGATGCAGTCAAGTTCGCCCGAGCACGGCTTACAGATCAGAACAAGCGAAACCTGCGCATAGGCGGAACTGTCAAGTTCACATCGTCAAAGTCAGGATTGATCCATATGGGTTCTGTGGATAAGATCGCTATCAAATTCGTCACAGTGCGCACAGGAAGTGGTCTGTGGAAAGTGCCTGCTAACATGCTGGAAGTCGTATAACCCAGGGCCCGCAAGGGTCTTTGGTTGACAGGTTGGTAAAACCATGTTATAATTGTTCTATACACACTAAGGAGCACACTATGAATCCAATTCCATTCTCCGGCATGTTTGCCACTAAGACGCTTGCAGAGTTGCAAGAGTACATTGAGATGATGACGGGCAAAGAAAAGGCACAGGCCTATCTCATCATGCAGATGACAATGAATGCTTGCCACGCACTGGTGGAAGACGAATTTGTTGACACAATGAGCCGCCCTTAATATTAATACGCAACAAGGAGCTGATATGAAAGCATGGGATGTTATACGCAACGGTCGAGTCATTGACACTGTATTCTATGACGTAGACTGTGAGCTGTGGTACGTGCGCAAGGGCCTGATCGAACATGACGGCTACCCTTCGGACATCATTGTTAAACCCGCAACACGATAAGGAACTAGTATGACACGCTATTACGATGAGATCGCCAGCTTTGAACGCGATGGTTTCTTTATTATTGTAGACAAGACCTATGAAGACCTCAGTCCACATGACTGTTTCGACGACTCGATCACTGATATCAAACAACTCTGTGAAGACATCAATGATTGCAAACTCGATTGGTTCATGCTACGTGTACGGGTGCTGGTCGACGGACACGAGATGGGCAGTTCCTACCTCGGCGGATGCCTATACGAGAATGCCAAAGACGTGCTTACTGACGGGACTGCCGAGGACCTCATCAGTGAAGCTTTGATCGAAGCCAAACGTGATGTCTATCGCATGTACAAGCGGTTCCAAGAGTTGAGCTTTAATATTGATCGTGAAGGCATTGATGCGTAATATTAACGAAGTACTACAGTGGGCAGGCACCGTTTGTTTCATGGTCATGTATGTGACCATGAGTTTCTTCAAAGAACTGCATACCCTGCAATTAATTGCCGGATGCATGGGCGGTGCCCTGTTTCTCGTATGGTCATTGCGTGTGGCTAATAGACAACAGATGATCGTTAACGTTGTGGGAGTAGCCATAACGCTTCTAGGGTTATACAACGAACTAGGTTGACATCTTGGTAAAACCACTGTATAATTAAGACTTAGACACAGCAACTAAGGAGCAGAGATGTTTACTACACAGGCCCAACAGGAGTTCAAGCAGTCACTGCAAGCATTCGCCGCCGTCAAAGAAGCAGAGTATTCCTACGCATACACTGCTGGCTACTATGAGAGCATGGTCGTTGAGATGTTTGGTCTGCTGACAAAGAAGCAACAGAAATTATTTGCACAGCAGATACAAAAAGAGCTTGACAAGGTAGCGGTTTGATTGTATAATACATACTTACACACACTAAGGAGCAGAGATGAAAGCATTGCAAGCATACGTGGATCAGAAGAACAAGTGGAACGCGATCTTCAACGGGAAGCAGTATGAGATCGTGAGCAAGTTTGGTCGCCTGGAAGTGGCTGGTATGTTGGACGCAGACTTGAGTCCAGAGAACTTGACCTGCGATGGCGAACTGCCCCGTGCAGAGGTTGCTCGTCGCTACAAGACATTGACCAAAGCGGCACAGGAGTTGGTGCAGTTGGACCCCAGCGTTAAGATCTACGAATTCTACACAGGAGAATAAGATGAAAGCCTATGTGACCACTATTATCCGGCAAGAGCTGGAAGTGCCAGACAGTTGGGAGCGAGAAGATGTCTTGGACTTCCTGTCAGAGGTGCAATCATTCCGCACTGCCTTCCAGGGTGTGAGCAATGAAGATCAGACTGCCCGTATCGTTGATCTGGGTGTTGTGGAAGAAGAGATTACTGAACTTGGTGAGGAGAGCTTCGATGCCTAATTGGTGCAACAACACAGTGACGCTGGAACACACAGATCCAGCAATGATCGAGCGTGCCAAGACTGCATTTGCCGCTGGTACATTCCTTAATGAGTTCATTCCTTGCCCGCAGGCGTTGATTGACACTGTGAGCGGCTTTGGTCCTGAGCAAGAGAAGCTGGAAGCCCAGCAAGCAGCCAACCGTGAGCGGTATGGTTATAGCACTTGGTATGAACACAATGTGTCCAAGTGGGGAACCAAATGGGACGTGGGCGGTGAGGATGGTAGTGTTCAGGACATTGAAGGCGGTGTGATCATTACCTTTGACAGTGCCTGGTCGCCACCGATTGCAGCCTATGCACTGTTGCAAGAGCAAGGCTTCGAGATCCTGGCCATGTACTACGAGCCTGGTATGTGCTTTGCTGGTCGGTGGTACAACGGTGATGACGACTACTATGAGTATGGTGGTATGACAGCAGATGAGATTGAAGACACCCTGCCCCCAGAGCTGGACGAGGCGTTTGGTATCAGTCAAGCAGTCAGTGAGTGGGAACAAGAGCAGGCAGAAGAGAACGAAGAGTGATGTTGTATTAAAGCCACAATCGACCCTACAGCGAATAGGGTTGGTTGACAGATTGGTAAAAGTGCGTTATAATACACTTACACTGAAACACTAAGGAGCTGATATGACACGTTACTACACAAACATGCTGTTGGAAATGATCGACGATGGCCTGCTGGATCGCGACACTGTGATCAAAGCCTGCCTCGGTGCAATGAGCGAACAAGAGGTGCAGGACATGATGGAAGCTAACGAGTTCATCGAAGAGCAGTTCGAGGATGAAGATGAGGAAGACGGTCAGCCCGACGAAGCCCAAGAGTGGGAATCCTTTGACCCTGATTGCTAAAGAGTTATTGGTTGACACTCACCCAAAAGAGTGTTATAATACACTTACACTAAACAGGGGCTGACATGCTGACAAACGCAGAAAAGAGTGCTTTGCTTAATCAAGTTGTAGACATGCTTAACGAGGCAGACCGCTTACAGCAACTAGCACTAGGGGACAGCGATGTAACGTGGGATAACCACATGCGTATCCAGGACATTGCAGACGACATTGTCTGCGACATTACTTTGCTTGATGAGGGGACTGTATGATCACAGCAAAGAATGTTCGCTACATGATCGACATCCCTGTCGAACATCTCAAAGCTATTGCTCTCAACAACAAGATCAAGGGTCTTGTGTTTGACAAAGCAGAGTTCCTGGGCATGACTAACGGCAGTGAGTTCTGCTACAGAGTAGCAGACATTGAGGGAATTGAGAGCAAATTGTTCCTGCGTTATGACCCTACAGCGGATAGGGTTACTGCAAGTATCGGTTGACAGTCTGGTAAAACCGTGTTATAATACACACATAGCAACAAAGGAGCAACCATGTTAGATGTTAGCAAAGTTTTCAAAGTCTACAACGGCAAGCTCAATCGCTGTTGCTGTGGCTGTTCAGGCAAGTACCATATTGCCTCTGCACACAAAGAGTTTGCAGACCAGGACAGGGGATATGCCTACGACGATGGCGATGTCAATGACGTTACGGTGCGTAAGGTTGTGGGCAAGATCCTAAGTGCCAACAACCCAATTGACGAGGGCGGGCACGTCTACGCAACTGTAGGCAAGAGAATGTATATTGCCTACTACAAATAATGGTTGACAGTCTGGTAAAACCGTGTTATAATTAACACATAGACAGCAACACACTAGGAGCACTAAATGGGAACACGAAGCACTATCGCATTGGAATTCGCAGACGGCACAGTCCAGCAAGTATATTGCCACTGGGACGGCTACTTGGAAAACAACGGCAAGATCCTGTTGGAACACTACAGCGATCCGTTCAAACTGCGCGACTTGATTGACTTGGGCGACATCAGCTCGCTGGGCAAAGAAGTTGGCAGCAAGCACCCTTTCAGCCCACACAGTAGCCCAGAAGATGAAGCCGCTTTCCACGAAGCAGTTGATTTGGCAGGTGCAACTACATTCTACGGACGCGATCGCGGCGAGGCAGGCATTACTGCCAAGAAGTTCGTTAGCTTCTCAAGCTATATGGCTAACCACCAATATGAGGAATACGAATACATCTTGCGCAACATAGACGGCAAGGCTGTTTGGTTTGTAGCGGACCACAGCGACCGTTATGTGCCGTTGGTCGAAGCATTTAAAAACATCAAGGAAGAAGCATAATGAGCACACTTAAAGATCTAGCATACGATATCGAGCAACTGTATATCGACGGCTTCAACTCGCGAGCTATTGCAAACGAATTGAACTGCCCGATTGAGATTGTCCTGGGTGCCTTGGAGGCGATGAATGTGGCAGATGTTGCGGAAACGCCACAGGAGGATTACAATCCGTTCGAAACAATCAACTCCTAAAGCCAGATAATGGTTGACAACGAACCAAAATCGTTGTATAATTAAGGTATGGACAGCGCGGTGCTGCTCATATTACACACAGACTCACAAAGGAAATTTTATGTCTAAATCTTTTACCCATGCAGGCGTTTCTAAACAAGACGGTCAGTTCAAAGTTCGCTTCGCCAATGACGCGATGCGTACCAAGGTTCTGATCAAGAACGGTCACACTGATATTGATATCATCGAACTCAAGCACGCCATGACCAAAGAGGATGCTGTTGCATTCCTTATGGAGATCGACTTTGCTACCAAAGACGGCGTGACCAATGCCTTGGTGCAAGAAGCACTGGCCAATGAGTTGGACAAGCGTTCAGAAGTTGCCAAGGTCACTGCTACTAAAGCAGCTCCTAAGGCCAAGGCTCCTAAGGCTGCTAAGCCTACACTGGACTCCATCCGTGCCAAGGCACCGAAGACCACTGTGACCAAAGCTGAAGTCGACGCCCAGTTGGAAGACGCTCCTTACTGATCAACCCCTGCAGTGTGCGTAGAGGCAGTGCCAATAAGTCCTCTTCGATAACCCACAACGGGGTATTTGGACAAATGAGTTCTTGATCTAGATTACAGATGTGTGTATACTTGTAGATAACTGCACAGCAGTATCTAATAAGGAAAACAAAATGAAACATTTCAATCCAGAAACCAAGACATTTAAACTCTTCAACGCCCTGTATCAAGGTGAGAAGATGACAGCAAGCGCCGCTTCTAAGCGTTTCGGTATCAAGAACATCAGTGCCGAAGTAAGCCGCATCCGTCAGAACGGTTATGCAGTCTACGCCAACACTCGTGTCGCTGGCAATCACGTCCAGGTCACTGAGTACGCAATCGGCCGTCCAAGCCGCAAATTGATTGCAGCCGGCTACAAAGCCATGCAATTGGGTCTAGTCTAATAGATCGCTCCGAAGTCCGGGGGTAGTGTCCCGGCAACAATAGGACCCCTCCACGCTGTGAAGCTGTTGAGGGGTCCGCCTTATCTGTTGTAAAAATACAACAAACAAATGGTTGACAACCTGGTAAAACCGTGTTATAATACATACATCGCAACAAGGAGTGAAGAATGAAAACAGAAATTGAACGCATCCAGGAACTCCTGCCCACAGACCTGTTCGAGGGTAGCAAGGACTGGCGTGAGGGTAGTCTAGCCGAGCGAGTTGAGTGGTTGCTGAGTATGTACGAATCATCCAATCAGGAAGTTGAGCGTTTGGAGGTTTTGGTTTATCAATTGACCGCCGATGAGGATGAATAACCCTACTGGTTGACAGGTTGCCAATTTGGTGTTATAATACATACATCGCAACAAGGAGTGGAACATGGGATACAAAGTAATTGCTGGTAAGGACGAGATGGACATGATGCGTGTCAAGTACGGCCCACGCAAGGGACTTGAAGGCCCGTTCAACTTCTCAGGTCGTGTTCTGTACTACGATCCTGTTGAAGGCGCCTACTACGATCCAACCACTGACTTCTATGTGGAGCGTGATGAGATGGATATCATCAACAACCGCTTGATGGAGGTCTTGGCTCGTGCTTAGGATCCATCCAGAACTGAATCCTCTAGAGGTCATGCTGGTCGAAGAGGATATGGCCCGTAGAGGAGTCACAACCTACACAATGACCAAGGGCAAGGACTGCATCTGGGTCTATTATGGTTCTATGAACCTCTACTATATCTTCAAGGAAGGCAGGATCCATGACATCCAAATCGACTAATTACATCTACGTTGAGACCACTGTGTGGCAGGAACCAACTCAGGCCAATCATGTCTACGTGTTCAGCGAGAAACCAAACACACGAACAGCCAAAGCCATCGGATATGTGAGAGCAGGCACCAAGGAGCTGTTCCGCTTCAAGAAGCCCATGACCTTGGATCTCAAGGGTCGGACCTTTGCGGCATTGACCTAACGGTTGATCCGTGCTATAATTAAGTGACTGGCGTTCGTTCAACGGATAGGACATGATTCTTCTAAAGTCATTATAGAGGTTCGATTCCTCTACGCCGGACCATCTTGTTGTAAAAATACAACACCAAAAGTGGTTGACAGTTTGGTAAAACCATGTTATAATACATACATAGACAGCAACACACTAGGAGCAACAAATGGCTAAGATCTTAATCACTACACAGACTCAAGAGAACTACGGTGCCCACGATTGGGACGGTATAGGCGAGTGCCCACAGTACTGGAAGTTCAAAGGCGGTAGTGACTACGTGATCAAGAAGTTCAAAGGTAGCCATGCTGATGCTACCATGGCGGTCATGGCCCTCCGTAGCCAGATTGAGTGCGACAATGTAGGCTTCCGTGAGAACATCATCGACTTCCGCATTGTCAAAGACAACTACCTCACAGAGTTCGAAAAGAGCCAGTTGGAGTACGAGGGCAAGGTCACATACGGTCCTAAAGAGTTGGTTTGGTAAAGACCCTAGTGGTTGACAGGGTATCAAAATCCTGTTATAATACACTTATAGACACTAAGGAGCAAAGATGATTAAAGAAGCAATCTACACTAGATTCTACGATGAACGACACGGTGGACCATACGATCGCGGTCAAGCCGACAGCTGGTACGGACGCGAATACAATCCCCACTACTTTGTCGGTGACAGCTATTCCAGCCCTCGCATTGAGTTGGCACAGATGACACCCGATGAGATCGTGGCCTATACCGCAGGCTATACAGACAACGAAGCCAACGGCCTTCACAAGGAATATTGATATGACAGCACTGATCAACCTCGCATTGGTCCTGGGATTGCCCTTGTTGGCACTGGGATTGTCCATCCTCATCGCACCTTACTTTGGAGCTGAATAATGAACGAATACGATAAGAACAACCTCTTGTTCCTGATGAACATGAGCAGCTCTGCACTAGAGGATTGGTTCCTGCAGGCATCAGACGATGACCGCAACTACGCAGAAGAACTCATGGCAGAAGCACACCTGATCGCCATCGACGACCGTGTGGCACGGATGCGTCAGTTCAAAGAAGCAGAACAAGTTCTCAGCAAATTCATCTAAGGAAACACCATGGCAGGCAAAGCAAAATCCATCTACCTAACCGTACTGCCCAAAGGCAAGCATGTGAGTGTTCTCAAGAAGGTATTCTTCGAAGCCAAGAGCTACAACGAATATGTCAAGACTGAGGAGTTCAAGGCCCAATACCCTGCCGATCAGTTCGATATCGTCAAAGAAACCTATTAACCCTAGTGGTTGACAGGGTATCAGTTTGGTGTTATAATACATATATCGCAACAAGGAGCACTACATGGCTAAAACACTCAAAGACATCGACAGCAACCGATTAGGCGATTATTTGGAGGACTACTGCAACTCAGCACTGAACAAGCGTCTGCACAAGTTCATGGTGTTGGATGATCCAGCCAACATCGAACTGATCTTGGAACAGGCTGGTTTGACTGAAACCGAAGAAGTCACCAACGATGATATCTTGGTAGGTATTGCAGTGGCAGAAGCCACCCTGGTCCAAGTGAACAAGGTGCTCAAAGCACAGGGCATAGACTTCCAGTTCTGCCGCTTTGATGCAGTAGACTACGATGCCTATATGCTGGTACATCGTAAGGAAAACCTCAAGGCCACAGCAGAACGAGTGCGGGGCACTCGACGCATGTACGGGCAATCAGCACCTTTCTAAAGACCCTAGTGGTTGACAGGGCTTTGAAAAGACGTTATAATACATACTTAAACAACAAAGGAACAAGATGACTACACTAGCTAAACCAATCGCATCCAGCACCGGCGGCGTTATTACCTACACCAAGACCGGACTGATCCATACCGCAGGCAAGGCATACAGCGGCAAGATCGCCGCTCAAGAAGCCAAGGCAGGCAAGTAATGGACAAGTTCATTACAGCCATTGGAGCCACGGTGGTGGTTGTTGGCGGCTTTGTCCTGATCAGCTTCGTAATGAGCTGGCCCGTGTTCATGCTGTGGAACGGCGCCCTTGTTGGTGCAGTAGACGGTGTGCATACTATCGAATGGACTACAGCCTGGGGAATTAGCCTGCTGTGCGGCCTGTTGTTTAAAAACCACACCAGCAAATAACAGTTGACAAACTGGTAAAACCTTGTTATAATACATACATGTTAAACAAAAAGGAAACCGAAATGACAGCACTAGCATTTAACCTGGAAGCCGTCCAAGACGCCTGCAACGAAGCCGCCATGGCTGCTCGTACAGCCGCTAAGGAAGCCCTTCAACGCTACGGCGATCGTGACGCTTGCGGCTTTGCTTGGGTCAACGTCTACGGTGTCCGTAGCAACTCAAAGTTGGGCAAGGCCCTGCAGGCAGCTGGCTTCCGCAAGGACTATACCGGCAGTCTCCAGCTGTGGAATCCCAGCAAGGCAGGTGTGCAGAGCATGGGCATCCTGGAAGCAGGCGCCTACGCCTACGCAGAGGTGCTCAAAGCCAAGCTGGGCTTGGAAAAGGTCTACGCTGGAAGCCGAATGGACTGATAAGTAAGACTGAAAGAGCTTGACAACAGGCTCTTTTGGTGTTATAATACATACTTCGCAACACACTAAAGGAAACAAAATGGCCGCAGCAAAAAGCAAAGCACCCAGCAAGGGCACCACTGTATTGGAATTCGATACCGATGCTATCAAGCGTCGTGAGAAAGAAGTTGCCCTGGAGACAGATCAAAGCATTCTGGATCGTTTGGCAGAACGCTTTGAGATCTTGGACGAGATGACCAAGGCAGTCAAGCAAGGTGATGTCCGTGCTATGATCGTCAGCGGCCCTCCAGGCGTTGGTAAATCCTTTGGTGTTGAGCGAGTGCTACAGAAAGCAGATCTGTTCAATACGCTAGCAGAGAAGAAGCCCAAGTTCGAAGTGGTAAAAGGTGCTATGAGCTCAATCGGCTTGTACGCTAAACTCTACGAGTTTGCCGAAAAAGGCAATGTGGTGGTGTTTGATGACTGTGACAGTATCCTTATGGAAGACCTGAGCCTGAACATTCTCAAGGGTGCCTTGGATAGCAGTGAGCGCCGATTCATCAGCTGGAACACAGACAGCCGGATCCTACGTAGTGAAGGCATTCCAGATCGCTTTGAGTTCAAAGGTGCAGCCATCTTCATTACCAACATCAAGTTCGAGCACGTTCGTAGCAAACGACTGCGTGATCACCTGGACGCCCTGGAAAGCCGTTGCCACTACATTGATTTGGCCATTGACACCAACCGTGAGAAGATCTTGCGTATCAAGCAGGTGGTCAAAGACAACGACATGCTGGCCCGCTTTGACTTTGAGCAGGTGCAGAAGGACGAGATCGTTGAGTTCGTAGTAGAGAACCAAGACCGACTGCGTGAGCTGAGCCTGCGTATGGTGCTGAAACTGGCAGACCTGCGTAAATCCTTTCCAAAGACTTGGAAGGCCATGGCCAAGACTACCTGCATGAAGCGGGTATGACCAGGCTAGTAGTATATGCAACTCTAGGGCTCCTACTGGATGCTCTAGAGTGCCGCTGGGACACATGGGGATTCTGGTGCATACTGGCCTTGTTCATGTGCAGTGATTACCTAGCCCGCCGAGACGGATACGAACAAGGATTGGTGCACGGTATGAGTGCCTACATCAATGCCAATGAACAACAACGCCAAGAACTTGACCGGATCGTGAAAGACAATGACTAATACCTTTACAACAACAGCAGCCGCATTAGACTCCTGTACCTATATGGGCAACGCACTAGTGGCCTGCGGCTGTGCCACTGTACTGGGCAAGAGCTACTGCCAAGAGCATGTGTTCCTAGTCTACAAGCAGGGTACAGCACGGGCACGCCGCGTGAAAGATCAGCGTGTTGCGGCAGCAGTGTGGGACTTGGAAGCAGAGTTCAACGCCGCTGTAGAAGAACTGGTGGCAGAAGGCTACAACTTTGATGAACCTACTTGGGACTGTGCAGAGGAACTGGAGGCAGGTTGAGGGGTGTGGGGGGTGGCCGGCCCGGGTGGGACATGGTGGGGGGTGGTCAGGTTGCACACGCTGTTGCACTGTTGCAGTGTGCAGCTTGCATGCCAAACCTTTCCCCAATCTCCAAATTCATCCCCCACTCCCCAAATCATTCCCCACAGTTTTTACCACCATGGTTAGACTAGATCACCAGGGGCCGAGATCTCTTGACCTATTTTTAACTGCGCGGCAAATTTTTTTGCCCGCACTCGACCTCGGTCTGATCAATTCTTTAGACTTTGTTCAACTGGCTCAACACTTGATCAAAAGTCTCGCTCACTTCCCAAGTGCCGTGTGGCGGGCAGAACAAGAATGTCACCATTTCCGTTAATCCATCGTCTCTAGTCACTTGACTACTGTGTGCAGTCACTACTAGATCGCGGTCTATGGCTAATTTGGTGCCTCTGTGCTGTGGGCTAGCGTTGGTTAATTTTAAGTACATAGTTCTTACAGTGTACAGTGTAAAACTCTCACTGTCAACACATTTTGGCATCTAAAATTTTTTTGCGCTGTTTTTTTACTCTACTATATAGAATTCACCGTGATCCCACTGTAGAGCAAACTGTGTATAGTGTTGTTCTAATGGCAATGTCACTATAAGTCCACGTGGATCGTCCAGTCTGAAATCATGCTTGATGCCAGTACGTTGACTCCACAGTACTAGATAAACTCTCAACATTAGCAATGCTGGGCTACTGTCTGCTGCTTCCGGGAATATTAGGTGCATTTTTGTTATTTTGTATAAGTACGTATATAATACTTATTGCTCTGTATGCCCCTACACATTATTACCACACTGTCAGACCCACTGTTAGAACTCATTAGAGATGATCCAGTACGCCCAGAAATACCACGTGAGTTTAGAGTTTCTGAGTCATGTGCTGTGTTTGTACTGTTGGATGAACAGTATTTGAAGCCACAAGCTGTGGTCTGTGCTGCTTATAAAGATTCAGTGCCCAAAGATGTGCTTGAGTTAGCTGTGCCTAACGAGGGTACCCCCACTGTAGCAGTATTCTATACCATTTGGAGTTATGCACCCGGTGCTGGCCGTAGACTTATACGTGAAGCCTGTGCTAATATAAGAGCTACACGTAAGAATATCACTCAATACGTCACACTATCGCCACCCACTGATATGGCTCGCTCATTTCATACACGCAATGGTGCAGACGTACTCAGCGTCAACAGCAATACAGTCAACTACATATATACCTTCAATGACTAATACATTTTATCTAGATATGGACGGCGTCGTAGCCGATTGGGATGCGGGTGCTGCCCGTGTATTGGGGAGACCATTACGAGAAAAGTTTGTAAATGGGCACTATAAAAACACCGACCAAGAGTGGCTAAAGCTACGTAACGAACATCGCATGTATCGTGATTTGCCCTTGATGCCCCATGCTCTAGTCTTAGTAGATTTGGCTAGAGGGTATCGTGATCGGCTGGGTTGGGAGTTAAGGTTTCTCACTGCTGTGCCTCATAACGATGACATGCCCTGGGTCTTTTATGACAAAGTACTTTGGGCCCAGGAACGTTTCCCCGATATACCTGTATTTTTTGGGCCGCATAGTACAGACAAACACAAGCATTGCGGGCCCGGAGATATCCTAGTAGATGATCGATCGGACAACTGTGCAGCATGGACTGCTGCTGGTGGGTTGGCTGTACATGTCAAGTCGCATGATCTACGTGACGCGATTGAGCAAGTAAGGCAGGATTTGGCTCGTAGACAGTTGAGTTCACACGCTGTTGATTAATTATCAGGGTAGATAATAGAGTGGAAAAATCGTTTTTACCGCTTGGCGCTTCGCGCTGTGGGGCTCGGGCTCCTGAATCTGGGCCCGCAAAAAAAGGACTAGTTAGGTCCTTTTTTCACGATAGGCCTTGAGAGCCAGTTCTCGAATTTCAGCCAGTCTGCCTAGTATATGATCGGGTAATGGGCTGTTGTCATCCCATGGTTCGATCAATTGGGGACGAACTCTTCCGACATGTGCATCTAGTACTTCGTCGTAGGTGTCATCCCCTTCTTCTAGATCACTTCTTAGCTGTAGCTGCGTCAGCAGGCTTTTTGTCGTCCTTTTTAGCGGGAGCGGCTTTGGCTTCACTTTTGGTAGGAGCCTTAACTGGAGCACTGGCTGTTGGAGCAGGAGCTGCCACTGTGGGTGTGGCAGGTTTGGCTTCTTCTTTCTTGGCAGGTTCTGCGGCGAAAGCGGTAACAGCAAATGCTGAAGCGATTAAAGTTGCGACTAATTTCATGATAAAGTTTCCTTTTGGTTAAATTATGCAGAATTATCCCTGCATACATATATAACGCGGTAGCCCGGAAATTAGTTTACAAGATTTAGATTATTTTAAGCTCAAAGAGCGATCATGCTCTTGATCGATGAAATCTTGGAGTTTTTCCACTAGATTGCTGTTGCGTAGTGTTTTGTATACCAAGTTAGCTACGCCATATTCACCGGAGTGTTTTAGGCCTAATTTGCGATATTTCCGCAACATTCCCATAGTTTTTTTAGCGGTTTCCAAGTCGTTTGACGTCAAAACGGCCTGGATTATTTTGTGCCATTGCTCTGACATTCTATTGACTTCTTCCAGATCTAGTTCAGCTGGACTGCGTTCTGGATGCTTGATCCACCTGTCTTTTAGTATGCTGTAGCTGGCACTGACTGCTGGAAAATCTTTATCCTCTACATAGAGCTCAACCGGAATACCTTTTACCGTTACAGTGTATTTCTTTTTGTAGAGCATACGTTTGGTATCAAACAATTCGGCTGCTTCTCTATCGCAGGGCGTATTATTCATATCTACAACCAGGTGTAGATCCAAATCGCTTTGGTCTGTGTAGTAATAGCTGACTTGGCCACCTGTTATGGTTAGATCTAGTACTTCAAAAGGTATGTCTACGAATTTTTTAAAGTCTTGGGCAATTTTAATCAGCGCTGATTTAACATCAAGCATAAGCTCGTTATTCTTCCACAGTTTGGGATTCAGGTCGGGATTTTCGTTAACACCTAGATTAAATTCAAGTAATCGCATATTAAAATATTTATCGATTAAATATCGTTATGATTGAACAAAACTATAGAGGCTATCTACTAGCCGCTCATCCTAAAAGACCAGACCCGTATTCTCGTAGGGGCGTAATGCTGATATTAGATCATGACAGCACAGGTGCTATAGGCTTACAAATTAATAAACCATTTAGTAATGATGTCAGCTTTGATATTGTTATGCAGAACGTGGGATTACATACCGACCGTGATCAACCGCTTTACAATGGTGGTCCAGAAGCTACTAATCGTATACATGTCATACACAGTATGGATTGGTTCAGCCCCACGACTATTAAACTGAGCGACACCATTGGTGTTAGCAATGATATGAGTGTGCTGGCTGCTATCAGCGAAAATGCGGGTCCTGAGAACTTCCGTGTAGTAGCAGGTTATACCAAATGGTTGCCGGGACACCTGGAAGGCGAGATTGCTGGAGAAGCGCCATGGAGTATCAATCACATATGGACTTTCATACCCCCAGATCCTGAGATCCTTTTTGGCTTAGACGACATCGACCAGTGGCATAAGATCATTGCCGAAAGTGGTCGTCTTCAGATAGCCAACTGGTTTTAATCTTTTTCGCTGTTCATTGTGGCCAGTATGTTTCGAATACCGGCTGCATGATTAGCTGCCTTGCTCTTGGGAAAGTTTGAGCCCACTGTGGGATTGATCTCTCCGTTCTCGTCAACTTGTTCTGTAACTGAACTAGTACGTTTCAATCCTGCATAAACACTGCTACCGCCGCCTTGCGTCTTTTGTTGACTGAAGCTACTACCGCTATCTTCATCCTCACCTAGATCACTGATGCGTAGTGTTTCTACATTAAACTCTAGATCAACTTTCTGTCCAACACCACTACTAGACCTTGTTTTCATAAACTGGATTTGATAACGTCCACGTTCCTTCATTGCACGACTTGTAAAGATACCAATCACGTTATCTGCTGTCATAATCTTACTCAGGCCACCTGAGATGTGACTATGATCAAATTCAATTTCTTCAACAGCACTACGGTTTAACTGGCTAGCTGTGACTGTAATACATTGTGTTTCCATCGCCAAATTACGGATCTCTTCTGATACATATTTGTCCTTAACAAACAAATCACTTGGGCTAACTTTGACACTCAACGGCATCATCAAGTCCAAATAGTCAATTAGAATAACATCAGGCTTGCAGCCTTTCTTAACTTGATACTCTTTCAAGTATGCTCGAATATCATTACAGTTCTTGCCCGATGGCATATACTTGACCTGGAGATTACCTGCCTTCTTGCCCAACATCTTAACTTTGAGTTCAACGTCATCGATGCTCTTAAACACTTCACGAGTTGAGATACCTGTCATCATACTGTCTAAACGCATAGACACCAGGCCTTCACTCAATTCAAATGTTAAGTACAGCACGTTGAGCCCTTGGAGCGCCCAGTTAACACCCATATTAGCCAGAAACAAACTCTTGCCACCACCGGAGCCAGCGCAAAATATATTAAGCTCACCTCTATTGAAACCTCCATACAGTTTCTTATCAATGCTAGGCCATCCTGTAGATATTTGTCCATTGCCGTCCTTTAGTTTACTCAATCGAGCTCTAGGGTCTTCAAAGTAATCAGTACCCATGTCTTTATTTAGACTGATCTGAATAGCATCCTTGATCAGCTTCTCAACTGGACCATAATCGCCTGCTTCCAACAAATCACTTGAGTTGATAATTGCTCGCTCTAGTCCTTTATGTCGACTGAAGTTTTCAAACTCATTCATCAGCCAGTCGTAGTTTTCTTTGGGAAGTTGTACAGGATTTAGATCCGCACCTGTGCTGGCATTAACAATCGTAGCTTCGGGCATGACCTTGTATTCATCTACATACTTGGTAATAAATGAAGCAATGTCTTGCAGTCGTTGGTCAAAGTTTAATGGATCAAAAATATTTTGGCAGCGGACAAATGTCTCTGCATCACTCATAAACATTTCGAGATACAGTTTTTGAATGTCGTAGTTGTAGTTTGGTTTAGGTTGTTTTTCTTTTTTATTCATCATCTTTAATTGCTTCTAGTTTCTTCTTCAGTAGATTTATTTTTATCTCTCCCGTGACCTTGTAGTGTAAGATTGTGGCTAACACATACAAGCGTCCATATTTCTTTACAGCTTCAGCAATGTCTTTGACATCATCACCCCAAGGCGGCAAACTGGCAGTCCAGTTATTCTGTATGGCGTGCTTCAACATTTTTGCACCAGGACGATCTCTGTCCGGCACTACAATAACTTCTCTACCTAGTGCAGTTAATCTAGCAATCTGAGCATCATTGGGCTCATTGGTCATTATGGCAACACCATCCACTGCAATAGCGTCAAACTGTCCTTCTGATACAATTACAAACTTTCTAGTGTAGTCCTGGGCATCTATATTAAACACATAGCCACTTTGACTATCAGTTAGATACTTGGGCTTACCTTCTGTAATCTTACGTCCTGTATATCCTACAACTTTTCCGTCTTGATAAAAAGGAATGAACACGCGATCTTTGTAGCCTGGATTTGCACACCACATCCAGTTATACCATTCCATCTTCATTCCGCGACCTAAAATATATTCTATTATTTTACCAATGTCTTCAGAAATATCGGGTAAATGTGCAGTATCGATCCAATCCGTTATAGACATTGTTCCGTCAGGCAAGGGTCTTTCTAGCAGTGTTAGATTAAATGCTTTTTTGAATACTGGCTGATCATCTTTGATCTTCATAGTGGCCAGATTCAGTTTACCTATCTCAAACTCGCTCATACCTACCCATTTGAATAAGTCTTTGGTATTTTTACTTAACAGTTTGCCCGGAGTCCAACCTGCGGCAAATCCGCAATTAAAGCAATGATAGACAAATCCATCATTTTCTACTTTGATGCCGCCACGAAGTCTATCATCTCTGCCTTCATTTCTATGATGACAGCAGGGCGCATTAAAACTTGTCCATCCACCGGATGTCAGTTTTCTTTTTGGAGGCAGTAATGCTAATAATGCAGATTGTATATCATTCACATATACAGTTTAGCTTCGATAGAGAATTTTATCAACTGTTCCGGCATAAGTAGTGTCTCTATTATCTCCACCTGTAGGAGCTTGAGCCGGTACATACCGAAATCTTACATATGAATAGACACCGTTAAAATTAACATAATCAATTCCGGTAAAACTGTTATAGCCTAGAGTATTGATGATGCTGTAGTTATTATTTGCACCAGGATCGTTGTCTAGTGTTCCTTCAATATATACTGTGCCTTTAAATCTTGACATATAGATAGCCAAAGTATGCAAGGCGCCATTTCCGTTAAATTCTGGACTAGCATATATATTCCCTGTAGAAAATTCATACAATCTAGTAGCATCGTTCCAAACTGATTCAAAATTTACCACACTGGTGCTGTCCTTAAGAACTGGCATCACATCGTTCTGTAGGTGCAGTGTGCCCGACACATTGTAATAGGTATTGGAATATGTAGGAGTATAGCTACCGTCAGTGTCTAATAATTTTACGCTATACTGATAGCTGGTTCTATCTAGGTCAAGAGTATCACTTTCAGTAAGGGTCAGTAATGCAAGACCACGAGTGGTAATAGTTCCTACATCTAATACATCTAACGGTTTTTCAATTATCAGTCGCTGATTAATAGCGTCAAACATACTAAAAACAAATGTTTGCGTGTTAAAAATTGGAACCCTTTTCTGATCGCTATTCTTAAACTGGACTTGAATCAAGTTTTTAATCCCTTTTTGTACTTTTAAGTCTCGTTGATACATAACTTGATTAATTCCCTTAGTAGATGCGTCCATATCTAATATAACGTCAAGAGTGTTTGGGTATAAATAGATTGGTAAATTTTGCATATAAGTATTTATTTTAACTAGATGAAAGAACAAATTCAAGACAACTTCCCCTTTATTTCCTGCGTCAAGTCCAATGATAAGGAATATGTAGGTATCGTTATAAATTTCGACGACTATGTTGCCAGCATATATGACATATCAATGATTACAGGCGAAACAGAACGTCAATTGTTTTTAGAAATGGGTGAAGTTTGGTGGTGGGAAAGCAATAGAAAAATACCAATTAATATTTTTCTAAAGAAAGAAATGCAAATATTTAGACCCTTTATAAAAACGTTTAACTCCAAAGATGCAGAGTTAATGTTTGGTCCGTTGGTAAATCTTAGTGAAATTGCAGAAAAGCGTGTTAAACGCAAATCGATTCAGTTAGTTAGATCGGTTAAGAAAAACCATAACTAATACCTTCGCAGATAAGATTCATATGTATGACTACTAATGCTGCGTAGCTATGGGCGTGACTCTTCTTAAAATAATATTCATCGCTGTTGGGTTTCTGCCAAACTTCGTTCTTCACGACGGACCAATCTTGCCCAATCAGATATCGTTTTGCCGGGCGGATAATAGCCAATACAGCGGCTAACTCCTCGATACTCGTCGGCTTCATCATCCTCAAAATTGCCCCATGTCCGTTCACATGAAATAACAGATTCACGAATTCGTCTTGCAATAATAAATCCCATAATGGTTCCGTATTGAGTAATCTAGTTAGGTGAGCTTCATCTCGAATGTCTTTATAGACACTGACATTTAAGAAATCGATCTTAAAGTAGCCGCGATCCTCTGCTTGTTTGTAGTCTATACTGGCAGTTTCGGTTAGGGGATTGTAAGGAATAGAATGACAATATACACCAGTGTTGTGCTTTTTAAAAGTTCCATTATCTGACATAGCCGCAGGGATGTGTTTGATAACATCAAGTGCCCGTGTCCTATCTGGAAAATCTAAATCAATATCCGGCATTTCTAATCTCGTCAAGTGTAGGTGCGTAGTTTCCGCGGTGTTGCACAGTTATACCTGCCGCCACGTTAGCAAATATTATAGCAGCTTCTATGTCTTTTGTAAAGAGATATTGAGCAGCCAATGCAGACATAAATGTATCACCGCATCCACATACGTCCATAACTTCTACTTGTGTAGTTGAATACATCTTACCGTTAAATTGGGCGCCTTTGTCTCCAAGAGTGACAATTAAATGTTTTGGAATACTATACCGATTCTTGTATTCTGATTCGTTGATTTTTATATATGTCCAAGCGGCACTAAATCTAGATAAGTCTTGTTTCTTTGTATCAATGAATATAGGACAATTAGCAGAACGAATAACTTGTTCTACACTTTCATATGTTAGAAAACCCTTGTTGTAATCTGATATTAAAATAGCATCATATGATTTAATATGGTTAGGAGTCTTACCATCCCAAGGAACAACTGCGGGTTCAGTATCTACTCTTAATAGATGCTGTCCAGATTTTTGATCAATGTATCTTGTTTTCTTAATTTCACTATCGTTAGTGACAAAGTCTGGATTGATGTCTAAGTTCTGTAGGTTCCTTAGAACATTTGCAGACATACCCGGTAGTGAATATTCATTTGTTAATTTTATAATGGGGACAGGAGCCTCGGGACTTAATCTATCTACAGTTCCGATCTTGTATTCATCAGTGCAACTATCACCGATCAGTAATACGTTGAATGAGGTTAGTTGTTGAGTATTGTTCGACGAGTTCATAAAATTTAATTTTTTTGCAAAGCTGTTCTCCTACAATACGTTTGTGTTCGTAGTCGCTACCTTTGACCATAACGTCTGGTTGATAAGTTTCTAGAATATATTCTAATTCGGCTTCATTGGCGAACATCCAAACTGCATCTACACATTTTAATGCATTGAGCATGAATGCCCTATCAGCCTGATTGTTAATCGGACGGTCTGATCCTTTGAGTTCCTTAACTCGGCTATCAGTATCGATGCAAACCAGTAAATGGTCTCCAAGACTTTTTGCATATTCTAACATTTCAATATGTCCGCGATGCAGAATATCAAAAGTACCATTGACGACTATTTTCATTTTTGGCTATCGCCTTTGGCTACTCTGTAGTTGTCCTCAACGCTATCAGGTGTGCTAACTTCAATAATAGTACCTTCTTCAATACAGATAACTTGATGAGGTAATAATGGAGGATTATGCCAAGTCATTCCTCCGACTAATTCATATTCCGTTTGACTGGCATTAGCAGTATTGATTACGATAACTTTAAACTTGCCATCAAGAACATACCATGATTCATCCTTTACACTATGGAAGTGCATACTAAATTTTGCACCAGTATTGAACTTTAAAAGTTTTCCGCAGTACTTGTCATTAGTTGCAAATATGAATTCGCTACCCCAACCTTTTTCTACAAATCCATCTAATCTCATACTAGTTCCTCACTAAATCTTTCTAGAAAACTTTCTAGATAACAACTATATTCTCGATCAGTTCCATACTCTCCATAATAGACCCATGTATGCCCTTCTAGTTCTACTACTGCTTTAACATAAAAATGTTTAAAATTTCCAGACCGCCATTTACTTCCAACTTTAGGTAATTTCATAATTCTCCACTTTCAGCCAATTTCAACATTAGGCTGTATTGTTTATATGCATTATTTACAGCTGGATACTTATCTCTCAAATATTTCTCACGTTCTTTTTGTTCCATTAGTGTTTCAAACATTCTGTAATGTCCTTGCTTCCTCATATTATTAAAAACTTCTGATTCAAAATCCGCAATTTTTTCTAATTCACTTTCTGCAATCTCTACAGTATATAATGGTTCGGTGTCATTTACAATAAAATCCGTAGGATCCCTAAAGTAGGACATATTGATTCTACGATAACGATGTGCTCGTTTATTTGTATCAAGCACTCGGATTTGATGTTGCTCACAAAAACTTTTTACATTTTCCATACTTAATGTGTCTCATTTGGCCCAGACTAATAGGAACATAGCCGCATCTGCCTGCTCACGGAAGTAGAATATATCATTGTTTTCAATCCATCCAAAGCGCCAGCGGTAATCTCTTTTCTTTCCTGCATCACCAAATTTTAGAACGCACCAAGCCTGGATGTCTCTTATATCATCGTTGGTATATTTTTCTCTAGGAATAGCCACTTGCCATTCGTGTTTGCTTTTTCTTTTAATCATGACCACCTCAATATAAACATTGTAGCATCTCGAGGATCTTTAAACAACCACTGTCCTTTGATCAATTTGTAATCACCTTGGGCATAACGGTGACACCATTCTGCTGTTTGGCTATACCATTCTTCAAATCTGCCAGACAACATTCCCATATCTGTAAATGCAGGATTGACTTTAGCCGGTGTCCATCCTTCGTGTATTAATGATTCTAATAGAATACTATTGATAACTTCCGAGTCGATTTCTCGTTGCATTTCTTTAGCCTTAGCTTCTATCATTTCTTTTTCTAAGATACTCTGCTGTTCATTTACCCATTTTTTCATACTGGCTATACACTCTGGACTAAAATTCATCGGGCTCTGCAAAATAATCCCATCCTTTTCCACCTAGCATTTCTATAAGATACCATTTATCTTCTTCACGCTTACATGCTTCAGACATGTCACATACTCTGCGATCACACTGGGCACAGAAATAATTCATACCGTGGTTGGGTTCATCATAATAGGCAACACCGCCACAGGGCAGTATCATATAGTCTGTGTAATCAATCATGACCACCTTATTGCTGCTAGTGTAGCATACTTAGAATACTTCCGTCTAATCTTTATGGTTAGACGATTTTCACTTGCATCAGTATCGCCCATGCCCCAGTCCCAATCCCAGCCTTGTCGTCCGACGTGTTCTTCCATCCAAGGTCTGTAATGATCATTAGGATCAGCACTATCAACATATTCAAACTCTGGGCCGTATCCTGACCAGCCATCTCTATGGCTAGGTCCTACCTTAACTTGACCTTTTGGCCACTTTACATTGATAACAAGTCCAGGCATAAAATACCACCATAGTTTTTCTTTAAGGTTGAGTCCGCATACTACATATGCTCCTCGCGGCCAGAATAGTAATTTTTTAATTTCAAATTTGCTCATGACCATTTCAATGCAAACATTGTTGCATCTTTGCCTTCTCTAAACTTAAACACGGCAGACCCAGGTTCCGTCAGCGGACCATATAGTTCTTTAGGATAGTCACCACGGCAAATCCATTTGGCGGGACTACGAGGATTATTAAGTTGCGTCTCCCATAGTGCAGGATGTCCAAACTCTTCCTTGCACCACGCACTCATTTCTGTATATTTTTCAGAAAAAAGTTCTTTAAATTTAATTTCGGTCATTTAATGCCTACTTCGTTAAGTATTTCTTTAACGAGTGCAACATCTGCAGGGAATTCTCTAAACTTCTTTTGCCAATATTTGATTTCAAAGGCAGGTGCAATCATTGACAACTGTTCGTCATTCATCTTACCTACCATAGCTTTGCCAGCATTAGAATTTAAAATAACCCAACAACTAACTCGACCATTTAGGATATCATGCACTGCTTTATTAAGGCTCACATAGTCAAAGTAATGTGCAAAATTTGCACTGTGCTCATCACCCCATTCCATCATTGTCTGCAGGGTTCTTTGTACTGCGGACTCAACTGGTTCAACTTTAACTATCTCAAAAAGGTATTGATCATATAGTGCATCTCTGCACCAGTGATCTAATTTAACACCGCTCTTGATAACAAAGTCAATAAACCTATCTGGATACAAGGGATTAACATTATTGACAAAACTACCAAATTTTACAAAGGCATTGTAGTATGCACTGTTGCAAAAGTGTTCATAGGTCTTGGGGATTTTATTATTCTGAGTCAGCTGATAGAAACGGTTATAGGCCATGTAGCCGGCCTGAACACGCTTCTCATCTTTTTGCAGAGCACGCCTTTTATTTTCACACATATGAGCAACCAAGGTCTTCTCTTTCATAAAGGCCTTGTTGCAATGCACACAGCTATAAGGTTGATCCGCTAATGCAATCATTCTGCAGGTTCGTAAGTTGCTTCAAAAATATCTGGCTTGCAGGCATAAAATTCGCCTTGTATACCCTTAATGATCCAATCACCTTCTGTAGCGATGTGTTGCACAGTTAGGTTGATGCCATCTTCTAATGTGCCAATTTCTGCTTCCCCTTTGGCGGTAGGATGGCGGGCTTTACTAATGTTGCCAATAGTGCTGCCACAAAACGCTTTTAAGTTTTCAATCCCAATGGAAGAGTATTCGAATTGAATTGCCTCAATTACCACTGGCTTTTTTTTAAACTTCATTCGTATTCTTTCCGTTCTTTTTTATCAAAACCCATGTTGTCAAACAGCTCTTGTTTTTCTTTATCTGTCATTAAACTGGCTAACAATTTAACATCTTCTAACTTATATGTTGGGTGTAATTCTGCCAACAGCTTTTCAATTTTGTTTAGTTCTTTTTTCAGTGCTGGCAAATATGGGTGGAAACTTTTAACGCCTGCACCAACTGCGGAGTACAATAACCAAAGAAGTTTTTCGTGATTCTTACTTAGGTCCCAGTGGTTTTTATTGACCAGCTCATTGGTCATTTCAACAAACCATTCTTGGATATCTCTGTCCCTAGTATCGACATTGCTGATGAATCTCATCAATACATAGGGACTAAATTCTTTCAATTCAGCGTCGTTGAGACCGTCATAAAATTTATAATTTTTAACATCAACTGCCGCAAGTACACGAGCCAAATCAAGAGCTCTTTCCTTTTTCTTTTTAGGTTTTGCTGTTGCCATTTTTGTCCTTACTAAGCTGATATATTATTATACACTGTTCTAAGGCTTTTTGCAAGGTAGGATTTGTCCGGCCAGCTCTTCGGATTTCTCCCCAAAGTTTATCTTCTTGCATATGTTCGAATAGGGGTCTTCCGTCCGGAGTTCTTGGATCTACTTTATTTTCATATTGGTAGCCGACTAATTTTCTAGATTGAGCTGGTGCCCCGGACTCACGGGCGTATATTTCTTCGCCGTTGCGTTCGTATACAAGGCTCACACCTGGAGTTAAATTTCCCATATTACCAGCACCTCGTATAATCAACAATCTCACTTTGGCGACTAACTTCTTTAACAAAGTATGCACACATCGGTTTTTCTCCGGGAGCTAATGGAGTACATAGTAGCTGTCCGGGTTTCATCTTTGGAAAATACCATTTGACATCTTGGTATATATCGATGATATCTATCTCATGAAATTCTGGTCTGAAACCACTTACAGGGTTAAAACAGAATGTTTTAAATCCACGATCATTTAAACTGGTAAGTGGCAATACTTCCATATCCGGTCCTTCTGGATCTCCGACAATGGTGCACCAATCTAAGGGCATGGTGAGCTCATATGGTCCAACTTTTAGCACTGCTGCTGGGCCTGTAAAACTTTCTAAAAAGATTAAAGGAATAAAAAAGTAGTCAGGATTTTGATTATCACTGTTGTCTAGTACGCTGAATCTCAAGTCATCATCTACCTCTTCGGGTAGATCATTGAGAAAAAACGTTTTGTTTTCGAGGGTTAAAATTTGCATTATTTGTATTTCACTTTTTGTATTTCGAACGGGTACTTAGCGTCTTTATAAAACTTTTTCCGTGCTGTAAGGTGTCTCTTCGCATATTTCGTTGATGCAGTAATATCCCAGATCTGGACGAAGTCTTTGTCGTCTGCTTTTCGAATGCCTCGCCCAATGCTTTGTATAACCCGTGTAAAGCTCTTTCCGGATTCCAGCATAACCAGATTAAAAATACGGGGGATATTAATACCCACAGCGGCCACACCGTAAGTCGCCACAATAATCTTGTTAGTAGCAGTCTTAACTTCATCATATTCCTCTTTTCTATCTTTTGTTTTGATTCTACCTGAGATGAATACGCTGTCTGGAATTTGATTAACAATAAATTCCCCACATTCAATTCTATCTACCAACACCAATGTGTTGCCTGTATTGCCAATATCTTTAATTAATTCTGATATGAATTTCATCCTGTCTTCGTCGGTGACTAAAAATTTTAATTCTTCTGGATAACTACCAAACTCTTTCCACTCGGCTGTCTGAACAACATTGACATGACATGTACTGAGGATACCAGCTTCTTGTAATGTGTGAGCCTGTACTCTATTAACAACTTCACCTAGGCTAGCTTTTAGGCTTTGAAACTCAAAGTCTTCCTTGGGCACAGTACCAGTTAGTCCCCACCGAATTGGTGCATTGGCAAGATTGCGTGTCAATAGATTTTTCAGTACTTCAGCCTTGGCCATATGCACCTCATCTACCATGACACAATTAACACCGTCGAGTAATTCTGCCAATGTCAGCAATTCATTTTCGTCAATATTTTTGGATTTTTTGTCTAAAATATTCAAACTTTGCCAAGTGCAAATAGTATGTGTTTTGTCTAGATTTTTTCTATCACCATAATAAACACCAACGTCTAAACCACAGTTGATAAAGTCTTCTTCAGTCTGTTCAACTAAACTTTTGTTAGGAACAATGGTCACTGTTCGACCATATTTTTCACATATTTTTGCCAGTGTAGCGGTGGTAATCGTCTTGCCAAAACCTGTGGCAATCTCTTGAATACTCTGTGGATTTTGTAAAAAGATATTAACTACATCGACTTGGTCATCACGTAGCCTAATCTTTTCGCCGGCAAAACGATGCCCTACCGGCCATGTTTTATCACCCCAAAAATCCTCAGAAATTTGAGGAAAATCTAAGGCTATGGGATTGCGTAAATCATCAACCTCAATGTAGTAATTTTTGTTTTCGAGATACTCTAGTACCAGCGGCAACATTGAAAGATAGGTAGTTCCACCAAGTCCGAAGAAACTCACAGCACCGTCCCACCGACCCAATTTATAGCTGGGTCTATAACGTGCAGTAGGGTCTTCGTACTTGAATTTTTTGACCAAAGCCTTGCGTGTATCAAGGTCGAGATTTTCTATCTTAACATTGACCTCGTCTTTTATAATTATTTTACATGTTGACAAAGTTAAGTGTCCTTTGTTGTTTTTTCTCAGTCATTTGAATCACGTTTGGGTGCCATTTTAGTAAATTTTTGATGGAATAATGTATGTTAAAAAAGTTAAAACTTACAATGGCATTAAAATGAACATTAGAATCAATAACAGGTTTAGGAACCTTATTGCTGATAAACACTGCTTTGGTTTTTTCGCTGATAGGAGAATTTAATTTTTGTTCTTTGACAAAATTATTGAATTTTTCACCAGTGTCTTTGGGTAGTCTAAACAATACACTAATTTCTTCGTTATCGATATTCAACGTTTTTAAAAATTCATAGCACATCTCTAATTTTTCAATCTCAGTACCTCCTGGGATTATAAAAAGTACAGGAGACATATATTGTACAATCTCTTTGAGAGAAAAAATAGTGGTATTTTCTAAATTTATGGAAAATTCTTCATCGGGTGAAACTTGTAGAAATTGCTTGGTCACGGAATCTGCATTTTTCCACTCATCTGTCTCTTGTATGCTTTCATCCCAGGTAAAAATTCCTAATTTTCTTGCCTCGAACAAATTTTCTAAAATGTTTGAATTAGCAGGTTGAGGAATTTTTAGTGAAATATTGGAAAATTTCAAATTTTTGCCATCATATGAAAGCATGGGCACATACTGCTCAAAGTTGCTTTCAATTTCTGTGATTTGATTTTGATAATTTTCAAATTTTTCATCAACCTGAAAATTTTCTTCGTTGGCTACTTTAGTTAAAAAAGACAAACTCCGCTCATCCAGTGAAAAAATCCATGATTTTTCTTCTGGGTTCCAATTTGCGTAGTTAAGGCTCATTTTTTCATTTCTAATTCTTGCCAACAACGCCTCATTGAATGGAAATTCCATTTTGATCACTTGTCCATACACATCGTGTGGTATGATACTCATACGTTTATGGGACATAATGGTCCTTATGGGCAGTTTATAGGTGGGATTTTCAATATATTGATTTACGTCATTAAATCCCAATGTCTTTAATTTGGTCACATGGCGTTTTAAAATCTTTACTGCCACAGTTGCCTGTTTTTCTGTAAAACCTGAGCCTCTAGAAATTTGTTCGTGAAAACTATAAACCAAGTTTGAGTCAAACGGGTTTATACTCACTCTAAAATTTATTACTAGTGCTGTAATTAGGTCTTCAATATACATAGTATTAGTATAACATCAAACTAAAAGGAGAACAAGTCTCCTTTTGTTTTTAAATCACCACATCTTCTAAACCAGCGGTTCGAAGTTTTATAATATTACTTAATTGCCACTGCTTTATATCCAAAGCCTTAACAATGCCTAGCCATTGATTGCGGAGCATGGCAAATTCATTAATGATTTTTTCCATGTCTACTACATCGGCTTCGCCATCAACATATTTCTCAACATCTCGACTGCTCAATGCTCTTTGATAATTTTCTAGATACTTCTTAAATGCCTTACTTCTGGTTCGTCTAAGTTCGATGTTGAGATATTCCAACACAGCCTCAATTTCTTGAAGCTGGTTAAATCTTTGCTCAACAATACCGGGTAATTGACTTGAAGCTTTCTCCACGCTACCGTGAATTTTAACTTCGTATCGAGCAGAATCTAGTTCTTTATAAAAGTGATCTATACAGTCAGGAAGATGCGAAATGTCTTTACTTACTTTGGAATACCATGACATTAATAGTCCTCGTCACTGTCTCCGTCGATGCCATAATCGTCTTCATCAACTTCATTGAACTCGTCCAAAGTGACTTGGATAGCAGAGTCAAGATGAGGATCATAACCCATTAGGCTTTCAAATGTAGCAACTTCTACATCCTTGCTAACTAAGAAGTCTACAAATTGACTAGCTGCAATTTCACGACTTTTTTCTGGAATATAATCTCTAAATGTATCCCATACTTCAATAATTAATTGTTCTTCCATTTTATTCTTCCTCAACACTTTCAGTTGCTACTGCTTCAGTCGTTATACCATTCTTGGAAATTTCTTCCATGATGATCGACAATCCTTCTTTATCATTGCGTTCCCATGCTTTGCGGAATTGTTTGATAATCTCACCATCGGCAGTTGTATAAACAAGGCTATTGCCTTCTTTCTTTAATATGCCTTTGGCTTCAAACAAATCAACCAAACCACTGTGCGGGCTCATACCAGTTGTATATGGAATCTCAACTTGTACTGCCTCAAATGGTTTTGCATAACGTGTTTTCATAATCTTACAAGCTGAACGAATACCGTTCACTGTGGTAGTCTTATTACCATCTGCGTCAGTTTTCAATTTTAACTTACGCATAGCAACTACAATAGAGCTAGCATAAATGAAACCCTGACCACCTGAAATTTTATCATCTGGATCAAACATATCTTGACTTGCGTAAGTGTGATTTGTACAAACCATACCAACGTTCCACGAACCGAACATGTTTACGCAGTTGCGAACAAGACTTGTAAGTGCTTTAGGCTTACGGCCCATATCACCTTTCATCTCACCTGCTTCAAACTGATTAACGTCAGTTGGAGTTAACAACATGCCCAAAGAGTCAATTACAAACAATACCTTAGGACGATCAGTGTCCGGCATAACTTTGTACTCTTTCATGAATTCACTAATGGTTTTTGCCACGTCGTCAATCATAGCCATGTTAAGTTTCAGAAGTTTTTCTTCACTTGTATTAACACCTAGATCAAGAAGCCATTTCTCATCTAGAGCGTTTTCACTATCAACTAGCACGACAAAGATACCTTGTTCTTGTGCTGATTTGATAATGTTTCCGGAGCAGATATATGATTTACCTGCACCTGATTCACCCGCAAAAACTGTCACTTTACCCAGGGGAACTCCCTTAAAGAAGTCCCCTGAGATAAGATAGTTTAGGGCATAATTACCGGTTGAAATCCAATCGGTTGGGTCGTTAAACCCGATTCCCAAGCCATCAATACTTTTAGTAATAGACTTGCGGAACTTCGAAATATCGAAGGCCTTTGCCATAGTCTATCTCCTAATTAAGTACTTTGACGATTACGGATCATTGCAATAATGTCCGCTGCTCGACTGGATGCTTCGCCGCCTGCGCTTTCAGCTTTTGGTGCTGCTGCCGGGGCAGAGAATGACTTCTCTGCTGTGCCAACATCATCTTCCCAAGGAGCTGCTTCTGCAACTGGTGCAGACACCGGTACTGGACGAGCTGCTGGTGCTACTGGTTTAGCTGTTCCACCTTCACCACCATCACGACCACCGTAGCCTGCTGGCTTGAAGTATTGACCCCAACGATCCATATCAAATGCTTCACCATCTACTGATGCTTCGAACATTTCTTTAATAACCTTGAGCTCGACTTCACCTGGCTTCTTAGGCAAGAAGCTCTTCAAATCATGAAGACCGTATTGCTTGATTGCTGCTTGCTCATCGTCACCCAACGCACGTTCACGACGAGCCCAAGTTGATGTAGAGTAGTCAGCATAACCACCTTTGCTTGTTTTAACAAACTTAAAATCCAAACCGCGGACATAATCTGTTGGCAATTCATCAATCTCACTATCCATCAACGCATTCTTAACAATGTTAAAAATTTGTGAGCCGATAATAAAACGACGGATTGGATTCTCGGGAGTTTTGTCTTCTTGTAGTTTGCTGTCAACTACAAAACCTTGGAAAAGGTAAGACTTCTTTTTCCAGTATTTACGACCCATATCTTCCAAAGACTTGTCTTTGAACCATGGACGAACTTCTGTCAATACTGGACATGTTTCACCCCACATCTCCATACAAGGGACTTGCACAGTCACTGGCTTGGAATTGGTTTCACCTTTGACACCGGCAAAAGGCAATTTAATCATTGCTCTTTCAATCCAGAAAAAAGTGTTGTTTGGATCTGCGTCTGGAAGGAATCGAACTGTAGTAGTTGTGCCTTCTGCGGCATTCCAGTGAGGGTAAATTGCATTATCACCGCCGCCGGATTGCCCGCCGCCTTGTTGTGATGATGCTTGTAGTTTTGCGCGAATTTCTGCTAACGTTGCCATAATGTTTTTCCTTAATAAATGTTTTATATTATGCCTCTTCTTTAAAGCCAACTGACTAAAAAGAAAAATGTGTGCATACGGTTAAGTATACACACATCTATTTATCATAGCAACCTATTACGGTGCTAAAATATGATTTATTTTGCCAAACCTGCTAACTTCAAAATACTTTCCATTTCAGGAGATTTCTCCATTGGAGTTGCAGTATTATCCATTTCTTCTACACGCCCTTTGATGTTGCCTACTAGTTCTTTCAAACGTGCCAGTCCGTCTGTTGGCTCAACTGCGTGAGTTTGGCCATGGCGCATTTGCCATTCATGTGTTAACTTGTCCATAAATTTTTCTGCCAGCTGAGCAGCCTGTTCGCCTGCTTCATCACCAAATTTTTCACTAATAGATTTTTTAACATCCAGTACAATACCCTCGCCGCCACGGAATGGACCAACTTCTGGATTGTCTCTGTTGTAAAAACTCTTAACAATCTTGGCAACTTCTTGTACCATGTTGCCTTCTTTGCCTTCTGCTACAGGAGCACCAACTTCTGGTGCAGATCCTTGAGGAGCTGTTGTTTGGCCTGGTTCTTGTGCGCCAGACATACCTAGTGCTACTAACAACTCAGGATAATTGTCTTTTGCCCATATTTGTAAAACTTCAATTGGATCTGTTTCTGGATCTAGATCGGCAGCACCTTTTAACTTTTGTTCAAGATCGCTGTCCGTTAGACCTAGTCCGCTAAAAAATTGCCATGCTGTTTGACCGTCAGGACCTAGTTGTAATTGGCCACCTGGTAGTTCCTCAATTGCCTGTTTAAGATCTGCAATTTGGTCGTCTGTTAATTTACCTTGTTCTGTTGCTTCTGCCCATTCTTCAAATTGACTGAATACGTTTTCTTTAACGTGAGAGTTGCATACACACGGATCTTCTTTACAATCTGGACATATGTCGCTTTCTTCTTTAACAAAGTCTTCTAAATCAACTGTGTTTGTTTCTTGCATGATGCTATGGATCAAGGGAAAGAAACTTGCTAGATCTTCTTTGAAATTTGTTTCTGTAAATTTTGCTTTGTATGTTTCCATAGTCACAGGATCTAGTTCCATGACAGCTTGATCAACTGCTTGGCCGTCCATTTCACTCATCCATGACTCGTAATGATGACGTTTACTTAGTGCTTCGATTGTTGTTTTTAATTCATTTAGGCGGCCTACGGCCCTGTCTGTAATTCCCACTGCGTCATCATGTAGGGAGCTGTGTTGTATTTGTCTGTGGAATTCTTGTAGTTGAGCAATCTGTTCGCTCATACGTATAATTGCTTTGCCTGCTGGATCATGTGGAACACCTCCGTGGTCTACGTGTTGTGCCATTGCAAATGCACCTGCTGGATGTATAAATGGATATTTAAAACGTTCGCCATCTCTATTTTGAATATAGATTGCTTTGATGTTTTTCTTTTGACTGCGAGCACCTGGATACATTTCGTCAACTGCTTTGTGATGTCTAACAATAACTTCGGTTGCACCTCTTACTGCGCGGCTAGTTTTTCTAGAACTCTTTTGGTTCCAACGTGATTCATTCATGTTCATAGTAGGGTCTTCTTCCTTAGGTCCTTGCGTTGCTGCAAGATGTTGAAAATCGTTTTTGTCAAGATTTGTTTTAGCAATGTCACGAGTGTCAAATCTCATTAATCTTCTCATGGCAAATTGGCGCATTTCTTTTAAGAAGTCATACCATAGTTGCTTTGCCGGTTCATCTTGATTTTCAGTAATTCCTTGGCTGTAGTAAACTTTTAAGCTGCCTAAATCATTCAGGCTCATACTAACACGACCTAAATTTACATCCTCGCTAACAAAATCAAAATCAAAGAACCGTGCTTCTGCAGGATTGATAGTAACAGCACCAGTTTCGTCGCCCATTTCTAAATTTTGGAAACGGCTGCGAACTTTGTCGAACAGGTCTTGAGAGATTATTTGAATTGCTTTCATATTTGTTATTTATTAATAATTGCTGATGTATATGGGCATGGGCATTAAGAACTCATCTTCTCGTTCTTCACGCATTTTATCGTAGATAGCAGGATCCCATTCTTGCAACATCAGCGCCATACGTATTGCCAACAACATACTACTGACTAAATCGTCGTGTGCGCCCACTTTTGCTTCAAAAGTCACACCTTTAGCAATATAGGTTTTAAGCTCACTGATTAACGGTTTACTATGAATACGTAGTCTATTACTTTCGACTAGGTGTTTTAATTTTGCGCAAGCATTGATTTTACTGGAATTAGTAGTGTTAAATCCCTTGCGGAACCGGCGTACATGACCTTTTTTGATGGGCTCACTTAAAAACAGTCCTGGGAAGCTCTCTTCACCAATTTCATCAATTGCAACTAGGGCAGCTTCACCAATATTATTATTTTCTACTGAATAATAGATACTAGGCTGTATGCCGCGCTCAGCACATGCGTCATTGATAAAATTACACAGGTCTCTCAAAATGCGAACTTGTCCCTGAATAGTAGTCAAATTATGTTGCCATTCTGCAACCTGTTCCATGGAGGGAATTTCAATAATCTGAATAGCGGCAGGATCTCCACCTGTACCTAAGCTAGGATCTAGTGCAATTAGATAGGTGTTCATTGGATTGATTTTCTTATACCAACGTGCTTGACCCATCTTCATAATAGGCTCATCACCTTCCATTGCTGCCAGTTTAATACTGTTGATCAATGTTTCATCAAAGACCAAAAATTCGCAATCGTGTTCTCGGCGGAATCGTTCTTCACCAATACGACTACGTTCTTCTGATGCCCATGTTTCATCACGATCCGGATGCTCATTCCAGTATGCCCTAAAGGGGAAGAAACCGTTGCGTCCTACTACTTGTTCATTGCCAAATTCGTCAAACTTGTGATTGGCTTCTTTCCAAATAGTGGCAAACTGGTCTTCATCACTATTCGGTGTTGATGTAATAATTGCCTTACCACCAGTTGCTAGTGTAGGCGAAATAGAAGTCCAAAATTCAACGGCGATGTTAGGTTCAACGAATGCGAACTCGTCGGCGTATAGTAATGACAAAGACAAACCTCGACCAGTTGTTTCAGTTGTTGTCTGTGCAATAATGCGGGAGCCGTTGTCAAATTCAATACTCTGCTTGTTATAACTCTTTACACCGCAACGAATATGATCAGGACATAACTCGTATGCAAAGCGAATACGCGACATAATTTCCTGAGCACCTGTAAATTTGTGAGCTGCTACAAGTACCGTCGAGTCAGGAATAAACATTGCAAACCATAATAAGTATCCACCCGCAGTGGTTGTCTTGCCTGTTTGCCGAGGTAATAAATTTACGTTGAAACGATTGCCATGATAGCTGTCAATTAGCCTACGTTGGTAATCAAAAGGTTCGTACTTTAACTTGCCTTTGGTAGGATGCTGGATATAAAAGAAATTATCAAGAAAGTAATGGGGACCATTTACCGTATCTGTGCAAGCCAGCAATTCTTCAATATCCTTGTTAGAATATTTTTGAGCACTGTATGCTGTCTTGACTAGTTTGTTATCGGTATATGCCATAATCTTATTTACTGAAAAAAATAGCCTCCGAAGAGGCTATTTGGATTACATCCTAATGTATTATTTTAGTCCAGATAGTTTTAAAATATCTGACATGCTTTCGTTAGTCTGGCCTTCTCTTGGTAACAAGCCCAACTGATCCGAAATATAATCTTCATCGTAACTTAGATAATAACGAATGGCTTTTGAACTCATTCCTGATTTCTTCATATATTGAGCCATCAAGTTGATTAGTTCATTCTCTTTTTCTGGACTATATGTTATACCATCATTAGCCATCATTTGACCAATTTCGTTGTTGCCTGCATCTTCGTTAGTCTGGCCTCCTGATTTAAGTCTGCCGTCAGTTTCTGCTGAACGTAGCAGTGCGGCGCGGTCTGCATAGCTACCACGTTTAACATCTTTGGCAGCATCTTTCTCGCCCTGTGTAGGATTCTTAACATGCTTTAATGGATCAAACTTTTCAGCTGCGCCTTCTTTGGTGTTTCGTACAGCATCTGCAGAATCACCAGATGCTGCTTTACGTTGATACGCAGGAACATTAACTGGGTTCTTTGTATCTAGATCTTTCAAACGATCCTCAATACCTTCTCCCATGCCTTCTTGACTCATATCAGGATATTGAGACATGATAGTTGAGCCGTCTAACTTACCAGCACTTGCTGGGTAAATGGTCATGAATGGTGGGTTTACAAATGTATTTTTAGAAAGAGCATGTTTAATTACTTCTTCTGCTCGGGCACGACTTGTAGGTTTTGTTCTTTGTACAATTGCTTGACCCGAACGGTTATGTTGCACTACGCAGGCAACATACTCCTCATTATCTTCCTCAGCTTCTTCTGATTCACTGATGAACTTTTTGTATTGTGCAAATAGATCTGATACTGCTTCGTTCATATCTGCGTATGCTTTTGGCATGTTGCCATCCATACGATCGCCTTGCCCCGGTTGATTCTCTCGGCGTGCAAATTCATTTGCATCAAACTCATTCTTTTTATTAGGGTCAGCTGGGCTGTTGTCATACTGCCCTTCATCTGTCTCTTCTTGGTCTTTTTCCATTTCATGATCTTGCATGTCATGGTCGCCATCATGATCACGATCTAAACCGGCAATACCGTCATCTTCACCATCCATTGGATTTAATCTATCGATAACACCACGCATTGTATCAGCTGGAGTTTCGTCTCCAATTACTGGTTCTAATGTTTGTGGCTCAGCAACAACGGTAGGTTCTTCTGCATGTTGAGCACCCATACCTGCTAAAGACATAATATCTTTTAATAGGGTACCTAATTCTTCGCCACTGCCGGCTGTCATGTTGATAGTAGCAGGAGTACTTGGACGATCAGAAACCATCGATGGGGATTCCATCTCCATTCCTATGCCTGGCATAATGCCACATTCGGCTACTGCATTTTCTTTAACAATGTTAGGATTAGCAGAATCTAATTCGGCCAAACGTTTCATTACGTCGATCATATTCATCATATTATTTCCTTGTAGGATTGTAGTCCGATTGCTTTAGCAGGGTCTGTGTTCCTGCAGGACTATCTGTATTAAATTTGGCAGTACCAGCGGATGGAATTTCTTCGCCGCGTTCCTTACGTTGTAATTTAAGAATATCATTCAATTCTTTTACAAAACCAGTGTTATATTTGTCGCCATAGTAGTCTTCAAATTGAGGATTACCTGCTTCTTTGTAGTCAGGATCATTTAACAAAGCACCTTCACGCTTAGTTGGTTCTTGGTGCTGATATTCTTCGCTAGGCTCACCTGGTCGACGAACAACTAATCGATCTTTTCCAATTCTTAGTTCAGCTGTTAGATATTCTGTAAGTTCTTGTTGGGTAGTTGGATAGTCTAACGATACTTCGTAGATATTAACTTCGCAGTTTTTAACTTGCGGAAAGTCTAATGGAACAGATTGGATTGGAGTAGTGGATTTCTTAAAGTCTTTAAGATCCTCGCCAACTGTATAACGGCCCAGCAATGCTTTCATTGCTGTCTCTTTTTCAAGAGGCATGTCACTAGCGATTTTGATTCTAAAATCGTAACGCTTTACTGACTCGTTTAGATGTTCTTTGAATGATTTCATAGTCAATTATTTATTCATATTCTTAAGTTTTTCGAGAATACTATTTCGATCTGTGACAATATATCCCTCGCCTTCAACTGTTCCATTACCGTCACCGCCGCCATTTTTCTTATCAATAGCTAACTTTTTTAACTGTAAGTCCACCATTTTTAACTTTTTGTCAATCTTGTTAGTTTTAGCAGTAATGGCTGCGTTCATCATTTGTGCTGCAATTTCAAACATTCTAGAACCGTATCTTGGTTCAACATTCATACCCAAATCCATTAGATCGTCGTAGGCCTGTTCTGCTTTGTTAGCCAGTGCATCCAACTCGCTGTCGGCCATATCACCCAACCCCTTAACACGGGGTAATGCAGATGCAATTTTGTCAAATTCTTCTAATTTGTCTTGTAGGTCAATTGTAGCTACCGGTTCTGCGTCAACAGGCTTTGCTTCTACAAGTGATTCTGTAGATTCGATGTTTAGTAATTCTTCTAACTTTTTTGTCATACTATTACTTATTATGTATTTCGTCCATTATGGAAAATATCATGTTCGTTTAATATACGGAATTTGATACCTTGATTCCTACACCATATACTAGCTGCTGCCCACTTGGCCTGATTCTTAACAAACTGTGCTTGATTATAAGGATTCTTGCCTACCTTTTCTAATATCTGTTGATTGGCAGGTTTTACTTCCCATAACTCTGCATGTTTCCGTTGATTCCTATCAACAAATGTCACTAAGAAATCTGGAACATATACAGATTGTTTTCCTGTTAACGGATCTCGATATGGTATTTTTATTGGTTCGCTAGCCCATTGTTGGATTGACGGATTCTCATCGCACATACGCATGACTGCAACTTCCCAACCACTTCGATAAATTGGAGCAGTTGATCCTACATATTTTTCGGGATACTTTAACTTATAAGCTCCCCTAGAAAACTTTAAGCTCATGCAAGTATGTTTCGTGCAATTTCAGGATTAGGGCGAAATGGTTGTGCGTACCCTAGGCTACTAGATTTAAATCTGTTGTAGTTTAAAATTTCAGAAACAATTGCAGATAACTGTACTGTATCAACACCTTTTAGTGTATCTAAGATCTGCATGGGATTATATCCATCTTGCATCGCTTGTCTAATGATAGTAACTGCAATCGATTCAGCTGCTACTTCTCCAAAGTCTCTACTTGTAAAGAATCCCTTCATAGCGGCCAGCACAGTTGCATTTATTTCAACTGGCTGTGTACCGTAAGCATCAAATGCTTGGACTGTTTGATTCTGACTAGAAGAATTAACGGGAATATTAGAATAATTTTGATTCATGATTAACCTCTTGGGGGAAATAATATTGCAGCAGGATTAGCTCTAATTTTTCCATCAACACCAGTGTTAAATGCTTTAAAGATATTAATGCCTACACCACCTGGTAAATTAAAGACGCCTGTTGCAGTATCTGGACTCGGTGGATCTGCATATTTTCCCGGAGAACTTGCTGTTAACGCACCCAACGACCCGCTGGCAATATTATATGCGCCTGCCTTGGTGCGTACAATACCATTTGTATTAACATAATTTTTAACAAGGGCTTTACCTATGTTAAACAATGGATTTTCAGAATTGTAACTACCACCTACCTTACCAAATACTTGTTGAGCCCCCGGTTTATCGAATCCTGTTCCTTGTTTAATGTAAGTTGGATTGTTGATTGGATTGCCAGCAATAGACAACGGACTAGGCGTTTTGTCATAATACACTGATGTAAATCCAGGAGGATTTGTTTCAGGAACAATACTACCGTAGTCGTATAATACATTTTCAAATGATACTGACATTCTGTTTTGTAATGTTCTGTTGCCGTCAGCTTGATTTAATGAGTCATGCGACCATTCTGTAATTTTAGGATTAACTAAAGTTATTTTTGTAAAATTTTGTTGATGCAAAGAGTATACATCTACTGATGTTATAAAAGATTCTTTAATACCACTATCATAAACACCATATTGATAATCGGTGCTACCATACTTTGTATTCGAAAAAGATACAGGAAGGCCGTTTCTTGACTGGTTGCCCGCTGCCGGAGTACCGTAATTACTATCTGCAAAATAATGCTTATAGTAGTTAATCCATAGTTTATTAATAACATCTATGTTGTCATCATGGAATTCAACACTAATTGGATTATAAGTTAATTTTGTTTGTACTACAGTTTTTCTATTGTATTGGTTTACAGTTTCTGTGGCAATGTTAAATTTAGGAAGATCAATTTTCTTTACTAAAAGACCTACATCGAGTGATCCAGTATTTTTCCATGTTTCGTCGAGGATTGCATCTTTGTTAAGATTGAAAACAACATAATAAAGAAACGCAACTTTTGGAGAGTACGCATACTTATTACTGTGATACAATCTATCAGCATGTTGATAATCTTTTAGATTAGGATATCCACTAAGGTACCCTGTTGAAGACAAGAAATTGTTAAATGCGTTGCTCATGCAAATATTTAGTCAAATAAAAAGCCCAGGTATTAAGCTGGGCTTGTTTATTGTTAAATTTAATATTAACCTGTACTTAGACCTTGTGCGCCTGCTGGACGTACAACACGACCAACATCTAGACCAATACCAGTAGCTGTTCCGCCAGGTGCATCTAGTTGGATTGCATTATCATAAGTGATAGTCAGTGCAATATCCATTGGGTTAGTTGCATCGCTATAGTCACCGCCTTGATAAGTGGCAGTTTTGATAAAGCAACCTAAGAATTCAAAACTTTCTAGTGTAACTGGTTCAAATGCACCGTTGCCACCGTCAAGAATTTCAACACGCATTCTGAACTTATAATCGATACCGCTAGCAGCACCGCTTTGTTCAAAGAAGTCGAATTGCTTCTGTAGTTGTTCACCAACCTTGCGGCTAACAATGCCGGATGCATCATCACGGACTGTTAACTTAGCATCGGTGAAACTGTGTTTGCCCAGTAGCTTTACTGTACTGTTATATACAGGTAATTTAATTTCGTCAAAAGTAACTTCGGGGCGGGTTACGTTCATAACTTGCTTGGTTAGTTCTGTAGATTGTACGCCGCCTACACCAAAGCTGTCTAGTGTAACACGGAAGCGATATTTCAGCTTTGGCATCAACAGACCTTGAGAGGACGAGTCTTGGCGCCCACTCAACGGTACTGTAAATCTTGATAAACTTGCGATTGGCATGTGTAATGCTCCTTATTCTTTGTTATTTACCTATTATAGGCCCTTGGCAATATCACCAGTATTCTTGATTCTCAATGGAATATAGATGTACTCGACTGCCTTGACTGGCTCGATAGCAATATCTAAATACAACTCGTTTCTATCAATTCTAGAAGGTGTGTTGTTTGTGGTATCGCAAACTACAGCGTAGTCGTATAGGGCACGTTGTCCTACTAATTCTAACAATAGGCTTTCAGCAGCCGCTTTAATTTCACGGCGTGTCTGTGCATCGTTAGGTTCAAACAAGAATGGTCTTGCAAGAATGTCTAACTGTCTACGCAAGTAAATTACTAAACGACTGACGTTAATTCTATCTAATGCACTAGCGTTTTTAGCACGAGTGCGTTGACCATATGCAAGAACACCAACACCTGTTAGTGTAGCAATCGGGTTGATTGCAACTTTAGGATCTTGTAATACATCTCGCAGACCTTGGTGCAATGCAACTGTCTTAAATTCACCTTCCATAGTAATGTAACCAACACTAGAAGCATTGTCAACACCACCACGACGTGTACCAGCCGGAGCAAACCATGGGTAGCTCTTTGCATCGCTATTAATGATTGTGCGCAACATCATATGGCTTGGAGGAACAACAATGTTGTTGCCTGTTAGGTCATTTGTATAACCACTTGGGTAATACATGGCCATATACTCGTCATGACTTGTACCGCCGTCGTCACCATTGTCTGCTGCGCCAGCAGTGTTCATACCCCAAGCACTTAATGCAGTACCTGTTGGCTCTAAACGGAATGGTGTATCACCTAATACAAATGCTGTTAACCCACGATCTGTGTTTAATGCAATCATGTTCTGAATAGCTTCTGGATAACCAGGTGTTGCCATCAAATTAAATCCTAATGTATCACTGTCACGTACCGCTGCGTTGTTGTCGATTAAAGCCTTGAACGCTTGGACAACTTGTTGTCGTTGAGCCATTCTACCAAACAATGGACTACCATCTACCGCTGTAGGATGCTGTGAAACCCAACGATCAGCATTATAGCCGGCCATTGATGCATTGTTTTGACGTGGGTTTTTTGCATTTTTATTGATATATCCTGATACGTATTTCTTAACTGTAAATCCGCTACGACGAGTATTCCATAGACGTGTGCCTTTTGGATGTAGTGCTGGATCAGGTGCGTCTGGATCTAAATAGCTGCTATTTAATAATGCACTAATTATTGCAGGCTCAGTAGCTGCGCCACTTGTTCCCCAACGTGCATCGGCAAATACCCAACCGTTTGGTGTAGATTGATCTGTTGGATCTTGTTTAATCCATCCGGCGGTAGTACTGTAAACATAAATGTTTTGACCATACATGTCCATGTCGCTGGTATCAATCCAGATATCATTATCAACTAACGCACCTCCTTGACTATTGCCGGTTGCGGCAGCTGGTTCAGTTGCACTAATGATTGGGCCATTAAGGTCAGTGCTTCCAAATTGGGTACGGTAACCTACCCAGGTAGTTCCATTATGATAAAGAATATCTGCAAACAAATTGGTATCATACCATAACTTACCATCTGCTGGAGTTGTATAAGGAGCAGCACTTCTTGCCTCATACACTAATGGCTTCCAAGTTGTAGCAATGTAATCAAATGAATCATATACTGGTGCAGCTGATAAGTTAGCAGTATTTGCTAGTGTGAATAAAGTAGCCAAAGGTGTGCCAGTGCCGTCTTTTAATTCAAATGCACCGCCAGCAGTATGAGTCATTGTTAATATATTTGCATCATCGTCCCATGTCGCAGTAATATATGTTAATCCCTGAGACGATAAAGCAGCAGGAACTAGAGACCCTAATTCAATGCCCACTGTTGGGGTAAACAATGTTACTGTTTTAGTTGCTCCCCATGTTCCTGCTAAGGTTGTTTCTCTAACAGTAAACGTAGCTGTAGTATTTACAGTCAACTGAATTGAGTTTGCACTACCAGTAATGCTGGTAGTGCCGCTGGCAGATTTTCTCCATACTTTAAAACTTGCTTCTGTAGAGTTGTTAAAATCAGATTCTACAAATAGTGTTCCAACTGCAATATTTTTACCGCCACCTGTTGCATCAAATGCAAAGTTTGCAGATGCAACACTGTCATAGATAGGTGCTGTTACAGTTGTCCAAGACTGGCTTGAACTGTTATACAATTTAATAGACCAGTTAGCACCGTTAGATGGTGTAGTAGTTGTAACCCAAACACTACCGGTTGCTGTACTACCGTTAAAATTAGGGTATGTATAGTGCGGACTGATCTGTAATGATTTTCCATTATCAAATGCGGTATATACAGGAGACCATGTGTTATCTGCTCTTTTGTAATACAATTCATTAGCATTAGCGGTAGTAACTCGCATACAGTAGTCGCCGATATTTCCAACAACCGGTGTTGGTGTATATGCATAGAAATATAGTGCAGGAGAGTCATCGTTTAGTACTATAGGAGTCTTAGCAGTAAATGCTTGTGTGCTAGAATTCCATTCTTTTACACCAAACACGCTAGCTGCTGTATCAACCCAATATGTACCTGCTACAGGGCTACCTACTGGAACTGTACTAGTAGGTGTAAGATCAGCTAGGTCTAAATCAGCACGAACAATATATGCACGAGAGCTTACACCTAATGAGCTGTATGCTGCTTGCAATCCATATTCGTTTTGTTCGCTGCCGTGTTGTGGGTTGCCGCTAGCATCTGTAGGGAACAACGGAGTTCCAAATGTGTCTGTTAGATCACGTTGGCTAGTGATCAACCAAACTTTACCAGCATTAGCGGCTGTTGTTCCTAGTGCGGTTGTTCCGCTAGGATTCTTTTTATCTTGTTTAGACGCTACAAATAATACAGGCACAGTGCCCGGTGCAGACGGAGTATAGAAACTCTCGTCGATTACATTTACTTGTACGCCTGGTGAATTCAATGTTGCCATTTTTTTGTCCCCTTAATGGATTACTTGAATTATTTACCATAAAGTGAATAAAAACCCAGTGTTAAATACACTTGAAAAGGGCACTAAAAGGGCGGGGTATGAGAGATTTATGTAAAATTTGCGGAGCTAGGCCGGTAGCAATCAATTATTACAAGGAAGGTAAGCCATTCTATAGGTCTAAATGCGACCACTGTGCTAATCAACGTGAGGAAGGCAGACCACTATGGACCATTGCAGGCTATAAGAAAAAAGCCGCGTGTGATAAATGCGGCTTTGTTTCTAAATATCAAGAACAGTTTAATGTATTCTACGTTGACGGTGATCCTACGAATTGTAGGTATACTAATTTAAAAACTGTCTGCGCCAACTGTCAGCGTATATTGCATAAACTTAAATTGCCCTGGCGCCAGGGAGATCTAAAACCTGATTTTTAACCAAGCAAATCTAATACAATTTTTGTACTGAAGGGGAGGTCCTGGCTCGGCAACAAGTTTTCTATCTGCGAATATAAATCATCAATAGTGGTATCGTTGAGTACAATGTGATCAATATCACCACCTACCCATGCTGTTTCACTAGCGTGAATTCCTAATTGTTCTATTCTAGTTTTAGAAATCATCCAGTTCATATTATGGTCGCCGTCGTTCATATTAACAGCATCCTGATACCATTCGGGATCATTACCTCGCTTGATACGTACTACAATGCCGCCTGCATTATGAATAGATTGAATCTCATTAGGAAAACGTACATCACTGATAACAATATTATCGCCTGTTTTACGCATTTTGTTTTCTACAGATGCAATCCAGATATCATCGTGGAAGCCTTTACGGCAAACTTCTGTACCCCAGTATTGTAAGACCCATCGTGGAGTTAATTTGGGCATGTTAAGACGTTCTGCCCACCATGCGTCAACTTCTTCCCTCCACGCACGGGCTTCTGCGGTGCGACCTTCTAGCAGGGTACGATCCCAACCAAATACGTTTGCGACAGCATCTTTCAGTGTATTAGCGAAACTGTCTCGCCTAAATCCATGAAAATTAACCAAATAGTCTGCGGCTGTGTCTTTTCCTGCCGATATGAATCCAACAAATCCTACAATCATAGCATCTCTCCAAGCGTGATGCTTATAATTATATTACGTACAGATTACAGTGTCAATAACTGAATTATCCAGTGACCCAGGTCAAGGGAGTCCCGCCCTCTTTGTAATTTACTAGATCTAACTCTAAAATATCCATTTCAGCTTTGCCTTCAGATTTCATAGCAGTACCGTTAAGAGTAGTGCCGCCTTGCGGGCTAGCAATTTGACTGAATTTTTCACGAGCTTCTCCCAGCATGATTTTGCATGTTGCCAGTGAGTAGTCTTTTAGCCATTGATTGGCCAAGGGGTCCTGCAGCAGATTGAAATCCGGTCTATAGTTGTATAACCATACAAGGACTTCTTCCTCACTTCTAGGTCTCTGCATCAGGGTCAACTTCTTGGTTGTTTTGTTAAACGTGAAGTTGATGTCGGCTCCGAACATTTTGCCCACTTGTTTTTGGTAGCTTGCAAAGGCGTAGTAAGTGGCTAGGCCACCCATGTTCGTTGAAGTTAATAAGTATGTATTTGAATAAGCAAGGTTGAACGGCTCGAACAATGTTCCGCCTTGCCCGCCACCTGACCTAGAACCAATGCTGCGTCTAAAAATCTGTCGAACGGCCATAACTTCTGATGGTAAAACATAGTCGTTTTTGTCAACCTCTACCATTAAAAATCCAAAACTTTCTTCTACAGCATTGCTACTTCTTTGACGGAACTTGTTTAGGGCTCTATCAATAGCAGTATTGTAATGTGCAGGATCTAATTCTATATCGATCATACCATCGCCCAGCATGAGCTTGCAGTAATCGATTACTTTTTGGCGTTCGTTTTCGTTCTCGGTCATATCAATATTTAGCGATAAATAGAATACTATGCCGAAACTCTCATTATACAAACCAGAAAAAGGTGCCGATTTTAGATTTATAGATCGTGCAATCTTTGAACAATTCCAAGTAGGCGGAACAGATGTCTATCTGCACAAGTACCTGGGAGCAGTAGATCCATTAGAGGGTGAGAGTAGCCCTACCAAACCTGCCAATGTAAGTGAAAAAGGCGAGTTGGGAATACAGGATGTCTTGTTCATGGAGAACAGAGATCGTCATTATGAGCCCGATGTCTATACTATTCGTGGTATCTATACTTTACAAGATATTGATTTTAATTTAAGTCAATTTGGATTGTTTTTACAGAACGACAATATTATGATCAACTTCCACTTACGTGGTTCTGTGGATGCACTGGGACGAAAAATCATGGCAGGTGATGTAATTGAATTGCCTCATCAGAAAGATGAATATGCGCTAGACGATGCACTAGTAGCATTAAAAAGATTTTATGTAGTAAGTGAAGTTAGTCGTCCAGCAAGCGGATATAGTGTCACATGGTATCCACATTTGGTTAGGGCCAAATGTGCTCCACTAGTCGATACACAAGAATTTAAAGAGATACTCGACCAAGATAGCGGTGCAGGAGACGGTAGTACCCTACGTGATCTAATGTCAACATACAAAAAGAGTATTGAAATCAATGATCAAATCATTGCCCAAGCACAAGAAGATGTGGGTAAGAGTGGATATACAACTAATCAGTTTTTTGTTATACCTACTAGAGAAGATGGAAGTGTTGATGTTGCAGATGTTAGTTCAACTAACGATGATGTTAGCATTACAGATCATTCACTAGATGCCAGTATCGTGTTAAGGAGTCCGGACAGGGATCTGTATGTGGGCTACTTAACAGGCGACGGTATGCCACCCAATGGTGCTCCGTTTGGTCATGGAATAAGTTTTCCGTCAAATCCTACCAAAGGTCAATTTTATCTTAGAACAGATTATTTGCCTAATAGATTGTTTAGACACGACGGAAAACATTGGATAAAATATGAAGACAATGTTAGAATGACCACTAATACATTAGGTGATGGTCAAACTACTGATCCTACTAAAGTTAGAAGAACACAAAAAGCAAGTTTTGTTAATAATACAAATACTGCAACAATTGCTGGACAAGTTATTCAAGAACGTCAGGCATTAAGTCAAGTATTGAAAGCAAAGGCAGACAACTAAAATGGATTATTTTTACGATTCGCAAATTAGGAAGTACCTAACACAATTCATGCAAATCATGAGCAACTTTGCCTATAAAGATGCTAAAGGTCAGTTAGTACGTGTACCAGTTCGCTATGGAGACATGAGCAGACAAGTCAGTCAGATACTTAAAAAGAATAGTGAAAACGCTATTCCCAGTGCTCCGTTTATTTCCTGCTATATTAAAGATTTTCAATATGACTTAACTAGATTGCAGGACCCTACATTTGTCAGCAAGGTAAATGTAAGAGAACGTGACTTTGATGAAGTTAATAATCAATACTTAAACACACAAGGTAATAATTATACCATTGAAAGAATTATGCCTAGCCCGTTTAAACTGGCATTTGCCTGTGACATATGGACAACAAATACAGAAATGAAATTGCAAATTATTGAGCAATTGGTAATATTTTTCAATCCTAGTTTTGAAATACAAACAACTGACAACTATATCGATTGGACCAGTTTGTCTGTTGTCACATTAGACAATGTCACATGGAGTAGTCGAACAGTTCCACAAGGTGTAACTGAAGATATTGATATTTGTTCAATGACATTTAACACACCTGTATGGATTACACCGCCAGCAAAGGTTAAGAAATTAGGAATCATTACTAAAATCATTTCTAATATATTTGCCAGTGGTGCCCAAGGAACAATTCAATCAGAATATAGCACCGTAGGTACTGCTGAAATGTTTGAAAACATCAGTCCGGATGCTACTATTACAATTACACCAGGTAATTATGATTTGCTTGTCCTAAATAATACGGCAAGATTAATTAATTCTCAACATGACACCAACGGAACAAATAGCACAGCATGGACTAGATTGTTAGATTTACATCCTGGAAAATTCAGGGCAGGATTGAGCCAATTAAGATTTACTCAACCTGCAGGTAATGACATCATTGCCTATATTAGTTTAAACCCTAGCGATGAATTTTCAATGGCGTTGAACATTGACCCCGACACTGTTCCGGGAAATACAGTCATTGCAGGTAGAGGAACAGTTGATGCTGTAATTAATCCTGAAACATATAATCCTAAAAATATAGTAATAGGCACACGCTACTTAATTTTAGAAGATATTCACAGCACTACCGAAGATGGACCTATTGCATGGCAACAACAGAACGGTGATGGATTTAGTGCCAATGCCAACGATATTATCGAATGGTCAGGAACACAGTGGGATATTGTATTCAATTCCACTGTAGCTACAGATGTTAATTACATAACTAATTCATATACAGGTACTCAATACAAATGGAGCGACGGTTCCTGGAGTAAAAGTTATGAAGGCATCTATGATGCAAGGTTATGGCGTCTAATTCTCTAAATCAAATCATTTGCAGCGGTGGTATTTTCCTTGCAAAAGACACCAAAAGGTTCTTGTTTTTGCTAAGAACCCAGGGTAAAACTGCGGGATCTTGGGGATTAGTAGGCGGTCGCAAAGAGCCCACTGACATTACTGCATATGATGCATTAACTAGAGAAATACAAGAAGAAGTAGGCAAGATTCCTACAATAAGAAAAACTATTCCTCTCGAATTATTTGTCAGCAACGATCAACACTTTCAATATAACACCTATGTGCTGTTAGTTGATCGAGAATTTATCCCTACACTAAATGAGGAACATGCCGGTTATGCTTGGTGTGATTACGATAACTTTCCCAAGCCCTTACATCGGGGTGTTAAGAACTCGTTCTCAAATAAAATTATTAAAGCTAAAATTGAGCTGTTGCTAGATTTAATCTAACAAACTGGGATTAAATGCATAAGTTCCAAGATGATGCAACTCTTGACTCAATGCTGTATCAACTTTAATAGTATATCCTGCGGCATTGATTTTTTGGCATAGATACATATCTTCACCCAAGAAGTCATTAGATTCTGGGCTCCACTGGAAATCAAACCAAGGCTTGCTAAGTTCTTCAAAGATACTGACTTTGGTTAATATGCACCCCATACCGATACCTTCAATAGGTACTAGGTCATCTTGCACATCAAAGGCCAACGGATTTTCCCAATCACCTATAGTTTCATAGGCAACCCCTTTGTAGGGTTTCTGTCTGCGAACATAGTTTGCAGCAACAACAGGTTCATTATGTTTTAGCAATCTAACTGCGGTGGTTGCGGGAAACACCATATCGCTGTCTAACCATAGCGCATAGTCTGCACCTAGTTCAACTGCTGAGGTAGCAAGTCTTTCTCGTTGGGTGAGTAATACTGTGCTGGCATCCATAAACACATGAGTGTCGATGTCGTTCATTGTATTAAATTTAACCAGCTCGGCCAGTGCAAGCGCATGGGCAGAATGCAGAGTATCCCTGCAAGGAATAAGAACTGCTAATTTACCTTTTTTACTCGACCAGCTGCTTGATGCAAATACTGATTGTTTTTTCATGTGCCTGCGACATCCATACTAAGTGTTTCACCTTTAACAACCAATCCCTGCACGGCATTGATTAAATCTTGGGTACGTTTAGCACATAGTATAAAGTCATTAGGTGACAATTTGCAAGCGGTATTCATTGTTTCGAAGTTTATTTTTCCGCCAGTTAGGATTTCAATAGCACTGGTTCTGGCCAAATCTTCAATAAATTGATTTTTAGAGTCTTCATCAGGTCGTTCAATAAGTTCAAAACATTCTTCCTCATCAAGTTCTTCCAATAATTCTAAAAGATGCACTAGTTCCTGCTGTTCACTGACAGTGCCCTCAATTGATTGGAGTGTTTGTATTCTTGTTAAGAATGCTGCAAGTGTAGCGGGATTAGTCGTTCTGTCATAATATACAACAGTGTCTAATTCCCATTTGCTAGGGCTTGTGTTGATTTTTGATAATAGGTCTGTTATTTGTTCAGTTTTCATGTTATGCGTAAGGTCCGGTTTTGCCGCCGAATGTTGCTGAGAATTTAATTTGCGTACCAGCTGTCTGTCCAATACCGTAAGTGGCATTATTACCCAATACTGCACTTAGTTTAATGTTTTGACCACCGGCCGGAGCGTTACCAGCCGCACCCGGAGTTTGGTTAGTAAAGACTCGGTTAACTTGTCCAAATGATATCTGCGATCCTGTTGCGGGTAATGTTGCCATAAGTTTTCTCTAGCGGCCTCCTATTTATTGGCTAGGTTTTGTAGGGCCTGCGAGATCTGATTAATTTGTTGTTGCTGATCTTTAACAGCTTCAATTAACAAGGCTACAAGCTTCTCATATTTAACCACTTTGGTTCCATCTTCTCTTGTGGCAACAATTTCTGGTAATACTGCTTCAACTTCTTGTGCTATAACTCCGATATCGTGTTTACGTACAAAATAGCCGTCCTCACCGCCACGGCTTTGCATGTGCTCATCAGTCCAGTCAAATCTAACACCCCTAATCTGTTCTACTATACTTATAGGATTGCTGATAACATGGATATTTTCTTTAAGTCTACGGTCTGAACTGTAGTAGGCTGTGATTTCGTTAGTAGCACGTATTTCACCAGTCGTACCACTCGGTGCTGTACCAATTCCTAAGCTAACGGCCTGTAACCCACTAGCATTTAATATCATTGGATTAGTCATTGTGACAGCACTGCCTATTGCAACAGTTTGACTAGCACCTACATACCATTGGTGCGAGTTTCCAGCTTGTGTGTATGCGGCTCTAGTTAATGCTAATCCTGATGAGCTAAAAAATGCTCCTGTGCCCGCAGTGCTTGGGTATACTCCGTAACTTAATACTGGTCCGCCACTACTATATTCTGTGCCTAATACAGTGATTGCCCCAGTTCCGTATTGTCCCTGCATTAAAATAGAACCGTTGGTACTGGAAGCATTTCCAGCTACAATACTTCCGCTAACGTTTAATCTGTTAGTAAAACCAGTGTTTAACTGTGAAGCAGTACCTATTAATATATTTTGACTACCGTCTATATACATAGCAATTGTAGCAGACGTATATAATGACATTACATCAGTACTGTTATTATAGTTAATTAACCCATAAGGTCCAGATGCAGAGCCTTTACTAAACAACAATCCCATGCTGTTAGTTGCTGTGTTAGCTATTTCTAAATATGCATCTGTTGCGGCTGTGTTGTTTTCTATGTATACTGATGTAAATCCACCACCACGTTTAGAAGGTAAAGATGTTGTTCCTGCACCTAATACATGGAATTTACTACTAGGTACAGATGTGCCAATACCAACAAATCTTGTTGATGGATTAACTACAAAACTGCTAGTAGTATAGACTGTTTCGGCAGTAGCACTAGCATTATTACTATCAACAAATGTTAGATAATGACTGGCATTGGTAATTGTTGCCACCGTTTGTACTTGAGTACTTGTACCTACTGTTGCACTGCTTACTGGAACCCAAGTTGGTGCGGCATCGCCATTGCTTTGTAGTATTTGCCCAGCTGTGCCGTATGCAGTACCGCTAGTTCCAAAACTCACGCCGCCGTTGCTGGTAATGCGTAACTTTTCTGTGGCGGCTGCATCCATTGCTGAAGTATAAAACACCAGCCCCATTGCTCTGCCGTAAACATAAGTAGCAGGATCGGCATTGATACCGTATATACCAGATGTACTTAATCCTCCAGAACTAGTATAATCAACTGTTCTATTATTAAAAGTAATACCAGTACGAGCACCAAGAGCATTACTGGCACCGTCTGCAAGAGACTGCAATAAAATGTGATTAAGTTGAGTTGATGTTGTTAAGGCTGCAAATCTAATATCTAGTCTAGAATTTGGAGTAGTAGTACTAATACCCACGTTGCCGGTCATCGGATTAATAACAAAACTAGCAGTAGTATACACTGGCATATATGCGTTACTAGCATTGTTAGCACTTACAAAAGTTGGATAATAACTTGCATTACCTGTTTGTTGAACTGTTCTAACGTTGTCAGCATAGGTTGCACTACCTGCACTGACACCACTAGCTGATACCCAAGTAGGCGGACTACCGGTTCCGTTAGTTTGTAATATATATCCGCTGGTGCTAGCTGCTAAGAAAGCTGTGTTATCTGGTGAGCTTTGGTAAACAATAGACATAGCTGTTCCGCCTGCTAGGTTTACATCCATTGCCCCTTTGGTTCCGCTGACTACCTCACCTGTGATTGTGGCCGTGGTAATATAGGTAAAATAACCAGTAGTATCTTTATAACCAAAGAAACCTGTACTAGTAGAACCACTATTGTTGACCCATTTAAATGCAACACCACGATCTTTGTTATCGTCCGCAGTGGGTGCAGCATTACCAGCACCACCACCTAGCGTAATAATAGGATCTGCGATATTGGTAACTGTACTATCAACGATAGTCGTGGTACCTTGGATAGTCAAGTTGCCCGATACAACTAAATTGTTTCTTACAGTAGTAGTGCCGTTGTTACTAGCACCCATAATAATTGTAGTGGCCGCACCAGCAAAGTTAACAGTGGTTGCAGTTGTATTAATTAAATTATAAGTAGTTGCTAAAGTAGCGTGCGTACCGCCAACTTGAGTAATGGTTCCACTTAGATATAAATCGCCTCCTACACCAACACCACCTACTACTTGTAACGCACCTGTGTTAGTTGATACAGATGCAGTTGTACCAGTCAATGTCAGTGTGTTATTATATGTAGGAGCATTTGTTCCGTTACTAACCAAAACGTTGCCCAAAGTACCTGTGCTGACAAATGCTGTAATATTTGTGGCCGATTGATAAAGTAATTGCCCGGCGGTACCACCACTGATATTTGTAGCCGATGTAATAGTTCCCAAGACTGGGCCTGCTATTGACCCGTAAATTGTTCCGCCAACCCATAAATTGCCGCCGATGCCTGTGCCACCAATGACCTGTAGAGCACCTGTATTAGTTGCAGTTGCCTGAGTATTTCCAGTTACTAACAAACTAGTAGTGGCTGTAACATATTGAACAATACGAGTCCACGACAAGTTAGAACTGCTATAGATGTATGTTTGTCCATTCAATACGGCAGTTTGATTATTTGACGGGGATAGTGGAAAACTCATTTATATTATCCTATTTTACAATATAGTTCTATTTATCGGTAATTTCTTTGTAATATTAAGCATGAATGAGTTTTAAAAGAACATCATAAAGATGTTATTGGAAGCAGCGGCACCATCAGATGACACAGTGTATGTAAGTACAACCAAGCCTTGTCCGCCGCTGGCGCCGGGAGTAGTGTTATACGTAGATCCGCTACCTGTTGCGCCGCCACCGCCGCCGCCTCCGCCGTATGTTCCGCCTGCTCCTGGAATTGTTCGAGTAGTTGAATAGGTCCTGCCAGAGCCGCCACCGCCGCCGCTTGGGCCAAAGATTTCGCCTATCGGATTAGTCCAATACGGATATACACTACCCGAAGCTCCGGTTGTATAATTTGAGCCTCCTCCTCCGCCGCCGCCTCCAGCACTACCAGGTGCGGCTGGTGAAGTTAGGGTTCCTCCGGCGGCTGCTGTTCCAGCCGCCGATCCTTTACCTCCTGCGCCACCGGTAGCAGCAGTGCTGCCAAAGCCAAAGCCGGATGCAGAAGCTCCGTCAGTGTTACCAGCTGCTCCACCCGCGCCGCCACCACCTCCACCGCCTGAAAAATCGCCGTATGAGCCAAAGTCGTTACCGCCTCGGCCGCCTGCACCGCCGGGTCCACCACTGCCGCCGCCCCCTGCCGAACTAGGGTATACATCTGGCCTAACGTTAACGCCGCCGCTGCCGCCGCTAAATTTTGTATCACCGATGCTGTTAGCAGCAGTCCCCTGATTGGTAGCGGCATTGCTAGCGCCACTTCTTGCGCCACTGGCGAGGACGCCTGTTGTTGATGTAGTTGGTGGGCTGTTTGAGAGATTAAACCAAGAATCTCCACCGCCGCCGACCCCCGGTACCATACTAGAAGCAACTGTAATATACGCAATAGTTCCAGTTGACACTGTTATTGCGGTGGTGGCCGCATACGCGCCACCACCACCACCACCTGCGCCGCTGGGGCCGCCGCCATAACCGCCACCGCCAATGCCACTGCCGCCACCACCAATTGCTTCAGCTTTTATAGATATCACACCCGCCGGAGTGCGCCAAGGTGCCGTTCCGGGATTAACAAATACCTCTGTATATGTACCTGGAATTTGCGTGGGAGTGTAGGTAATAATAATGAGTCCATTATTAGGCGTAGGATTGTAGCCGCCGCCGCCAGAGGCAGTACCAAAACCCTGAAGAGCATAATAGTTGCCGGATTTGCTGGTTACGTAGTTGCCGCCATTGGCGCCGCTGGCTGGTCCATATCCATTACCTGCAAAATCTGTATATATGACTTCTTTTTTACCCAACGGGGAACTAACAGTACCGCCATTATAGCCAACAGCATGACCGTTGCTACTGCCGCCGTCTCCGGGTGTCCCCAATGACGGTGAAGCTACACCATTGCCGCCAGGGCCACTTGGCCCGGCAGCGCCTCCACAACCTTGCCCAGAGCTAGAGGCGGGCGAGTTGTTCCCGAAGTCTGGGGTCGGACCGTTGCCGCCACTAAATGTTACACCTAAGATATTTGGTATGCAGGCACTTGCTAGGCCACCGGCACCAGTGCTAGTAGATGCGCCAGCAGCTTTGGCACCAAGCAAGGCATTTGTGGGCACAGCATTTGTGGTATTTATCCAGGTATTTTCTAAAAAATTAACATAGAATTTTTTGCCCGGACCTGCACCAAGTGTATTTTTAGTATAGGCTCCGCCGCCGCGACCCCCGGGGCCAATGAGTTCCACCGTAATACTGCCGTTGCAATCCACAGGAGCATACCAGATACCAGTGTTACCAATAGTGGCAGCGGTTAAGGCTATTACAACAGTTGCCATCAATTAATCCTGTATTGTAGAATTTAAAAGCAGTTGATCACTATCATTCAAAATATTTATAGGGTGCTCGATGCCAGCCGGTATTTGATTGTGTGCAAAAATATCTTCTTGGCGTTCACCGCGAATTGGATGAATACAGTAGGCCACTGTGCCAGGCTCTAAAGCAGTAATTTCGTGAAGTTTATCTTTTGAAATAAAAATAATATGTGGTGCTTTAAAAACTGTATCAACACCCTCCACGGTTACACGCACACTGCCATATGCCACTAGGGTGGGATGATCAAATTTGTGCGAGTGACCCTGCATGGTATCACCTGTATCTTCAAAATGCATTTGTTTGACCCATAAATTACTTACTAATATAATATCTTCGTTTAGCATTATTTTCCCAATCACTTTCGTTTATTTGAAACCCAAACATCCACAATGTACGTGGGCGACTACCACTAACCATACTAACTTTATGCAGATGTTTACTTGCCAAATAACAATGTAAATCTCCACATTGTACATCATAAAATTTGTCGGCTACTGTTAATTCTGCACCCGATTCGGCAGCTTGTGATATAATATTACAACGAAGTAATTCTAAGTCACCTTCTTTACCATCTACATGCTGATATACATCACCGCCCGGTAGTGTACTACTGACTACAATTCCTTCTCTACCGCCTCCATTCGTGCTGATAGGTAAATCAAATATATTTAATGCGGCACGAATTTGATCACGGATGGTATAGGCTAAGTCTGGATACTTATCAAATCTATGCCCATACATTCTAGTAGTTAATCTAGATTGATAAACAACTTGATTGTTTGTGATACCAAAATCAAGCCATTTTAAATCAACAGCTTTTTTAGTCCATCGATTTAATATATCACATTCGTCTGGTGTAATAAAATTAGGTATAATGGTTACCTTATCACGCATATTAGACCATGTGTTTGCTATAAAGGTTAGTGGTTCAGCATCCATACTTGTTGCACCCCAAGCAGATGGTGGTCTAGGAGCATTTGTGTCTGGTGAGATATATATATCACCGGGTGCATACTTTATATCGCTGCTATGTTCAAACCAAAAATCACTGCTAGTATCACTTGTATAAGGTTCTAGTGCCGTGGTATTTATCATGCCATTTATTACTCTTGAATATACAATCATTTAAACTTCCTGACCAACTGCAACGACATCCCAGCGGCTGCTAGAAGCATTGTATACACATCCAACGTAAACAAGTTTTGAAGCAACAGTGTTAGTAGGTAGCGTCACTCCAATTATTCTAAAAGAGTTTGTAGTACCTGTTGTCCATGTTAATGTTTGTGATGTTCCGTTGTCTAATACTCTTATCATTAATTTTTGACCGTCGTTGGGGTTAGTAGTAGATGTGGTACTAAAAGTAGTAGCAGTCGATAATGATGTGATATTATATTGGTCTGTAATATTTACATTGATGACAGCAGCAGCAATACTAGAAGTGGTATACACAAAAGGTACATATTGGCTAATTCTAACAGTCCCCGATACAGTTGGTCCAGACATATCTAACCAATAAGTGCTAGTTCCGTCACTTGTAAATCGATAAACATCATCGGTTGATGTATTATACCAAATGTCTCCCACTACGGGCGCTGGACTGGTTGGTGCTGTAGGGCTAGATGTACTTCTAATGCCGCCGCCAATAACCGTACCGCCCACATTTAAATTACCGCCAATGCCAACACCTCCTGTTACTACTAACGCACCAGTCGTAGTTGAAGTTGAACTTGCAGTATTTGTAATGCTAATTGCATTAGTGGTTGTAGAACCTCTACCAGTAACTGACTGTAATGTACCAGTATTCCAAATTGTAACAGCACCAGTACTTGTATTAACCGCAGTATCAGTACCAGCAGTTATTGTTGTTTGACTAGCGTACTGATTTATTGTAGCAGTTGTTATTATTAGTGAGCCATTAATATACGACGATGTTCCTACATACAATGCGCCGCCAATGCCAACACCTCCTGTTACTACTAACGCACCTGTACTAGTTGACGTACTTGTAACAATACTGGCCAACGTTAGTGTATTATTGTATGTAGGAGCATTTGTTCCATTGCTGACTAGTACATTGCCAGCAGTACCTGGTCCGTAGAAACTTGTTACACCCGGTGCTGTTTGATAAGGAACTTGTCCGGCAGTACCACCAGTTAAATTGGTAGCAGTGGTAATATTACCTGCTATAGTTGCATACAATGTTCCGCCAACATATAAATTGCCGCCAATACCAACACCGCCATAAACTTGTAGTGCGCCGGTAGCAGTCGAAGTAGCACTGGTCGAATTTGTAATACTGATTGCATTAGACGAAGAAGAACCTCTACTTGTTATTGTTTGTAATGTGCTCGTATTCCAAACAGTTACAGTTCCTGTACTCGAGCTTACTGATGTATCAGTGCCAGCCGTTAATGTTTGAACACCTAAGTTGGTCAACGTCACACTTCCAGTACTTGAGCTAACAGATAGGTATGTAGTACCAGTTAAGTTCGTTACACCTAAGTTGGTCAACGTCACACTTCCAGTACTTGAGCTAACAGATAGGTATGTAGTACCAGTTAAGTTCGTTACACCTAAGTTGGTCACTGTAAAGACTGCGGTTACCCCAGTTGAAGAATTAGTTACACTGATATAAGTAGAACCGTAACCAGTTACAGATGTTAATACTCTGTTACCGGAATCATATAAAGATCCTGCATACAATGCTCCGCCGACGCCTGCACCCCCTGTTACAGTGAACGCACCAGTGGTTGTCGATGTTGAACTAGTAGTATTCGTAATACTGATTGCTTTATTAGTTGTTGCACCACGAGCAGTCACACTCTGTAATGTGCCAGTATTCCAAATTGTTACCGCACCTGTTGAGCTACTAATTGCAGTATCAGTGCCCGCAATAATACTACTAACACCGGCTGTTACATAGCTATTGACATTACTGGTAGTAAGTACTAGGCTTCCGCCACTGTACATATTTGTAGCATTGATTGTTCCGCCAACACCTACACCTCCTGCTACAATTAATGCGCCTGTTGTTGTACTATTAGATACCGTGGTGTTTGTTAATATTATTCCACCAGTTTTAAATATACCATAATTACCGGCTGAAAATACAGTGCTTGTTCCGGTGCTTTCCACGCCAGTTGAAAACCATTCTAAATATTTTGAATTGTTAGATAAAATTAGTGCAGCATTTTGGTCGCCGTTGTTATAGTAATGGATTTTAAAACCAATATCCGTGCCGTCGTCAACTAACCATGTACTAGATGATATCCCCGGACTATGTAGTTCAATAATGTTATCAGTGTAAACAGTGTTGGTGCTGTATACATAGGTAGTAGCACCACTAAATGTAACATTATTTTGAAATATCGCTGGTCCTGTAACCAATAATGATTTTGCAATGCCGACTCCGCCTGCAACATATAAAGCATTAGATATAAGGGTAGACGTATTTGATGCTGTACTTGATATAGTAATTGTGCCACCAACATTGATATTGCCGCTAATGCCGGCTCCACCTTTTAATATAAAAGCACCAGTTCCAGTAGAAGTTGATGTAGTATTAGGTGCGTTAATGGTTGCAACAATAGACTGTGAACCTATACCGCCTGCAAAAAATCGAACAACACTGCCTGTAGAACTTGCACCAATAACTAAATTGCCTTGTCCTGGATTAGTTGTATTTCCCTGCACATATAAATATCCATCATTGGGGCCAACTGCTGTTCCAATACTGCCATCTTGTGAGCCGTCCCATGTACCACTGGCAATAGCCATGTCAATAAAATTAGCAAAGTTTTCGCCATCTGCACTAGTCAGTACCCAATCAGTGCTGGCCTTAGGGCTGTTGTTGATATTTTGAAAATTACTCTGTGCATAGTCAGCAATATTAGCAGTTAGTTGTAATACTGTGCTTGGTAGTACTGTAAAACCCACAGGAATACCTGCATACAATGCACCAAATCCGTTAGTATCACCAAAAAATTGCGCACTGGTGCCGTACACCTGTGTGATAGTAGCAGTAACACCTGCAATACTTCCGCCAACTGTTAAGTCTTTGGTAATCCATGCGCCGCCGTTTACATATAATGCATTATTAGTATTGGTTAATGTGCTAGAGGCAGTGTTTGTAATACTAATTAATCTATCTGTAGTATTGCCTCTACTAGTTATAGTTTGTAAAGTACTGGTATTCCAAATAGTAATTGCACCGGTACTGGTATTGATTGCAGTATCTGTCCCAGCAGTAATCGATGTTACACCAAATTGTGACAATGTGGCAGTGGTAATAATTTGTGCATCGGCTACATAACTAGTTAACCCGGCCCATAATGCTCCGCCAATTCCTGCACCACCAGTAATTTGTAAAGCGCCAGTATTAGTTGACGTAGAACTTGTAGTGTTTAATATTGATATTGCAACAGTTGTGGATGAGCCTTGTAATGTAACTGCTTGTAGCGTGCTGGCAATAATGTTTGCAGTAGTTAATACTTGATATCCGTTTACAAATGCTTGGCCGCCTACCCACAAATCTTTTTGTATCCCAACTCCGCCTGTTACCTGTAATGCACCAGTAGTAGAAGACGTTGAATTTGTACCATTGGCTATTGTTGCATTATTAAGTTGACTTAATCCGCCTACTGCCAGCCTAGTGACAACATCTAATTGTGTAGCTGTAACAACACCTGCACTTACAACGGTTAAATTAGAAGTACCAGTAATATTTAAGTAAGGTATTGTGCCTTTAACTTCTAAATTACTAAATGCTGTAACATCTCCGTATAGTTGAGATGTAGTACCTACTATAAGATTTTTTGCAACAGCCGCTCCGCCTGCTACCTGTAGAGTAGATGTATTACCGGTTGAGCTTGTTACTGTAGAGGTGCCTTGGACATTTAAACCAGATGTTACAACAAAGTCTTGTGTCGGAGATGAAAATGCCATAGTAGTGATCTTCCTTTACGATGCCATACCGGTTCTAAGAACTTTAATTGTTTTATTTGTTGCCAATGTAGGATTAAAATATAATCTAACTGTGCTATCTATTAAACTCAAATCTGCCTGGAAGGTTCCTAAACTAGCTCCTCCGCTTATACCGCCAGTAACTACTAAACCATATTCAGTTGCGTATACCGCACCAGTGTTATCTGCTACTAATATCAATTCAACCGATTGAAACGTAGCTGTATTTAATGTATGGTCTCCTCCACCGCCTGATGCAATTTGAACAAAATATTTTGCCGATCTAAAATCTGCCAACAAATAACTGTCTATAACTGTACTAGCAGTTGTATTTACCCGTACTAAACTAGAATCAAATACCGAGTCTTGTATTCTTAGGCTTTCACAATTTATTCGTTTACCTACACCAATGCCGCCTGCTACTACCAATGCGCCTGTATTGGTTGATACTGATTCAGTGGCATTAGAAAATACCATTAAGTTAGTAGTAGTGTGTCCCCTACCTGTGACTGTTTGTAATGTGCTAGTGTTATCAAATCTTAGATATGATGTAGAACTAGTACCCGTGCTTGTAACAGTAATATCAGTACCGCCAAATACTTGTCCGCCGAGGCTAGATGTAGTAAGGACTGGAATACTATTTGAATAGATAGTTCCACCAATCCATAGATCTCCGCCCATTCCTATACCGCCCGCCACTACTAATGCTCCTGTAGTGGTGCTAGTTGCATTTGTTGTACTGGTAATAACAACCATGCCTGATGCAAGATTATTTTGACTCTGGACTAGCCAAGCTGATCCGTTCCATTGATATGTTTTTGACCCTAGAGTCCATGTATCGCCGGAGTTAGGATTTGCTGGAAAATTTAATGATGCCATGTTTTTTTACTCTTTATAATTATACCGCACCTACCTGAATCCAGAAAGTGCTAGTACCATCTTTTATATACTGTAGGTACGCTGGAATAGTAGGATCAATCCATATGTCTCCAATCCTCGATACCGGGGGTTTAGTCGACGTAGTGAAAACTTGTGGGGTGTACAACAGATAATCTTCTTGTGGGTTGCCAGTCTCACCACTATATACTTTTCCTGCAATACCAACTCCGCCAGAGACAATCAATGCACCTGAATTAGTGCTCGTTGAGTCAGTTCCTAATCCTACTGAAGTATCAGCAGCAATATAGGCATACCCTCTACCGTCGTAGTAGAATACTGATCCAATATTAACCTGATTGTCTAATCCATCAACAATATTGTCTCCGCCGATGCTAATAATACCAGATCCGCTATTGATAGATGTTAATGAGAGCTGACCTAAAATAATGTTGTACGATCCAGTATTCCATGTATTTGCTGTTTCATGGCCCATAAAAATATTGTATTGGCCTGCTATTAAACTCTTTCCAGCTCCAACACCAATACCAATATTGCTGTCATTAATTGTAGAAGTTGTACCTACTAATCGTAATGCTCCGTCACCAATACCAATGTTGTTAGATATATTTGTGCCGCTTTGTAGTACAAACCGTCCAATACCAATGTTTCTATAAGAACTAGAAATGCCTTCTAATGTGTTATAACCAATTGCAATAGTTTCTTGGCCGTTTTCAAAAGTGTCCACTTGAGGGGATGCAGTTCCCCTAATGATGATGTTATTAAGACCTTCAAACCCTTTACCAATGGTAATACCGTTGACTGTAATATCTTTCTGAATATTCATTGTGCCGCCGACACCAATATCTCCCTGAACTACCAATAAGCCGGTATTGGTTCCAGTAGATGTTATATTAGTACCGGTAGCAAGGATAATTATTGTGCCAGAAGTTGCTAAGTTACTCCACATAGCAGCATTGTTAAATTCAATATTACCTAAACTTGACCTATAACTAGTTCTTAATAAACTATCAGTAATTAGTGTGTAGCCTGTAGAAGTCGTAAGAGTAGGCGGTAGCTGAGGTTGCGCATTAGCTAATTTAATGAAGTCTCCACTTCCCCCACTACGTAGTAATGATCCGCTTAGTAGATTAAGCATTTGCAGTCTCTAAAATACTTAAAGTTAATTGACAAGTTCCAGTAGTCGAAGCATATGCTTGAACACTATCTAAACTTTCAACAATTAATTTTCCAGATAATGCACTACCTGCATCCCCTGCGGGAATAGTAAAGTCTTTTACGAGATAGCTGGGTGTTTCTGCATCTTGAAATCCGTTGCCTTGAGCATCTCGTAGTACTGGACGTTTTCTATAATGAATAAAACTTACAGTTTGTGTTTGAGTACTTATGTTAGCAATCTGTGCCATAAGTACAATTGATGTTACCCCAATTGGTGCAACATATGCGGTTACAGTTGCTGTAGTTAATGAATAACCTGGCAACAGTTTAGTCTTTGTTTTAAATGTGTTTAATGGAATTAACGCCATAATATTTCCTTTTTAACCTGCTTCAATAGCTAAGATGAACGGTGTCATATTAGCAAATAATGATTTAGTAAATGTTCTACCACTTAGAACACCTGTTGCTTGACTGATAACTAGTCCAGGACCAATACGGAAGTCACCGTTTTGGTCAGTACTTGTAAAGAATACCTTACCACTATCTAACTGTACAGTTTCTTTAGTTTGTACAGGATCAGCACGGCCTACTTGTGGTAATGCTCCGTAGTTAGTTCCTGCACCAACATATTCAAATACATAACCAGATGCACTAATGTAACTACGTTGATAAAAATTAACACTAGCACCGTCAGGTAGTAAGTCTGTTCTAGTAATATTTTCACCTAATTGAATTATGTGGTGTGTCCCTTCTCTCTGCCAGTAACTTAATCCACTCATAACAGTATTATATCTTCCGCCAGTTTCAATATCGTATATCAAACGTTGTAATATCAACTTAACATCTCTCTGACATTTTGCTTTGTTATATGTTAATGTAAAGGTTGCCTGTACATAAGCATATATTTCTTCAGCAAAGAATTCCATATTCTGTTCAATTAAGGAAATTGCTGAACCGGCGCCCTGCACTGCTGGCCCTGTTTTTGTCCTTAATGCTGGTTTAACAACTGATTCGGCCCCGGTAAGGTCATCTGATAACGGAGGGGATGCCAGCGTTGGATTAATAATTTGAATTAAGTTTTCAAATCTTTGATTGATAAATGTTTCGGCAAAACCACCATCGGTTAATAATGGTTCAAACGATTGTTTTGCTACTACATAGGTAGTAGAAGTAGTAATAGCCTGATTCTTAATAGCTTGGATAACAATAGAATTTAATCTCTGTAATGAAGAAATATGTGCAGGACGCTGATCTCCTGTAATTACATCACGTATCACATTTGTTCCAACTGGCACAGGATTATCACCAATTTCGCTACTCAATACTGTATAGTATGCATTACCACAGAAATACAAATTAAAATAGTTAGAATTAACTGTTGATGTTGTATTTGTAGGATCGAATCCGCCACTAGTTAATGCTTTGTTTAATGTAACACTTTGATATCCTACATCGGTAACAATAGTATCCTTAGCAGCATATAATATGCCATTTGTACCAGTTTGGCTACCATTTTGATCTCTTATGTATAATGCATTACCTACAGCAATGCCAGTAGTATCAATACCAGTTAATGTAATAGTTCCCGTAGTTAAGATTCCCAAATTAGGAACAGCATTTAAGAATCCTGAAAATCCTTGTTCGTTTGCCTGAGGTACGACCAATCCTGTATAATCTACCATTGTATCGGGAGGTACAACTTCCATTACTAGAGAAATATGTGGACGATCTGCTAGGTCAGGGATAAAGACTCTTGCACGAGCATTATTTGGCCAATATCCTGCCGGGTAATAATTGTTAAATTCTGGATCATCTGGGTATGACTTGTTTACAGGATTATAAACAGTGCCGCTGAATTTGCGTTGTCCATAACCTTTAGCAACTAAACAAAGATCGCCAAAGTTGGCGTTACTGTTAACAATAGATGCAATTCCGCCGTTGTCAACTTGCACTCCGGTAGAACAGAAAATTGTAAACACAGAAACTAATTGTGCATATCCATCATTAGTGATTCTAATGCCGCGGCCTCCTTGATTAACCTGCGTAAATGCATCATATACAAAACTGTTAATAGGACTACGTGAGCTGATAACTGCACCATCAACTAAACTACCGCCCATGCCACCGATAGGATCAACCTTACGTCGATTCCATGTGGTTGCATCGCCTGTGTATTCTAAACTTAGTGCTTCTACTTCTGCATTTTGTTTAGGATAAACTAATGTATCACCAAAGTATAATGTTGCGTTGTTGCCAAAGCCGACTGTTGAAGTATCTAAACCTACAATGTATGTGCCAGTTGTCACTGTGGTAACTGACGTTACTCTAGGAGAAATTTTAACATCGGCTCCATTGATACCAACTAGAGCAAATAATCCTCCCCCCATATAACGGGGTGGAGCATACATTGGACCCTTCTGAATAATATCAGTAATAATTTTAAAATTGCGTTTTATTGCTTCTTGTGGCATATAGTCGCCACCGTATTCAAAGAATGGATTAATAACTTGTGTTATACTAGTTTGTGTTTGAGGAGTAACGGGTGTATTGGCAATGATTTGTAATGCTATATCTCTAGCATAATTTAACGCCATAGTAGTTGTGGTTTCTTGACCAGCTACTTGGTTGTAACCAAAATTCCAATAAGCTAAACCAGCTTCTACTGATTTGTAATTTCCGCCTAATAAAATATCTTGGCTCACTGCATCGACAATAAGTCCCGTATCACGATAGCATAGTTCCTCATTATAATCAAAACTAGACCTATTATAGTTCCAATCGATAAAATGTATTACATCATCAACTATGAATTTCTTGTTGGCCTGTAGTAAATTAAAACCATTTATTACAGAAGTTACAGTACTTGCAGTTAAGGCAATACTGGTTAATCCACTTGATATGCTAGGACCATAAATTATGATATCTGTAATAGTAGAGATAGATTGTTGAACATATCTTACTTCACTCAAAGTAGCAACATTAGGTAATATTACTTGTGAAGCAATAGTTCCAGTACTTGCTGCAACTAAGTTGCCAGTCATAATTCCATCAACAATATCTTTAATCCTATTAAAGGCAACAATTGTTTGTGTTTCCTGACCGTGTATAGTATTTGTAGAGCCAGACACTGAATAATAACTTAGGCCTGCTTGAATTGCTTGTCTATTACCGCCATGTTTTAAATCAAATGCAATCGAATCAGTAATTAACCCAACATCACGAGCACAGGTAGATGTACTATATGCGGTAAAATTAGGATGAACTGCTGTGATATATGCAATTACTTCAGCTGCCATATATGCTTTGTTAGCTTCTAATAAATTAAAAGCATTTTTAATACCTAATAAATTAGTTTCTGGTCCGTTAGGAACTATTTTGTCAGTCCATCCTTTGCTATTTCCTTTAACAATGGAAAGTATAATATCAAAATTTGCAGCAATTAATGCGGCCTCTACTGAGCTAGCAGATTCTAATGACGTATTTTGAGAAACAACAAACTGATATCTATTAACTAGGTCGTCAGTAGGTTTAATATTTTGTACAACTTTAACTGATAATTCTTTTAGATATTTAATTGCATCAATTGTTGGGCCAAGTTGAGCTTCAATAATGCCTGTGTAATTTCCTTGAGACCAATATTGTAATGCTGAGAAAGTACTTTGACTTCTCTTAGCAGTAGGATACAATAAGTCGTAAGCTATAGAATCAACAATAATATTAATATCTCTCTTGCACTTTATTCTGCTGTAAGGGAATGCCTTAACAGTGTTGTTGATCCAGTTGATTGTATCTTCTTGAATAAATCTACGATTTGCCTGCATTAAAATTTCAGCACTGACAAATGCCGCATCGGGGCAGCCTGACTTATACATAGCAGGTGCTGCTGTTGGACCGTTATTAATGATAACGGTAATTGTGTTGAAACACTGATCTATTGCGCTTGAGGCAACAGCACCCCGTGTCATCACAGTGTTTCTAACTTGGTTATGTGTGCCATAAGGTGCAATAACTGCCGGCACCGTTAAAATATTAGTCCATGTGTTATTAACAATGATGGACTGGACCATTTTACTTAGATAGTCAATGGCAGCAGAAGTTTGGGTTTCTTGTCCAGATATCCTACTAATAACTCCGTCGTAATATGCTAAACCACTTTGGATGGATTTTTCATTACCACCAAAAGCAGCATCATATGCAACGTTTTCAATTAATATTCCAGTGTCTCTATAGCAAAGTTCTTTACTATAATTAAATGTGTTTGCGTTTTTATTTAAGTAAGCTATTACTTCTGCTTTAATAAAATCTTTATTAGTTAACAACATATTAAATGCGTTTACTTTTTCTTCATTGATCGAAAGAGTAACATACTCGGGTGTTTGATTAACTGCAACACTAGGACCATGCCTAATAATATCAGTTATAATATCAATTTTATTTTGTAAAGAAATTGCTTCGTAACTACTGGCTATAGGCTGGCCAATAATAACTTGAGTAGTAGCTGTTTGGTATACTGTAGGTAACGGAATACCAGTTACAATATTAGTAATAATTGATTTAATAAAATTATATGCTAATGTAGTCTGTGGAATTTGATTTGCAATTGTTGTACTAGTTGTACTGTAATTGTAATAATAAACTCCAGATTTAATACTCTGTCTATTGCCGGAGTGCAGAACATCAAATGCTACGCTATCGATAATGTATCCAACGTCTCTTGCACATGTAGATGTATTATAAACAAATGTTGGATAGTTAGACCCAATCCATGATAGAACTTGTGTCTTAAATGTTTCTTTATTTGCCAATAAAGCAGTATATGCATTAGTGTACTGAGGATCAGTACTAGGTAATCCGTTTGCAATAATCGAATCACTTACTCCAACAGTACCATTGGTTATAATATCAGTAATAACTGTAAACAGCGTGTTTACTCTTGTTTGTGCAGATGAACTACCTGCGTTTAATGCAACAGTTGCAGCTAACCCTTTTAGATAATTAATTGCATTTGTAGTAGTAGTTTGTTCTCCTGCAATAGCAGAACTAGTTTGATTCCAATATTGTAAGCCAGCAAATGTGCTATCACTAGTATCGTTGTATAGCATGTCGGTAGAAATGCTGTCTAAAATTAACCCAATATCTCGACGACATTTTGTTACATTATAACTAAAAGAGCTCGTGTTAAATGTAACATCAACATAAGCAACAACTTGTTCTTGCAAGAAAGGTTTATTGGCTAGCATCAATGTGCGGGCTTCAAAAAATCCTGGATTTTGTTGTCCAGCATTAATATAATCGCCTTGAGCAATTGTGCCAGTAGTTGCATGAATAACCAAAGTAGTTGTGTTAGCGATCCATGTACCTGTGCCAACAACTCTAGGAATTTGCACAGTTTGATTTGGAACAAACATAGTACCATCTGTTAACCATGGACCATTTTGATTAGTACAGTTTTGAATGTATGGCGAATGGAACAGATCAATACGTGCATCACCTTCTAGAGGAGGAAATGATGTGCAATATGCTCCTCGATTATATTGAGGATCATATGGGCCTTCTAACAATCCACTACGTCCGTTCAAGAATTGCATGAATGCAAGATAGCATCCGCTATTAACATGGAATAAATCTTGTGTTTTATTAATTGGTTCAATACTACATGTCCTTAAGTCCGAACCCATAATACTTGTATATGGTTTCAATTGTAGAGGATTGTCTTCTAAGTAATGTCCCGGTGCAACACGTATTTGTGTGCCAGACTGATAATAAGGACTCTTCAATGCTGCCCCAATTGTACGACAAGCCCGGCTTGGATCCATTGCGCGACCATCATTAGTATCGGCGCCGTCCATAGTGACATATAAGATGTTTGTAACAACAGGAGCAGTACCGATTGGATTCTGTCCTCTTACTCTAATATCGCTAAACATGTCAACAACGCCAGCATCTGGACGCATTTCAATTGTACCAGTAGTAGAACCAATTACCCTAGTATATAAATTATGTACGTATGCGTCTGCCCATTGGCTAGAATTAACACCAACCGAGTAAATTTCTGTTGCAACATCTGCATCATCAGGGGGTGTAATTTCTTTAGTAACAATGTTCTTACCAACACTAATACCACCCTCAACTCTTACAGCACCATCGGTTGAATTTGCAGCAGAAGTGGATACAACTTTTAATAATTCTGTTCCCAACTTACCAGTATAGGGATTGTATGTCAGTCCTGCTGAGCCTCCTTGGTCAATACCTTGGATATCTACAAATAAAAATTGTTCGCCGGTACTTCTTGCAAATAACGGATGAAATACAATGTCCGCATTTGTTGCGGTAACAACAATTTGGAAAGATGTGTTGGCAATTTCAATACGACCATAAATTCTACCACCAACGTTTAAATCTTTCTCAATACCTACACCACCGTGTACGTATACTGCACCAGTTTTTCTGTGTTCAGCAGTATCATATATGTCAGCTGGGTTATAAGGTCGGCCATTAACGCCGTATTCTAAGTATTGATTGCCTACGTTATTTTCGCTAAAATATTCTCCCTCATCAAAAAAAGATTTTTTCCAAATATTACTAGCATCGCCTATGTTATAATTAGTTCCTTTAGGCAGAATATTACTTTTAATTTTTGATTTAAATTCAGTTGTATCAGTCCCAACATCGGATCCTAATACAGAATCATGTAAAATATCAGTTTCGGGAGCATCTACAATAGCCTTGCCTCTAGCAGTAACTGTAACATCAGTTGCTGCTTTTATAGTTATTTTGTCGGCACTCGATTCAATTGCAACAATACCGCCTTCAGAAATTATTTTTACATCACTGTTTGCGTCAATTTCTGCTTTTCCGCCGGCTGTGATACTAGTATCAGCACCGGACTTGAGATTTATTTTTGCTTTAGCGTTTAAAAAATAATCGTTAGGAATGTTTTCAACAGTAATATTCGTTGTTGATGATGCTGCACCAGGCGGTGTATTAGAAAAGTAAGTAGTTGCCATTTTTGATCCTCACTGTATTTATTTTTTTTAATATATCCTAAGCTCAACCGCATCAATCAAAGGACTACTTCTATGAGGCCAACTTGGGTGGCTTTGGAACCTTACTATAACTCCAAATGACGAATCTTGAATTTGTGCCATATTTAAATTGCTACCCCAAATAGAATTAGCATTTCCGTATATTTTTTTAGTGTCTAAATTTAAAGACGCTTGATTTTCACCTACTATATTACCATAAGAACATAATTGTATAGTTTCATCAGTGATTCTACCATACCTATTAATAGTTAATTGCATTCCAATACCAGATAATGTTTCTGGTAAATTTACAAAATTAAATCCTGTTAATTTTAAATAATATGTTTTTTGTAATATATCATGTCTAGGATCTCTAGCAATGTGAAATAAATCTCTAGTTGTCCGCACCGACTTACCGTCGATATCTTTTAGACCATGGAAGTTATCTGTTTCTAACCAAGAAACATGAGCATCTTCTCCGCCTTCTTCTGCGTACTGAATTACATTTGTTGGTAAGGTCCAATTAGTGGTCATACCATTATTTACCTAGATAAGAGAATGGGGGGACAAGCCCCCCATAATATTTTTACAAAATATTAAACTGTGTGGCTTAGAGAAACAATAGCAGTTCCAGTAGTAGTACCAGATGCACTGCCAATTGTCCATGGTGCTACTTTGATAGTACTATAGATAGATGTACCTGTATTTGATCTTGGATACAAGTTTGCTTTGCGACTTGTTAACTTAGTAACCCAATATGTGTCACCTGCAGAATCTGTAGCAATAATGTGCATGCCACCAGCAACTAATGTACCAGTAGACAATTTGCAGATTCCTTGACCTTGTGCATTTTGAACTAGGTAACGGCGGCTTCCTTCTTGCTTCATGATGTCGCCACCACTGATACCACTTGAACCATTTGGAACATAAGAGATGATTTGTATAGCGTTAAATGTAGTAGTTGTTAACGCTGTGACTGCGGCAAATCCAGAACCTGCGTCAAGGAAGACCACTGCGCCACTAACTGCTCCTGCGTTTGCAGCCGATACAACAGTACCTGTTGAGTAGACAGCAGTAACGTATGTTGCACCTGCGTTAATACCTGTACCAACAACTTTCATACCTACTTGAACTCCAGTTGTATCTGCAGGATAAATGATATTTGTTGAAATTGTACCAGTTGTTGTTTTAGTAACAGAACTAGCAGTAGTAACTGTTATGGTAGCAGTTGCAGTATAACCAGTTCCAGCTGTACCTAATGTAACAGCAGTAATACCGCCGATACCAGGAAGACTAATTGTAGGTGTGGCAGTGGCTCTGATACCACCTGCAATGTTTGGTGCGCTTACTACTAGTGTTGCACCTGCGGAATACAATGTTCCTGAACTAGCAACAGCAATTACTGATGTTACGCTTTCGCCGCCGACACCAGTACGGCCGCCAACGTTGGCGTTTTGATAAGGGGTAGTTGAACTACCGAAAAATTTGTCTTTAATTGGACGTCCCATTTTATTTTCTCCTTGTGTTAAGATCGTTCTATGATCTACGCGGATGGTACCGCATAAAACCCTTAAAGGGCGAACAAAGCTATTTATTGGATAGTCAACAAAAAACCCGCCGAAGCGGGTTGATTGTTTGTGTAAAAACAAGTAACGGATTACTTGAAGCTTACGTTTGCGCTAGTGATAGCAACTTTTCCTAAGTAGTCAGCAGCATTACCTAGAGAAGAAGCAGTGTTGCTCAACTCTACATAACCGTAACGTGTTAGGAAGCCAACTACTGGCTCAAATGTTGCTGGATCTAGAACAACACCAGAACTCATCAACGGAATATAAGGGCAGTAGAACGCAGCAGCATCTGCTTCGCTAGAACCTTTATATCCAACTAGGATCTGGTTATTATCGTCTGTATCAGACTTATATGCGTCAACATAAATTCTCATTGCGCCATTTAATGTACCAACAAACTTAGTGTTTGTAGGAGCTTCAAATGTACCTTCTGTTGTACGAGCAAATGCGCTTGTAGTAGCAGATTGTAGAATTGTCAATGCTTGGTTAGAAACAACAGCCCAGTTAGCAGAACCACGACGTGTACGCTGAGCAATCAAATTGCTTACGCGGTTGATCTGGATCGCTAGAGCAGCATGTTCGTCACCAACGAATGTAGCTGTACCAGAAACTAACGACTGGTCGTATGTTTCTTCAACAGAAGCCAAGCTACGTAAAGAAGCTAGGATCTCTTGATCAATTTCAGCTGTGATTTCTTGTGCTAGTGCAGCCATGATTTCTGCTTCGATGTCAATGCCTTGTTGGGCTTGTGCATCTTGAGCAGCTTCAAAGGTCCAACGAGCAGATAGCTTGCGGCTTTTTGCTTCAACCGGTGTCTTCAAGATCTGGATGCTCATACGCTTACCTGGAGAACCTTCTAGGTTAGCAGTTGTAGCACCACCAGCAGTGGCACTGTTGTTACCGGAGTAAGCAGCAGCGATCTTGAATGGGCTTAGTGCTTCTTCACCGGCTGTTACTACATCACCAGAGTTAACACCATCAGCATAACGAACACGTAGTGTGTGGATCTGTGCAACAGGTCCTGTCATTGGCTGAACGCCGATGATTTCGTTAGCAATAACTGTCGGCATAACACGACGAATTACTGGAAGAATAACACGGTTAAGTGTTGCGATGTTGCCGGCACTTGTAGCACCAGCGGTTGCGCTTTCAGCCAAATGACGGCGTGTATTTTCTAGGCAAACTGCCATAGAAGACTTACGGGTACCGGATAGGCCTTCAAGCAGAGCTTCTTTGGTCTCTGACCATCTTTCATTTAATAGTTGTGACATTTACGTCTCCTTGAATTATTATTTTGTTAAACCCGCTAACTTGCGGATATCAACAATATTATCTAAGCCTACCGCTGGCTTGCTTTCACGATTACCAGTTACTTCAGTGCCTTCGGCTAACATCTTTTTAGGTGCTTGCTTTTGGGCGCCTTCCATTACTGCGGGTAGGTATTTCTCAAATGCGGCGTGCAATTTTACAGTCTGAACTGACTCTAAAAGGTCTTGCATAACCACTCTCTTTTCACCAGCTAGTGGTGATAGCAATTCTGCCATAACGGTTTTACGCTCTATTAGATCTTTTGTAACGCGAATTTCACGTTGCGCAGATTCTACTAGATTTGCTTTTTCCGATACCACTTGTTTTGCTTCTGCTAGTTCTTGATCTTTCTTAGCGATGATCTTTAACAATTTACTTGTCTCGGACTTTTCATTTAGGAAGGAACCAGAATACTCTTGTGCAAACGCTTCATACAATCTACGACCAAAGTCATTGTTACGGGCACTGTCAATATCTTCTTTCAATTGCTTAATTTCAGATGTTAACTTTTTAGTGACTGTACTTTCAACTACTCTTGCGCTTTGTGTAATAAAGGCTTGACGGATTTGATCAAACTTGCTCTTTGCTTCACGTACCAACTTAACTTTCGTTTCAGCTAGATCACGCTTGTCTACAGCGAATTCACCAATTTCTTTTGCTAGAGCATGTACAACAAACTGCTCTAACTTACCAAAGTTCTCAGAAACTTTCTTACGGTCTCCTTGGAACTCGACTAACTCTCTGCCTAATTGATTAATAACAAAACCTTCTAGTTTTTTAGCATCTTCAGCAATACGTTGTTGGTACGCTACTTTTGCTTCTGCTAGAGACTTCTTGTCATTATACAATTCGGCCATTTCTGCGGCCAATCGCTCGCTTAACATCTTGTCGATCGCTTCTACCATCACAGTTTTATCATGATTGTATTTTTGTGCGAATTCTTCACGAAGTTCAGCGGTAACATGGTCGCGATTCTCTTGAATCTTTTGAGTGAAGGCAGCTTCAATAGAAGTTTTAACTTCTTCTGACATTACTCCAGACTCTACTAATTGTTTGAATGCGTCCAACATTTTTTTCTCCTCGGGCTTTATTTTAGACCTTTAATAATTTGCATGAGAGACTCTTGCAAATATTTCTGGGCCTTTGGATCTTCTTTTACTTCTTTTGCTACCTGTAGTGCTCTATACCCGCCACGATTGTTCATCAAATGCTCATAAACAGGTGTAGGATAAGCGCCAGGTGCGCTAGGTTGTGCAACTATATCGACAGTGATAATTTCGAAGTCAGAAACTTTGCCAGACATATCGTCAACGTTGCCGCTGCCTCTACTACTGACTCCAAGTTTTACACCAGCTTCGAGCATAGTGCGAATCAAGTTACCCATTGGTGTAGGCAAGATTTTAAACTTGCCATAACCGTTAGGACCTTCCATCCACATTTGAGTGATCATATGGGATACACGGTCCAAATTTACTTTTAAATCATCTGGGTGATCAACTTCACCTAATACAGAATAACCATTTTGAATCTGATCATTTAGTGTCTTCACAGCACGTTCAATTTCATCTACAGGATAGACTCGTTGATTCGCATTGCGAATACCACCTTGAATGGCAATGCCCTTCAAGTGAAGATTTTTGCCATCTTTATCGTCCGACTCCATTACGATGCCGGACTGATCGAAACTTAGGTGTTCTCTTAGATAAGTGGGTTTCATCCAGATTCTCTAATTATAGTTTCTTAAGGAAAGTAGGGATTTTGCCAACGCTAGTTTGTCCAGCCTTGTCACCTGTACCGGATCCAACTGGTCCAGGACCTGCGCCCTTCTTCTCTGCCCCGTGTCCACCTTTAACACCTGCTAGTGTCTTAACGCCAGACTTCATACCGTCCACGTTGTGGATACCTTTAGCAAACTTTTCGCCAGAAACTGGATTAATACCTTTGCTGCCTTTAGCTGGGCTTGTACCAGTGTTACTAGAACCTTCTGTACCACCTTGAACTAAATTCTTGGCATTTGCACCGCTTGTTGGCTTACCAGAACCGCTGCTGATTGGGCTCTTACCTTCAACTGGGGCACCTTCTTTATCACCGGAACCTGCACCTACGTACTGTCCTTGTGTTTTCATGCTGTTCTTATCCCAGTCGTTTCCAACTTTTTCTGTGTACTCACGTGTCATACGACGACCTTCGTGCATACCCATCATCATACCTTCATCTTCATCTTCGCCATCCATTTCTTCATCGCCAAATTCATCATGTGGCATTTCAGAACCTTGGGCTTGCTCTAGTTCAGCAAATGCTGCTTCTAGTTCAGCAATAGCATTCTTGATGTCAAAAATAGCTTTGTCTTCACCAGCTTCTGGACCTTCTTCTCCGTCCATGTCATCATCACCGATGTCAGCACCGAAGTCGTCAGTAGCGTCGCCGCCCATTTCATCTTCTTCGTCGTCGGCTTCCATGCTGTAGCTGTCTTCTAGATCAATGTTTTCATCCATTTCTTCGTCGTCTTCTTCAGCAGACTCATCCATTTCTTCGTCGTCTTCTTCAGCAGACTCATCCATTTCTTCGTCTTCTTCTGCTTCTTCAGCAATTAAATTCTCATATATATCTCTTGACTTTTCAACAACGATTTCATGGAATAGCTCATTGGCTTTATCCATTTCTTCATTGACAATTAAGTCTAATAGTTGTTCAAACTTTGTAGACATTGCGGTTATCTCCTATGTTAGTTTCGCGGCAAGGCTGTGTTGTTATTTAAGTGGGATTGTATAAAGGTATGGGAAATAGGCCAAAAACGGCCTATTTCAGATAAAAGCGTGAAGAATTTTTGCAATTTCTTGTTAAAATATTTAAGTTTTCACTAAAAATATTTAAACTATCAGTTTATGCAGGTGCAGCTTCCGGAGGAGGAGCTGCGTACATCTTTCTAACCAATACTAGTTCTTCTTTTTGCTCTGCTGCATGAGCATCGCCTGCTTTGCGTAAATCGTTTAACATTTTTAAGGTTAATCTAGTTTTACGAAGATCTTTAGACTTCAATACACTCGTATCATTATCAGAATCGTAACGATTGTCATCGGACATATCTGCCTGATCTTTGTCAAAATAAATAAATTCTCTTAAAAACATAACAATATTTATGCTGGAGGAGCAGTTGTAGCACCTGCACCGCCTGCTGGTGCAGCTTCGCCGCCGCCTTCTTCACCAGGTAAAGGTTGGGTAGTTGCGCCATTCAATGCGCTCATATCAGCTCCCATGGCGTTTGCAGTAATGCCTACACCACGTAATTCAGCATTAGCTGGCAGTGTTGTATCTGCATCAACATTCTCTTCTTGCCACATTTTTTCGTTTTCTGTAATTTCTTCTTGGCTTAGACCTAAGAATCTCTTTAAAGAAAAACGCTTACTTAGGTAAGGAACTTCGGCTAAACTGGTATATGTTGATACACGGGCTGTATCCATTTCAGTTTGACGGTAGCTGGCAAAGTTTTGCGGTGGACTAAACTTAACATCAAAAATATTACTGTCAATATTAATACCTTTGTTGTGCAAATACAGTTTAAATTCTGTATCAAACACGTCATTCATTAGACTTTGGAGACGCTCGCAATATTTGTTAAATCGCAATTCTTGGATGTAGGCTGTCCCAACTCGACCATCATTAAAACTACTTCCGCCATCGTCGCTGCCAGTAGGTAGATAACTGCTAGGTATGCGCAAAGCACGAAACAGTTTATTAGTAAAATACTTAAGATCATCAATCTCACCTAGATTAGTACCACCAGGTAGTACTTCAACTTTACTTCCGCGGCCTTCAGCGGTTTGTGGGAAAAAGTAATCTTCGTTGATACTTAATGGGTTATAACCAGCATCAATCATTGTCTGGCCACCACCTGTAGCACTGGGAATTCTGCGTTGATTTACTTCGTTTTTGACACGTTCTACAAAGCCCATTGCCAAGTGGCTTGGCATATTACCAACGTCAATGTAGAAAACTCTACGCTCTGGAGCACGTTGTATACGATAGATGATAATAGCATCTTCTAGCAATTCTTTTTGCTTGTAAACTTTAAAAATGCTTTCTAAAAGACTAGTTCCAAATGGGTAATTGTTGTCTAAACCTTCGCTTAAACTGATGTGTAGCACATGTCTTGCATCAATATTATATTGATTTTCATTTCGACTAAATCGATTACCGTTAAGATTTGTAGGGAACGCACCTGTCATTCCTCGTGAGCCGCCAGCGCCACCTTGCCCTGCGGCATAGCTACTGGCGTATTGACTGCCGCCACCTGTTACATTGCTAGGACTAATGGCAGTTGTAGCCAGTGTTTCTAAATTAGGATTAAAATCACGGATAACATATTGTTCAGGTTTCTTGCCTTCACTTTCATTAACAATAATACGATCAACTTTTTGTGAATCGACAAACATCCAAGCCTGTGTTTCAGGATCGCGAACAAAAAATACATCACCGTATTTGAAAGTATTTCGGACTATTTTAAAAATTCGTTTGTCAAATTTATTAAGTTTAGTCCACTGTTGCATGTACTTTTTAATGACAGTTACTTCAGTTGGAGTAGCTTGATCTTTGTAGAATACACGGAAAGGTGTTCCAGTTTCTTCATTCATTTGGCTGCAAAATTCAGCTAAAATGTCCAAGGCAGCATTAACTTCACTGTCAGCATCCATTGTATCGTATTGACCATAACGCTCTAAACGATTTGGGTGTCCAGAATATACATCTGGCAAATAGCTAGAGTAGTTTCTGTGTGTAGGGTTGGCGCGACTATCTGCATTGACAGACCCGTTTATAGGGCTCATTGCACCAGATGTATCAACTAAAGTAAAATATTTTCTCCAACCCGCCATATTACGTTGCCTCTATCATTTTAAAATTTGAAAAGATCACCACCTAAAGATTTAGTAGCATCGTGAGTACGTCTAGTGTATTCTGCCGTTTCTTTCATGTACCTAATCATTTCCATTGTTTGCTTATTTAACGTCTCTAGCTCTGATTGTAAATTATTAAAGTACTTGATAGGAGATATAATTTCTGGTCCTGCTTCACCTGCGGTTATATTGGTTGCTTTGGAAACTATAGCACCATCAGCAGCTTTCTTTGAGTCACTTCCTAATCGTTCTCCAGCAGTTTTACCAAGAGATCCTACGACCATAGAGCCAAGAATACTGCCAATAATAGCGCCAGGTGCTGCACCAATGCCGAAAAACAATGATCCAATAGATGCACCTAAGGCCGTACCCACCGCGCTGCCAGCTGCTTCGCCCCAGGCTCCACCTTTGGCTTTATTTGCTTCTTCTTTAGATATTGTTCCTTCTTTTTCTTGCTTTTTAATATCGCTAAGATCACTAGCTAGCATTAATCCACTGAGTACAGTACCAATCACACTAGGGCTTTTAAGAAATCTTTTTACGGTTCCTCCTGCACCTCCACCGCCCTTAGGAGGTTTATCGCCCTTACCTGTTTTATCAAGTAAGTCACCTAATCCGCCACTAGCAGCATCTTTTGCAGCTTCTGCTGTTTTAGCAGCAGTAAAATTGTTAATAGCAAGCACAGCAGCACCCAATGCAATAACAAATCCCCCAAAGCCAAATGTAATAATGTCAAACCCTTTTACAACTTTGGTAATAATTGTGGCTAGTGCATTAACTACCGGAGTTAATACTTGTACAATTGGTGCAATTAATTTCATTATTGCTTGGCCAAACTCTTGAATAGCTTGTTGAGATTTTGCCGCATCTTTTGCTTCAGATTCTTTTCTTTCTGCTGTTTCTTTAGCAGCTTCAGAATATTGTTCTTTAATTGCTTGCTCGCCTGCAATTCTATCTTTTGCAGCCAGTTTAACTGCATCTTCGTTGCCTTTTAGCACACCACTGTACGAGCCCACTGCTCCAGCGAGTCTGCCTAGATCTCTAGCATTAGATTGTCTGCCTTTAATTTCGTTATCTTGAACTTCTTGACTCTTTGCACCGTAGGTACGTCTTAGATCTAGATCTCTTTTTATAGAATCGGCTGTTTGTCCGCTAAGTGCAGTTAATTTTTTACCTGCTTCTCCCTGTACTGCAACACCCATTGCACTGGCTTTGGCAATATCTGCACCGCCTTTTCCATATAATGATGTAGCTCGCTTAACGTTCTGTTCAATTAATTCACGTTCTTCTTTTGATTTGCTTGCAAGGAACAGTTGGAATTCTGCTTCTTCCATTTCTTCTTTTAATTTCTTTTGCTGCTCTTCTCTGCTCTTGCCTGTAATTTGAGCCAGCTGATCTAATTCTTCTAGATACAGTGTAGTACCTTTGGTAAGAGCAGCAGTGTCCTGCATCTCTTGTCTATTACGACCACCTGTCAATGAAATGTAATTTAACATTCCTTGATTAACTTCTTCAGTAGTGTAGCCCAATGCTCTTAAATTATTACCTGCGTCACTGCTTAACAAAGTGTTGCTGGCCTTAACAAACGATTTAGCACCTTGATTAACGGTGCCGCCCATCTTGGCAAACACTTCACCGTTGTTTTTCATCATGCTAGAAAACTGATCTAATGTCATATAAGTGCTGAGAGCAGCTTGACGCAATTGCGTCAAACTACCACCAAAATTAACACCAGATGTACTTACCTGCTGGTACATCTTCATATTTTCGTCTTGAAAATCAGAAACACGTTTTAGTGCTGTGGCAAATACACCCAGTATTCCGGGCATTGCTTCAAACGCACCAAACACATTTCCTAGAGTAGCAGTACCTTTGGTTAAATTATCAACCAACGGAGAAATGCTTCTGTCCAATGTTCGAATCTTATCAGCAGTTTGCCAACCTACTGTGGATAAGTTGCTAAACATTCCCGAAGACTGTTTAGCATTGGTATTCATCTGCTCAACTATCTTAGGATCTAGTCCTGATTTAGTTGCCAGCTCTTTAATAGCTTCTTTTTGTGCTTTGGTAGTTGCAAGAGATGCTTGAAGTATCAGCCGTAGCGTAGCTTCAGTAGCCGCATTATTCAGTACTACTTCTTCGCTGCCTATTGATCCGGTGACTTCTGCCATTGTTTTTTAGTGGTTATCTGCGTAGATAAATATATGGTCTAATCGCATTGTTTATTTATCGGAGATAAAATTATGGTAGCTAACCTAACCAACATACAACCAAACCCGCTTGCTTCTTTCATGAGGCAACCAAAAATCTACATTCGTTTGCCCAGCAATGGACAATTTTGGCCAGCAGGCAGTTTAGAAATGTCTGAAAATGGAGAACTACCCGTGTTTTCCATGACTGCCAAAGACGAACTAATGCTTAAAGTTCCAGATGCTGTAATGAGCGGGCAGGCCGTTGTAGATGTTATCCAACATTGTATTCCAAATATTAAAAATGCATGGATGGTGCCCAGTATCGATTTAGATGTGTTGTTAATTGCAATTCGATTGGCAACCTATGGTGAAAAGATGACAACTCCTATTACGTTTGGAGAAGATATTGAAATGGAATACACAACGGATCTACGTACCATAATGGATTCGTTAATGCAAAACATTACCTGGGAAAGTGCTGTACAGGTAAGTCAAGATCTAACTGTGTATGTTCGTCCTTTGAACTACAAGCAGATCAGTGAAAGTGCTGTAAAAACATTTGAAACTCAAAAGATTTTGCAAATTGCCAACGATGCTGCAATGAGTGAAGCTGACAAAATTGCTGCATTTAAAGAAAGTTTTAGCAAGCTATCAGATGTTACCATTGGTATAGTTGAGAAAAGCATTTACAAAATAGATTCAACTAACGGCGGCACTGAAGATCCAAGGCACATTAAAGAATTTATTGACAATGCCGACAAAGATATTTTTAATATTGTTCAAAATCACATTGAACAATTGCGAGAAATAAATTCTTTAAAACCAATTACTGTTCAAGTTACTGACGAAATGAGGGCAAATGGCATCACTGGTGAAACAATTGACGTTCCATTAGTATTTGATCCTGCAACTTTTTTCGTATAAGGCTTTTGTATCTTGATACTAATGGTATCAATAAGCTCATAAAAGAATACGAGACTGATACAAAAGCCTTAAAAGAAGAACTTTTTAGATTCGCTTGGTATATGAGAGGTGGTCTAAGTTTCTCAGAGGCATTTTTATTATCGCCTGAAGATAGAGAACTGCTTACTAAGATTATTGAAGGTAATTTAGAAATGACCAAAGAAACGCAGATGCCGTTCTTTTAAATTACTAGACCTAGAAAATTACTTTTATAACCAACAGTCAAACTTTCTTTAACTCCTGCGTCAATCGCTGCAATGCTTTGTCTTGCTTGACTACGTTGCGGATCTGGTAAAGATTTGTATGCTTTTTCAACAGCGGCTACTCCCTTTGGACCTACAAGACGACGAGGAGGGGCACTCGGTGCCGCAGTTGCACTTGGTTGTGGAGCAGCCTGTTGGGTAGCATTATGTGCATCTTGTGCCTGTATCTGAGCAATTATTTTAGCATCAGCTGGATTCTTAGGATCTAATTTGTTGCCATTAATTGACATTGTTCCACTGTTAGGCACCGCATTAGCTGCTGGTGCAGTAGGAGGAACAGCGGCTATTGGAGTAGGTGCTACAACTGGTGCGGCGGGCTTTTTATAACCACCTGCTTGTTCTGCATTTCTTTGAGCTACAGCCGCCACTCTATCTCTTTTTTGATTATATACATTTTGCATTCCAGCCCATTGTCCTTGCACGCCACCAACAGCACCTCCAACTGCATCAGCAGCCTTGCTTAGACCTTGACCGATACCTTTAAGAGATATTTCATCTATTTGATTGTTTTCAATTATTAATTCAGTGATACGCATAAAGGGATTTCCTAAGAAGTTGTTTCTTTTATTTATAATGAGCTGACGCTCATTTGCTTCTTCGTAATCGCTTACGCTCTTACTTGAAGCAATTGTTTCAGCGAAGCTTTTTAAATTCATGTAGATTATTTTGGTCAGACGGAACCGTTTTGAGCGGTTCCGCTTTTTGTCTTCATGTGAGTTATCACAGGCCGAGACATTGGAAATAGGTGTTTTTACCGTAATGCTAATGGGCTCTGATCTTTCCCAACCTACATCGACTCGCATAATGCGTCTTAGACCTCGTTCCTAGTGTCTAAGTGTTTATAGCACGGTTTTTCGTATGCTAACATTCATACTATGACAATGCGTTGAGCGTAGGGTTCGTGCTCTTAGACTCGCGACCAATTTTTCAGGCTGGTGGGATATACCCACGGGAGTGCATCATCATGTTACGTGTCTGGTTATTCCCCAGTTTTTCCACAGCGGTATTACAAACTGGCCCGCCAACCTTTGGTGTTAGATTAAATTTTAGATTTTATGTGAGAGCCATGGACACGGACTTGGATATGTCCGTTATAGTAATCGTCGGATTCTAATACTTTGCGGTCGAATTGTTCGCGGGCCTCAATGTAAGATGTTTCTGCTTTGGATTTACAATAGTATAGTATTTCGCGAGAGAAGTTGTCTTTGCCTAGGGTGTTGATATCTGCTGTTAAATTAGGACTGGACCCGTAATATTCCTGCCAGTCGCTGTCGATTTTGCTTCGAATCTTCTTTTTCTTTTTTGTGCCGTTCTTCAACGTGATCGTCTTGTAGGTCGTTTTAGAGAATTTTGCTAATTTTTTGCCAATGTATTGGCGTCCTGAGGTTATATTGGTTATGCAGTAAACATAACCGATACAATCTTCAGGAAGTTCGTTAACTATAGAGCCTTTGTAGGTCCAAGTCATTGATTATTTTGTTGCCTTGGCTTCCTTGCGAGCATTCTTCTCGGCAGTGATTTCGTTACGGCGGGCTTTAACTAACTTGCTTAACTCTGCTAGAGCCTTGCGTGAGCGTGTGCCAGCGGCAGAGTTACCACCTGTAAATTTTGCATCTTCAGCTAAGAATTCTGCAAAGGTTGCTTGTAATTGTGTATTAGTATCATTCATTTTATAGTTCCTTTTGGCTTACGGCCTCGTTTTTTTGGTATAGCGTTAAGCCTTGCTTGTTCTGCTATTGCAGCTTTCTTCTCAGCTCTTCTATTAGCTGTGCTTTCTTTTCCAACTTTTTGCCCCTGTCTTTTTAATTCAGTGGCAATATTTGATATTGCTCTCAGATGTCTCCTACAAGCATTGCCGGTATCTCTACCAACATTCCTAACAAACGAAGCATGGGTATTATGCAAGCCAACTAATTCACTAATCAGTTGACTATACAGTTCCTTATACTTGTTTATCTCTTCATTCGACATAGTCTACATCGTTTGAGTAACTGGTAAAACCGTTTTCTTTAATAACTCTAAGTACATTATTAACTCTGCCCACTAATTCGTCTTTATGCGATATTAAGTATATATTCTTATTTCTCTCTCTGGCCATTTTTTTCAATACAGCCAGTGCAGATTCCACCCCCGCTGTATCCATGCCAGCATCTACAAGCTCATCGATGAACAATAAGTTCATGCTTTGATATAATCCTTCCCAAACATCTCGGAAAGCAAAACTCATAGATAAAATTAATCTGTTTCTCTCACCACGACTTAAATTATCAAAATCTAAATCTTGTCCTAACTGCGTAATCTCAACACTTAGATCATTTTGAAAAATAACACGATGCGGCAAACCCAGTTTATCAATATAGTAGCTCAATCTCTTGTTCAAGTAGCTCAAGTTTTGATCGATAATCTTTTTACGGATAAAACTATCTTTGTTTGTCAGCAGTTTGTGCAAGAATTCCTGATGATCTTTTAGCTTAGTTAGTGAATTAACAGTGCCCCAGTTGATTTCTTGGATCGCAGTCTTTTTCAATTCTTCGATCTGCTCATTATAAGGATTGGCTTCTACAACCTTTGCGTCTAATGATCTTTCTAAACTGGCAAGATTATTTTTATGACCCAACGCTTCTGCTTCTGTATCATAGTAAGTAGAAGGTTTGTGTGGCAACTCACCAACAGCAGCAATTTCTTCTGTTATCTGTTTAAGTTGTGCCCGCATCTTCTGCCAGTATTCATAGGCTTCGTCGTAATGCTGCGTAGCAGTAGCAGTCATTTCTTCGTGCTTGTGGTCGTGAAGTTCTTGCTCGCAAGCATGACACTTTTTATTTCCAAGGCTTTCTAACTCTGTTTTATATTTCTTAAGAGTCTTTTCAGCTTGCCCTACAGCAGATTCCAATGTTGCACGTTGTCTAGTTAGGTCGCGTAGCTTATTATTGTTCTCTGTCCACTGTTGCAATGCAATATGTGCTGATAACTCTGCTTCAATATCAACAGCTTCAAGATTAACAATGGCACGACCTAGATTTTCTAGTTCGCTGTCGTGCTTATTTTCCCATGCTGAACTTTTTAAGTGCAAACTATCGATACTTTTTTGCACATTTTCATTTGCACCTTTAACAGCATCAATTCTAACTGTCTCAATCTGTATAGAATCTTTGCTTTCTTTGATTAATGTTTTAAGTGCTTCTGCTTTTTCACTTAGTAAAGTAATACCCAATAGTTGTTCAATAACTTCACGCTGCTCCGCAGCCTTCATAGATAGGAACGGCTCAGTGTAAGTGTTCAGTGCAACCAAGTGCTTGAACATAGTGTGACTCATTTCCAGCATCTGCTCGATTGCTTTCTGTGTTTCACGGCTATCGCCTTGGCTATCATCCTCTGAATCTTTAGATTTTAACTCCTGATCGTTGACATATAATTTAAGAACATTAGGTTTGCGACCCCGCTCGATACGATAAATGACGCCATTCTTCTCAAACTCAACTGTGACCAACATGGATTTGCCATTGGTCTTGTTAATTAAATTTTCTTTTTTAATATTAGTAAGGGCTTGCCCGTACAATGCATAACTCAATGCATTGATCATTGTAGTTTTGCCGGTACCATTGCGCGATCCTGTGTCGTCACCGCCTAGATCTAAGTTAGATCCCAGTACCAATGTTAGATGTTGCTTGTCAAAATCAACAGCCTGTGTCTGATTTCCCACGCTAAGAAAGTTCTTAACTGTGATTGTCTTGATGTTAAAGCTCATAGATTATTATAGATGGTAAGTAGCACGTTTTTATCAAACTGTTCAGATTCAATGTTGATCAATTGTTCGGATACAATCTGATCAACACTTTCAAATGTAGCATCTGGGTTATCATCAATAGTTCCGTCCAGGTTAGTTTTATCCTGAATGAGACTAATTTCACGGATGTCATAGTCAGCAACAAACGTTTCTTTAATAAAGTTTGCTTCTTCATAGCTAATATCAATGTCTAGATTCACTTTAAAGTGCATCTTTGACTTCATAATTTCATCTTTTTTATCAATTAATTCGCTAAGTTTAATAGTTCTGTACTTAGGAGCATTATCCCAATTGATATATTCTGGCTTACCACCCCACTCGAGTGTCATCATGCCGCGATCATCATCCCATGTATCGGCAAAGTTATGTGGAAATGCATTACCAATGTAATGTACGTTGCCTTTGCTTTGTCGTTTATGAAAGTGTCCGCTGAATACGTACTCTGGTTTTCCAAAGTCAGCAGCTTTAAGCTCACCGTGGTCGGGCATTTGTACCATGGCGTTCATGTAGAATAAGGGCAATTCAAAATGCCCAAACACATATTTGCTGTCAAGTGTCTTCATCGATTTCCACTCATCTCCTACTAGCCACGGAACAAGCGTGACTCCGTCAATAGTTGTTACACCCTCGACAACAGTCACACCGGGGACATGACGTCCGAACGCACTGCTATGGATATCACGCTTGTCTTTATAGAACAAATCGTGATTACCTGGAAACCAATAGAACTTTTCAAACCCTTGACCTAACTTTTCTAATAAAGTCAGTGATGTATTGAGAGTGACAAGATTGAGACTATTCCTATTGTGACTCCAATCACCCATAAAAATGCAAGTCTCGCAGTTATTTTCTTTTGCTTGTTCGATAAACCAATCTACAAATTCTTCACAGTCTCTTAAATGGGTCGTTGAATTTGATTTAAGGCCGACGTGCAGATCTGTAAAGACTGCTACCTTCTTAAAAAGGTTCATAAGTTATTCTCCTACTAACAGTTTACATTCTAGATTGAGCAAAGTCAAAGATTAGTTTCTTCAGAATCATCAATTGCATCTTCCTCACTCTTAGGCATACGGAAGTTTTTATACAATTCAGCTTGGCGAGCATTCTCCTCTGCATACTCTTGTTGGTTTTGTCTTGTAAGACTTGGAGTTAGTCCGTGTGTTTCAAGCATGTCATCACGAATATTTTGATTTTTCTTTTCAATATTCAGTACACGAGTAAAGCTATTGGTCACTGCGGCTGTGTAATAGGCAAAAGGATTTTCAGATTTAGATTCATCAAACTGTAGACCAATTTGTGATAACTGTAAAATTGCTTGCCCCCGCATTTCCTCCACATAGGTATAACCACGCCAGTTGCTACGTTGTGCATATCGTTCGCTTAGTTTGATATACATCTTACCTAAATTTTCAGTGATTCGACCGTGATCTTTAGAAAAATGTCCCGTGTCTAAAGGACCTTTCCAATGACTCTTACCTACGCACGTTAATTCTCCAGCATCATCAAATTTCCAATGCTGGAATGGAGGAAAGTTTACTTTATCGTGCCCGTCTGCTGTACTTTTGACAGTCTTTTTACGACCCGGTGCTAGCGGAATATGATCGAATGTCATAATTCGAATGACAATATCTGTTTTAGCAACTGTAGTGTAATCAGGTGTACACTCAATTAATCTAACTTTTTTATCACCTGTTGCCCTTGCGGCTGCAAATGCTGCAATGCCTATCCTTTTGGCCTGTGCTCTTTTGGCATCTGCAATAGTTCTAATGTTAATTTTATCCAAATTGGTTAGAATTATGTCATGTTGGCTGTATTCTGGTTTTAGAAAACTTGAAAAAGAACACTTGCTCCTATGAATTTCTGCTAATAAATCTCTATTGTTTAGGTATTTTACTTTTCTTCCTGTGGGAATTAAACTTACGGTCATTGTTATTATTATCCTTGTTAAGACATTATAGCATTGTAGGAATGGCAATGTCAACCATTATAAGAGCGTTTTATTTATTGGTTAAATATACTATACGAGGAATTATAGAATGCCCATCCAATATGATGAACAAGGAAATGTTATAGCTAATATTCCTGCATCTGAAATAGCTACTGCTGCCAAATATGCTAACCCTGGAAATATTGTTAGTAATGCCGGAGCCGGCCAAAGTTCTGCTGCATTTGCAGCAACAGATCCTCGACGAATTGATAATCCATTGGGCGAGAGAACAGTACCTGGTGTACCAGCTGGTGCTAAATTAAAAGTTCCACCTCGCGCCCGAGTTAATTTTAAAGGCATGGGCCCCGGCGATAAAAGTAAAGATTTACGAGCAAGAATCCTAGTTCCTCCAAAATATATTACTCCGATGCTAGCTGGTCCAAATAACGCAATTTTTAATGCTGGAGGAATTATATTTCCTTATACTCCTACTATTAGTTATGAAGCCAAAGCAGATTATTCTGGACAACAACCTCTGCATTCTAACTTTGCAATTAACTTTTATCAAAAAAGTAGTATTGGATCAATATCAATTGCTGGTCAATTCTCTGTAGAAAATGCAGACGATGCAGATATGTATATCTGTACAATGCATTTATTAAAATCTCTTACAAGGATGCGATTTGGTACCGACCCCGACGCAGGTGCCCCTCCTCCTGTTTGTAGATTATATGCTCACGGGGATATGATGTTTCATAATATACCAGTTGCTATATCTAGTTTTAGAGTTGAATTACCTAATACTGTTGATTATTTTACAATTAATCCAGGAGCAGCCCTTGGAGGATCTGATCAAACTCCATTATATGAAACTACTGCTGTTCCTGCAATGTCTACGTTTAATTTAACCTGCATACCTATGTACAGCAGAAACGAAATGCAACAATTTTCAGTATCAGAATATAATGAAGGCTCGTTTAGAAATCGAGGATATCTATAATGACAATATATACAAAAACAAGTCCGTATTATAACACTTCGATTGTAAACAACTATCTTGATGTTATTAATTTTAGAGATATTCCTAAAGAACGTGACGACATTTTATTTCAAGTGACTGCTACTTACGAACATCGTCCTGATTTGTTAGCTTATGATTTATATAAAGACCATAAGTTATGGTGGGTGTTTGCAGTTAGAAACAGATCTGTAATTAAAGATCCTGTATTTGATCTGGTAGCAGGTGTTAAAATTTACCTACCTAAAGAAACAACATTGCAACGAGTGCTAGGAGTAGTGTAATATGGCTGTTACAGCAATGGGCGATCAAGGCGGGTATGATGACAACTGGTACTCCGACGAGTTAGAAAGAAAAACAGACGATCCTAAAAAGAATCCCAACGGTGATTCTGCTGCTGATATGGATGGCAAGATTAAAGTTGCTGCCTCCGGTCAATCCAATGCGTTAAATTCTTATAGGTCAGTAACTTATAGTTTTACTCTTGCTGGATTAAAAAAGAATTATTTAAAAGATCCTAAAGCCTATAGAACAAGTGAATTAGATTTGGTTATTTTAAAATCTGGAGGCAAAGGTGATGCAATTATGCGTAGTGATGCTGCTACTTTAGCAACTCCAGATGAAATAACACAAAAATCAAGGTCTGATTATGCTGCTAGAGACCCTCGCCGTATTGATTTAACTGATGAACAAAAGAGTGTTCCGTTAAAAAATTACGGTAGTGAATTATTAAACGGATTTAATTCTGAAAGCCCCGGCCGCTTTGATATGTTTATTGAAAACGTTGAAATAGAAACATTGATGGCTTTTAGCGAAAATGGTGGTGCTACGCTGCCTACTCAGATTAAATTTGATGTCATCGAACCTTACAGTGTTAATGGATTTATAGAAGCATTGCATTTTGCTTCAGTTGCGGCTGGATATCCTTCTTATCTACAAGCCAGCTTTGTTTTAAAAATGGAATTCTGGGGATACCCGGATGATGACTTATCAGAGTTTGGTGATCCAGAAAAAATTGAAAAGACAGAACGATATTTTCCTATTGGTTTGACTAATCTCGAAGTTGATATTACTGAAAAGGGAACTAGATATAAGTGTAGTGCGGTTCCGTTTAATGAGCGTGCTTTCGGAGAACCTAATGTCGTTAAGAAACCCATTAAGATGTCGGGAACTACAGTTAAAGAAATCCTTAACGACATGATTAAAAATGTCAACGAACAAGTTTCTAAGTCAGATAAAGACGGCAAAGAAGTTTCTTTAGGTAATAAACACAATATATATGCTATTAAGTTTCCTAGCCGAGATGAAAAAGAAGGATGGAAAGATACTCCTGAAAATAAAATTGGCGAATCAAAATTATTAGAAATTTTAAAAGACAACGCCTTATACAAAATGGCTGACCCAGGAACTACTGAGAAAGCAACTGCGTATAAAAAAGAAGGTAGTACTCAACCTAGTGCTGAAAAACAAGCCAAAGAACCCGAAGCAATAAAATACACCCCCGGTAAAACAGTAGTACAATTTGCAGAAGGTATGAATATTCATGAAGCTATTACTTCTGTGATCAGAGATAGTGAATATGTTAGAAATATTTTAAAAGATGTAAAGAAAAACATCGACGAGTTTGGAATGGTTAAGTACTTTATGATTAGGATTGAGGTAACTAATCTAGATGCAATTGATGAAACAAGTAAAAAACCATTTCAGAATTTTACCTATGTAGTCACCGAGTATAAGCTACATTACACCAGGATTCCGACTTATGGTCAAGAACAAATTGACGATAAGAAATTAACTAAACTTTGTAATAGAGAATACAACTATATATACACTGGCAAAAATGTTGATATAATAAATTTTAAATTAAATTTTAATACATTATTCTTTGAAGCAGTTCCTGCATCGTTTGGTAATAAAGATACTCCGTCATCTAAAACTGGTGCCGGCCCAAGTGATAATGTTGTAACTAAACAATCAAGTGGAACGCCCACTGATACTCAAAAACAGCAACAAGTTCCCACACCTCCCAGTAAAGTAGAACCAACTCCGGTTCAGTCACAGGGCGGCCAAGCAGGTCAACCGTTAAATGATCCTTACGGAACTCTTGCTAAAAAAATGCACGAGGCAATTACTAATTCTAAAGCCAGCATGATTACTGGTGAAATGGAAATTCTTGGAGATCCGTTTTATATAGCAACAGGCGGCACCGGAAATTTTAATACAACACCCGATGGCCGAGGCAACACCAAAGAAGGTGAAGTTGACCACTTACAGGGTGAAGTATTAATTAGAATTAATTTTAGAAACCCAGTTGATATAGATCCTGAAACAGGAATAATGCAATTTGATCCTAAATTAATCCCCTTCAGCGGAGTGTATCAAATTATCAAAGCTACTAACATGTTTAAAGACGGAGTCTTTAAACAACGTTTAGAAATTATAAGAAAACCTGGACAGATATTAGATTTAAATATTCAGCCAAGCGATCCTGCAGATGTAATAATAACTTTACCAAACAATTTGAACAGAGTAGTACCTGATACTACTCGAGCATTTAATCCTAGCCAACGTTTAGATTCAAGCACTGCAATGGAACAGCTTGATCGAGGATTGCCTAGCCCTGGCCTACCTGGGCAGTTGAGTAATTTTACGGCAGCAAGCGGCGGCCTAGGCGGCACAGTCGGTGCATTACTAATGCAAAATCCCGGCCGAGTTTCTAAGACTGGCGAATTACTATCAGGTTCTTCTGTAATAGGCCAAGCATTGCCCTCTGATATTGCCTCTAACATTAGATTAAGTTCTTCCGGATTAGGCAATATTAATCAAACTGGTCTTGGATCAGTTGCTCTTATTGCTGCGGCAACAGGGGTATTATCTAAAACTATTCCTGCAAAGAGTGCAGTTGGTGCGATAGCAGCTACTATATTAGGTGGCTCGATTGCGACAGCACTTAATAAGTCAAATAAAGGTTCTGGTATAGGAGAAGGAGCTACTCTTAAATTAGATAAAGCAGTTAGTGATCCCACAGCATTAGGAATTAAATTTGGTGCCAATATTGATCCCTCAAAACTTGCATCAGATACAGTTAGCAGTGTTATAGGTGCAGGAAAAGAACTAGGAACATCAGCCGTTGGCATTGTTAACGGTATAGGTGCCGGAGCAGGAAACTTAATTAAAGATATTGGTAGTAAAATATCTTCTTTTGCAGGTACTCCTGCTGATCCTAAAGCCATTGCTGCTCAAGTAGGGCTCGACCCGTCTAAGCTATCAGGCTTAGGTAATGTCTTCCAAAGTAAATCTCTTGATCAAATTGGCAGCTTTGGATCTAATCTACCAGAAGGTGTTAATTTAAATCAAGCGGCAGCAGCAGGAGTAGTTGTTGATTACTTGCCACCTAGCAAAATTAAAAACTTACCTCCAACAACACCTTATACAACAGCACCTGCTCCTATAGTCGATAATGCCTATGTTAAAGAAGTAGCGGCCAAGAGAGGTGTCACAGGCCTTGCTAACTTGTATGGAGTTAGTAGCGTTAAAGAATTGTCTTCTAATTTAATTCCTACAGAATCATTAACTGCGGCATTGAATAATATTCCAACATCGCAGATAAATCCTTTCTCAAACATACCAGGGCAGTTTAATTCGATTGATGTAAATTCTATAAAAGATAAATTAGGAACTGCTAACGCTCAAATAGCACAATTAACTGGTAAACTACCGGTGATAGATCAAAACGTAATAGGATCTGTAACTGCTAAATTTGGCAGTAATTCTTTGGGTAATAGTCCCTTAGACAAATTAGTTAATGGAAAATTTAATTTAGGATAAAATATGGGTTTTGAAAAAAGACAAACGGCTAAGTTACCTTCACCTGGACCGTTTCTAGCGGAAGTAACAAACCACCTTGACCCTACCTACATGGGCAGTATAGAAGTTGCATTGATAAAAGGGATGCCGAGTTCTACACAATCGCAGGGTGAAACTTATGTTGTTCGATATCTAAGTCCCTTTGCTGGAAATACTTCTATTAGACACGAAGGCACTAATAGTAGCGACTTTAACGATGTACAAAAGAGTTATGGTTTTTGGGCTATTCCCCCAGACATTGGTACAACAGTAATGGTTATCTTTATTGATGGAGATCCTAATCAGGGATTCTTCATGGGATGTGTACATGATGTATTTCAGAATCATATGGTACCCGGTATTGCTGCTAGCAAACAAGTTGCTGTCACAGAAGAACAACGAAGAAAATATGGTACAGATTATTTGCCAGTTGCAGAGTTTCACAAAGGATCTAAAAAGTTAGATAACCCTAATGTTGAGAGATTTGCTAAACCTGTACATCCTTTTGCTGATAGATTAGTACAACAGGGATTATTGTTAGATACTGTTCGAGGTGTTACGTCTAGTAGTGCTCGTCGAGAAGTACCTAGCGGAGTATTTGGTATTAGCACACCTGGCCCTCTTGACGACAGTCCAGGTGCAAAACGTGGTAAGTTAGGTTATGAAGAAAATTCTAGAGCACCAGTTAGTAGACTGGGCGGCAGTAGTTTTGTAATGGATGACGGCGATGTAAACGGACAGAATGAGTTGGTTAGATTAAGAACTAGAACAGGTCATCAAATTCTTTTACATAATAGTCATGACTTAATCTATATAGGTAATAGCAAAGGTACGTCGTGGATTGAAATGACTAGTGCCGGCAAGATTGATATCTATGCAGCCGATAGCGTTAGCATTCATACTGAGGCAGATTTTAACTTTAGAGCAGATCGTGATGTTAATATTGAAGCTGGTAGGAATATTCATATGCGTGCTGGCAAGAATATGGAAACTAACGTTGGAGGTTATCAATATCTTATTGTAGATGCTGACCAAAAGGTTGCAATTAGAGGAACGAAAGACGAAACTGTAGGAGATTCAATTAAATTGACTACAGGTGGCAGCTTTGATCTTGATGTGGCTAGTGATATAAAACTATCCGCGGCCGCTACTATTAATTTGGCAAGTAACAGCAATATTAACATAGGCACTGGCGGCGTAATGAATCTAGGAGCTAACGGTAATATATTAGTATCGGGTTCAAATATTCATCTAAACGGTCCTAGTGCAGCAGCTCCTGCAACTGCTTCTGCAGCCTCTACCCCTGCACATTTAACAATCAATAGTTTACCTGATAAACAAGTTCCGTATGGATGGAGCGATGGCAAGTTTTACAATACCGGAACTATTAAAACAATTATGCAACGTGTTCCAACACACGAACCTTGGCCACAACATGAAAACGTTAATCCTACAAAATTTAGTTCTGCTGCAACTGATGTAACATTAGCTGATAGAAGTGCTCAGGGTGTTCCTCCAAATCCGGCAAGCGGAACTCAAGAACCTGCTAACCAACCTGAAATACAACCAGGTACTTGCGATCCGACTAGGTCAAAAGAGATTAACTTACCTCAATGTCAAGCAGGTATTAAAGCAATCAAAGATGCTTGTGCAAAATTAGGAATAACTAATCCTTATCAAATTGCTACAATGTTGGGTGTTGCCGGAGGAGAAAGTTTATGGAAGTTGGTTGTAGAAAACTTTAACTACCAAGCAGATAGATTGCTACAAGTATTCCCTAGTGTGTTTAAAGGTGACAAAGAATTAGCTCAGAAATATGCAGGTAACCCTGGCAATAGCTTACCTGAATTCCTATATGGATACAATACAGCTAAGGGTAAAGGACTTGGCAATACACAGCCAGGCGACGGCTTAAAGTATATCGGTCGCGGATATATTGGTCTAACCGGCCGCGCTAACTACACTAAGTTTAGCAAGTTGTTATATGAAAAAGGTCTAGTAAGTAGCCCAACGGCATTGGTTGATAACCCAGAACTAGTCAATGATCCGGCTCTAGCTGGACAGATTGTTGTTATCTATTTCTTAACACATCCTAGATTAAAAACATTGAATACAAATCCTGGACCTGATTATTTTGAAGAAGGTTATAAAGCAGTAGGATTCTGTACTCCAGATATTCATGCTAAGAAGCAAGGCTATTATGAATGTTTCTTGGGACAATTAAAAGGAAATGTTGTAAGTTCAGGCTCAGGTGGCATTGTCTCTGATGGCAGCGGCAACCCTGTAAAAACTGGTTCTGCAGGAAAATAAATATACCATGCCATACAAGAATTTAGAAATTAATGTTCAGAACTACAGCAGCCAGCATACTGACGTATTAACTCATTATTACAAAGGGTTCAGTACCGTCGATCCTGACAATAGATCCTCTAAGTTATATGACTTTGACTTAATTAAACAAAACATCCTTAACCATTTTAATACACGTAAAGGTCAGCGTGTAATGAACCCTAGCTTTGGTAGTATTGTTTGGGATGTATTAATGGAACCTCTTACTCCTCAGATTAAGATGGCATTAACTAAGGATGTTGAAGATATATGTAATCTAGATCCTAGAGTATATCCCACACAAATTCAAATTACAGAATATCCACAAGGATACCTTATTGAAGTTGCATTGTCGATGAAAAATACAGACCAATCCTCAACATTACGAATGGCCTTTGACCAGAAAATTGGCCTAGTACTACAATAATATATGCGGTTAATTTTTTTAATAAATATGGTATAGAGCAGAATTATGATTCCTTCAACTAACACCCAATTACTAGTCGGCGAAGATTGGAAAAAGATTTATCAATCTTTCCGCAATGCTGACTTCAAAAGCTATGATTTTGAGACATTAAGAAGAACAATGATTCAATATCTTCAGGAAAATTATCCTGAAGATTTCAACGACTTTATTGACAGCAGCGAATATGTTGCCCTTATTGATCTAATTGCATATTTGGGACAGAACCTAAGTTTCCGTATTGATCTAAACGCCCGAGAAAACTTCTTAGAAACTGCCCAGCGCCGCGATAGTATTCTACGTCTAGCACAATTGATCAGTTATCACCCTAAAAGGAATACCCCTGCACATGGGTTCTTAAAAGTAACTGCTGTTTCTACCACTGATAGTGTGATTGATTCTAACGGTACTAACTTAGCTAATACCACAATAGGGTGGAACGATCCTACTAACTCAAACTGGTATCAGCAATTTATTAACATTATGAACTCTGCTATGAGTTCTAATTTCGGTGTCCCTTCTGACAGGACTACTATTGATGGCATATTAACTGAACAATATGACCTTAACAGCTCGACGATTGATGTACCGTTATTCAGTTATAATAAAGCTGTTAACGGTATCAACATGAGTTTTGAAGTACCTTCGTGTACCTTTGCAGGCAAAACATACGTTTATGAATCTGCACCTAAGCCTGCAGGTAAATTTAGCATAATTTACAAAAATGATAATCAGGGATCTGGCAGTGCAGATACAGGATTCTTTACAATGTTCAAACAGGGCTCTATTAGTATGGCCCAGTTTAGTTTAGATCATCCTGTACCAAATGAAATTGTAGGAATCAATACCCCGGACATCAATGATACTGATGTATGGTTATGGCAACTAGATAAGAATGGAAACTTTTCTACATTATGGACCAATATTCCTACAATATCCGGAACTAACAATGTCATTTATAACAGTCTTAGTAATGATCTAAGAACCATCTATGCAGTCACTCCTAGAGAAAATGATCAAATAGATTTAAACTTTGCCGACGGTGTATTTGGCGACCTACCTAAAGGTAATTTTCGATTATTTTATCGCCAGAGTAACGGAAAGACATATGTAATTAAGCCAGAACAGATGAGCGGTATTCTTATCCAAGTACCGTATGTAAATGCAGCAAATCAACCTCATACATTGAGTATGACACTTAGCTTGCAATATACTGTTGGTAATAGTTCAGGACCTGAAACAAACGCCAGTATTCAAACTAATGCTCCTCAATCTTACTATCTACAAAATAGAATGATTACGGGGGAAGATTATAATATTGCTCCATTAAAAGCTGGCACAGACATTTTAAAAATTAAAAGTGTTAATAGAGTTAGCAGCGGCCTGAGCAAATATTTTGATCTTTCTGATGTAACAGGCGGATATAGTAGCACTAATATTTTTGCAACAGACGGTATCTTATATCAAGAATCATCAGAAGAATATTTTGAATTTGAATTTACTAGTAGAAATCAAGTATTAGCAGTTATTAAAAATCAACTTGCTCCGGTAGTCTTATCTAACAGCATAAAATCTTTTTATATAGCAAATTTTACAAATCCTGAACTTTCTTCTTTATTGTTAACTTGGAATGAAGTTAATAAAACTCCTGGACAGAGTAGAGGTTATTTTACTAATGCATACGGTGCATTGGCAGTGGGAGCCTATTCAGAACAAAATTTAAGATACTTAACCCCTGGAGCATTGGTTAAATTTAATCCCACTACCGGAAAATATTTTGATGCAGACAATGCGCTTATAACAATTCCGTCGTCTGGTATTATTCCAACAGGTGGTCGAGACTATATTTGGTCTATGGTGTATCAAGTTATAGGTGATGGTAGTAATAGCGGTGCAGGAGCACTCGATGACGGAACTGGTCCTGTTATTTTTGCAAGTCGTGTTCCCCAGGGAGCAATTCCTGTAGAAGTCATTCCCACATATGCCCATGTATTAAATTATTCTATAGAAAATGAAATTGCAAATCTTTGTATGAGTCAAAGAAATTTTGGTTTAACAATATCTGCGCAATCAAGATCGTGGGAAATAATTTTAAATTCTAACTTAGATTTAATTAGTTCCTTTAATTTAATCAATCAGGGCAATGTAGACGATGCTGGCACAGACGCCAGTTGGATTATTGCATTTGTATGGACAGGAAAAAATTACAAAGTAAGATACAGGAATTTAAATTTTATATTTGAAAGTAATGCTGAAACAGCTTTTTATGTTGACAACACATCTGTAAATTATGATTTTGTTACTAACAAAGTTATTAAAGATAAAATCAGTGTATTATCTATTAACACCGAACCTGAATCGACTAAATCTTGGTTTTCAGATACAACAAATCCAACTTCTATCATTGGTAGCAATGGTGATTATTATATTAATACAAACACAAAAATTGTTTTTAGAAAAGTATCAAATAACTGGTTAGCAGGAAATAACTATTCAAGTAAACTAGTATCTGACTATTCGTGGCAAATAGACAACCCTGTAATCGAAGCTGATGGGTATGTTAACCCTAAGAAAATTAAAGTTAGTTTTTACGATTATAATAATACAGGACAAATAGAAGATCCTGATTCTTTTAATACCATTGTTAATCCTAATTTTATTGATCCTGCTACAGGATTTAAAAAAAACTTTGTATATTTTAAACGTAGAAGCGATGGACTACGTTACGATTTAACGACTGGTATTGTACCTCTTGATACTGAAAACAATTTTTTCTCTACATATAATACTGCAGATGTAAATGATGGTGATTTATTTTATTTTTACAATCCGTCACTTAATATAGTTAAGTACTGGTCCAAGACTACTGCAACATTGATATATACTGATCAGTATTTTGCAAGACCTGGCCGCTCTAATTTAAAATTTCAATATGTTCATAATAGCGGTTATGAAAGGCGAATTGATCCCAGTAAGTCAAACATTATAGATATATATGTTTTGACTACAGGATATGACACTGAGATTAGAAGTTGGTTAGCAGGAAATCTTCCTACAGAACCTCTTGCGCCTACAAGCTATAGTTTAGAACAAAATTATTCTAATTACTTAGAACCAATTAAAGCCATTAGTGATGAGATTATTTTTCATTCAGTAAAATACAAAGTATTATTTGGCAGACAAGCATCATCGAGTCTGCAGGCAAAATTCAAGGCTGTAAGAAATTCTGATAGGCCTACTACTAGCAATGACTTAAAGACTAGAATTTTATCAGCTATTAATGAATTCTTTGCATTAGAAAATTGGGAATTTGGCCAATCTTTCTACTTTAGCGAATTATCAACTTATGTAATGAATCAATTATCTCCGGACATAACTAATTTTGTTATCACTCCTAAAAGCATTGGTAGTTTTGGCAGTCTATATGAAGTAGCTGCTCAATCTAACGAAATTTTTATTAGTGGTGCCGAAATTGCAGATATAGAAATCATTGATGCTATCACAGCATCTCAATTAAAAGCAACATCAACAATCGTAACTACTAGCGGAACCTAACATGGCGGATATTAAGAAATCAGTTAATTTATTACCAGAGTATATAAGGACAGATAAAAACTCTAAGTTTTTATCTAGCACTATCGATCAACTTATTCAAACGCCTCAAGTTGAGCGGGTTGATGGATATATTGGTTCAAAAATTACCCCCAATTATCGTCCAGCGGTGGATTCTTATCTCGAAGATTCATCCCCTTTGAGAAAAAATTATAGTTTAGAGCCAGCAATAGTTTTTAAAGATCAATTAGGAAATATTACTGATGCTGTTGCATATAATGATTTAATTAATGAATTGGGAATACAAGGTAGCAAAACAAATAATCTCGACACCTTATTAAAATCTAAATTTTATTCTTATGATCCGTTAATTGACTGGGATAAACTAGTCAACTATACTAGCTATTATTGGCTTCCTGTCGGCCCTACCGTTATTTTTTTAAAGTCTGACAATATAAATGATATTATTGGATCTCCGTCTTATATTATGAGCAACGGTTATCCTTTAAGCAACGGTATGAAAATTTCTATATCAAATGTAGAATATATTGTAGAGGGAGTCGGACAATCTATTAAACTAATTGATTTTTCATTATTAACTTCGTCGGCAAGAATAGCAACAGGTTTTGACGAAACATTTGATAGTATTAATTTTGATAATTATCCATTTGATGCAGGTGGAGACAAGCGATTGCCCGTTGAACCCGATTATATTACTATTAATCGAGCTAGTAAAGATCTAAATCCATGGTCTCGATACAATCGATGGTTCCATAGAGATATTATCGAAGCTACTGCTAATATTAATAATGTTCCTGCATTATATCCATTGGGGGCTCGAGCAAAACGTCCTATTGTTGAATTTAGACCAAATTTACAATTATATAATTTTGGAAAAGTTGGTAATCAAAATATAGATGTTATTGATAATTCTGTTAGAGATGCATTTGTTGAAGTTGACGGCAGTCCTGGATTCTATGTTGACGGTACATTGTTGCAAAAAGGAAATAGGGTAATTTTTAATGCCGATCTAAATGATGCTGTAAGGGGTAGAATTTTTGAGATAGATATAAACTCCGCAGGAGAAATCCCATTATTACGTCTTATTCCTGCAGCAGATGCGATTCCTTCTGATCATAATTCAATTAGTATCAATTCTGGAAACGAATTTTATGGGACAAGCTGGTACTTTGATGCTACTAATATTAAATGGATATACGCACAACAACACGACAAAGTAAATCAGCCTCCGTTATTTGATTTATTCACGGCTGACGGAACAAGTTTTACTAAATCTTTAGAAATTAATAACTTTACGGGTACTAAATTATTTGGTTATGAATTGGGTACTGTATATGATAAAGTTTTGAAATTTTCTTTAAAATACCAAAATAGCATTGGATTAGGAAGTTATCTATTTAAAAATTATTTTATGACAGACACTATCTCTGTTATTTCTAATAATGCAAGCACTACTATATCCGCAGCAGTTACCTATTTAAAATTAGATAATGAATTAATTAATGTATGGGTAGAGGCATCTGACTATCAGATTCCTATTATTGAGATTCAGACAATTGCTGAACAAACAAATACACTGACTTTAACTTGTTTAGATAAACCCATTGTTACTACTGATCTGACCGTGGAAGTTTATAAAAACGGTAAAAAACTGTCATCTATTATTAGTGCAACTTCGGCTGAAATTACAATTACTACTGATACATTATATATTAATGATGTCATAGTAATAAAAGTTTTTACAACACAACAACCTAATCTAAATGGTTATTATGAAACGCCTATTGGTTTAACTAATAACCCATTGAATGGCACATTTTCTAGTATGACACTTAGTGAACTAGGTGATCATTTGTCATCAATGGTAAGTAAGATTCCTGCATATACTGGTTCAAATTTAAGAGATTTAGTTAACTATACTAAGAACGGGACTCGATTAATAGTTAATGCAAATCCTATTTCGTTTGCACAAATATTTCTTGGCAAGAAAGAACATAATTTAGTTGATGCAATTAGACAAGCTGGCGATCATTATAGTCAGTTTAAAATGAATTTTTTAAGATCATTAATTGCAATTGACAACCAAGCATCTCCCATTGATGCAGTGGATTCTATTTTAACTAATTTAAATCGAGCCAAAGATATTAAATCAATGTATCAGCGTTCTGATATGTTAGGTTATGGTCAAAACAAAACAGTTAGAACATTTACTGTTCGAGATATTAACAATGTTGAATATCCTATAGGATTTGAATTTGATCTGACTAGATTAAGTTTTAAAGCAGTTAATGTTTATTTGAACAATGTCCAGCAATCATATGGAGTAGATTATACATTTAGTTATATTAATGGATCGGTTATTTTCTTAACAGATTTATTAGTTAATGACGTTATATCTATTAATTGTTATCCAAATACACTGGGAAGTTATGTACCTCCTACCCCTAGTAAATTGGGACTATATCCTGCAACAGTACCTGAAATTTATACAGATACCTCTTATGTTGTTCCTACATTATGTATTAAAGGGCATGACGGTAGTATCATAAAAGCCTACGGCGATTATAGAGATGCTATTATTCTTGAATTTGAACAACGAATTTTTAATAATATTAAAGTTCAATACAACAGTAAATTATTTGATATTATTGCAATACAACCTGGCGCATTTAGAAATACAAAATATTCTGTTGAAGATTTAAACAGCATCCTTATTAGTGATTTTTCTAGATGGGCAGGTATAAACAACGTTGATGTAAAGACCAATTCTACATTTGATTCTGGTAATTCAAAGACCTGGAATTTTAAAGGTAGTATCGACAAATGGTTTAATAGCGAAGTGACTGGTACCTCTAAGAATTTATTTAGATATTTTTATGATACCCAGCGTCCTGATATTAGACCGTGGGAAATGTTAGGTTTAACAACCAAACCAATTTGGTGGGAGAATATATATGGACCGGCTCCATATACCTCTGCCAATACGGTCATGTGGTCAGATATTGAACTTGGTTATAACGCAAGTACTGGCACTTTTGATACAAATTATGTTCGTCAAGGGTTAAGTAATATTATTCCTGTAGATGCATTGGGGAATTTAAAGAGCCCAGAGTTGTTTTTAGTATCGGCAAGTAACTATCAAGACAAACTTGCCAGTTGGAAATTTGGTGATATGGGTCCGGCTGAAAATGCATGGAGAAATAGTAGTGCTTGGCCGTTTGCATTGATATCTACTGCCGCCTTATTAGACCCTACAAATTTTTGTTCTACGTTATATGACACCAGTAGAACAACCATTAACCCATTGGGCCAGGTAACTTACACTACCACTGGTCTTTATTTAGATCCTAGAAAGCTGGTCATTGAAGGCGATGCAGATTCTATGATTGCAGGTTATGGATCTTATGTTATTGAGAAAGGTAATCAGAAAGATCAAAACTATATCAATGTATTAAAACAAGATCTTACTTACTTAGAATCTAATCTTTTCCACAAGCTAGGCGGGTTTGCTAGCAAGGAAAAATTACAAATTACAATTGATTCTATTGATCCTGCATCAACTAGTCCTGGTGTAGTTTTGCCTCCTGAAGATTATTCTTTAATATTAAATGTAAGCAATCCTATTAAAACTGCTAGAATTTCTGGTATCATTGTTCAAAGATCTAACGGTAATTTTGTAATTAAAGGATATGATGTAGCTAATCCATATTTTAAAATTTTTAACCCTATCTCAAATGCCGCAACAGGTGCAGTAAAAGTGGGCGGCGTATCAGAAGAATTTTCAGATTGGTCAAATGTTGTTAACAATGGAAATTCTGGATTAAGTTCTGTTGATTTAACAAGTGCATCTGGACCCACTACTAGATATTATAAGCAAGGTCAACTTATTAGATACGGCAATAAGTTTTACAGAGTTAAAGTAGGACATGTTGCTGAATCCACATTTGATCCTACATTGTATGTTCCTTTGCCCGGATTACCTATTGTAGGAGGCGCCGAAGCAAAACTAGCATCTTCTTTTGAGAAAACTATAACACAAATCCCTTACGGCACTGAATTATCCACAGTACAAGAAGTATATAATATAATTGTTGGATACGGTGCGTACCTTGAAGCTGAAGGATTTATATTTGATGAGTTCAGTACCGATTTAAACGAAATGTTAAATTGGAAATTTACAGGTAAAGAATTTTTGTATTGGACAACTCAAAATTGGGCCGAAAACAATTTAATTACATTAAGTCCTTTTGCAAATTATATCAAATATAGTTTCCCTAATTCAGTAGCAGATGATATTAATTCCAGCAAGTACGAATACAGTCTTTTAAAAGCAGATGGAAAACCATATCCTATTAATAGCTTTACTATGTCTAGGGAAGATACAGTTTGCATAATTAAAACTACTGATCCCAATGAAGGTCTTTTCTTTGCTACTATTAATTCTGTACAAAAAGAGCATGCCATGGTCTTTAAAAATTATACAATGTTTAACGACATTATATATGATGTAGAGACTGGATATAAACAGCAAAGAATTAAATTATCAGGATTTAGGACTAAAAATTGGAATGGTGATTTGTTTAGTCCGGGATTTGTTTTTGATAATGTTAAAATCATAGATTGGTCCGCTTCTGGAACTTACTTACCCGGCACAGTTGTTCGATATAATGGCAGATATTACGAAGCGTTGGCCAAAGTATCTGCAAGCCCTACATTTAATTTTACAGAGTGGGATCAATTGGCGAGCAAGCCAATCCCCCAATTGCTGCCTAACTTTGATTATAAAATTAATCAATTTGAAGACTTTTACAGTTTAGATATTGATAACTTTGATTTTGGTCAGCAGCGGTTGGCACAACATCTTACAGGATATACTCCTAGGACATACCTGGATAATATTTTTACTAATTCTATAAGTCAGTATAAATTCTATCAAGGATTTATTAAAGATAAAGGAACAAAAAACGCACTTGATAAGTTATCAAAGGCTGCTCAAAATACAAATAAAGGGAATATTACCTTTAAAGAAGAATGGGCATTTAGAGTAGGTCAGTATGGGAGCTACAACTCATTTAATGAAATTGAATTTCCTTTAACAGAGGGCACTGCTCTAGAAAATCCCTATATCGTTAAATTTACTGACAGCATTCCGACTGTTACTGCTCCTTTGGTTAACTATGTAACATCGGCTTCTTTGCTACTAACACCTAATAATTATGTTCCTTCAAATACATTTGATTCCTATAAAGGAACATGGGAAGATAATAATTTAAAATTAACAACCGCAGGATATGTTCGATTAGATGACATTACATCAACGGCTTATAATAAAAATAGTTTATTAGATATTGCAAATAACCATATCTTAAAAGAAGGCGATACCATATGGTTAGGCTTTTTAGAAAATGGTGATTGGACAGTTTATAGATACGTAAAACAATTAGCAGAGATAACAGGTGTTTATGTTAGCGCCCCTGGTAGCGAAATTACATTTGTTACAGACAGTTATCATAATCTAACAGCAGGAGATATTGTTTCTATAGTCAGATTTAATCAACAAGTTAATGGAGTATATGTTGTTACTTCAATATCTGAATTAAATCAATTTACAGTATCTTCTACTCTAACTACTATTGAAAATGCAGAACTATTAAACTATGGTTCTTTATTCACATTTAGCAGCGCCAGGTACAACAATCTCGATGAACTGAGCACTATTACAGATTTGTTGAAATTAAACTCGGGAGACAAAGTCTGGATTGATACTGGTATTGATGGTAAATGGCAAGTTTATGAAAAAATTAAAAATTATTCACCTACCGTTAATGCAGCGTCTACCGCCTCCCTAGGACAACAATTTGGTTCTTCTATATATGCCAATGATAACAGTGATGTTATGTTGGTATCAGCTCCGGGATGGAGACTTGAGAATGCATTTAATTGGGGCCGAATTAAAGTCTACAATAAAATTAATAATGTGTGGTCTCGACAATACGATTACATTTTAAATAGCAGCAGTAAACAATATTGTAGTAGTACTAGCTCTACACAATTTGGATATTCATTACAGTACGACATTAATAAAAAATTATATATTGCCGGTGCGCCGGACGCTACTTTTGTTAGGTCTACAACAATCGGAACTGGTACCGTAATTTTAAGTACGGGATCTGGAGAAATTAAATCTTTTGTCAAGGAAGGTTTAGTTAAGATAAACAGTAGAGACGAAGAATTTGGTGTAATTAATGTTGATTTAGTATTGGTAAATCCTTACGGTACGACTGCCGATACTGCTGCTAATTCTAGATTTGGCCATTCTATATATATTAATCAAGTATCCACCGGCTCCACTACAATGCTAGTTAGTGCCCCTGGTACCGCATCCTTTAATGGCCCTGGATCAGTGTATGCTTATAAAATCACTGCTATAACAAATACAATTACTAATGTGACTACTGCAACTGTCAAGGGATTTACTTTAACCAATACAGTACCTCTGGTTGTATCAACTTCATCTATTTCATTGTCTGCTGGAAACCAATGGGGATATAAAGTTGCAGGAACACTCAACGGCACAACTATTGCAATTAGTGCGCCTGGGTATTTTACATCAACAGGCGTTGTTCAATTATTTGATATTAATTTAACACATACGCAAACAATTAACTCACCGTTCGGTGTTAATTCTAAATTTGGATACGATATTGCTTTTTCAGAGTCAAAAAAATATTTACTAATATCAGCCCCTGAAACAAAGTCTACTAATGACCCGTACGGAAAAGTTGTAATTTACACATTGACTAACGGAATGTATGTCTTAAATCAAATTATTAGCAACCCCTTACCTACCAATGATTTAAAATTTGGTCATTCTATTTCTATCAGTAAAGACGAACTTACTATTGCAATTAGTGCATTGGGTAAAAATAGAAGTAAAAAACAAGTTTATGATGCATCTATCAATGTTGGACAAACAACATTTGACGGCGATTCTACCAAGTTTTTTGAATCTGTTGAAGATGCAGGAACAGTTTATGTTTATAATAAAATAGGAAATTATTTTATCCAGGCAGATGAATTAAATGATACCGTTATTTTAAAAGGCAGCAGATATGGAAATTCTGTTGTAGCAACTAATCATGAAGTTATTATTGGAGCTCCGACTAGTCAACAATACTCGGCATCGCCTTTGATATCTGACGAATCTAAATTATATATCTTCAATAAGATTGATATTACTAGCGGTAGTTGGAAAATATTAAGAGAACAAGAAGATACAGTCGATGTTTCATCAATTAACCGTGTTGCACTAATTGATACTTTAAAAGAAGAAATTGTCAATTACCTCGATGTTGTTGATCCTGTAAAAGGCAAGATTGCCGGCATTGCTGAACAAGAATTAAAATATAAAGCAGCATTTGATCCTGCTACCTACTCTATCGGTTTAGCCAGCACTATTGTTAATAATGAGACAAACTGGTTAGATGAACATATTGGAGACCTGTGGTGGGATTTAAGTACTGCCAAATATATGTGGTACGAGCAAGGCAACGAAATATTTAGAAAAAATAATTGGGGACGTATGTTCCCAGGAGCTACTATTGATGTCTATGAATGGGTAAAATCTGATATGTTACCTAGTGAGTGGGCCGCAGTAGCTGACACAAATAACGGACTAACAAAAGGTATCAGCGGTCAACCTAAGTATCCCGATAATAGTATTATTTCTGTTAAACAAGTGTTTAACAATGTCACTGGTTCCTTTGAGAATGTTTATTATTTCTGGGTAAAGAATAAATTAACATTACCTAACAATAATAGAAGATTAAGCAGTTATCAAGTTGCTAGCTATATTGCAGATCCAACAGCTAATGGATTAAAGTTTATAGAAATAATATCGCCTAATGCTGTTGCATTTGCCAATGTGCAATCTATGTTAGTTGGGAATAGAATCAATGCCAGTATTTCGACTGATGCAAATTCAATAATTCCCAAACATACTGAATGGTTATTATTAAACGAAGGAGATCACACGAATGTTCCTAATACATTACTTGAGAAAAAATTATTTGACAGTTTATTAGGACATGATTCTTTGGGTAATGTTGTTCCTAGTACAAATCTTACATATAGAAATAGATACGGAATCGGAATCCGTCCTCAGCAAACATTCTTTAAAGACAGACTTGCTGCATTACGAAATTTAATTTCTTTTATAAATTCAGTATTTGTAAAAAATAGAATAGTGGGAAATTATTCTTTTGAAAATCTTAATAAAAAAGAAGAACTTCCTGCACTATATTCATACGAATATGATCAAATAGTCGAAGACTTAGATGCATTAAACGAAATCTATACAGTTAGATATGTTCAAGCAGAATTAGAATGTTATGCAGAAAATGGAAAAGTAAAAAATGTAATCATAACAAATCCTGGTTTTGGTTATAGTATTGCTCCTAAAATTAATATTATTTCTTCATCTTTAACGCCTGCTGAGATAACAACAACTATTGATACGCAAGGTCGAGTTATTTCTGTAACAATCATTAATCCAGGTAGTGGATATACTGATATTAATGTTCAAACAACAGTACGGCCTCATACTGTTATTGTTCAAACTAATTCTGATATTAACGGTAAGTGGTCTAAACACACTTTTGATTATGTGTTTCGTACTTGGATAAAAACTCAAACACAAAAATACGACACTACAAAATTTTGGACAGCAGTTGATTGGGTAAGTTCTGAATTTGATTCGTATAAAAGTTTGACCTATACTATTTCTAATCTATCTGAATTGGGTTCGTTAACGTCAATTACCGACGGCGAGTATGTCAAAGTTAAAAATATAGGCGATGGTCGGTATGCTATATTAAAGAAAGTTAATGGATTAGGAAATTATATTCCATTATACGACATAATATATAGAGAACTAGGAACAATTCAACTGCTTGACACGTTGTGGGATTATACAAAGGGAAAATATCTATATGATGCAGCATCAATTGAAGAAACTCCGTATAATCAAATTCCTGATCAAGAACTGTACTATATTCTTTTAGCATTAAAAAATAATATTTTTATTAATGATTTAAAAGTTAATTGGAACTTATTCTTTTTTGCTGCGGTTAAATTTGCACTAACGGAACAAAAATTATTAGACTGGGCATTTAAAACTTCTTTTATTAATGTGTCAAATAATATAGGATCACTGGATCAGCCGTCTGTTTATAAATTAAACAATGAATCTTACTTTGAAGAATATATAAAAGAAGTAAAACCTTATCATACCAAGATACGTAGTTATACTTCAATATATAGTCATGTTGACGGTCAAACATCTGAAGGCTTTAACCTTAACATTACAGATTTTGATTTACCTGCATATGTTAATACTTTGACTAATTCTTTAACAACTGTCAATGTTGGCGATCCTATATTAATGAATTATCCATGGAAAAATTGGAACGATAATTATAAATTATTTGTTGGTTCAATTGAAGTAGGATACACCGGATCGGGATATAGTGAAAGACCCACGGTCGTAATTACCACGGCTCCTGGAGATTCTGGATCAGGTGCCGAAGCTGAAGCGTACATTAGAAATGGAAAAGTTTATAAAGTAATTGTAACCAACCCAGGAAGCGGGTACACTGCTACTCCTCTTGCAACTATTGTAGGCGGTGGTTCTGTCATTGATGTAGCAAGGGTATCTGTAATAATGGATAACATTAATACAAGAAAAAATCTTATTGGTATTAAGTTTGATAGAACTTCTTCATCGGGTGACTTAATCGATCTAACAGTGACTGATGAATTTTTATGCGACGGAACAACCAACAAATTTACATTAACTTGGCTTGCTAGCCCGGATAAAAAAACAATTACACCTTTAGTAGATGGAAAATTGGTATATAGTGCTGATTATACAATTGAATATTATCAGATAAAAGTTGAAAAAGATGGTATCAATATTCCCGCAGCATTCCCTAGAAATTCCTGGGAAGGTGAAAGAATGATCGATCACCGATACAAATACTTTAATACTATTACGCCTAATAACTTGCCCGATAATATTAGACATTATGCCAAATTTGTATTTTTAAATCAGATTCCTAATTTTGAACAAGTTTTTAAAATTACCTATAACAAAAATATTGACCTATATAATGCTGTAGATAGAATTAACAAAATGTATAATCCCACAGATTTGATGCCAGGTAAAGAATTACCGTTGCTAATGGACGGCATTGAATATTCCGGAACACAAATCCAAGGATTAAAGTTTGAACAAACACCTAACTGGGATAGCACTGGCACAGGGTTTGACTCTGCGCCCTGGGGAGATACTCTTAGTTCTTATACTAAAACACAATTACTCCAAGATTTATATTTCCCCACCCAGGCTTTTTCTGTAGCATCTATTGACGGAATTTTTCCAGGACAATCAATTGGATTTGCTGGTACCTCAACATATAATCAAATTTTTAAACCTGGAACTGTAGTTACAGGTGTGAACCGTCCACTTCCAGAACGCAAAGATGGTATCGTGTATATAAGTACATTAGATCGAGTCGATACACAAATTTTTTATGCTTGGTCTACTGGTACCGCCAAAGGTTCTACTATAACTATAGAAACTAAAGATCCTTTCCGTACTGCAATTTCAAAAGGAGATCGAGTTAAAATTTACGGCGTAAACAGTCTTGCCGGATATGGAATTGAAACTATATACTTTGTTAGAGGAAGCAGACCTGTAGTTAATACCTACACAGATATTCCTTCAGTTTCAGTAATAATTGCCCCTCCAGATTTTCCTGGCGGCATTCAAGCTACTGCTGTTCCGCTATTTGATGGAAATACTGCCACAATTATACAAGTTACCAACCCGGGAATGGGATATAGTATTCCTCCTAATATGTACCTGAGCGGCCCCCTTAAGTCGTATGGTAGCATTGCTGGTAGTTTGGACCCTGGATATAATCAATTTGCATATGTTGAAGCAGCTACAACTAATCAAATTCAATTTAAATCTCAATTTACTTTAAGCAGCACGGCAACTGTTCTCCCGCTCATGCCACTCAGTGGCCGTTTTCCATATTTTGATCTATTAAGTGAAAATGTGAGCTATGTTAATAGCAAAAATAAATTAATTGATCACACAGTTACTACTTTTGATAGCAGTACACATTTGGTTGTAAATATCCTTGCTACTGTTGAGCAGACCGCCCGTGCTTCTGTGTATCTAAACTCTACTGAAGTATTGTCAACAAGTACTGATACAGTGTGGTATAGTGTAACAAATTCAGTTGACGGTTATAATAGATCAATTGTATCTGTACAAAATGCAACCGGTGCAATTTTATCTGGGACTGTAGATGTTAAATTATATGATTTTACTGAAATAGAATTTTATAGTTATAATACTGAATATAGTAATTTAGATTCTTTAATTAGTGGTTCCTATATACAAGATAATTTTAATGGATACAAAGCAGAAGATATTAGAATTGATGGTAATAATTTCTTAAATGAAATAGATAGTCACGCACCAGAAGAATGTGTTCCAGGCTATGTAAGAGACTCTCTAGGAATTAATGTCTATACTGTGGGAACTCCTTCTTCTCCGTTGGTACAATCTGGTGTGTTTACTGCAATTACTAATGTTCCTACTAGAGCCAAACTAACTTATGTTCCAGCAACTCCTGCTGGATTTTTAGTGTATGCAAATGGAATAACTTATACCAGAGTGGACAACGAAGGTGCATTTAGTTCATCTACTCAGTATGCTATTTTTGGAAATGAAATTATTGTTCCTGCACAACTGGCTATAACAAAAATTGGATATACTTTCATCACTGTGGGATCTGATGTTAAAATGGATAGTAGTTTTATAGCAGTTGACATTTCTACAATTGAAGGTACAGGCACTGCAATGGTATCTAGTTTATTGATGATAGACGATGTCAAGAGTGTTTATGTTCTTGCAAACGGACATCCGGTTCCTCTACTCCTTCCAGGATATAATTATGGATATACTTTGGAACCAGTTAGCCTAGTTAACAATCGAGCTTCTGTAAAAATTTATGGATTAAATTCAGGATCTTATACATTCGAAGCATGGTTCTTTGATGCGGTATATCCTGTTTTTAACAGAGTATATGAACAATTTAATACAGTTTCTTCTTCTTCTTCTTCGATCACTAGTATGATACTAGCGATGCCTCCAACTATTATTGAACCACTAAGTGAAGAAATAATTGTTGAGAAAATAACTTCAACAGGAAGATACAGAATGCTTCCTCCGTGGGCGACTTACTATAAAATTCGATCTGGAATTACAACATTTGCAATTGATCCTAAAAACTCTCGTCCGAGCACATATAGTTTAGACAATGTCAAAGTATACCTAAATGGAAAAGAATTGCGTCCGGGATATGATTTCGCAGTTAATGTAATTAATGAAACTATAACAATCTTAGTACCAACAATCAGAACTGGCGATGCTATTGCAATCACTCCAATGGTGGATTACGAATACACGGTTGCAGGCGATACATTGTATTTTTCATCGCCTATCTCTGATGCTACTATTAAGGTAACCACTTTTACCAATCACGATAATATGCTGATTAGAACAGAACGATTCAAAGGAAATTACTCTAGAAAATTTACATTAACACTTCCAGCAATCAATGAAAGCTATACATGGGTAACTGTTAACAACAAACCATTAATTGGTGGTTATGATTACATGTTACTCGATGATTATAAGACTATTGAATTGTCAGAATTTATTGACGTGGGATTAACCGACGACATAGTGATAGTTACAGTAAATCCTCCGACCTTTGATGATAAAATTTTAGGATTTAGACTGTTCAATGATATGTTCAATAGACAAGATTTTCACCGCATATCAAAATATTTTAGCACAGCTCTAACAGAGCCATTGACATATGATAGTGATAGAGTATTTGTTGAAGATGGAGACCACTTACTAGAACCTAATCCTGGATTAAACTTACCAGGTGTTGTTTATATCGATGGCGAGCGTATCGAATATTTGGAAAAAGATGGAAATGTGTTAAGTCAGTTGAGAAGAAGCACATTGGGCACAGGTCCTGCATTGTTCTCGGATATTGGTACAAAGGTTATCGATCAAAGTGTTAGGCAATCTATTCCTACAGTGTATCGTAATTTAGTACAACACATTCCTACGTCGACTGCTACTACATATATTATTAGTACAATAGGCAACACCGCTACTTTTTCAGTTAATACAACCACTAGCGTTGGAGCAGGAATTATACTATCCAACTTAGCTAATGCAGTTGATCAAGTTGAAGTTTATTATGGAGGACGCAGACTGAGAAAGACTTCTTTAGAAGTACATGATAAATCTATATCTTATTATAATTCTCCAGAAAGTACAATAGTATATCCTCCAGAATTTAGTATTAATATGCCAAAGACTGTACTAGTTACTGAAATGGTAAATGGTGGCCATATACAGTATGGATCAGGTTGGGTGTTTCATGAAACTACAGAAACAATGAAGATACAACCGGGATGGATTATGCAGGATGCTAGCGGACACCGATATATAGTTGTTTATTCAGGACATAATGATCTATTTAATGGTTGGGGTGTTGGCTTTGCAGATGCAATTACTATAGCATGGCCATTAACTTTTATTGAACCGACAAAAATTACATTAAATATTGCTGAAGAAATAAAAGCAGGTACAAGGATTACAATAGTACAAAGACAAGGCGAGTTCTGGGAAGATACTGCTTCGACTTCATTGTTATCAAGTACAGGAACACAGGCTACATTCTTACGTTTTAGAACAGCTGACTTACCTAATATATATTTCTATGGTGGAGATAACATGCTAACTGAAGAAAGCAATGCGCTAACAGACGAAAACGGAGAACCTTTACAAGGATATTAAAATGCCAAATATTACGCTATTACCAACTATTGCTGTCGCAACAGATCTAACAACGTTTGTTGTAGTTGACAATAAACTTACGAAACGACTTACTTATCAAACTTTTAAAACTCAGCTTAAAACTGATTTAACCAATGATGGATTTAAAGGACCCAAGGGAAATACCGGTACTAATGGAGTTAATGGAATTGACGGTATTGGGGTGCCAACAGGCGGTATTGCTGGACAAGTTTTATCAAAACTTACAAATGCAAATTATACTACTACCTGGATCACACTGGCCGCCGTTTCGACAACGGGCAACTATTTGTCTTTAATTGGAAGTCCTGCTCCTTATACTGCAACCAGCATTGATTCATTTATCGATGTCGATACAACAACAGTACGCCCGACTAATGGTCAGGCCCTGGTATGGAGCACAAGTACTAATATGTGGAGACCGTTTACTGTTGGAACGGGTATAGGATTATCATCGAGGTCGTCGGTTGCAGCAATCACTGGATCAAGTTTAGCTACAAATCAAACTGGAAATTGTCAAGCATCTGGATACAAGTCTTATCTATTGTCAAAAGTTGTTACTAACTATCCTGCATGGGTTAGAATATACACCGATGCTGCTAGTAGAACTGCCGATGCTGCTAGATCAGAAGGTAATGATCCGTTACCGGGCGCTGGCGTTATTGCAGAAGTTATTACTACCGCTACTGCATTAACACAATTAATTACTCCGGGAGTTGTCGGATTTAATAATGATACTGTCACTACATCTACTATATATTTGGCAGTTACCAATAAAGACATCTCTTCAAGAGTTATAACTGTAACATTAAACTTATTACAATTGGAAGCCTAATATGGAAACTTGCGAATATGTTGTAACTTTACACAAGCATGAGGACTTAGACTCATTCTATGAGGATATGGAAACTCCTGGTGGAAATTTATATATTCCTGATAGAGCAGTCGAAGTTTTCAATAGACGACCAGTTAGCAGAAATACACATTATTTGTTAACTGAAGAAGAAGCCAATCAGATTAGACATGATCCTAGGGTTCTAGAAGTCGATCTATCAATTAAAGAACAGGGATTAATTTTAAGTCCAAGCTGGACAGAAGTAAGTATATACTGGAATAAATCCAATTCAGTTGCAGATAATTACAAAAATTGGGGATTATTAAGATCAGTCGAGGGAGCAACTCGACCTAGTTGGGGATCTAACGGTGCTGTGTCATCAGTCACTGGAGAAATTAATGTAACTGCTAGCGGTAAAAATGTAGATGTTGTCATAGTAGACGGGCATATGAATCCTAATCACCCCGAGTTTGCAGTCAATAATGATGGTACAGGAGGATCTAGAGTAGTTCAGTATAATTGGTTCAATTTAAATCCTACAGTTACTGGAGGATCTGCGGGTACATATATCTATACTCCCTATGTTGATCCAACTTATCCCGATACTAATGGAGATGGATATTCAGACAGAACAACCGATAACGATCACGGAACACACGTTGCTGGAATTACAGCAGGCAATACACAAGGTTGGGCCCATGATGCTAATATATATAATATAAGTCCGTATGCAAGCAGTCCTAGTGCATCTACAATTTATTTCATCGACTACGTCAAAGTGTGGCATCAAAATAAATTGCCCAACCCAATAACTGGTATTAAAAATCCAACCGTTACAAATCACAGTTACGGATTAACTGGAAAAGTTGCAATTACTTCAATTACTTCTGTTAGAATAAATGGAACAATTATAAATGGTCCATTTACAAGTTTGCAATTAAGTAACTACGGAATATACAATACTGGTGGTTATGCGTATCCTTCAGTAAGGAATACTTCAATAGAACAAGATTTAATTGATCTTATGGCCGCCGGAGTAATAGTTGTAGGCGCCGCCGGAAATCAGTTTAGCAAGGTAAGCAATTACAGCGCAACTGTTACTGATGATTACAATAATTATTTTGCCGTTGGGTCCTTTATATATTATTATTTGCGTGGATCAATTACAGCAGTACTTGGTGCAATTTGCGTAGGATGTGTCGGATCAACTGTTAATGAAGCTAAGGCATCGTTTAGTAACTGCGGCCCTAGGGTAGATCTTTATGCTCCCGGTAGTTATATAATGAGTTCTGTAAATTCAACCATTAACGCATTCTCAAATGATGTTAGAAATACTGCGTATTATATTTCTAAAAAATCTGGAACATCCATGGCTAGTCCTCAGGTCGCAGGTGTGGTTGCCTGCGTTGCTGAAACCTGGCCTACAATGAAACAAAGTCAAATATCTACATATATACAATCCCACTCTACAAAAAATCAAATTACAGCAGGAACTGGCGGCGCAACTGATTATACCGATCTTCAAGGATCGGAAAATAGATATCTCTATTTTTATAAAGAACGCCAAATTTTTGGACAAATTGGACCTAAAATAAATTTAGGCAATCGACCTACCCAAGGACAGACTTGGCCTAGACCTAAGATTTACCGTTATGGAAGATAACATGCTAATAAATTATATGGATAAATATCATTATGGAAGATAAAAATATGAGTAATTTACCAAAAGATTCTAATCCGGCACCCCAATCTAAACCAAATGAAAAAAGTGGTGTTAGTATTCAGGGCCATATTAAAATCTACGATCCTGAAACTAAAGAAGTATTCATTGACAAAAGAAATGCTATACATTATGAAAATTTTAGTATTGCCCTTGCACAAAGTGTTGCAAATAGAGGAGAAGGACCAATTGCCGAAATGGTATTCGGCAACGGCGGAACACGTATAGATCCTACTGGCATCATTACATATCTAACTCCCAACACCGTTGGTAACATTGCAGCATTATATAACCAAACTTATTACAAGACCGTTGATGCTCGACAATCATATTCTCTAGACCCTGCAAGAAATTTTATGGAAACTAGGCATGTGGCCGGCGTTGCATATACGGATGTTCTGGTAAGTTGCTTATTAGATTTTGGAGAACCGAGCGATCAAGCAGCGTTTGATAATTCTACTAATTCAGACGGGGCTTATGTATTTGATGAGTTGGGTTTAAAATCTTTTAGCACCGAGGGCCCAAATACCGGAATGCTATTAACTCATGTAATTTTTCACCCTGTACAAAAAAGTTTGAACAGATTGATTCAAATTGATTACACAATTCGAATTCAGAGTTTAACTAATTCTGGGAACTAATCATGGCGTTATCATATACATTAAATTTTTCTGATCCTAGCAAAACTAATACAATTTCTGTTACTGGTCCTGTTAGAAATACATATGATACTAGTTTAGATTTGGTAGGACCTGGATATGTGGCCTACGGTCAAGCTATTGCACAAAACTTTGTAAAATTATTAGAAAACTTTGCCAGTCCAAATCCTCCTACAAGTCCTATAGAGGGACAATTATGGTATGATACTAGTGATCCTAGCAGAAAAATACTAAGAATTAATAACGGTGCATCAACAAGTGCCCGTTGGCCCAGTGCAACCGGTATATATCAGCAGTCGAACGATCCTAGCATACAATACAGCCAAACTCTTTTAGATGGGGATATGTGGGTTGATACAGGTAATACCCAACTTAAAATTAGATACGGAAATGAATGGACATTAGTAGGTCCAAATGTATCTACCGGTGATAGTAAAACAGGTAGTGAAAGTGTAAATTTAATAAGCAATACTGGAGAAACTTACCCCGTAATATTAAATTGGGTAAACGGGCATGTTGTTGAAATCATTGCTTATAATAGTTTTACACCAAGGACAGTTATTAGCGGGTTCTCTAATTTAAATCCAGGCATTAATCTTACTACAAAAGTTTCCGCAAAATATGGCGGCCTAGCCGATAGGGCTAGCGCACTGGAAATATCAAAAGGTGTAGTTATTTTAGCCAGTGAAATTTTAAAAAATAGAATTCCAACTTCTAGCAGACAAACACACTACGGCTCGCTTGTAATAGAATCTAACACAGGACTATTTGTTAAACGAACAAATGGTAAAGAGATTCAAATTTATACCACTTCTTCCGGTGCTGTTTTTAATTACGCATCTGCTAGTTCTTCATTAAAAATAGGAGTGTATAATAGCTCCTACATAAAATTTGACGGATCTAATGGAACAGTATACATTAATACATTAACTTCATTTGTCAGTGAATCTACAGTTAGAACATTTGTTAGTTATGGCTCTGCGATTGTTAAAGATAATTTAAGAATTGTAGCTCCGACTAATGCAACTGTTGGTCTTACCCTTACAGGATCGGCAGCAATTTCTGGAAACACCTCAATAGCCGGTGATTTAAATATCCATGGAGTATCTGAAATTTCTACAGGGTCGGCAGTGACAGTTGGCGATATTATTCCTGCAAATTTAACTAGGAGCATAGGAACATCATCTAAGCCTTTTGAAAATATCTACGTGGCTAATATTGGTAGCTCGAGCACATATGTTAAGATTTATGGAAGCGTTACTACCGCTACTACATTAGAAACTGCTAGAAAACTTAGTATAACTGGCGTAGTAACCGCATGTTTAGATTCGGGCCAGGGATTGTTTAACGGAACAAATAACGTTGTCTTTACGGCAACTGCTCATAGAAGTCTTATATCTGATTTAGTTAGCACATCGACTACTACGCCCACTCAGACATTAATGGTGTTAGATTCAATTGATACTAATACATCTTTGAATAGTATTTCAAAGCCTAATTTTTTATCTGATGTATATCCTAATTTAATACAAACAGGCATGATAATTCCTTCAGTAACATCTACCCAGATAGGATATTTGTTATGTGATGGCTCACAGCACACTTCGTCAAATTATACAAGTCTGTTTAATCTTGTTCACAATAATTATGGTACAGCTACTGCCGGATTTTTTAGAATTCCTAATTTAACAACTGCTACCGTGTCTGGAACAAATGGATTTCCAATCTTCTATCTCATAAAAACATAAAATGGCCTACACTATATACAACAATGACGGAACAGTTTTATCAACTATTGCAATTGGCGAAGTTGATAGTTTCTCTACTAGCTTAGATCTAATAGGTAAAAATGTAAATAACTACGGTGAATACTACAATACCAACTTAATTAGACTTTTAACTAGTTTTGCATCTCCCAATACTGAACAACCTAGAAGTCCGCAAATTGGTCAAATGTGGTTTGATAAAACTGCAAAACGATTAAAAGTTTATGATGGTACATCTTTTCAACCTACATATGGATCTCATGTAAGTGGAACACAACCTGTTACTACCAGTACAGGTGATTTTTGGTATGATACAGTTAATAGTCAGTTAAGAGTGTGGAATGGTGCAAGTTATAATTTAGTAGGACCAGCAACTTCTTCTCTGTTGGGTAAAATTGGAATTCTTCCTCCTTCATCTCCTATTAGAGATGATTATACAAAAGTTGCACAAAAAGTTGCATTAATAAACTCATATGGAAGCTATGTTGGTATTATTACTACTGCTTCTTTTTTAATGGAGGCGTCGTCTTCTACAATCTACCTTGCAGGAACATCACGTCAAGGGCAATCTACATATATTGCTAATGGGGTTACACTGTTAACAGATTTGAATGTTATAAGAGATGTGTATCTAGGCGGAAAATTAAAAGTTAATTCTGAACAAATTGAAGGAACACGTAAGGATTTAACAGCATATTATCCTATAACTCAGTTCGGTATATATACTGCAACTATGACAACAAGTACTTTTGGATTAGGAAATTCTAATCTTAAGGCATACAATGATGCTAATATTTCTATTGCCAACAGTCTTTCAAAGATGTTTTCAACTGCAACCTATTTTTTAGGTTCTCAAGTATCAGTAGTTTGCGCATACAACGATGAAATATCTGTTAGAAAATTTGTATTGAATAATCTGTACGGACCTAATTGGTGGGAACCGTTCAATAACTACTCTTATTCTTGGACATCTACAATTACTGCTATTGTAGGGCCTTCTGTTTGTTGGTTGTGGGCAGCATCTACTAATACCAACATTGTGCTTTAAGGATTTTTAATAATGTCATATATTCTATCTAAAACAAACGGAACTGTTATTACAGCAGTCCAGGATGCTGCAATTGACCAAACTACTGATTTAACATTTGTAGGTAAAAACTATAGCGGGTATGGTCAAGTTCAAAACGAGAATTTCTTAAAATTATTAGAAAATTTTTCAAACACTACTGCACCGTTAAATCCTATACTAGGACAGATCTGGTATAACCCAACAAATAATGCGTTAAATGTGTGCTATGCTGAAGCAAGCGGCACTACTCTTGCAAAATTTAGAAGGTTGGCAGTTTCGAGTATCAGTGATATGGCTCCTGCTGAATCAGTTACTGGAGATATCTGGTACGACACCCTTTCACAGCAATTAAAAATATGGAATGGAACTGATTATATTTTAATTGGTCCTCCTTCTGGTTCGGACATAAAAGCCCAATGGAGAGGAGATTTTGAGTACGATGCAGCATCAGCACTTCCTGTATATAATATTAAAGCAATTATAGGACCTGATAACGAAATTGTTGCCATTGCATCAGCTGAAGGATATGCATTGGCAAATTATACAGAAGTGTCAGGTGATGCACCGACGTATCCCGCTAGGACAGATGTATTTACGGAAATTAAAGCAGGTATAACATTAGAAGGAGCAGATCCGATAACAGGGTCATCCAGGAAGGAAGTCACTGGTTTAGCCAAAGACAAATACTTTTGGGGAACAGCGGCAGAATCTTTAAGGGCTATTCATGCAGATACTGCCACAGCTACCAATGGAATTTCTGCGTCAATTACTGGAACTAATGCTACATTTTATGTGCCATTTATCAATACATTAACTAATGATGTCTACATAAGTCCTAAAATTAATTTCAATCCCAGTAGCGGAATTTTAAATACCATAGCATCATCGGCACTGTATGCAGATTTGGCAGAGCGTTATGAAGCAGATGATGTATATGAACCCGGAACCGTTTTAGTAATCGGCGGCGATAAAGAAGTAACTATTTCTACATCTGCAGGCGATACTGCGGTAGCTGGCATAGTGTCTAAAAACCCTGCCTATATGATGAATTCCGACGCCGGAAACGACGAAACTCACCCCTATATTGCCTTAAAAGGCCGTGTTCCGTGCAAAGTTTATGGGTTTATTAGTAAGGGTGATCTTTTAATGACTAGTGATTATCCAGGTTATGCCTGTGCATCTATTACCTCTTCGGATTCACCTCATGCAATCATTGGAAAAGCCTTGGAAAATCATCTCCAAGGCTTTGGTGTTATAGAAGTTAAAGTTTAAACTGCCATAGGTGCTTTGATAGCATCGTGGCTAGTATATCCATCTAGCCAAATATGATCCATTGTCATTTTAGTTAGATCAGTTACATCAGAATCAAACATTAATTTTGGTAGAGGCAATGGTTCTCTTGTAAGCTGTTCCTTAACCTGCTCCACATGATTTTCATAAATGTGTGCGTCACCTAATGTAATAATCAGTTCACCTACATCTAATCCAACAGTCCTTGCTACCATATGCGTGAATAGTGCATAACTAGCGATGTTAAAAGGCACTCCAAGAAACATATCAGCACTACGTTGATACATCTGGCAACTCAGTTTGCCATTGCTAACATAAAACTGAGCCATCATATGACAAGGCGGCAAAGACATCATATCAAGTTCACCAGGATTCCATGCTGAAATAATATGTCTGCGACCGTACGGATCATCTTTTAATCCGTTAATTAAATTTTGTAATTGATCAATGTGCTTAACGCCCATTCGATTTGCACCAAACACCGGCGCACGCCATGTACGCCATTGTACGCCATATACACGACCTAAGTCACCTTTAAATTTAGCCTTTGGTTTCCAATATGCAGCTTCTGCATTATCGGACCAAATAGTTTTCTTTTCGCTATTGGCATTGTCAAATAAGATTTCTTTGAGCCTACGTTCATCACCGCTACCACTAATGAACCAAATTAGTTCTGAAAGCATTGCATTCCATGCTAGCTTCTTGGTAGTAACTGCTGGAAACCCTTGCTGTAAATCAAATCGCATTTGCATACCAAATTTACTGATAGTTCCCACGCCGGTGCGGTCTGGCCGATGTTCGCCTGTTTCTAAAATATCTTTTAAAGCGTTAAGATAAGCAAATTCTGGATGAGTCATCTGTTGTATTCTTTCTAAGGTGAGATCAGGGCATTACGCCCTGATGTGATTGAGTTGTCAACCATTAAGCCTCAGCTTTTGTTGCCTTGGCTTTCTTAACAGGCGGAGCCATTTCATCTGCCTTACGGCGCATTTCTGCTGCCTGCTTAGAAAGTTTATCAGCCATTGATCGGAGATCTGATGCAGTTACCGGTGCTTCATTAACAATCGGAGCAACTGCAACTGGTGTAGGTGTGTCATCAATGATAATTTCTTCTGTTTTTCGAGCAGTCGGTTTCTTAACCGGTTCAGCCCCTTCTTCAGATACTGCTAGTTCATCAATACTAACACCCTTTTGTTCTGCAATCATTTGATTAACTTCATTCAATGGAATTGCAGTTTGAGCATTTGGCGTCATTAATACAAGAGTTGTAGGAACTTTTTTCAAATGTCCATTACTGTGCAACCACTGAAGCATCACAGTCCCGTCTGGAAATCTACGAGTAGCCAGTACATCGGCCAATTCATTTGCTTGTTGCCCAGTCTCACTATCAATTAATTGCATTAGCGAATCGTGATAAGCATCTCCCAATCCGTTAGTTCCAATAACCAATGCGCTACTTGCATCGCCAGGTATAGTCCTATATGCTACCGCAACCCTTGCAGAGTTGTTCTTCATTTTTCCCACATGTTTTGTATCTTTAGCCATGCGATTCTCCTTTTATTGTGCTGGAGGTGTATCTGCTTTAGGTGGATTAACAACATTCAAGAATGTGTTTAATCTATCAAAAGCGGCACCAACCGCTGAAACTTCTGATGCACCAAACGCACCACGACGAACTGCAACATCTACGATTGAGCGAAGATTTGCCAAATCGGTGATTGTTAGTTCCGGTGCAGGTGCTGGAGTCTCTCCGCCGACTGCTGGAGCTTCCATTTGTGCTTGTTCTTGATTTTCCATTTTAAAATTCCTTTTTCTTATGTAAGTATTGGCACCCTAGTGATAACATAGTTAGTTCTTTAGGATCCTCTAAGCCAATTTCTGTGACTTCTATGACTTTCCTAGCATAATCAAGTTTATAGTTCATCTTAATTGAATATCTACTGTTTAAGTTATATTCGATCCAGTGTTCTATAGCCTTGATATCTATCCTATGATCAATAGAGAGTTTGGAAAAGTGTGCTGGGATAAAAGGAACCTTCCTAAATCCTAGCACACCTAACGCATTAACTGTCCCTCTATTTAGCGACATAATGTACCTACTTTATTTATAATAGGCTGTCTGACCGAACGGAGAAACGATAGATTCGTTACCGTGAATTACAAACAGGCTTTCGCAGTAATCTTCGTCGCCCCAACTACCGCAAGGATAACCGTCTGTAAACATAATGAAACGTTTTGGCTCAATACCTTCTGCCTTCATAAATTCATAGCAAGCATCAAAGTCAGTACCGCCACCGCCCTTACATTCATAGCTCATAATCTCGTCAGCATTATCAGCTGTAAATTGAGCATAGTTATATACTTCTGTATCAAAGCAGAACAAGTCCAATTTAAAGTCCTGGTACTCGTCCATGATGCCTTTAACTTCACTGATAAAGTCTTTAGCCATTGCATCGCTAATAGAACCTGACATGTCAATTGCCACAGATACATCAATAGTTTCTTCGTTCATCATGCCTGGCAAGATAGCGCCGCAGTGCTGTGACTTGCGGTTAGGGCGGCTGAAGCTGAAGTTGCTCTTAAGAATACTTTGTATATTCATACGCAACAGCTGACGCCAATCCATTTTAGGCTCAGTGAAGTCTTTGATCATACGTTGGACGCCTGCTGGCACTTTGCCTGCACCTGCTGCCTGAGCGGCCGCCACCATAGCTTCTTTGATCTCATCACGGATCTGCTTCTTTTCTTCAGCAGTCAGTTTAGGACGACCTTTGCCTTCTTTTTCATCACCGTCTTCTCCGTCACTATCTCCATCGCCTTCACCGTCTAAATGTTCGTCCAACAATTCACCTAGATCACTGAGATCGATCTTTTCGGCTTTCTCGTAAAGGTCATTATAAATTTCTTCATAGCTCTTGCCACGATATTTGTCATCCTGAAAGATTTTAATAAAACTTGGCACCGTACCAATTCGTTCATCTTTAAGGATTTGGTTAGTAGCATAGTCAGCGGCAATGTTTGACAACTGAGGATCTCGTCCATCACGGCGTCCCATGTGATCAAACACATTATGTAAGACTTCGTGTGCAAAACCAAACTCTGCTTCTTTAGGAGTGAGCTTATTTACAAAACCATAATTGAAGTAAAAATTGCGACCATCTGTTGCCAGTGTATGGCACCAGTCAGATGCATCAATCAGCTTCATACGGGTTGCCAAGTTGCCAAAGAATGGATGACGAAGCAACAGACCCACACGGGCTGTAATCAGCTTGTCAAGAATTTTAGCTTTCTCAGCGGCAGTAAATTCCTTACCGACCCAATCTTGCTTTTTTGTTTTTTCTGCTTTCATTACACTAGACATATAAACTCCTTATTACAATAATTAATTATACACTCATTTAGTTCAAAGAGCAAGTAAAAAAGGACCCCGTAGGGTCCAATTTTAACCTTCCATTGCTTGGATAATGTACTTACCGTATTTGTCGTGGAACTTGTCAAAGTTCTTCAACTTGCTAGCATCAAACGGCAATTGATAGTTAGTTAACGCAACCTTAGCACCCATGACAACCAATTCGGTTGGGAAATTATCCATCATGTAGCCAAAGAAGTTGTCTGCCATAATATCCCAATCCTTAGCCTTCTTGCGATCAGCTTCTTGGAGCTCGTAGCACAGGCTAATTGTCAAAGAATACATAGCGGAGATTTCTTTAATCTCAGTCTTCTTAACTTTGCCAGACAAAATGTCTTCTGGCTTAGGCATTTGTTTTGCTACCTTGCGGTGTGCCATAAACTTAACTGCCAAACCTTCACCGACTGCACCTGCAATCAAATCAGTCAAAGTGCTATCGGAGACGTCATCTTCTTCCACCAATTCACTAACAAAACTCCAGCTACGTGGTGTAGCAAATGCCTTGCTGGTGCTCTTTGGATCAAAGTCATACAAGTCTTGCTTGGCAAAACCCAAATAACCAACAACCTGTTCATGGATGCGATTGCTTACAGCCCAAGTATGCCAGTCTTCAAAATCGCTACGGAGTTCAACGTGCAGGAAACGGTTAGCCAACGGAGCAGGCATACGATAAGTAACGCCTTTGTCTGCTTCACGGTTACCAGCGGCAACAATTGTTACACCTTTTGGCAAAACATATGTACCAACACGACGGTTTAGGATCAACTGATAAGCCGCTGCCTGTGTTGCAGGAGCCGCACTGTTCAATTCATCTAAGAACAGGATGGAAGTATCTTCTGGATCTTGAGGAAACTCGAGCGGAGGAGCCCAGCTCATTGTACCCAGATTGGCATTGTAAAATGGAATACCTTTGATATCAGTAGGTTCCCAAAGACTCAATCGAACATCAATCACATTACGATCTTGTTCAGCACCGAGCTGTTTAACAATATCGGATTTACCAATACCGGGAGGGCCCCACATAAAAACAGGGCGTTGTTTTTTCATACATTTGCGGATTGCGGCTTTAGCTTCGTTTGGGCTAACTGTACGATTTGCTGACATCTCTTTTGACATAAAGTGCTTTCTTTAAAAAACTGTGGAGCTGTATGTTTTACAGTATGTTAATTATAGCAAACTTTTCCTATATTGTCAAGAGTTTTTGTCTTTTTCTGCAAATCTTTTTCGTGCTCTATGAAATTTGGCAATGTTGCCAGAAAACAACACTAATTGGACAGCCATTTTTTCACTGAATACGTGTATGGCTTTTTTAGTAATATAAAACGGACAGTCTATGTTCTGGTCTATCCAAATGGCCAATTGATTTGTATAGACAATAGGCTCGTCAAATTTGACTTCGTAGCTTTTGATATCGGCTTTTTTAAGGCACTCAAAGCCTTGATCTGTTAAGCGGAGTCCGCCGGTGTCTTTGCTTCTTGGATTTTGCCACCAAGTTGGAATTGTTTTTTTGACCCGTTTCTCGTCAGCAGGTAATCCTAGACTTTCTAGAACAGCTTTGGTTATTTCATACTTGGGATTCATCTGCGACTTTGTCGCCAGTGGTTAGTTTATACACTGAAAAGTCTGTAGTACTGAAAAGTTTGTTTAGTTTTTCTGATAGATTAAACGCATGGCCGCTATTTGAGAAACTAACTTTTTTATACTTTGGACCCAACTGCTGTGCAACTACACTGGTGGTTTTTAAATTAATCGGTTTATCTTGATAAAACACTGCCCAAATGGCATCAGATTCCAAAACTTGATCAGTTTTGTAAGACTTCTTGTTTGTTATTTCCAATAAAACTTTGGGTTTTGGTCTGCTCATATATACGTTCTCCGAAAAGTGCGTATATATTTAGCAGGTTATTTAGAATTTGCCACCGTCCATTTTGACAGTAATAACATCGGGCAACTGATTATCACTCAATGTTTGATCAAGATTTCCGGACAACCTAGTCATAACCGTACTAATGCTATCGGCTAGATCTGTAAATTCTTTTGGAGTCAGTGTTAGCGATTTTTGATTACTTTTTCTAGCAATCCTGGCCTTATCTAAGAAATCTTCTATAGGCAGTGTGTTAAGTTGTTTCATTTTTATTTACGGTATTTAAAACAGTTTTCATTTCTGCTTCTGTTTTATAAGGACCGCTAAACGGATAGCGTTCTAATGTAATTAACTTTGGGCAAAAACTCTTAACCCATCCTTTACGGAATTTAATTACATAGTAACCAGCACAGTATTGACTTTTACTTTTTGCACTTTTGGCAAATAGCGGCAGTTTTTTCTTAACATTATACACTGCTTCAAACGGCTTTGAGCTACAAGGAAAGTCGTAAATTCTATGTGTAAGCGGTTCAATCTCAAATTTAGGAATCTTCTTTTCTGTAAAAAGATTATCGCCGAACTGTTTGGTAAGTTCTTTCAAATCTTTAACGCCTAGTCTTTGACCATGCCTAAAAAATTCATAGCCTTTTTTGAGTTTTGCAACGGAGCCGATCTTTTCACCTTGCCCCTCGATGATCCATTCTTTGTTGGGTATTACTGTTTTGGATATAAAGTTCATAGTATCTCCTTTATGCTGTATATCTTGCATTGAGTGGTTCTGCATAAGTTGTAATCTGTTCGCTAATTTTTGGCAGATCATATTCGGCACAGTACTTTAGCAAACGGACACCCACTTGCGGAATGTTCTTTTCTGCGGTAATTGCGGCAGCGATAGTCTCTGCCATTTGTACTTTTACATCATCTGGCTGTGCAGTAAGATCGCACAGTTTAACATTTCGAGTATAGTCGTCAATTACTCTATGTTCGACGCCTTCATGGTCGGTCCACTTCTGCAACATCATATTGTTCCAAGAATATCCTTTTGAGTTTCTGTCAGCGAAGGCTTCACGGAGACCAATCTTATTTTTTGTGCCTTTTTCACGCACTCCCGGATAGGCAGAAAAGATGTTGTCAGAGGTATCGCCACGCATACACTTCTCAAAGAGTAGCCAAGTTGGGTCCGGTTCGGGCTTTGGCAACATAGTTTTCTTATCAACGACACGCTTACCTTTTTCATCGAAGTACCCTTCATGTGTAGTTGTAATCTGCATTACACCATTATATTGTTTCACGTTAGGTGCAATCAATTGTGCAAAGTCGCCATCTGTACTAATGATCACGTGCGTGTCTTCTGTATGACTCTGTATCCAACCTGCAATTAAATCATCAGCTTCCAAGTTGGGGTGTTGCAGGACTGTGCAGTTTGTTTTAGTATTGATAAAATCTTTAAACTGATCAAACGTTTCCCAAAATACACGATCTTCTTCTGCTTCACGTGGGCTTTGTGCCGCACGAGCTTCTGTGCGTTGTCGTTTATATGGAGCATAAAAGTCCTTACGCCAGCTACGTCCCTCTAAGAAGAACACCACATGGCTACCATTAAATTCACGCCATGCTTTTCTCACACTGCTGAGTACAGTTGAAATACTCATTCCTACTTTGTCATCTAAAGTACCACGAATAACGTGCCTAGCTCTAAAAAATGTATTTGCAGTATCTACGAGAATATACGTTTTGCTCATTAAGAAACCTCAGTTCTTCCATCGCCTAAATTATTTACATTAATATATCCAGCACCACGCTGATTCATATTAACACCTGCTTCGTTGCCAACATTTCTGCAAAGTTCTCCAAACCAAGCATCTACAACAGCTTCTTCTGAATCACCTTTGTATCCAGCTTCCCTTAATTGTAACACAAAGTACTCGTTCCAGTCAAGTTCAAAGAATCCGTTTTTAATGTTGTCTTTATTGACATGAGTATCTAATACAGCTACCCAAGGCTCTTTCTTTTCTGTAGCAATCTCTTTTGGAGACAGACTTACTACTCGAGCAGCTTCTCTGGCAGATTCAGCAGCCGCTTCTGCTTCAATTTTTGTTCGAACAGCTTCTACGGCCTCTGCTTCAATTTTATCTATTCCGAATAGTTTCTTTAAAAATTTATTCATATTAAGTACCCCACTCATTCTTAAACAACGGCACCTGCAAGCGATCACTATAACGGAGACCGTGTTTCATTGCAGCCAATGCAACTGTTTTATTATTTAGGCTGTATACACTTTCAACACCGCCAACTGGCATTAGATATACATTGCCTTTAAATCCAGCATCGCGATATTGTTGCATTGCCTTTAATGCATCTTCAATGTCTTGTTCTGTTGCTACAACAAATTTAAGGTATGCGTGTCCAACATCCTCATATGCTAATACCACTTCTGGCTTAATGGCATCCTCCCACGGCTCACCACTAGACGGCAGTTTAGCACTGATAGAGAATGTAAGTGCATCCTTACCTCTGGACTTACTGCCCAATGTCCAATTAAGTAGATATTGTCTAAAGTCTTTGGTCAGTCGCATTGTACCGTTGGTCTCAAAAGTAATTTCTTTTAAGTTCTGCATACAAGGTTGATCTAGCAATTCTGGATATGCACGTTGCCAACCTAACAAGGGCTCTCCACCTGTAATAACCAAATGTTCATCACGCCATTCACCAAATGGCAATATGCCTACAATGTTCTTTGCAAGTCCGTCGACTTCTACCATCGGACTTAATTCTTTAAAGTCTGGATGCCAGCTTGCATAACTGTCGCAACCTGTGCCTACTAGTGGTAGTTCTTTATAGTCTTTAAATGGATGCATGGCATGCATCACTGCAACTTTGTCTGCTTCTGTGCTTAGTTCACCTCGCGGCATACCAAACCCCCGACAGGTAAAGTTGCAGCCGTATGTTCTTAGAAACACACTAGGGACGCCCATAAAACGTCCTTCTCCTTGAATGGAGTAAAATAATTCGGATACTTTAATTTTGCTCATTAATAATGACCTTTATTGGTATGATAAGTAATTGTACACTTTTATTTAGATTTGTCAAGCAAAAAGGTAAAAAATATGAGAACACAGATTAATTGGATGTTGCATGATTATTGTACAGCAGGTTGTAGTTATTGCCCAACTAAGTTTTGGGGAGGAGAACTACCTAAAGGTATATTAGATTATGTTCAAGTCACTACCCAACTTATAGACCATTACGATTCTCTAGGTAGAAAAATTGATTGGACATTCGACGGTGGCGAACCTTTAGATATGTTTGACTTTCCCATGATGTTAAAGTTATGTAAAGAACGTGGCGGCAATATTAATCTAACAACCAACGGTGGCAAACTTTGGTTAGACTGGTGGGCAATTGAGCCACATATTGATTCATTAAATTTAACATATCACTATTGGCAAAATCCTAATCTCATACGTTTCATATTACAAGCATTTGGTAAATCTAATAAACATGTTAATGTTATGGTACCTATGCGACCTGATTATTTTAGTGAAGATTTAAAACGTGCCTTAGACATAGAAACAGAATTTGAAATTGTTGTTTCAAAGAATGTACTATACCGCGAAGCTGAACAATCTATGGGCATGTATAATTATACTGATCAGCAACTAAGAATTATGCGCGGAGAAGAACTTGTACAAGAAAATCAACATCATCAAGAAACTACTTTTGCAGAACGATTTGAAGAAAAGATTCAAACAAATCCATCTTATACAGGAATGCTGTGCAACGTAGGAATTGAGAAATTAGTCATTTCTCATCGAGGTTGGGTAAGCGGTAGTAGTTGTAATAATCTTCAATTAGGTAATATATGGGACGGTTCTCTTGATTTACCTAAAGTTCCTGCCCCATGTAAAATGATGGCTTGTATGGACTTATCGGATCAACTGATTACTAAATTTAATCAGTAAAGATACTTGACCATTGCTTTAGTTTAGCAATCTTGTTATCTGCGGCAATACTAACTTGCTCGCTATCTACTAGGTTAAATTTAATACATAGGTCAATCATTGCCTGTAGATCTCCTAATTCTTCTGCTAGATGTTCTCTATTGGTTTTAGGTTTGCTAGGCTTAACATTATCCAGGCCAAAGCGACTAATTTTACTAATAGCAACAATTACCTCTGCACATTCTTCTTGTGTAATATCAAGGATTTCTTTTTCTTTACTATTCATTTTTTTGCTTTTTCTGTTAAGTAGGTGTCGTTATGTACCCATTTGTTATTGACAAGGAATCCCCATTCACGTTTCTGAGGACCCGGCATAAACATGGTCCAGGCTGTTATTGTGGGATCGAGCTCAATACGATGATAGCTAGTGGCGCTACAAATACGGAAGTGACCTGGTCCGCGCCATGTACATGTTTCTGCAATCTTCTTTCCTGCATCATCAAAGATTGGATTCCATTCGTAGTATCCACCTTTTAAGATTACCGTAGCGTAAGGCCATGGATGATCATGCACATCATCGGGGTCTGACTTAAGAAACTTGTGAATGAACACATTAAAGGGGAAATGCTTTCGATCCTTAAGAAAAATATAGTAGCGTTCGAGGTAAGGTTCATTTTCTTGTCTATCCATTACAATACGTTTACGACCAACACGTTCTAGAAAATTTAAAAACCATTTCATTTAATATTCTCCAATAACTTATCTGCACTAAAAAACTTTTCTGTTAAATTAGTTGCCTGCTTACGAACCTGATATACAAATTGTTCATGATTGGTCATATACTGTATAATTTTATGACACAGTGCTGGACGAAATGCCTCATACGCTGCATAACTGTCAGTCCATTCGCTAGGATATTTAAATCCGTCGTAATACATTTCACTGTATGATAATCGATCTGGTACCATAGGAATGGCATCTACCAATGCACCTTCATAACAACTGATACCAAGTGTTTCCTGTAAATTGGCACTGAAAACAATCTTAGCACGACCTAACAACTTGTGATATTCATGTTTATCCAATTGTTGATCCTGACAAACAACAAATTCGTATTGCGGCAGCTGTGTGGCTAAATCACGGAAAATTTCGACCTGCTTTTCGGGTGCAATACGATGCGGGAACAAGATAAGATCACGTTTAGGCATTCCCTTGTATGGAGTTAATGTGTTAGACATATATTCCATAGGCCAACCTGTGCGTACAATCTTTGGCTCTTCACCGTTTAGAATTTCTTCTAAATGTTCGCTATACCAAGGATTCTCTGTAGGATAATCATTTAGTAAATTTGTATAGAACATTTTGATGTGAAAGTCTGTGGCAAAGTAGTTGTAATCAAACGCATGGAAGAAACTTTTTTCAGCATTTCTAACCCAAGGTTTATTACCAACTAAGCGTCCTAATCCGTCCCATTTATCGTAAGATCCCGCGTGCCAAAGACCTCCAATTTTTGCGTTAATACCTAACAAGTCAATCATGTATTTTAGATTGATAACACCGGGATGCCAGGCATCGGTAAAGAGAAAATAATCACCGTCTTTAATTTTACCTTCGCAAAATAATCTGCTGATTTTTTCTACTTGAACTGCTTTGTATACATTGGTAGCAGAAAAGTTTAAAAACATTCCAGGAGTTGGAATAGATGGAATATCATCTGGACCACTAATGATTACCACTTCGTGCCCGTGTTGTGTTATTAACTTAGGCACATGACTGGCCCATTGTTTAGTATAGCGAGTTTCTAATTTTTCTAAATCTACAATATATACAGTCATTTATTTCTCCTATGCTACATTATACAACTTAGTTTTCTTAAAGTCAAATATTTTTCTATCGAATGGATAAATAATCGTATGGGTCATAACAACTTTATCGTCAATAAGTATCATCGTTGGTATTACAACATTATCAATCATCGTATTAGTAATGCTCCTTCTGGATATTTTGAAAAACATCATATACTTCCAAAATGTTTAGGCGGATCTAATGCTCAAAATAATCTTGTTTCACTAACTGCTCGAGAACATTATATATGCCACTTACTGTTAGTAAGGATGACTTCTGGAGTATTTAGGTCTAAAATGATTAGAGCCGTTGATGCTTTTAAGATGGCAAAACCTGGAACTCAACGGAATCTAACAGCCCGACAATATCAGACTATTAGGGAACTAACTATTGGTCTGCCAAACTCAATGAGTTGTCCCAAAGTTAAAGCCAAGCATTTAGATTCTATAGCACAGAAAATTGGTTATGATGATCACCAAACTTATGTTGCTACTATTAAATCATTGTTTGAAATATATAAGACTGTTAAAACTACTGCCGAAAAAACCGGCCATGCACAATATACTATACGGCATTTACTTATTAATAACTTTGGAAAAGATTGGGTAGAGTCTGTTAGGCAGGCAGGATTAAAAGAAGGAAAAATTAAATCTATAGAATCTAATCGTAGACGCCCTAAACGAGATTCATTTGCCGAACAAAACTATAATGCCTATGTATGGGAAGCAACATCGCCGACTGGCAATATTATTATAGTAAAAGGCAATCGAATTGAGTTTTGTAAAACACAGGGAATAGGAACATCACTTGATATAACGAAGCCCCATTTAAGGGGCTTCTGGGAGTTTAAGAAACTGTGTAAGGTAAAAGATTGCCGAGCATAATTTTTCTGTATCGTCTGCTAGATGGGCGGCGAGTTATCAGACAACTCCATTTAAGAAACGATACATTATAGAAAAATTATAACCTTGTCTCAACTGATTCCAGATCAACGAGAAAAACGTTCGCCATTGTTTCGATTTTCGTAGCGAGGATTTTTGCCCTTGTAGCCCTCACGTGGTTTTCCACGATTGGCAAAGTAGCGATACTCTTGCGAGCGATACAAATCCGATGGAAAAAACGGAAGCAGGTTAAATCTGCAATGATCCAACCAAGCATCGAGGTCATCGAAAATCTTAGTCACTTCGGGCTTCATTTGAAGAGTCTTTTGAATATAATTTGGCTGAGCCATTTTAAAATACCTTTTAAATTAAAGGGTTTGTTGAAGGAAATTTAATGAAGCAGCCATTCTCGCCGTCTTCACTAACATCAATCCAAATCTCTCGACTTGGATATCTTGCCGAAATAATATCATGGAGATCATGACTAATCATTTCACAGGATTTGTGATTGAGCTCTAAGGTGCCGTCGCTGTAGCACTTTTCAAGCCAACGCTTAAACTGGATAAATTCAATATCACGATCGTCGTGAAACACCTGAATGTAAACTTTAAAATGGAAAATATGACGATGCGGTGTTCCAAGGAAACTAACATCGTACTCATCACCTGTTGCAAGTGCAGGATCAGTAGCCGCTGCTGGGTAGCAATGGATGCCTTCCTTACGAAAGGTAACCCAAATCATATTAAGATCGATCATTCTTCAGACTTCTTTGCGGTAGTTTTTTTAACGGTCTTTGGCTTCTCTGGAAGATTGTCTTTCATCATATTATAGATTTCCCATAATTTCCAGTCAATGCCCTCAAGCAATTTAAACAGTCGTTCTTCGTTAGAAGTTTGAGCTGCTGTTTTTGTAATTTTAGAATTAATCATTTTAATACCTTGTCGTTTTTGTATTGAGACCAATCAGTAAATTTACTGCGGTCTTTAAGATCGTGTAGTCTATGAGACCATACACCTGGATTAGTTGCTTTAAAATCTTTGTCATCGATTTTAATCATTGTGTTATAATTCCAAAGTTTAATGTAAGGAATTGGAACACGGATCTGCGGAATAAAATTATCGTATTCGTTCAGACCGTTTTCGTTAAATTCTTCCACAGCACTCATTGGAATGTCTAAACTACACAGATATTCTTTGCGTAAAAAGAATTCAATCATAGTTTCCCAGCGTTGCCAATCCAAATTGTTCTGTGGATTAAAACTATGATTAGCACCAAAGAAAATATGTTCTGCGCCATTTAAGTTTAGGGCAATTTCTTCTACAGGATGTACTCCTGTTATAAACAGGGTCATCTTTCCAAAAGCAGGAGTGTGCTCAACTTCCTTCCCAATAAAGAACTGGATATTGTCAGCTTCGCCGGTTGTGTAATCGCGTTTCATAAATTAAGTATAGCAGATTTTATAGAATGAGTCAATAGCTTAATTAACCATTTGGTATAATTAATCTCTTTCCATCTCGCTGGCTTCTTTGATAAGCTCTACTAGCTCGTCAATCGTGTTAACCATAATTTTAGCAGTGCCCCAATCATCTTCTGATTTACGTCCACTAATTTCAATCATATAACCGTTGTCATACATATTAACAGTAAATGATTCACTCACTTTGATCAGTTTGTCACTGATCTTTTTTACTGCTGATTTTTTAGTTGCCATCTTTTTTCACCTTTGTTTTACGTTTTGGTTTAGCTTCTACACTAGCTAATGCTGCTCGGACTTCTGCTAACAAAGCATCGTCATCCCACTCTAGTTCTGTACGACCATCCGGGTGTGTAGTCACTGTTAAGTGATTGCCCTTTACTACAGTAGGTTCTGTAAATACAATCTTTGCACCTCCGATAGTACCGGGCATCTCTAATACAATTTTATCAGTTTTCTTTTTACGTGTTGCCATGTTATTCTCCTAAACTGCCTTCTTCTAATGCTCGTAATTGATCATCATCTGGATTTTCTAAATCGACTTCTTCAGACTTGGTGACTTCTTCAAAACTAAACAATGAACCGAATGTGTTCTGTTTTGGACCACCTTGTAATCGAGCACCTTCCAAACTACGCAAGAATGGGCTAGCTTGTTCGATTAATTCAAATGCTTCCGATTTAGTCTTTGTATTAAACAGATCTTCAATTAGGCTACTGAAGTATAGAATATTTCGAGGAACCCAATCACTATACTCATCACTCATATCAGAACCTTTGACCTTCTTCCAATGCTTCCAAGATAGTCGACCTTTAACTTTGGCAATTTCAATGTCCATTAATTGTTGAGCACGTTGTACAGCAACAATGTGACATTCAACATTATGACCCATCATTAGAGCATAGGCAAAACTATCCCATGATGTTTTGTTTGGAATCTTACCTAATTTGTTTAAGCGAGGAACAACATGATAGTGATCTGGATTTAAGTGATCAAACTTAACACTACCTAATTCTTTATCAGTTTTACGTTCGCCTAGATTATAATAGGCAATGTCTGTCATTGTCAGTCTTCGACCAATTGACGATTCGAAGGGGAACGGGATATCGCTTCCTGACAGTGCTTTGTTGTCTGGGGCTTTGTCCATAATAACACTCCACCTTTTTGGCGTGTGCTGTGCGTTGGTGTAGACAAGTCCGTGCGCGGTTGCGATAAACGGTGAGGCGCAGTCAAAAGATATGGTAATTTCTTCATTGATGTGTTTCCTGATTTGTCTTTGGATTAATGTTAAGTAGCAACTCCAGTCAAGTTGCGCTGTACCCAAGAAGTGGATCCAGTTTTTGCCCTTCAGCAAACCATCTTCTCTCAATGTCATTAAACGCTTGAGAGTAATATCCATTTTACACATGTTGGCACCACCAAAGGCCCAACCTTCTGCTTCGCGCCCTGCATACTTGCCTTTAGGGTCGCTAAATTCTTTTACACCGTCATACCACTTCTCGGCAGTCTCCCAATCACCGCCTTGTAGAACGTTGAGCCATTTGGTCTGTCCTAAACGATTCATTAGGAAGTAATCATTATTAAAACGTGTCTTGTCTAAGCAGTCCTCAAATGTTTTCAATCCTGTTTTAGGACTGTGAATATGATCGCAAGCCCATGTTGGAACGTCCAGCATCATAGACCAGTCGGCAGTCACTTCCAACCACTCTAGAATCTTTTGACGAGTCTTTGTAGCTTCCTTGCCTTCAAAGTCTAACCAATCAAATTTAAGAACACCCTTACCGATCTGGTATCCACCGGAGTCACCTAGAATCATTGTGTTGTTGCGATCACGTTGTTGGATCATGGATTCTTGTACAAGACTCTTTTGTAGATCCAACTGTGCGTGACCTGCTGAATACAAACCATATTTGTAGGTAAAGTATCCCTGTTCAGGATTTAGAAAGTTCATACCTTCGATTCCGCGATCAAATCCAGCGGGAATACGATCGTCGGCAATGAACTTTTCTAAACGCTGTTTAGCAATATAGGTGCTGTAGAACGAGCTGATGGCCGGAAGATATACAGCATAATCCTTCTGTAGTGGGGTTAGGTTAACTTGTTGTGTCATTATTATGTCTGTGCAGGAATGATGTACTTGTAAGTAGCAATGCCGCTGTCTAATGTAATTTGCAATGCACCTTCATTAGACAAGCTCATTGTTGTGTTATTAACATCTGCAATTTTCAAGATGCTCAAGATGGGAGCAACTGGCCAAGTCCAACCTTTGTTTAAGTTGCCTGTGACACCTGTGGCAAAGATAAACTCACCACCGTGGCTGCTAGCATCACCAAAAGTAAATTTCAACTTGTCGCCGTCTGTCTTAGCAAGGAAAGTTGCGTGTTCGCTGTTAGCTGCCGCTTGGAAACTAAAACGCTGTACGCTACTTTGTGTAGGAATAACTTCAACATCCCACTTAACACCACGGAACTTGGTAGTCTTAAGTTTTTCGTTGATGATTTCACTATTCATAAAACGGTAATCGTTCTTAAAGTCGCCTGCCGCATTTTCAAAGTGAAGACCAACTGGAATAGTTTCACCGTTGCGATCAGCAGTCATCAACTCAATCTTAGCGTCCTCTTTGTATTCAGGACATTCCAAATTGTATTTCAATTTGTTGAGTTGTGGCATGCCAAACACACCGACCATCTCTGGCTGTGGATTAGTTGCCTCTCCGAACATAACAACAGTTCTGTCGTCTGCCATTGAGTCAATTTTTGTAGAACTTTCGTCGCCTGTAATTTTTACAATGTTCAGGAAGCCTAGGTTGTGAGTATGACTCACGATGTCTTGTAAGATGTCTTTCATGTTAATATCCTTTTGTATAGTTTATTTAGATTTAGGTAGTTTGTCAACAAATATTTTAGTCAAAGCTGAACAAACTGCCGAACGTGTTATTTTGTGTCGTGGATTCTAAGTCCCATTCCAACACACCGATTAAGTTATCAAGTTTATTATTGATAATTGTAGTTTCCATTTCTGAATGATCGAATGGCAGATCTTGGAACCATTTAGGCAATCGCATCTCATCTACTGGATATGCAATACTGGTATAACCTAATGGATTGTCTTTGACTTTACAGACAATGACCTTCATACCATCAACAATGCCCATGCTGTACTTGTCGCCATTCATACGTTTGAGCGTATTCCAATTGATGCTGGCACGGACATGTCCTGGCATATTGGCCTTGCCTTGTTTTTCTTCTTTCTTTTGATACTCAGCAATGTTGTTGGCACGTTTTGGACTGCCTTTTTCCCAACCAGGTCTTGCCTTAAACTCAGTTCTAAATTCTGTAATCATTTCGAGAATTTCTTCTTCTTGAGCATTATTTAGAACTTTGGTTAATACTTCTTCCAAAAACTTTTGCATAAATTCTGGAGTATCACTGCGTTTCAAATCTAATCCCATGGCCTTGATCTTACCGGGCTTACCGTTTACATCTTGTCTCTTACCATCTTTATCGTAATACAATACAGCATAACGTTTCTTGGTAATAAACAGGCCTTTGATAGCAACAATTTCACGACCACCTTTAATAACCTCACCTCTACTCTTAGGGCAGTGAAAAGCATCTAACATAAAGTCTGGAAAAGTTGCATTGACATTGTCTGCAATGGTATCATACAACTGCACTACAACATCTTTGTCCCAAGGAATCAATTTCTTTTGGATATCAGTCTTTAGTGTATTGTATGCAGAGAAATAACATGAGTCAGTATCACCGTAGATAATACTTTTACCAACGTGATCAAACTCGCCAGTAATCATTTCATTTACTTTGCCTGCCATGTGTTTGGCAATTTGCCTACCGACTAGAGTGGTTGATTGTCCGATACGTTTGTCGAAGAATCGGCAACCAGCGTTAAGAATAGCACCGTACAAACTGTTCAGGTTAATTTTCTTAACCAACTGACGTTTGTCCCAATACTCTTCTTCAATCTTATTGCCAGCGTCGATACAGGCCTTTAGTTTTTTCTGCATGTCCTTACGTTCGGCATACCAACGCTTTAGCAAGCCCGGAATAATACCTTCATGCTCGTAGGTAAAGATTGTACCATTGGCACTGAGCATCCATGGTTGATTGCTTTCGAATATTAGTCTATAACATTCGGCTGCACTCATAATATCACTTTCACCGTTTTCCCAGTCGATGGTAATTTCCCAGGCTTTATCTCGCCGCATGACTGCTTCGTACTCAAGGCTACCAAATATGCCTTCCCAAGCTGCCGCAAAAGACTTCTTATGCACCAACATCTGCTCTTGGATGTATTGGTCTGTTCTGTCCTGTCTCAACTGTCCAACAATAGTCTCTGGACCCATGTTTAGGGCACGAATTGCACTTGGATATAGTGAGTTAATGTCAATAGATCCGATCCAGTCATGAAGACCTTTTTTAGGATATGCAACATAAGCACCTGCGGCTTGATTGTTTGCTTCCTCATCACGCTTGGCACGATTGGGAACAATTAAACCACGATGATGTGCTTCATTTACAATGGCCTGTTCGGTCACAGCCACAGCACCCATTGTAGTTTGTAGCAATACAGTACATTCGTGTGCCAGTGTGTTGGCTAGATCTAAGAACTTTAATTTCTTATCTAGCTTGTCCAACAATGCAGTATCCTGCCTGTTGTATTCGATAAACTTACGGAAATCATTATTGTAAAGTTGATCCAATGTACCTTCGTACTGCGTCTTGGTCTCCCCTACCTCCATTTCTCCAATGGCATCCAGCCTGTAGGTATGGCGTTCTTCGTATGTATATTTGCGGTACAGCTCGAGACTGTCCAGATGAACACGACCAACCAGGTCATAAGTAACAGCCGCTTTTCCATACTTTTCGTACTCCCTCTTCTTAGGAAATTGACCCCATAGACAAAATCTTCGAGTGTCTTCTTTACTTAGTGCTTTAGTGACACGATTAACGGTGTATGGAATATCATAACCTTCACTATTCCATCCACTTAGGATATCCGCATCTTGGATAATATCCAAAAATGCATCTAACATTTCTGCTTCAGTTTCGAACAGTATTGTATTGGGAAAATCCTTAATCAATTCTTGTGCCTGTGCCATGGTCAATGTCTTTGGCGGTACTGCAAAACAAACCAATGTGTCTAACCATTGTAGGTGAACTGCGATACTGGTAATTGGCATGAAAGCATCTTCGGGAGTGCTATAGCCACGTTCTGGATCAAAGTCCACCTCAATGTCGAAAAACGCTACATTTAGTTTTGGCGGTTCGTGATTGAGATAGTTTTCCTCAAGCGTCTTGAATACCGTGTTAATATCGGATTCATATAACTTGTGATTGCTGTGGATTCGTTGTTCTTTCTGGAAGTCTTTAAAACTTCTTGTGACAACTTTGTTTAGGTTTTCACCATAGATTGATTTATATTTGCCCCGTTGATCCGGGTAATAAAACGTGTATCTTGCAGGGAACTCCTGAAAGATTCTGCCTTTCTTTGGATCTCGCTCAACGACATGTACAATGTCCTTATCGCGATCCCACATGGCATCGACATAGCTCATAATTTTCCTCCTCGTGATTTATGGCTCACTGACCGTTCTTGTGATCATTTGTGGCTGATCGTACCATACTTATAAATTATTTAGCATCCTGATCAGCCCTATGCTGTCAATTGATACTAGCAGTAGATAGTTAGCCAACATGCCAAAAGATTTCCTAGTCCAGCTAGCCCAACCGTACATAGCACAGCCAATGATCCAAATGGGATAAAGAGTAAGAAGCGGTGGATTAGGGACTGTGACCGCCATAGTAATACTGCAACCAACACTAATAGCCCAAGCAAGCAGCTCAATAGCAAAGCGAACTCTGTTAGATTTAAAGTCATCTTTGATCCATTCTAATGTTGGTTTAAATATTTCAAGCATTAATCTTCGCGTCGGTTAGCGTGTCCTGCGATATCAACAATAGTTTCCAAATCGTCAAATTCACGGAATACTTGATCCCACTGATCCTTTTGTGCAATTTTAATTGCCTTGCGGATAACACTGGGTTTGACTTCCAATTCTTCGGCAACTGCGGCAATAGTTTCGTTGAGACCTTCAGTAAGAGATTGTATTTCAGATAATACAGTAACTCCTTCTGCAATGATTTGTTTAATTTTGGCCTGTTCAGGTGCTCCAAACGATTTACTCATAAAATTCCTTTATTAAAATAATAGTATATACAAAACAAGTAAGTGTGTCAAATATTTTGATAAATAAAGGTGCCAATCGCGATCCGGCAAGATCCACTGGCTCTAATAGTATAATATTTAAAAGGAACTACCAGCATGATTACTTATCTCTATGTAAAGACCCACACAATAACTGGGCTTAAATACCTTGGCAAAACTGTAGCAAAAGATCCGCATAAGTATCCTGGATCTGGCAAGTATTGGAAACTACATCTAAAGAAGCACGGTAAACACTATACTACAGAAATACTCAAAGAATGTCAATATCCGGCAATGGTTGAATATTGGGGAAAATACTATAGTAACCTATGGAATATTGTAGATAGTGATGAGTGGGCAAATTTAAAACCCGAAGTAGGGGACGGTGGTGGATTACCTGTTGGGCATATTTTATCCGATGCTACTAAACAAAAAATTGGAGACGCAAATAGAGGAAGAAAAATGTCTAATGAATTTTGTAAAATGCGTTCAGAAAATCAGAAAGGCAAAATTCCGTGGAATAAAGGTACAACAGGCGTTCAGATAGGAGCGAACCGTGGTAGAAAGTTTGGTACTCCTAGCGAAGAATATCGTGCAAATATGTCTAAAATTCTTAAAGGTAAACCAAAACCTCCCCGCACTAGACAACATTGTGAAAATATTTCTAAATCAAAGTTAGGACATAGCCATCCCCAATCAGATGATTCTAAATTAAAGATTGGTAATGCAAACAAAGGCCGCCGCCGAATGCATAATGACGAACTAGGAATACCTATTAAAATGGTTCCTGCTGATAAAATATCAGAATTTTTGTTAAACGGATGGAAGTTTAACAGAGAAATTCCTTAATTACAAACGAGCGTCTATAATATTCCAATTTATAATTTTCCACTGATTATTCAAATATCCTTTTTTATCGGCTTGATAATCGTACATGGCATGTTCCCACCAATCTATCAGCAGTACAATATCATTTTTAATTTGGTGATTGGCAATGGTTTTAATCTCACCGTTCCGGGCAAGATAGGCCCAACCGCTGCCCTGTATGCCCATAGCAGTCTTTTCAAACTTTTCTTTAAACTTATCAAAACTTTTAAAATGTTGATTGATAAATTCTAGAGATTTACCAGCGGGCTCATTTGATCCTTTTGGTGATTGTAGTTGTGGAAAATAAATGCTGTGTAGGAAAGCGCCCGCTTCATTAAAGTCTGGATCACCCTCTCCAGCATTAAATCTATCTACATAACCCTTGTATAACTTACCATAATGATAATCTATTGCTTTTTTACTCAAACTACGACCCAGGCCATCGCGAGTATAGGGCAAGGCTACCTGCTCTAATTTTTTAATTGCCCTACCTTCTTGTAGTTGTTTTATAAAGTTATACATGGATATATTTATTGTTAAATATCATGTCAAGTGGTTAACCGGGCATTCGAGGACCCCTAACTATGAACTTTCCCTGTTTTTTCTTAGTACAGCCAATGTGGCTTAAAGGTAAATCGACGCTTGACTATTTGTTCTTTTTGGCTCTACCAGCCTTCATATTAGCTAACCAATGTGCTAGTTGTCCTTTGCGTCCGCCTTGTTTAGCAGTCTTACGCAGGCTACTTACACTGGCCATGGTATTGATGCCGTGTCGTTTGCTGTCACCTTTGTCTTCAGGATGACGTCCATCTGCAAAGTTTTCATTTGTATTTTTTAAAAATGTGTCAGCAAACTTTTTGCAAAGTTCTCTAATGTCTTGATTGTTTGTTTCTTGTAAAGTAAAATCACGTTCTTCGTGTTCGTCGTCACCTTGACTAGGATCCATATAACCGCAATATACTTTGCGTACTATGGAATCATTAATTAGTTTGGTGCAACTTTCACCATATCTATCATCTGCCGTTATATCGTGTAATTCACTGCATGGACTTAGGGTAGTAAGGATAATACTGCCTTCTGGAATGTCTCCATACTTCTCAACATACGCTTCCATTGCTGCTCGTTCGGCATGAACACGCAATCCGTCACGAGGGAAATTAACTTTGGCAACTAGATTATTATCTGGGTCTAGCACTGCGGCAGCAACCATGCCGTAATATTCACGATCTTTCCTTCGACAATCAATAAGCATTTTACAGAGCCTGACCAATATACCATCTAACTTTGTTAGATTGTGTATTTCGTAATCTGATTGATCAAACTCTGCAAATTTCATTTCGTTTTAATTTTAGGTTGTCTTGCAGCGTACAATGCTGCTGTTGCCATTTGGTCTTTCTTTTGCGGTGTCTTATTTTTAAACTGCCGATACTTGTTTGGATTAGCTTTCTGAAAGTTGTCTTTCCAAGTGTCTAAATCCATCTCTGGTTCTAATTGACGCTCACTTACTTTTTTTTTAGTCGATCTAGTTTATTGGTTAAAGATTCAAAATACGGATCAACACTTTCTTCATATCTAACTGGAGAAATTACTGCATTAGAAAGATCCATTCCTGCGGCCGCTTGTCTCTTACCCCATGCAATTGTAGCACTACGTCCAAAGATTGGTTTAGGATTGACAGGTTTGCCGTTGATGGTGATATTGTAAGATGTGACTTCTTGACGATTTTGTTGTAGTTCTGGATCATCTAGATCGTGTCTCTCATCATCACCACGATTGCGATAACCGCCTACGCCGTATGATGGAACGCCTACACCTTCTAATTCTGTCTGCTCACCACTGACAGCCTGTAGCACAGCATTTAAATAGTCTGCGGCTTTGGTAATCTTGCTTTGTTGCCAAGCATCTAGACCTTGTTGCTCACTATACTTACGAACCATGTGTAATAGTGCTTCGGCATTCTTGGCAATACTTTGTAATTCGCTTGATGCCATCTGTATTTCGTGATCTTCTGCTACGTCTTCATTGGGCACACAGTTTCTTACCTGCTTGCCAGTTGTAGCACTTTTCTTAGTACCTGCGGCATGATAACCCGACCAGCAACTGGTATAACCATTACTATCTTTGGCACCTTTTTTGATTTCCATGACATTGCCATGTGTTTGGCACATGCCACAGTCTGGACATACTGTTTCCATTGTCATATCTTCATTGTGTTTCTTCTTACCGGCACAGTGAGCCTTCTGACTGAAACCTTTTGGGTGTGAGCAGTTGATACTACTCTTGTACTTTTTACTCCACTCTTCCGCCACACCTTGCTCGTCACTCTTGTTAATCAAATCAATGTTACCAAACTGACGAAGATGTTTTATTGTGTTATTAAGATGGTGGTGATAATCCGGATCGTCTTTACTTACACCATTTTGTGCTAATAATTTTTCAGCATGACGATGTGTTGGCATTTCTTTCTTCAATAGTTCTGGAGCGCCTTCCACCACACCTTGTTCTTTGATATTTTTATTCTTTTTCTTAGCAGCTAAGTGATTCAAGTAAGCAGCCTTTTGCTTTTCTGGGCTACGCATATCAGTTGGGTCAAACCAGTCACTTTTCTTGATTGGTTTTTCTTGTTCCGAGCCTTCCGCCACACCTTGTT